>Ga0308169_10001431_pt1 | contig 28013 bp, 39 predicted proteins | sample PhyBR1_2_FD_202139 | JGI IMG/M metagenome (GOLD analysis project Ga0308169, IMG submission 202139) | Phyllosphere microbial communities from UC Gill Tract Community Farm, Albany, California, United States - DLSLSB.R1 | ecosystem: Host-associated > Plants > Phyllosphere > Unclassified | place...
AGAAGTATCGCGAAAAGGAGTCGAAGAATGATTCCTCGAGGGAAAGGGTGCGTGATTGGTCTGTGGTGAGCGGTGCGGATCATAGCGTGAGTGAGAGGACGCACAGGACAGGATGATCGTCGGGCCAAAGGTTTCTTGATCCTCCGGGACTGGGCCCGTCGGTTCTGTCAGCTCCAGGAGCGTAAACAAGAGCGGCGGATACAGGTTCGGGAAGTAGATCTGAGCATCAGCTTGATCTTGGACAAGGGGGTTGCACCCGTACCAGATCACACATGATGATGTAGTCGAATGGGCCCGGCGCTCTGACTTTGCCCGAGTCGCCTCCCCAGCCCAGTGCTTGAGCTGACACGTGTGGGGTGTTCTCTTTGCCGTCTTTCCAGTTGTCAATGCTAAGGTTGCATAACGGAATGACATTGTCCAGGTCAGTGAGAACTAGAGTGTCCTGTGGCTCGAGGTAGTTTGCAAGATGCAGCGATGCGACGCCCTGGCCCGAGCCGAGCTCGACGATTCGGCGCGGGGACGTGAGGGACGCCTCTTCGGGACTGAAGACTGGGCATGGCGGGTCGAAGGCCACCGATATTGTTGGGGTGAAGTACCGAACGAGCGGTCGACTCGCTTCCCATACTCTGCCGGCTATGCCGTATTTCTCGATGGCTTCCTGCTGATTGTGCGATTCATGTTGGATACCAAGAGGGGCCAAGGGGGCGATGTTGAGTGATGGAGGGAAGTTTGGGTCGTGGTCGGGCATTGCATCGTTGTTGTTGACGAGGAGGAACGAAAATGCCAAACGTCATCAACGCGAGCTGCAACCGGTCGACAGGGGGCCTGGGCGAAAGCGCGGCGTCGGGTGGGTCGGCGATAAAGTGTCGGTGATAGCGAAAATCGCCACAAGCGAGAATGCTCCCGTGAGGGTGGGGTGCAGTATTTTTCTGGTTCCGTTTTCGCTCTGCGCCCCCCCGTTACGCCCTGGGTGAGTCTGTGGCACCCAGTCCGCAATGAGCGCCGTGTGCGAGAGACGGGGCAGGGAAAGCCGTGGGCTGGCAGCCGCCCCCGCTGGCCGTGGGTCGAGGGTCGGCAGTGTGCGCTGGCTCACTCACTCCCTGGCAGGCTGGTGGGCTGCTCGCTCGCTCGCTCGCTCGCTCGCCCACTGGCTGTGTGGTGCATTTCGAGGTTTCATCGACAAGTTCACATATTCTTCCACCCTTCAAGAACTGGAGCTTCACGACAAAGTTAGCATCCTCATCGCATCCCCTCGCTATCCTTCCAGTATCTAACACGCAGAATGGCCCGCTCCCAGCCTATTGCCCCGCACGTCGGTCGATACTCGCGATCCCAGGTCGCTGCCAAGCGTGGTCTCCACAAGGGTGAGTCACGGCGGGCCAAGGATGACAGCGACGCGCAAGGCCGGGAAGGAGGCGGCGAGCTGGGCAGAGCTGCAGCTGACATCGCAGGCAAGAAGACCGGCACCGCCCCGGCCAAGGAGGAGAAGCCCTCGACCGTCGAGAAGAAGGTCGGCGGTAAGGCCAACGGAGAGAAGCGAACCATCTCGACCAACAAGGCCTCCAAGTACTACCCGGCCGAGGACGTCAAGCAGCCCCGAGTCTCGCGAAAGTCGCCCGGAAAGACGCAGCTCCGAGCATCCATCACCCCCGGAACGGTCGTGATCCTGCTCGCTGGCCGATTCGCCGGAAAGAGGGCCGTCTTCCTCAAGCAGCTCGACTCGGGTCTCCTCCTCGTCACTGGTCCTTTCAAGTGAGTGCCGCGACACCAAGGCTTGACAGCGAGTCGGAGACTGGAGCAGCGGAGACGGGGGGTGAAACGGCGGACTGGGGACTGGATCATTGGCGTGCAGGCAGGACTGGGCGGCAGACGACGGTGGCCATGTCCGAGCGTATACTAACTCGCAGGCTCAACGGTGTCCCCCTCCGACGAGTCTCCCAGGCCTACGTTATCGCCACCTCGACCAAGGTCGAGCTCGGCTCCATCTCCATCCCCGAATCCGTCAACGACGCCTACTTCGCCAAGTCCAAGGCCGCCAAGGGTTCCAAGGAGGGAGAGTTCTTCGGTGAGGGCAAGGAGAAGAAGGCGTTCCCAGAGGAGAAGAAGTCGGAGCAGAAGGTGGGTTTTGGTCGACCAAGTGGGAGAGGCGTGCGCGGACGCGGCACGGCATACGGCGCGTGGGAGGCAGGCGAGTCATCGAGACGCACTCCGCGCTCTTAGACGATCTGCTTCTCATGACCTGTGTGCCTGTCGTGCTTACCGGCTCGCTACGTCCGTCCTGTTTGTCCTTGTGCTGATTCCAGACCGTCGACGGCCCCGTCCTCGAGGCTGTCAAGAAGGTCGAGAACTTGAGCAAATACCTCAAGGCCTCTTGGGGTCTGTCCAAGGGTGACCGATTCCACGAGCTCAAGTTCTAGAGTGGAGGGATATGATCTTTTCACACTGGTAGTGGGATGAGCGGGACACGAGGGACATGCATGTACGATGGCTACTTCGCAACGACATGTACCGGATTGGCTTGACAATGGGCGATGTCTTATCAGGGCCGCGATTGCGGGGAGAGAGAGAGCTTGTGGCAGGCCGGAGAAAGTGTTGCTTGGAGGTGGGCAGGAAGGGCTCCGCTGACACGCTCGATGTCGCATCCGAAATCCTCGTTCAGTGTCAGCCCCGGCCGGGGTCAGCGCCCGCGATCAACCCCCATTGCGCTGTGCCCCAACCGGTCTGACCCAAAAGCAGGGCGACCGGACAGCATGTTCATGAGAGTGTGCATAAGTGTCGATACAACTAATTATACAGTGTCATAAATGGCTGAAGCGCATTGTCATGTCCATCGGAATCTTGCCTGGCCCTACGTTCTGCGAGCGAGTCGTGGCGCCGCCTACAAGTACGGTGCCCAGCCCTGATACATGACGGCCTAAGCATCAGCCAACCAACCCGTTGGAGCTCACCAGTCCACTCACCAAATTGTCCGGGCTCGTGGCTTCCTTGATGAGCTTATCCACCTGTCCCGGAACCGAGTTGATGGTGGCATCCCCGGTATTAGCCCCGCGAAGCTTCGCACGGATCGGAGCGAGGTTTCGTTCAGCAGAGACTCGGATATCCCTCTCAGACTTGGCTCGTCCCTGCTTCTCAGCTCATCACCCTACACCCCGTATCCGTGGACGCACCGAACGGGAGGACCACTCGACGAGCGGATCGTGCGCGAATGCCTCGAGGACGGACATGAGCGAGTCACTGTTCGAGCGGAGTATGCCCATCGCGATCTCAGCGGCCTTTCGGAACACCCCTGCGCGGTGAGCTTCACATCGAGGTCGAGATGGAGACCTTGATACACGGTACGCACCTTCTACGCCGGTGACTCCGAGGGCATCGACCAGATTGTGCGTCAGGCGGAACGGTACCTTCTCCGGGATCTCGAACGTTTTCCCCTTGGTGGTCAACCTTTAACTCATACCTGCCAGAGCACAGCATCCGCGCTGAGACTCACCTTCTCAAACAAGCAGTTGAGGTCGACATGGACGGTATCACCCGTGATGCTATCAAACAGGATATTCTCGCCATGTCGGTCGCCCAACCTGTCGTCAGTCCCACTTCTTCCCTCGCACTGCGCAGCACCTACCCGAGCACATGTCCAATCATCGACATCACCGCTAGAGTCCTCGAGTAGGCCATCCTAGCCGCAAGCCACGCGCTGGGTTCCGGCCACGTCTGGACGAACCACGCCTGGAACACCGAGGGCGAGTACCTGACATCAGCACCAAAACCACCTGCTATTCGTGCACCCACATCGGGATGACCTTTTGCTCAAACACCTCGACCTGTTTCTTCGGTCCGGCTTTGCGGCTCGTTTCCAGTATGGTATGCAGTTCATTGGTCTGCTCGTCAGCGGTGTGCCGGCGAGGAGGGGATCGTGGCAAAACCCACGTAAAGCTTCTTGCCGAACCGGCCGTACTCCTTGTCGAGGATTCGCTTGAAGGCGCTCGTGTTGCTCACCCACTCGAGCAGACCACACTCCTCGTTGAGGGGCATGACAGCGTACGTGCGGATATCTGCGTGTCAGCCGCTACCTTGAAGGAGTTCTAGGAGGCTGTGGATAGGTCGACCTCGTCGCCATCGTGGGCGAGTTGAGTCGCGACCACTCACACAGGCGACGCCTTCGCGACTCGGAGGCACTCTTGAGCAGCTTGTTGATCATCGAGTTGAAATCCATCAATCTCGCATCTTTGCGCAGATCGTCATGCGGCTTGCACAGCATGGGATACTGCAGTCCATCGGAACCGATGAAGACGATCTTCTTGGGGCGCTGCAGCGACGGCATGATCTCGATCTTGTCGTGAATGGCTGCTCGTCAGCCCTTCTCTACGGCAGTGGCCGTGGCGCGTCAAGTCATCAACGCACACATAATCGTGACCGGCTCGTACGGGAATGGGTTGTGCGACTGGATCATCCCGGAGCTGATCGGCAGGCTTGGCGTCAAGGCGTCCTGGAGCGGCATGATCATCTTGGACGGGAGCGCAGGGAGGAGGTACTGGTACGTCGCTTTGACCGACAACTCTCGCTTGTCGTTGCCCGTCGTATCGTTCGCGAGGCGCAGGAGCGCGGACGAGAGCTTTTCAGCCTCGCGGACAAAGGACGAGATATTCGGCGCGATCGTCTGAAGTCAGCTCAGCCTTGTCTTTCGCGCTTCTGCGGGCACGTCAGGACGCACTTGAGCTCGGGTAAGTACCTCCGTACAGGCCGCCTTTCGCTCGGCGCGGTTCGACTGCATGACCCCCACAGTGGGCCACAGAGCTTGCTTGGGGTATTCTTGGATCACCAACGCCATGATCTTACGCAGCAGGTGGTGTATCTCCTTGTTCGGGTGTCCGATCCGCGAGACGATCTGCGGGAAGGCCGTAAGGAACTGGTATGCGGGCAGATCGTTGCGCGCGCCGTTGATCAGCCTGGTAATCTTGGCGAGGTACGTTGACGCTGAGGTCCTGCATCGTCAGCGGAATCACGGTCCGATGTGTCCTCTGGGCGCACTTCTTCGCGGCCTCTTTCTCGCCCAGATCCAGCCAGAGCGTGAGCATCCGCGGCATCGTCTGGTAGATGTATTTGACGCCGTACTTAAGCGCGAGGATATAGTTTGACACGGTCTGCTGGTTCGCTTGCGCCCTGCAGAGTCAGCCATCTGATGCAAGCCAGACTCGACCCAAATTGATCCCACTCACTCCGACTCGGGCGAAGTATGCTCCAGCGTGTCGTAGTAGTGTCCCAGGTGGTAATACGGCGACTCCAGACTGCATATCAGCTATGCCCCAAGTCTGCCTCCCCTTCCCTCCCCAGCCCATGCTCACACAGTATCCCACGACGAGGCCTCCTTGAATTTGGCAACCACATCATTCACGCTAAACCTGTCCGTTTCTCTCGCCCATCTCGCCTCGAGCAACGACGCCTTGGCGAGCTGTCGATCCCGCGCAAAACACTCTTCCTTCTCTTCCACGCTCCTGACCCTCTTCGCCCTCTTGTCCATCTCGTTCTGCCTCTCGATCTCGTCTTTGATCGGCTTGACCGAGTTCTCCAGGCTTGTGAGCGCCTTGAAGACGCCATCCGACCCTTTCACAAGCTTCACCTGCTGGACGAACGCGAATGGCGCATCGACCTGCTTCGCCTGCAAAGCGGCAGTGTAGGCCGTCTGCTCATACCCCGCCTTCCGCGCGATGCGGGACGACTGTATCCACGCCCGACCGATCTCGTCCCGCAGGTCCGGGACGTCGACAAGGGAGAGAGCCGTACGGCGAATGGTCAGGATCGCCTCGCGGACCCGGAAACCGGGTGACGTGGTGTCGAAGCGTTGTTGCAGCATCTGCACGAAATCGTTCCGCGCCTTCCGCGCCACGACCGCTGCGTTGTTGTCGTCCAGGTCCATCGCGGCGGCATTCGGTCGACTGTTCTTCGCGTCCCAGACGAGCTCGATCTCGCGCAGCTGGTGCAGCTTGAGCACGACGTCGTAGTTTCGGCCGTAATCCTTGGAGATGATCCCCTGCCCAACGCGACGTCGAGCGACTTCGAGCAAGGGTGCAACCGGCTGACCCTTCTGCAGGCCTGACAAGACCGGTCCCATCGGTCCGCCGAGATCGCCGAGCTGCTCCAGCCTCGTCCAGTCACCGGTGATCCACGCCGCCTCAGCTTGATACTCGGCGAGGTCGTTCGTCCAGTCCGGACGGACACTCAGCACGCCCCGGATGTGCGTCTGCAGCGTGTCTGCCGTTAGCTTGACTCCGCCACGTTGTATCACTCGGACTCGCCATAATGTCCCAGATTCTGCAAACACTTCAACAGGCCGATGTGGAATCCCACTTCGTCCTGGTTCTGCTGCAACCTGACCTCCCAGCAACTCTGCGCCGAAGTCCATCTGCCGGTACTCTCGTGCTCCCTGATTTGGTGCTCAAGGCTCGGAGCGATGACATACGTCGACACGCCCTCCATCCCGTCCGGCTCGTCGAGCGCGGCATAGATCTCGTGCAGCCGTTCAAAGTACACCTGCAGCCTGTCATTTCCGAATTTCTCGGGTCCCGTGCGCAAGTCGATCATCCGCTGTTCGAAGTTCCGCAGCGAACGGGCGTACGCCTTGCTCTGCAGGGCCGCCTTGGCAACCATTTCGACCTCGATCGTATTGAGCACGCCGCCGACTTTCGACGTCTGCTGATTGATCTCTGCCGCTTCATGCAGCGCGGTCTTCTTGTCTTCCGCCTCATGCGTTCGGACAAGCTTGTTTGCGCGGGAAGTTAGCGTATGCTGCTTGTTGTGCTGGATCTGCAGCCATCGGGATATATGGTCCATCAGATCAAAGATGAGCTGCGAGCTGAATGTCCGTTTGTTGCCGACGCCCGTGGGGTTGCCGTTCGCCTCAGTCGCCCCAGCACCGACCAACGACAGGCCGTTGACCTGGTCCTGCAGAACGACGTTGATCTCCTGCTTGATCTCGAAACTCGCGACCGGGTCGCCCATGATGAGGACATGCAGTACCAGGTGCGGTAGGAGCCGATGTGAGACCGCCACATCCTGGTGCTTGAGCACACCCCTGAACGCGCCGAAGATATCCTGGCAGTCCTGGTTGGCTTTCGTCGTCGGTTGAGCCATCACGCGTCCGATCAGGTCGGCTGTCCATCGATGCAGCCAGTCGCGATACGACGACGCATTCGGGTAGATCGGGTGCGCCGTCTGCGGCATCTGGATATCCGCCAGACTGAAGCGGGACTCGAGAAGCGGCGCAAGGATCTCGAGCTGGTCTTTCGGAAGCTTGTCCCATTTCTTCTTCGTATTTGCCGAGACCGCCTTCTCTCCCTTTCTAGAGGGTCGACTTCCGCTTTGGCCGAGCAGTTCCGGACCGAAGTCGCAGAACTTCAGCAGCTCCTGCATGGCGTATGCGAGGTAGCTTTGCAGCTTGGTGTCGTTTGTCGCGCGGAACGCATCGACCAGCACATCCCGCACCAGGTGAAGCGCAAAGTCCTGCGACTCTTCGTGATCGGTAAAGTTGCTCGTAATGGTGAAAGGCGGCGCCTCGGCGGGTAGGGTGAATCGATCGGGGTCGAGCGCGCCGATGATACCGACACACTCATAGGCCAGCATCCTGAGCTCATCGCAGTCACCTTCGCGCGTCGAGGCAGCAAGCAGCGTCTGCACGAGAGCAGGCACCATCGTGTCAAACGTATCGCCCATCGAATACTGCGCAATCACGTCATTCTGGTGCGCGACCAAGAACGCCTTGAGTTCCCGCATAGACGTCGTTGCAATCGCGGTGTTCTGGCTGCTCGCTCGATCGAGGATCTTCTCGAGCTGCTGTTGGGGCTTGAGCCGACGGCGCGACTCCATTAACGCCGCTCCGATTTGAGCCAGGTCCGGGATACCGTCCAGCCCGACGATTTCGTCCAGATATGGCTTGAGCTCGCGAGCGTTGCCGACGATCTCGTTGATGATCTTCGCTGCCACTTTACGTTCCGAGGCATCGAAGTCCGCCCAGTTTGCTACCAACGCGCCGGTCGTACGTCAGACACGAGCCCAACATACCTGAGGGGAGTAGCTAGACATCGAATCACCGACCAGCTTGATCAACGCTCCTAAGCTCCTAATCAACTTCCTCTTCTCCGTGACCGACTTCTTGCCCCGCATATCGTGAAGCGTATCGTTCAAATGCGTGAGGATACCCAACATAACAGGCTTGAGAAACGCTCCCAGATCATCCGGCCTCTTCGGGTCCTTGATCCTCTGCGCTTCATGCAACGCCCGCGAGGCAAGCTGCTTGATCCGTCTGTCGTCGTCGCCCAGTTCAATGATGAGGTTCACCGCCAGGGGCATATGGCACGAGTTCACCAATGTCGCTGGAGTGATCGAGTTGACCTGGTTGACGTCGATTGTCTCCCGAATCGTGTTCACTAGAAACTGCATCGGCGGGATTGTTTTCTGGTTGGCTCGCGGATGTCGTTGCAGCAGGATATGCGTAAGGATCTCGGTCGCTTTCTCGACGAGCAGCTCGCTGAGCTTGATTTTAATGACGGAGGCGATGGCGTGCAAGGCGGCCGCGTCGCCTTCGCAGACGAGGGCGGGGATCGTATAGTCTAGCGTAGTCTGGATGAAGCTTTGGCGGTTCTGGCCGAGGAAGACCATTGCGTCTGTAACGATGTCGGGCTTTGTGCGGATGTTCCGCAATATGGAGACGCTGATGCGATCGAGGAAAGGGTACACCAGTCCATAGGGTGTCTTTCCATGATGTCTGGCGATGGCATGGAGCTGCGAGTCAACGGACGGTCCGAACGAAAATCTGCGAAGTACACACCTCCGTCACGGCGACATTGCGGATAGGTGCCGAGGTCGATGCGCTCAGCCTCTGCAGCAATATCTCCAGCGCCGTGCACAGGTCCTCGTTGGAGAACTGTCGCCCAAGTGCGCCGACTGTCGACAAAGCAGTCTCCTGGTATGACACGGGCCCGGTCGATAGCTTTGATAGACGCCTCAGAACCATCTCGCTGTCGATCGCGCCTGACCAGATGCCCTGGTGGCTCTTGATTTGACAGAGTGCTCGCCTGAGGTAAGCGAAGCGCGACAGCGACCGATTTGACGCCACTCACCCGGCGAAGATCCTTTCACGTCTGTCCCGCGACGCCAGCTTCATGCTGAGCAAGTTCCAGATTTTCGGGGCAAACTCGCCGCCAGAATCGGCTGCGTGGTGTCTGTCGTGTATCATTCTGAATGCGCGCCATAGTGCGCCGCTGCCGGACACTTTTGATGCCAGCCGAAGCCAGAGTGCGATGTCGTCTCGGCTATCGGTTTGATACGTTTCCAGGAATTGAGGAAGGATGCCAGCGAGCTTGACGGCGTGGGCGTTGGTCATTCTGCAATGAGCGATCATAAGGCAGATATGGACCGAGATGCGCACGTGGAAGCGGCTTTGGCAAGCTCTGAAAGGAGATCGTCTCCAGGCAATGCCAAGTCCGGCAGAGCGTCCCTCAACAACGCCATCGCCGGCTCTTCGCCAGACTCTTCCCGCTTCCTTTTCTTCGAGCTTACGGGTGAAGAGATCTCTTTCTCGGCGAGCAAGGCGTACAGCCTCGCGCGATCACTGTCGGGGAGCTGTTCCGCATCGGTTCGCCATTGTTCGACCAAAAAGCTGGGAAGCGAATCCCGTATCGCTGCGTGAGAGAGAACGCCCTGTTCGATGGGCGTCAACAGCTGGATGATCTTAGCTGTGTCTAGTGGGAGAGACAGCTTCTCGGATTGAGCAAGCAGTGTGCGCCAGACGTCGTATCGCAAAGTGAGATGGGATTTGATCCCGGCGAAGAAGGGCCGCAGGTCGATATCCGAATGTTTGAGCAGCGCCGTGCAGGCCGGGGAGAGTAGGTCGATCTGAGGAGCGTTCTGGTGAACAGCGACGAGGATGAGGTCGATGAGTGAACCGTGGAGCGCTTTCCGTAGGAGGATTGAGCGAGTATAGTCGGCAAGCAGAAGACCAGCCATGGCGGTGGCATGGTCGGTGAGCGGAAAGCGGGTCTGAAGCAGGATCTTGAGCGTGATGAGCAGGACGGCGGGAGTGGGCTGTACGTGGTACCCAAACAAGCGCGAGGCCTTCTTCTCGTGCACATCTGACGTGAGCGCCCGACGCTCTAATTTGAATAGCTTACCTGAGCAGAAGCTTTGCAGCTGTCTCAGCAGCGTAGCCACCTGCCCATCCCCCACCTGGCCTACCTCGTCCCGCCGCATAAAGTCCATGACCTTGACGACATCAATCACCACCTTCCCAGCCAGCTCTTTGCCCCCCTCCACCTCGATCCACCTCGCTGCAGCATCGATCATGCGCGGTATGATCCACTTAAAGAGCGGCACGGGCTTGTCGTCCCCGTCCGGCAGCCGCGAGAAGATGCTCGGTTTAGGTCCGGCGAGCTTGAACATGACGGCGATGGTGAGGCTCGCACGGTCGACCGCGATGGGAGTGAGAGGCTTGTGGGAGGGTTTGACGATGCACGATTCGAAGAGGACTTGTAGGAGACGACGATACCGCTCTTCGTCGTGCGGCGAGATTTCGGAGGACGGGTTCAGACCTTCATTGATCATCTGTTGTAATAGGTCGCGGTGCTGCTGGTCCGAGCCCCCGGCCGAGCCCAGGGACTCGATGTCCTGGGCCACGCCTGATTCCATCGTGCGACGGGGCGGACGAATTGAGCGGGACTGAGGTCGATGATGGGTGAGTGACTGTGTGATACATGGGATGTTGCTTTACATTTCGTGGTTGACAGGACCGACGCGACGGTGGAGGGCTCAAAGTGCGTCACGTGACTCAGCCGGGCTCTCTGGAACTCGGCGGTCGAGACAACAGCTTGTCCGCCGGACATTTGGTCATTCACTGCTACCCTCCTGACGCACCGCATCCTGTCCGCCATGTCCAAGAAATCGTGCGTGATATAAAAGGGTGTCGGAGAAGGTGATCGGGAACGTTGCAGCTCACGCTCAGACGGCAAGACCTCCTCGTGAGGGTTCGATACCTGAACCCCATTCCCCCTCCTCCCTTCCCTCCCAAGCTGTTTAACATCCCTACGAACATACACCGTCTCGGCGAGCCGTCATACCTGGACCACCTGGCCTCAACGACACCACTCCCTATGTTGGTAGACTCGGAGATGGGCATGCCGCTGAACCTCAACAACTTCGAAAACGTCTGGAAAGGGCAGGATGAGGGTGAGCTGTTCGAATCCGTGAGGGCTAACGACATGCTAACGAAAGGCCTCAACCCCGTCGCGGACCCTTATCGGCAGCTAGACCCCGTGGATCAGCTTTTGCTGGCACCGATGAAGCGCAAGGCGGAGGCCAAGGGCGAGGCGAAGGCCGCTGCGATCGCTCCTGCCGAGGTCTCCTGGATGCGGACGGGTAACTTGTTCTCGCGGAAGGCTGGGGCAAAGAAGCGCGAGGCGACTGCCGCGGCCAAGTGAGGGCGACCCCTGGTCTCTGCGGAGCTCGCTGACCAGCAGGCAAGAAGCAACGACGGATGCATCGGTCGCGGCACAGATCATGACGATCGATAAGACCTTCCGGGATCTGGCGGATGCAGATGTCGCGGAGATGCGGCATCCGGACCCGAAGAAGAGGAACTTGCGTGTCGTTGAGGTGAGACCAGCCGAGGGTCGGCCCACATCTGTGTGCTGACATCAGACATATGACCTCTTGCCCGATATGGAGACCTGGGGCAACAACTACATCCTGCTCAAGTTCCCGGAGCAGCCATCCGAGACGACTGTTGTGCGTATTGAAAGAATGTTGCCTGCCCGCTCTTGCAGACGCCACATCCCTGCCTGTTCGCTGATGCCAGAAACAATCCGGTGTCGTTGCGCCTCAGCGCCTCAGCAAAGGTGTCCTTCGACCCATCCTGGACGAAGACGTCTCATACATGGAGCTGTACCTGCCGACCGAAGAGAGCGTTGAGACCGTCGACGAGGTGTATCAGAAACCGATAAACAAGGATGGGATGGAAGAGCTGTCGACATTGGTGGGCGACGAGGCGGAGGACGCAGAGATCAGCGCCGTGTTCCCGGTATGTCCGGCGCGAAGTGATGCTATCCCATGGCTGACCAGCAGCACGCCGCATACGACAGGCTACGGATGTACGAAGTGCACTCGCAGGAGAAGCCGCGAAAGGAGTTCATTCTCACTATCGACGAGCGTCCGACCAAGCGCAGAAAGGGCGCATACTACAAGGACGTTCCGATGCGCACTAACTTGCGCAAGACAAAGCACAAGGTCCGTGTATCAGCTGCATCGTAAGGAGGCCCGTGTTGACGTGCAGGACATCCAGGATGAAGTGAAGTGGACGAAGACGCGCGTTGGGTTCAGGGAGGAGTTCGAGGACGAGACGCAAGCGCGGGAGAGGAACTCGGAGCAGGTGACTGATTCGGCGTGGGTCAGCGAGCAGCTGCGGCAGATTAGGGGGACAAACGCGGCCCAGGGCCTTGGCGAGGCCATTGATGACGAGTAGGAAGGTGACTACCGCCTCGCTGCTCGACACGAGCAGGGCGAGCATGAAGGGCTGTTGTAGACTGTATCCCATGCATAACATCAGTTGGACCGAGACCTCTTCAAACCGCAGTTGGCACGAGGCCATCGACGTGACCCACCTTTGCCACCTGCCACGCCATCATCCACCTCACCTAGCTCACCTCCACCGGGCAACAACAAAGGGTGACGACGAGAAACCGACTTCGATTTCAAGCTGTCACCACCATCATCACCATCATGTCAGCCAGCTCGTCCAGGCCCAAGGTGAATCTGCGCTCGACGGCCGTCAAGCGCATCATGCAAGAGGCGAGCGAGCTGGCCGACCCGCAGGAAGACGATTTCGTAGCCGCACCGCTGGAAGTGGGTTCTCCGGCTGACCGCCGCTCCGCCTGCTGGTCGGTGGGGTACTGACTTCAGACCGACATCTTCGAATGGCACTGTACGATGCGAGGCGTCGCGGGCAGCGAGTACGAGGGCGGTATGTCGGATGTCAATCTATAGGTTTGGGCCGAAGCTAACAGGATAGGGCTGTACCACCTACGGATACTGCTTCCCCCCACGTACCCCATGAGCGCTCCTGATATCATGCTCCTCACCCCAAATGGCCGCTTCGAGCTGGGCAAGAAGGTCAGGCCAGTCCTTGGAGCCGTCCTGACGAGTGGCCTGACACGCAGATATGTATCGACGGGCTGACCAGCTTCCATGCGGGATCCTGGCAGCCGGCGTGGGGCGTGCGAACAGGTAGGGGCAATGCGTGAGGTGGTCCGGGTCAAGCTGAAGACAGCTATCACGGGTCTACGGAGCTTCTGGATGCAGGGCGGAGAGGCTTTATCAGCTATTGGCGCTCTGGACTACCCCAAGGAAGAGCGGAGACGGCTCGCCAAGCTGTGCGTGGCTGATACACGTTGCAGGACATGTGAGGTGCGCCTGGCTGATGGGCAGGTCCAAGAACTGGGTGTGTCCGACTTGCGGAGTCAAGAACCACGAGCTACTCAGCGACACAGTGGCGCATCCGGCGTCCGCTCCCATCGCGACTGCCAGCGAGCCGGCGGACGTTCCTGCTGCGCCGTTGATCACAGAGGAAGGGGGTCGGCCAGGGAATGCTGTTCCAACAGCATCTTCATCTCGGGACGAGGACCGCCGTCCACACGCTAGCACCTCTGCTTCTGCTGCGCCAGCTCTGCCAGAATCGCCAACACGCCCAACAGCTGTCATCCCGACTCCCTCGACGACCCTACCGCCTCACGTCGCCCACGTACCGCCGATACCAGCTGCGACTCTCACGCAGAGGTATATTCCCGCGGGCAATCGACCCGAACCCGCTCGAGATGCTCGGCCTGCGCAACAGGCTCAAGCTGCTGCACCTGTACCAAGCGTGGCCAACCCGGCCGCCCGGCTCCCGTCATATCAGTCCGTACGGCAACTCATCGACCTATCCATCCTGTTCCTCGTGTTCATTTTACTCGGCATGCTCGTTCGCAGAATCGTCTAGCGGCCTCCCCACATGCTACAGGACGTAACACATGTAGAATCCGATACCTTGACCGAGGCGTCCGGTCATATCCGTTGTAGAGCCCCACTGTAGCGTAGCGTAGCTAGTAGCATGCATGTACCATAAAAATGCATCCAGACGTTTCGCAGGTATTGACACCGATTACAAATAAGATCAGATGGAGAAGAAGGGCTGGTCGTTCTGCTTCGCCTGCTGCTGCTGTTGTTGCTGGGGCTGGCCGAAGGGGTTGTTGGCGCCAAAGCCGGTCGCTTGGTGCGCGATCCGGTTCGACTGATGGAAGTTGCTCCCAACGGGTATACCTGCTTGTCAGCGCCATGACCTCATAGACTCCGCGGGGGCTTACGCAGATTGCCCGTGTTACCGAACGTATCCAGCCCATCCTCTCGGCCGCGGGCCAACAGGCTCGCCAGACCCGCGTGCTGCCCGTCGTCCTTGACGGCGGGACGGAACGGTTGAGCAGTCTGCTGCGGTTCGATCGGGGCGGGTGTCGGTGGCTGTTGCTGGGTGACGGATGGAACAGGGAGGAAGGACGAAGAGGGGGATTGCGAGAAGGACGGCATAGATGGCTGTTGTTGTTGCTGTTGCGGAGCGAAGGGGTTGTTGGAGCCGTACCCAGTGGGCTGGGCGAGGAGAGACTGTTGTTGTTGGTATTGTTGCTGTTGTTGCTGCTGCTGCTGCTGCAGGTATTGCTGCTGCCGCATCCACTCCTCCTGCTGACGCTGCTGCTCCTGCATCTGCATCTGCCGCATGTACTCCTCCTGCTGTTGCAACTGCTGCTGCTGCGCCATCATCTGCGCATGGAAGGGCTGCTGTCAGCGCGTGCATCGCTCAACCCGTGGGCTTAGACTCACATTATACGACGTGTACTGCGGCTGGAGCTGTTGTTGCTGCCCGTAGCCCAGATCCACGAGGGGGTAGCCCGTCTGTTGTGGTTGCTGGGCGTACTGATTATTTGACGATCTGCCATCAGCTCGACCCTTCCGGTCCGGTTCTCCATATCCCGCTCACAGGTTCAAGTTGTCGTCAAACAGGGCGTTCTGGTTCGCCTCCTCGCGTTCCCGCTTCCGCTTCGCTTCGTCCTCCTCTGACAGCCTCAATGCCCGCCGGAAGTCGTCCTCCTCCTGCGTAACCTGACTTCGCCTCTTGGCCTCTTCCTCCTGCATCCGCATACTCTCCGCGATGGCCTTTTGCAAATCGTCATCCTCGTTCTGGTTGTTCCGCCTCGGGCGACTGCTCTGAGGGGGCGGGCTACGCCGATCTCCATAGTCGGTGTCGCCCTGCAGACCGCTCGTAGCGAGGTTGCCCAACATCCGATCCCGCATCGCTCCTCGGGACTTCCGCTCAGCTCGCAGTCGCTCGTCATCCTGGAGCAGGTTGGTGATATCCTTCGCCTTCTGACGGACGTTCGCGCCGACGTCTTTGCCGGTATCGTCGACGTACACGAACTCCTTCAATGTTCTGCAATCAGCAAAGGGCGCATGCGATGAGAGACCCCTTTACGCACTTGACGATATAGATGTTGTCTTTGAAGTAGATGACAACGTTTTCTGACCCGGCGTGGAGGCAGTAGTCCAGCACTGTCAACGCCTGCACAATGAGCGCCCAACGAGATTCCAGGAATGAGGATTCACCTTGAAGACGTGCCTCCAGTTCTTGCCCTTGTCGTTCAGTCGCTTATCCATCATTTCCATAACCTCGACAAAGTCGTTCCTGCCAGTCAGGACCATCCCGCCCCTCAACACTCACTGGTTGTAGGTCAACTGAGCAATCTCGTTCATTTGGGTACCCGAGGGTCCCCAGGGGTCGTTCGACGTCGCATCTCGGACCTTTGTCTGCGATGTCAGAACGGAGCAATATCGGATTCAACGCGCATCACACCTGAGTGTCTGTGTACCCTTTCGTGTAGTTCTTGATCACTCGAAGACCTGCGAATTGTCAGTATGATGTTGAGCAGGCGAGACCTCACCTCCTCGGCCACTACGGGTCAGTGCTTGGATTTTGCAGAGCTTTGTTTCTTCACTCACAGATGCTGCAGCGAGGCGGCCATGATGTCGTGCCGACGGTGTGTCGTGCGATGTGAGAGCGAAGGGAAGTGAAAGATGCGGTGTACGGGAAGGCTTGTACGCAGTGAGTGCTATTGTGCCATGATATGATGGACTGGCGGGCGGCGGCGTCATTAACCGCATGCGACCCGGTGACGCCACTGAGCCCAGAGAGTGCCACACTCGCATCGTACGGAATTACGGTGATTGCTATCTATGCGCGTGCACCATCCATCTTCACTTTTCCACAGCAGTCTGGACCAGCTTTAGCTGCCTTAGCTGTTGCATACACAAATCACACTCGACTAGCTCTCGCTGCATAGATATCCACATCGGCAACGAGCAAGCAGTCGACAAAGGCACACACCGCTCAACATGCCGCCCATCTACGTCAAACCCGAAAACGCGCTCAAGGTGGGTCATCGCGAGATGAGAATCATAAGGCCATTGTGAAATTTGGGCTCACAGTTAGCGTTCCGAGGAGCTGCTCGCGCTCGGAACCGCGCAGTCGCAACAGCAAGCATTCGAGAACCTCTGGGAGGTCTTCCAGTCGTGCGTGCATTGTCCACTCCGAGTGTTCTGCTGACGGTAGGAAACGATTCAAGCACACCGCGCAGAACATCCTCGAACCCATTGTCCTCAAGTTCATCGATCTTTGCGTCGCCAACTCGCGAAAGCAACATGTCCGCGCCGCCCTCTTGACGTACAAGAACGCCATTCAGAGCACAGCCGTGCAATCCGTTGAGACGGTCCTGAACTACTTCATCAAGGCGGCGGAGGCGCGACTTGCGACTGCAACGGCCCAGGCGAAGAAGGAGGTCGAGGCGCTGCCGGACTCGCCCGTCGACGACGATGAGCTGCCGCTGCAACCCACCGCTATGCTGTTCGACTCGTTTATCGACAACGCTGGAGACCGAGAGCGGATCGAGAGGAGGTTGATCGCCCCGGCCCAAAAGTTCTGCTGGGACGCATACGACATCTCGCTCGACGTCGCCAAAGGAAACGACCGCCTCGAGTTGATCTACCAGTCGATCGCGCACCGCGCCTTCAAGTTCTGCGAGGAGCATCAGCGCAAGGCCGACTTCCGACGACTCTGCGAGCAGAGGCTGAGGAAGGACATCTCGAACGCGACCAAGTACGGCCATCAGCAACACGCCGTCAACTTGCAAGACCCCGAGACCCTCTCGCGACACCTCGACACCCGGTTCCTCCAGCTCCAGACGGCGGTCCAGCTCGAGCTGTGGCAGGAGGCCTTCCGATCCGTCGAGGACGTCTACCAGCTTTTGCAGGGCAAGAAGGCCAGGCCGAGCATGATGGCGGTGTACTACGAGAAGTTGACGCAGATCTTCAAGGCCGAAGGCGGAAAGCAGACTGCCGTCTTCCACGCCGCGGCTTGGGCGCACTACTACCACTACTCGGAGCGAGCCGGTACCGTCAACGTCAAGGCGCCCGGATCGGTTCTGCTCAGCGCTTTGGCGGTGCCGTACGGCGAGGTCGAGACCAAGCAGCGACTTGTCAGCTTGCTCAACCTCCAGTCGATGCCGACCCGAGATGAGCTCGTCCGAGATGCCGCTGGCCGACATGTCAAGCGAGTCTCGCCGGAGATCCGACAGTTGTACAACATCATCGAGAACGACTTCCAACCGCTCACCGCTGCCAAGCGTCTGGCTCCCCTCATCAGCTCGCTTGCCCCGGAGTACCAGGCGTACCTGCCCGCATTGAAGGAAGTCGTCTTTTCTAAGCTCCTCCGAGAGTTGTCTGAACTCTACGACTCGATCTCGCTCCAGTCCATCCTCGACCTCGTCAAGCCGTTCGATGGAACCGCTTGGGCCACCGATATCGTTGCGCTCGAGAAGTTCTTGATCTCGTTCGCCCGAGACTCCAAGATCCCGGCCCGAGTTGACCACGTCGCCAAGTCGATCACCTTCACCGGCGACACGACCGACCTGAACCGACTGTCCAACCTCGCTATCTGCCTGTACAACACTGTCAACTACCTCAACCCGGTCGCGTCCTCGTCCCGAGCCGATGCGTTCGCCGCTGCTATCGCGCAGGCCGAGGAGGAGCGCAAGGCTGTCGCGCACCGACGACAGATCGTCACGAAGCGACGAGAGCTGCAGGAGGAGGCCAAGCTCCGACGAGACCGAGAGGAGTCGACCGCCAAGGCCGAGCAGGCCAAGGCCGCCGCCGAGGCCGCCGTCAAGCGGGACCGAGAGCTCGCCATCCAAGCCGAGAAGGAGCGAATCACCAAGCAGATGGAGCAGACTCGACGAGAGGAGGCGCAAAAGCTCGCGCAGACCTTGGCCGCCAAGGGTGACCTCAAGGTCGACATCAGCAATATCGACAACCTCGACTCGAGCAAGCTTGTCGCCATGCAGGTCGAGCAGCTCGCCAAGGAGAAGCGAGAGCTCAACGACAAGCTGCGTATCGTCGGCAAGCGGGTGGACCACCTCGAGAGGGCGTACCGAAAGGAGGAGCGACCGCTGCTGGCCGAGGATTACGAGAGACAGAAGGTCGAGGACCGCGCCGCCCACGAGCGAGCCAACATCCTCGCTCGAGAGCAGGCCATCGCTCAGCAGAAGGCTACGGTGGAGCTCAAGACCCGATTGGGCAGGATGATGCCGGACTACCTTGTCACGCGACAGGCCGTCGCGTCCGCACAGGAGGAGGCGTTCCAGCAGGCTCGAGAGCAGGCTGCCGCTATCATCGCCGAGGAGAAGGCAAAGTTCAAGGCGCAGGTGCTGGCCCGCAGGCGGGAGGAGAAGGAGAGGATCGCGCGCGAGATCGCGGAGCGGGAGGAGCAGGAACGACGTGTCAGGGGTGGGTTGATTGTCGATTATATACATCTGTTCGCAGCTGACGTCAGAACGCGAGGAGGAGGAGGCCCGACTGGCCGAGGAGCGAGCGCAGGAGGAGGCGAGGGCCCGAGCCGAGATCGAGGCGAGGCAGAAGGAGCAGGAAGAGAAGGTTGCCAAGGCGCGAGCGGAGCGAGAGGCCGAGCGAGCGCGGGACGCCGAGATCGCGAGGAAACAGCGCGAGAGGGAGGAAGAGGCCGAACGGCGCAGAGCCGAGCGAGCCGGCAGCGGAGGAGGAATCCGTCGAGCCGAGCCCGCTGCTGCCCCGTCTGGCGCCGCCCTACCACGACTCGCCCCGACGCCGGTCGCTACTGGCGGATGGCGAGAACGAGCGGCCGCCAAGGCTGCGGCCGGCGGTGCTGCCACGCCTCCCGCTGCGAACGGATCGGTCTCGCCCGCTCCCGCTTCGCCTGCGCCGGAGGCTGCCGCCGCTCCTGCGGCGGATGCGCCGGCTGGTGGAAGCACGTGGAGGCCGAGCGGAAAGTGGTCGTCTGGTCGTGGCGGTGCCAACGCTCCGCCAACCAGGGGTACACCATCAACGAGGGGAACGGGCAGCAGGTGGTAGATTGCATAAAGGGCATGCGGTACAGTCTGCTGTAGTCATGACGCAGGTCATTACGATGCATTGTTGCGGGTTTTGCGTGAGTCGGCGGACGTCCGATGGCCAGACGGCATGATCAAGTGGCGACGAGCTGTCATTCCTGGACTTGAGGTGCCCGATGGTTGCTGGGGGTATGTTTCGTGAGCGGTGTCAGTGGCGGGGGCTTGCGACTGATATGCAAGTAGGTGTTCGACGAGTCTATCAAGAGTTCATTCCCGTCCCTTCGTGCACATTGTGGCTCTCCGGGCAGCGGTATGCATTTGCCTTGGTCGATCTTGCCGATTACCAGCTTTGTGTCAGACCGTAGGATCTATGCTCTGCCGAGGTCAGCGGCGGTAGGTGTAGGGGCGCAAGCGCCAGTGCTCACTCCTTATACGGCATGCGGGCGAATGGTGATCACGTGGAACTCGTAACACTGGACGCCAGCTGGGCAGCATGAAGCTCAACGGCTCTGATTGCACATCCATGGTCCTTCCCTGGTGCCGAAGCAGCCCGTCTCTCCACTTTGCCGATGCTCGGACCGGACTCTGAATGGAGTTGCATGTTGGCGAATCTGTCTTAGCTCACAGGGGTTCTTCGGTTGTTCATATCTGATCAGGATCGCATCTACCATCTGAAAAGCTTCTCATCACTTATGTACACCGCCTCCCTACACCGTTCGTAGCTCTCGGCAGTGGCAGCAAGCCATCCGGACTATCGGTCGGTATTCCACATCTTCGTCATCCGACACTCTCGCTCATTCACGTCAGTCCTCCCTCTTGAAGCAGCCGTTGGACCCCGAGGCACTCGACTCATCTCGATCAGTCCTTCCGAAAGAGGAGTCTCTCGGGTCTCCGGACGTTGGCTGCACAGTCCACCTTCCGCCCGGATGCCCGCTGGTCATCCGCCTTGTGCCGGTGTCGGCATGCATATTCGGACCTCCCCATGGTTCGATGCCCGGTTCTTGCTTGATGTCAACTCCGTCCACACTGGTAGCCGACTCAAAGCCTGCGCCTGCGAATGCGTTCGCCACCGTGACATCGTCCGAACCAGATTCGACCTTTGGGGCCGGTTCGGATCCGGCAAGGGAATGTTCCTTTGCCTTTTCGACTGATCGTGAGCTATCAGGGGGCTCGAGAAGCTGACTCACTCTCATGTATGTTACTGAGAACGCATCGTCGTTGGTGCTCATCGAGCAGCGAACTCAAGAGCTCCTGCTGTCCCTGGGGTTTGACGTGGAAAAACGCGTCCCTCTGTTCGCGCGGCAGGGACAGTATCCACCATCCTGGTTCAGATCCGAGAAGACTCGCCTGTCTTCGGGCCTCATCGACAACATTGTTCGCTGGAGACTTCCGCTTGGGTTGATTGGGGTGAAGAACGTTCCCCTGGTATCAGTCGTGAGCGCGCTGATAACCTGCTGGTTGCGAGGAGATTGTTCGAGAGACGCGTTCCAGCGCGGGGGTTGCCTTGAGCCAAATCTGGATGGCGATGAAGCCAACGATTCATGACCTTGCTGAACCCTCGTTCTCGTCAATGCCGGCAAATGGCCCGTGACCCTGTCGCTGACCGCGAAGCCGCTGTAAGTGAGTCCTCTATGACCAGCGGACAAGCATTGCACCGTGTCGTCTATGTCTGTCTCACCTTGCTGTGCCTGTAGACTGAGAGGGGGTAACCTGCAAAGCTGAAGCTTGAGGAGGGCCGGGGCGCTGGGAATGAGCAATCCAAGGCCTTCTTCCCGGATCACCAAAGCCTATTTCAGCTCAGCCACGACTCTGAACACAGTCGAGGCAGTGGCTCACTCGTGCCCTCTTGTAGCTCCTTCGCTCGTGGGCCATATCCTTGAAGTCTCTCTCGCGCGGCTGTGCCGTGGCTCTCACGGGTCGCTGGGAAAGGAGCGTCAGGAGACCCGAAAGGACTGTCGACTTCTGACCTCGCAGGTGCGTGTAAGCCGCTGTAGGTGGGCTGCCTTGTCAGCGATCGAGAGCGTCGCGCATCTGTTCGTCAGGCCCCAACTTGTTTGCAGAAGGAGTGAAATTCCTACCCAGATATGCCCTCGGATCAGCCCAAGCTGGTAGAGAGTGCTTTGGGCCAGACGTCGGAGCGCTCATGGTAAACGGCGGTTGCCCGAGTACCTCAGGTGGGGGCAAAGACGTCGCCGACGCGGAGCCCAGGCTCAATGACCTGGGATCACCGGTTCCCAAGCGGTTTGTGTCTCTGTTGAGCAGGGACGAGTACGTAGCTCCCGTAGCTCCTCCTTGGCGAATCATGCCGGGCGTCCCATCGAAGGACCCCTCATCGGGGAGGGCAGGGCGATGCTTTTTTGCTCGTCGGCTCGGATCCGGGATCCGTCCCGACTCCGGGACCTGCTGTCTGGCTTTGGGCAGTGGTGTCCGATTCACTGGGGGGTGCTGCGGCCGCTGAACAGCCTCACTGGAACCCTCGACATATGTCCCACGGAGTTCAAACACAACAAATGGAGAAAGGGTCGAGGCTATAGCGCCACGCCACACCACAAACTGGGTCTCCTCTTGCCGCAGGACTTCTCTATTTCGCAGACCCGCCGCTGGGCCATTCACGAGAGAAGACGATTCGACGACCTGCGGCATCAGACCGCCTGTAACGACATGGCTATGCAGCAGAGAAGTACCGCAACACCGCGTGCCATTGTTAGAGCCGCAGTCAGAGTCGCATTCAGAGGGAATACTGTTCTGAAGTCTGTACTGAAGCAGAGCGTGGCACGAAAGTTAATCACCACACGTAGGCGACGCGAAAGCTTGGCGACTCGAGCAGCCAGTCGCCGTGTGACTCTGAGCAGAGGCAGAGCCTCAGGCAGCAGATCGAGCGACAAGCCTGACCTAGGTGTCGAACGCAGCGCATGGCTCGCCTTGCAAACTCAATCGTCCCAACACTCTGCATCGCTTTCCTCTTCGACAGTGTGACTCAACCCAACTATCCTGAAAGTGACTCATCTCATTCTGCCAATCCACTGGTCAATACCGTAGAAGCCTCTCCGGGTGATCACAAACTCGACTTGAACGGCCATCGTCCGTCGGACATCGTGCGGAGTAGCTGTGTTCTCACTTGCTACCCGAAGAACCTCCCGACGAGGATGGATTCTCGGACTCCCCCGACTTGGTGCCCTGCTTGGTCCCAGAGCTGGAGTTGTCTTTCTTCGTGGCAAGCTCGGACTTGATTGCCTGGGACTCCGCCACTTGTAATCAGCCGCCGAGAGGGTTTGGTTCAACATCCTCAACCTACCATTGGCCTTGATCTCTTTGATGTAGTTACTGTAGTCGCTCATATCTGGTAGTGATAGGTGGTCAGGAGTGAGATGGGAAGAAAGTTGAAAGTGAATGGGATTTGACCTGTTTATCGACGGCATATATACAGTACTAAGCTCCCCAGGTGGTAGTCGATGCCTTCACTGGGGTGGATCCTCAAAGGGTATGGCTGACAAACGCTCAAGCCTGGGAGAACCTTTGAGGGCGGCTAGGGCTCGAGGGACTTTGGCGGTCGTCAGGTGTGGCGCGTGATCCTTGAAAACGATTTGCTCCACCCGTACGAAGCCCATGGAGTGAAGCGGGAGTGTGTGCTCTACCGCGCCTTCGACATTTTGCTGGAGAAGAAAGGAGGTCAACGGCACTTTATCTGTCATGACCGCAGGCGGTGAATGCTCCACCCGTTGCCTCTCGATCGCGGTGATCTCATCATTAGTTTGCTACACCCCGATGACCTCTCAGACGATGAGGAGCAGGCTCCACAGCGACTTCCACATTCTCAACGAGGGTTGCCAACGACGGTTCACTTCTCATACCCGCACTTGGTCTCTCCGACGCGGCCTCATGTTGCAAATTTTCTTAACGAAGGGCATCAGCGCTGAGTTTCTAGCCGTCAACAAGCCTTGGCCCATGAGCTATCTATGTGACTCCTGCGGGAAGCGGGCCATGGGAGATGGTGGAAAGTGGAATTCCTGAGAGCGATCTTGAGTCCGTTGCGTGCGTGATACACGAGGCTTGGAAGCCGCCGCCCACCGAAGGGCGGAGCTGCCGGGCGACAGAGGTACAACCCGCCGTGTTGAGCAAGGCATACCTACCGCCGAGACAGGAGAACTCGAGGGGTAAGTGCGATCACGGCCCGGTTGACCGTATGTCAGGTCGCAACGACCGCCCTTCGCTCACCTATGCACCTGAATCCCGGTGCCACACGCCCACACTACGCCCTCCACCGCCCTGGTCCACCTCGCAGACAAAATCGGTCTGCTCATCGATCGCTGCAATCACCACTGCTACCCAACAACAAGCATGTTCCGCCGGTGCATAGCATCCACATCGAAGCGGCAACTGAGCACGAGGGCTCATACGCTGTACTCGCCCACTCCCGAACTGCTCGAGCGGCACCTCGCGGACGTCCCCCAGTCGGCCCATTCGGCATCCGTTTACCTGTTGTCGACGTCACTTCCGACAAACCTGCTCCAGCCGCTCCTGTCAGCCCTGCAACATGCTCTGCCGAACTCCATAGGGTCTTTTTCGACTTCTCCGCCGGGCGTCGAGCCATCTCTGGCCATTGCGACGTTCGACACGGGCTTGACGTTTCGGACGAATCTGAGTGGGCGCCCGAAAGCCGAGGTTGGGCGGTATCAGCGGCCGGGTTCCGCGGCTCAAGAAGGCGATACGAGGGGTAGTGTGGTCGGTGAGGTGGAGGATATCAGGCGGGAAGAGGGATGGGCTGGCATGTGGAAGGGCGAGACGGAGACGACGGCGATTGACGAGCTGCAGGGCGTGAAGTGAGCCTCGGCGGTCTGAGCGCGGAGGTCTTGCTGAATGCAGTGCCGAGTCTTTCTTGCTGCTATCTGACGGACTGCCCCGACCAGTCCTGCAAGGCTTGGATGCAATGTACCCCCAGGCTTCAAAGGTGGGTGCCATGGAAGGCTCATGGACACCTGAGCTCAGTGCAGATCGGCCTGCTCTCCGCGCCCACACCTTTCCTCACTGGTCGACCGCACACGCTCATTCACGGCAAAGACATTCATTCGACGGGCACGGTCGGTATCGCCCTGCGCAATCAGTTCAGGACGGAGGTGAATTTTGGACTCAAGCCCCTGACGAGCGACTTCACGATCGCAACGTACGTGTCCCACCTCTGTCCCTGGCTTACATGCAGTGCTCAGGGCAACCTCCTCCTCAGTATCGAAGAAGGGTCTGGCAACCCGACTCAGACGCTCATGGCGGCCATCCAGAAGCGTGACGCCGGGAGCTTGTCAAACAAGGACGAGGAGTTTTTCCTGCGTATAGGGGACAGGATGATCAAGATCTTAAGCGGGGATCCGAGCCGCGGTGCCTTGTCGCTGGACATGGAAGACCCATTGCGTGCCGGACAGCCAGTCCAGGCGAGTGGATAGAATGCGCTATGAGTAAGGCTGACGGCCAGTTCATGCAGCGTGATGGAACAGGCATGGTCCAGCCCGCGGCGGACAGGATCACATTTGCGGCGTTGCGGCGGTCGGATGATGTCGAGCATACAAGCCCGGCTGGCAGGCCTAGAATAGTGGACGGCTTGATCGGCGCAGGAGAGGATGGCTTCATACATGGCTCGGCAATATGCTCCGTGCCCAACGCTTCTGCTTCATGGCATGTTCGCGGGCATGCATGATGCATCTGGCATTTGCGACAGTCACCGAGTGGTCACAACAAAATGACCGGTCCCAAAGACGTCATCATCTGTCTTCCTCTGAACGCTCCATGTGGTTCGGCCAGAACCTGCCTTTGCTCATCGGATCTTTCTGCCTTACCACCAGCTGCCCCGATCCAGCGCATGGGCTCAATCCCGGGCGTCTCGTATCTTCCAGCGCGGCGAAGCACAGCACGATGACCGCCCAAAAGATCCACCCCTACATCCTCTTCTGGGAATGGGACATCACCCCTTCCAACCCCGCTTCCATCGCGTGCTTCTCTCAGTGGTTCGCCCGCGACTTCACCGACCCTGGACATCCGTCCGTCTCGTTCAAGACCGCAGAGCACTATATGATGTACCGCAAGGCGCTGCTCTTTGACCCGGACGCCGCGCAGCCCATCGTCGACGCGCCGACGCCCGAAGAGGCAAAGCGCCGCGGGCGGGAGATCCGGCACTTTGACAAGGAAAAGTGGAACAAGCACGCCGACGATATCGTCGAGCGCGGCAATTACCTCAAGTTCAGCCAGCACGACGATCTGAAGGGGTACCTCCTGGACACAGGGGACAAGACGATGGTGGAGGCCAACCCGGATGACCGGATCTGGGGCATCGGGTTCTCTGTCGAGGATGCGCCGGGGCGGGAGAAGGAGTGGGGCGCGAATCGGTGGGGTTGTTGTCTGCATCGTACGCAACCGCTCGCTGACGGCAGGATGGGGCTTGCGCTCACGCGGGCGAAGAAGCAACTTCAGAAGGAGGCGAAGCAGTCGGAAGGAAGCGAATGACGACAATCACGCCGCTTCAAATGGCCGGTACAACATGCATTATAACCTTGGATGCCTATGCCATGCCTATGTGCTATGCTAGATACAACGACTCGGTCCTGTCGATATGCTAATCCTCCTGTGACCTCTTGACCGTGAATGCGAATGGAGTAGAGGGCACCTCGCCTGAACGGCTCGACTCCGAATCTTGGGGATACGGCGACTTGCTGGTTGCACCGAAGCTTGTTCGTGGCCTCGGAGGTAATGGCCGATCGAAAGCGACCATCGGGGGTTTCGACGCCATGGCGTCGTCCATCTGCTGCAGGTGCTGGAACGACGTATTGCTCCCGAAGGGCGCCGTGAACGCGGGCGCCGTCATGGGTCGTCTGGACGGCGATCGGGCCACCTGCGGCAGGCCCAGCCCGAGCGCGTCCAGCGAGGGTAGTGAAGGCCGTCCGTCGAAGGGTTCTTCGCCGCCAAGCCGCTGTCTGCTGCGTGATGGCTGCAGTGCTTCTTCCTCCGACCCGGTGGTGGATATCCGCCTTCCCGTGGCCTGGAACCGCTTAATGATTGACCACGAATCGTACGAGGGCGGGGACGCCGCGGAGGTGGGCGAGAAGACGGTTGATATAGGCGGTAGGCCGTTCGGGGAAAGGTACGAAGAATGCGGAGGCGGGGAAGGGAAGACAAACTGTATCGACTGGGGAGGGATGGGTTGGGTCGGTTGGTCGGGTGAAATGAGGATGGGTTTGAGACCGGGAGTGGCTATCGGTATAAATGGCGAGATCGATCGTTTGCGGGAGACTGGCGGTGGGGAGACAACGCCATCGGTCGCGATGTCCACGGTGCCCTCGTGCATGTACAGTCCGCGGCGAGACGAACGGGCTTTACGCTGAGCGGGTTGTTTGAGCGCCACGACCGGTGCGACGGCCCGAGCGCGGGCGAGCTCGGTAGCGGTGATTGCGCAGAGCGTAACCGGTATCGGGGGACAGCTGAACTCGCGCGACGCCTTTGACTTTGCAGGCTTGACGGTGACTTTGACGCGAAGTTGGAATCGCATCGACAACAGCTTTGTTCGGACCGTTTCGCCCATGTCCCACCGGCTCCGCCTAGCCAAGACGATCGACACCTGACACCGCGAGGTGCCCGCTTCCTGCTCAAAGTCGTCCGTCGACACCGACTCGATCTGTTGTACCTCGGCGGAGGTCTCTTTCGATGGTGAGGTACGGCGGAACAGCGATGACTTTGGCGGCGACGACGATGAGTCTTCCAGGAATTCCAGCACCCTTTCCAGCACGACGTGAACCTTCTTCACCACGGCGTCGGGCTCGTTCGGTCTCGCTCGGACTACGAGAGGGATGGAGGACTCGGGACCGTACACGCCTCGAGGGGGCTCGATGGTGACGACAGCCGCGTAGGCGTCCGCGCCGATGGTGAGGTCGGTGAGAGAGGACGGTGGGGTAATCGGTGGGGCGGTGTGGTTGAGAATGTTGAGGTAGAAGCTCTTGACGATGTGGTCGCCGACGTACTGGATTGGCCGGTGTTTGACCGCAATCTCAAATCGCCAGACCGTCTTCCATTCCTTGAGCGTCTGCGAGCTCGCCGTCTTAATCGCGACGTCGGTGGGGATGGAGATGCGAAATGGGTGGGACCAGTCGGAAAAGTCGACATAGTCTGGGGTCGACCATACGCGCTTCCTCTTCTCCCACAAGACATTCTCCGCCGTTCCACCCACCAACCTCGTCTCGATGCATTTTATGCTGGCGAACACATCTGACACCGGTAAACACATCGATTCGCCTGGGCGGCAGGCCGAAAATAGCTGCTGATGCGGGGACGCACCGGTGGTGGGAAAGAAGCGCCCTCCAGTGTTGCCGGCTGCCTCTACTACGAGCTCGAGCATGTAGGCGGCATGGATAGCGGTGTGGTTGGTGGTGAAGGAGAAGACGAGGGGTGGGGGAAAGGGGGACGGGGGAGGGAGGGGGGGGGGAGGGGGGAGGGGGAGGCGAGGTGATGGGCGAAAGGGTGGTTGGGAAGAAGCCGTCGGGTAGCGTCAATGCGTGTTTCGAG
>Ga0308169_10001432_pt1 | contig 28007 bp, 24 predicted proteins | sample PhyBR1_2_FD_202139 | JGI IMG/M metagenome (GOLD analysis project Ga0308169, IMG submission 202139) | Phyllosphere microbial communities from UC Gill Tract Community Farm, Albany, California, United States - DLSLSB.R1 | ecosystem: Host-associated > Plants > Phyllosphere > Unclassified | place...
GCGGGTATTGACGACCACGATGTCGAGCGGCCGCAGGGCGTGGCCGATACGCTCCAGCTCAGCTTCGACGTCGGCGGCGGTGGCGACGTAGCCGTCCGGGAAGTGGCGGAAGTCGAGCTTCACTCCCGGCTGGAAGCACCATTCGAGCGGCACCTCGTCGATGGTGATGGAGGCCTTCTTTTCGCCCGTCTTCGCATCCATCGTCGAATGGAAGTGGTAGGGCGCGTCCAGGTGGGTGCCGCTGTGGGTCGTCATCGTGACCCATTCCGCCGCGGCGGCTTCGCCGTCGGGGTAGTCCGTGGCCGTGGTCCCGGGGATCATCGCCATGAATTCGGCCAGGGTCTCCTGGTGCTTCTGATAGGTGATCCTGGGCGCCAGCGGCGGCGGATCGGACAGCACTTCGTTTTCGAGATAGATCGACAGGTCGATGAATTTTCTGCTCATGAAACTTCCTCAGGGTTGCGGGTGAAGCTCGTCAAGATTCCTCCCTGCCGCACCGGTCAGTCCATTCGCACCAGGTACAGAGCGGGCTGCTGCCGAGGAGCACGACCGAGCAGAAGGTCGCGAGTCCACAGCCCAGGACGATCCATTGCACCTGCTGGGGCGAGCCCAGCGAAAGAATCACGTCCATCATGATGGTCTCCTCCATGTGGAATGCCTGCATGCACCGGGGTGGGCAATGCGGTCTCTAGTTGCTGTCGATGATAGAAAGTTTGCTGCCGTGGCAAAAATGGTATTTTTCGTTAGCAGCCATCGACGAAACCGATCGCTCGGCGCCTTCTACGATCAGGCAGCCAGCGCAAGTTGCCTGCCGCAGGCGCGCCCGACGGCCTCCAGCATCGGCTCCAGGTCCGCGAACGCGGCGCCGACGCCGTATACATAATGATCGGGACGCACCAGCGCCACCAGACAGTCGAAGCGCGCAAACCAGGCCTGTGCCACGCCATCGAGCTCGCTCGCCTGCAGGGCGGCGCCCTCTGTCGTCAACGCTTCCTGTCCGGCCACGATGCTGACGAGCGTGCCGAGCCGGCCGATACCTTCCCTGAATGTCATGGGAAGGTCTCGCAGCGGGCGGCTGGTCACGACCCGCCAGCCATACCCTGCCACGGCATCCAGCAGCACCGGCCCGTTCGCGCCGGCCAGCCGCGGCTGCGGAAACAGGGTGCCGTTCGCCGGGTGAGGCTTGGCATCGAGCAGGCCGGCTTCCAGCCCAGGCAGGATATCCTGCCGCGCCTGTGTCCGTACCACACCGCCCGATTCCGCCAGCAGGCGCGCGTCGCGTTCACGGGCACGGACCGGGTCGCGCTCGCAGATCACGCCGCCGATCTGCTTGATCCGGGATGTCAGCGCACGCACGTGGCGGCCGCGCTCGATGCCGTAGCTGTCGAGCAGGGCCTCGTCCGCCCCATCTTCGAGCACCGCGCGCAGCTTCCAGCACAGGTTGGCCACGTCGCGCACGCCCTGGCACATGCCCTGGCCCAGGAAAGGCGGCTGCTGGTGGGCGGCATCGCCGGCAATGAACACGCGGTCCTTGCGCCAGCTCGACGCGACCAGCGCATGGAAGCGGTAGCTGGCCTGGCGCCACAACACGGCTTCGTCCGGCGCGATCCAGCGTTTCAGCACGCTCCAGGCGCCCTCCTCGGTGGCCATGTGCCTGGGGTCTTCGCCCGGCAGCAGCGAGATCTCCCAGCGGCGGTGGTCTCCCGGTCCGATCACGAAGGTGCACGGCCGCGCCGGCTCGCAGAACTGCACGCTGGTATCGGGCAGCCTGGCCTTGCCCATTTCGTTGACCAGCATGTCCACCACCAGCCAGGGTTCGTCGAACTCGAGGTCGTCGAGCGCTATGCCGACGGCGGCGCGTACGCTGCTCGAGGCGCCGTCGCAGCCGATCGCGTAGCGCGCGCGCACCCGGCACAAGCGGCCGGAGTCGTCGCGCAGCTGGAGCCGTACCGCGTCGCCATCCTGTTCCAGCGACAGGAATTCGGTTCCGCAAGCCATCCGCACGCTGCCGAGGGTGGCGACGTGGGAGCGCAGGATGTGTTCGATCGCAGGCTGGTTGAACACCAGGGAGGGGCTGTAGCCCAGCGGGTAAGGCGGCTCGACCGTCGCCAGGCGCTTGATCAGCTGGCCGTCCGCGCCGAAGTACTCCGAAGGCGTGAAGGGTTCGGTATGCGGCAGCACCCTGTCAGCCAGCCCGAGCTGCTGGAACACGCGCATGATCTCGTGGTCGAGCGCGATGGCGCGCGGCTTGTCGTAGACCTCATGGTTGCGTTCTACCAGGAGGGTGCTGATCCCGGCCTGGCCGAGCAGCGCGGCGGCGATTGCGCCGGATGGGCCGAAGCCGATGATGACGACGTCGTAAGGGGTTGGGTCGATGCCTGCTGACACAGTGTGATCTCCGGATGAAGTGGGGCGGCAAGGCCCGCGATGGCTGTTTCCGGGGATTGTAGGGTGGTGCCCTTATGGCGAAAAATGGTATTTATTAGCCAATTCAATCGATGACAACGATCATCGACGGCCTTGGCGGGCGCGTGGAAGCAGCGCCGGCGGCAGGATCGCGCGCAGCAGGAAGGCAATGAGCCCTTCGACGAAGCTGTCGTCTTCCGGATGGCTGCCGGCCATTCGGTACACCTCGGGCGACGAGCCGAACACCGTGACGGCGGCCCCCACGATCGCGAAGTAGCCGGGCGCGGCGCCGATCCCTTCCAGCGCGCCCTCCTCCTCGAGCTGCTCGAACAGGGGCCGCAGCCGCTGCCAGATCGGCAGCGCGAAGGTATCGATCACCCAGTCGTGACGCGGCGACGACACCGAGAATTCCTGCTGCATGATGCGCGAAAGCTTGCCGTGGGTGGCGAAGTAGCGCAGGAAGCGCGGCAGGATAACGGCTGCGCGCGCGGTCGCCGGGCTGGCGGGGGCGGCAGCGATGGCGTCCTCGATCACTGCATGGAACTCTTCCTGGAAACTCAGCAGCATCTCGCGCCACAGGTCTTCCTTCGATGGAAAGTAGTAGGAGAGATGCCCCTGCTCGAGTCCCGCCGCCGCCGCGATCTGGCGGGTGCTGGTCCCATCGAACCCATACTGCGAGAAGGTGTCCAGGGCCGCATGCAGGATGGCTTCGTAACGGGCGCGCTGCCGCGGCGTGGGTGCTTTCGGTTTGTCCATCCGGCGATTATAGCAACCCGAAAAATCGATGTTTTGTCGCTTGACAAAATAATTTTCGTGACCCATTCTAGTTTTAGAACGACAAAACCAAATCGATATAAATCGTTTTTCTTGGAACAGGAGAAGACATGAACGACACCGTGTATCCGCTCACGGCCTCGCAACCCTATCCGCGCCGCCAGTGGTGGATGGTTGCCTACAGCAGCGAAGTCGATCGCGAGATCCTGCCGCGCACCGTCCTCGGTGAAAAGATCGTGCTGTACCGGACCGAGGAAGGCCAGGCCATCGCCGTCTCCGGAGTTTGCCCGCATCGCATGTACCCGCTGGAGAAAGGACGCCTGGTGGGCAACGACATCCAGTGCGGCTATCACGGCTTCAAGTACGACACCAAGGGCGCCTGCGTCCTCACGCCCTCGCAGGAGACGCCGGCCCCGGCCTGCTTGCGTTCCTATCCGCTGATCGAGCATGGCGGCACGGTGTGGATCTGGACCGGCGAGGCGCACCTGGCCGATCCGGCCCTGATGCCCGACCTGTCCAGCGTCGGGGTCGGCAACCCGGCGTGGGCGGCCGACATGTCGCCGTGCTTCGAACTGAAGGGCCGCTACACCCTCCTGATCGACAACCTGCTCGACCTGACCCACGTCAGCTTCATCCACATCGACACCCTGCCCAACGGCGAAGCGGTCGCGAAGCTGCCTTACGAACTGGTAAGCACGGACAAGTCCTTGAACATGCGCCGCGTCGGCAAGGGCATCCCCAGCAATCCCTTCCTCACGCTCCTGTTCCCCAACTACGACGGTCCGGCCGACCAGAGCTTCGACGCCGAATACATGGGCCCTTGCCTGATCCGCACGGCAGGACCGATGTGGGCCTCGGGAAGCGGCGAGCCGCTGGGCACCCTCAACTTCCTGCACATCATCACGCCGGAAACGCCGACCACCACGCGCTACTACGTGATCACCACCCGTGATTTCGGCCTGGGCAACCCGGCGATCAGCGCCATGAGCGAGCACTTCGCCAGGACTATCGGCCCCCAGGACCAGGACGCGATCGAAGCGATCGAGCGGGTGCTGCAGGGCGGGAACCGGCCGCGCGAGATCTCTTGCCGGGCCGACGCCGGCGACATCCAGGTGCGCCGCCGCCTGTCCGCGCAAATCGAGGCCGAACAGGCCGCCCCCGTCAAGCAAGCAGCCGCCGCATGAAAGGAACGACCGTGTCCGCAATCGTCTTCAAGAACGTCCGTATCTTCGACGGCACCGCCCTCATCCCCGGCCTGTCGGAACTGCGCGTGGCCGGCAACCGCATCGACGGCATCGCCTCCGCCAGCGACGCCTCCCTGGCCCAGGCCGGGGACCAGGTCATCGACGGCAACGGCGCCTTCCTGATGCCGGGCCTGGTCGAGGCCCACGCCCATCTGTCCTGGCCGACCTCGGTCGAACGCTTCGTGCCGGGCATGGGCCTGCCGCCCGACGACCTGGCCTTGACCACCGCGCGCAACGCCCGCATTTTGCTCGACCACGGCTTCACCAGCGCCTATTCGGCCGGCGCCTTGGGCGAACGCATAGAAGCGGTGCTGGCCTGCCACATCAACGACGGCGGCATGCCCGGCCCGCGCCTGGTGCCGTCGACCATCGAGCGCGAACCGCCCAGCGCAGCACATGCCGCAACACTGAGCGTCGGTACGGTGGCCGAGCATGGCCGCGGACCGGATGCCGTACGCGCCTTCGTCAAGGCCTCGGCCCAGACCGGCGCCAAATCGATCAAGTTCCTGCTGTCCGGCGAGGACGCGCTCAAGCCCGGCGCCTCTCAGGAGATCCTGTACAACGAAGAGGAACTGCAGGCCGCCGGCGCGCAGGCGCGCGAATCGAATGTCTGGCTGTGCGCCCATGCCCAGGCCGCCCAGGCGGTGAAGATGGCGGTGCGTAACGGCTTCCGCGTGATCTACCATTGCAGCCATGCCGACCAGGAAGCCCTCGACCTGCTCGAAGCCAAACGCGACGAGATCTTCTTCGGCCCCGCGGTGGGCATCCTGCAAGCGACGCTCGACGCCGCTCCCCCGCCGCATTTCGACATGTCGCACATGAAGCGCAGCGCGGCCGAGACCCTCGACCTGCAATGCAAGGTAGTGCGCGAGCTGCGCAAGCGCGGCGTGCGCGTGCTGCCGGGCGGCGACTATGGCTTCCCGTTCAATCCGAACGGACGCAACGCCTGGGACCTGGAACTGTTCGTGCGCCACTTCGGCTACACCGCCGCCGAGGCCCTGCATGCGGCCACCAAACTGGGCGGGGAGCTGATGGGCATGCCGGACGAACTCGGCCAGCTCAAGCCCGGCTTCCTGGCCGACATCCTGATGGTGGACGGCGACCCGACCGCCGACGTCAGGATCCTGCAGGACAGGCGGCGCCTGCTGGCCATCATGAAGGATGGCGCCTTCCACAAGCGCCCGGCCGCGGCCAGTTGAGGAGCAGCCGATGCGTCATCCACTGGAAGCCACGCTGCGCGGGATTGGCACCGCCATCGACCCACCCGCGACCAAGGCCCTGTACGAGCCTCTGTACCCGGGCCAGGACCGGAGCGGCTCGGAGCAACGCGCCGACCTGCGCTACGGCGAGCATGCGCGCCACCGGCTCGACGTCTACCGCCCGCAGGGACAGGGCGAAGGCCCCTTCCCCGTCCTGGTCTTCCTGCACGGCGGCGGATTCGTGCGGGGCGACAAGGCCGAGCGGGAGAACCTCGGCCGCTATTTCGCGCGTCACGGCATCGTCACCATGCTGCCGAATTACCGGCTGGCGCCGGAGTCGCAGTGGCCGGCCGGCGCCGAAGACGCGGCAGCCGCATTGGCCTGGTGTCGCGCCCACACCGCCGAACATGGCGGCGATCCGGCCCGCATCTTCCTGGGCGGCGAATCGGCCGGCGCCGTGCATGCGGCCACCGCCGCGCTGGTGCGGCGTTTCGGCGCCAGCGGCGCCGGGATCGCCGGCGCCATCCTGGCTTCCGGCGTTTACAACGTCGAACTGGAGCTGAAGGCGCGCCGCCAGTTCGGAACGCCGACGCCCGATCCACGCAACGATGCCTATTTCGGCACCGATGCCGGCGGCTACCGCGAACGTTCGGTGCTGCACCTGGCGGATGCGGCGCCTTTCCCCCTGCTGATCACCTATGCCGAACTGGACCCGCCGCAGATGCAGGTGCAGACCGGCCAGCTGTTCGCCGAGCTGGTGACGGAGCACGGCTTCGATCCCGAGCTGAAGGTGGTGCCGGCACACAACCACTTGTCGCAGCTGTTTGCCATCAACGTGCAGGACGACATCCTGGGCGCCATGATCGTGGAGTTCATCCGCAATCACTGAGCGGGCCATGGAAGTTGAAAAAGCCTTCGGCATCCACATGCCGAAGGCTTTTTCGTTATCGCGGGTTCGCGGTGGTCAGGCCGCTTTCAGCAGGTTGTGGGGGTCGATCACGAACTTCTTCGCCACCCCGGCATCGAACTCGCCATAGCCCGCGGGTGCGTTGTCCAGGCTGATAACTTCCACGTTGACCACTTCCGCCACGTTGATGCGGTCCCACAGGATGGCCTGCATCAGGTCGCGGTTGTACTTCATGACCGGGGTCTGGCCGGTGTGGAAGCTGTGCGATTTCGCCCAGCCCAGGCCAAAGCGGATCGACAGGCTGCCGCGTTTGGCGGCGCCGTCGACGGCGCCGGGATCGTCGGTCACGTACAGGCCTGGAATGCCGATCTTGCCGGCCGCGCGCGTGATCTCCATCAGCGAGTTGAGGACGGTCGCCGGCGCTTCGTGCTGGGCGCCGGCATGGCCATGCCCACGGGCCTCGAAGCCGACGCAGTCGACCGCGCAGTCGACTTCCGGTGTGCCCAGGATCTGGGCAATCTGTTCGCCGAGCGGCGTGTCGAGGGACAGGTCGACGGTCTCGAAGCCGACCGCGCGCGCGTGCGCCAGGCGCGCAGGGTTGACGTCGCCGACGATCGTGACCGCCGCACCCAGCAGGCGGGCCGAAGCCGCCGCCGCCATGCCGACCGGGCCCGCGCCGGCGATGTAGACGGTGCTGCCGGGGCGCACACCCGCCGTCACGGCGCCGTGGTAGCCGGTCGGCAGGATGTCGGACAGACAGGTCAGGTCGCGGATCTTGGCCATCGCGCGGTCGCGGTCCGGGAACCTGAGCAGGTTGAAGTCGGCGTAGGGAACCATGACGTACTCCGCCTGGCCGCCGATCCAGCCGCCCATGTCGACGTAGCCGTAGGCACCGCCGGCCCGCGAAGGATTCACGCTCAGGCAGACGCCGGTGTGCTGCTCCTTGCAGGTGCGGCAGCGCCCGCAGGCGACATTGAACGGGACCGATACCAGGTCGCCCTTCTTCAGCATTTCGACGTCGCGGCCGACTTCGATGACTTCGCCGGTGATCTCGTGACCCAGCACGAGGCCGAGCTGCGCGGTGGTGCGGCCGCGCACCATGTGCTGGTCGGAACCGCAAATATTGGTCGATACGACGCGCAGGATCACGCCATGTTCGATCTTGCGTCCGCTCGGATCCTCGAGCTTGGGAAATGCAATCGACTGGACCTCGACCTTGCCGGGTCCCATATATACGACGCCACGATTTTCTGCCACGTTGCCTCCTTGAGTGTGTTGTTGATGTTGACGGTAAAACCCGGGAACGGCCCGCCGGGCCGAAAGCTAGGACTGCCCGGCCGACGCGGCGCGCTGTTCGTCGGCGATCAGCTTGTCCAGTACGCGCCTGGCACGCACCGCGCCGGCATCGCCTGCGAGCAGCACCGGCTTGAGCGACCAGAAATCGGCGTCGCCGATCATCCGCTGCTGCGCCTCGAGCATTGGCAGATCCTCGTTCTGGAAAGGCTTCGTCAGGCCGCTGACGAATTCCTCTGCTCGCTCCCGGCCCTCCTCGCCCATCGCCAGCGGATTGCAGACCGAGTACCAGTAGTGCGAAGTCTTGTCGGTCTCGGGCGTGAAGATGTGGGCGACGAAGTTCGACACGCCTTCGCTGCGCGGCCTGCCCGTCGCCACCGAGCCGGCCACCAGCAGCATGCTGGCCGGCGCGTCCCAGCGGACGTCGATCCAGCGATCGACCGGCGTGCCCACCGGGATGCGCCGCTGGCGGTAAAGGAATTCGGGCAGGATGTCGCGCACGGTCTGGCGGTTCGAATACACGGTGTTGCCGGTCCGCTCGACGCTGGTGATCGCATCCGCCACCGCGCTGCTGCCCAGCGATCCCGGATGCAGGAACTGGATGTGACTCAGGTCCATGATGTTGTCGGTCTCGAGCACGTAATTGGCCTTGACGTGCAGGTAACGCTTGGCGACATGCGAGCGCGCCGGCTCCTGGCAGGAAAAATCAGGTATCAGGGACTCGTCCGCGCGCCCAGGCTCGCCCATCCAGATCCAGACCATGCTGTATTTCTCGACGGCCGGATAGCTGCGCACGCTGGCAGCCTTCGGGATGGGCCCGTGCGGATTGTGCACGCATTGTCCGCGGCCGCCGAACTCCAGGCCGTGGTACGGACACCGGACGCCGTTCGCTATCCGTTTGCCCAGGTGCAGGGGCGCGAAACGATGCGGACAGCGGTTCGCGATCGCCTGGACCCGGCCGTCGTCGCCGCGGAACAACAGGATGGATTCGTTCAGCAAGGTCCGCTGGAACAGCTCGTCGGCTTTCACCTCCTCGTCCCAGGCCGCTACATACCACGCGTTGTTCAGAAATGTCATGTGCAAACGTCTTCCAGGTCGATGTTAGAGGTCGAGTACCAGCAGCGGTGTCTTGGCGCGCGAGCAGCAGGGTGTGAACTGGTCGTTCGCGGCACGCTCCTGGTCGGTGAAATACAGGTCCCGGTGGTCGGGCGTCCCTTCCAGCACGCGCGTGATGCAGGTGCCGCAGACGCCCTGCTCGCAGGACACGGGCACCTGGATGCCGGCTTCGTGCAGCACCTGGACCACGGTGCGGTCGGCGGGCACGGCATGGCAGGCGCCGGTGCTGGCGATCTTCACCTGGAACGGCTCGCCGTCCGCCAGCACCTCGGGTGAGGCGCCGAAATACTCGACATGGACACGTTCGCCGGCCCAGCCCAGCTCCCTGGCGGTGTTCTTCACATGGTCGATGAAGCCGCCCGGGCCGCACACGTACAGGTGGGTGCCGGCCGGCGACGCGCGCAGCACGGCCGCCAGGTCGAGCTTCTGTTCCGGGGCGCCGTCGTCGAAGTGGAAGTCGACCTGCGCGGCGTAGGACGAGCCCGCGATGCGCTCGTAGAACGCGGTCCGGTCGCGCCCGCGGGTGCAGTAGTGCATGCGGAACGGCGCGCCGGTCTCGGCCAGCCGCTCGGCCATGCACAGGATCGGCGTCACGCCGATGCCACCGGCCAGCAGCAAGGTATGCGGCGCGGGCTCGAGCGGGAAATGGTTCTTCGGCGCGCTGATCTCGAGTGTATCGCCTTCCTTCACGTCCGCGTGCATGGCGCTCGAGCCGCCGCGCGAGTTCGGATCCTTGAGGACGCCGATCACGTAACGATCGGGCTCGGAGGGGCTGTTGCACAGCGAGTACTGGCGCGTGATGCGCTCGTTCACCTTGACGTCGATGTGCGCGCCGGCGCTGAAGGGCGGCAGCGCCGCGCCGCCCTGCCCGACCAGTTCGAAGCTGACAATGTCTTCCGCCTCCCTGGTCTTGCTGGCGACGGTGACGAGGATTCCGCTCATGGCCGTTCGTCCTGGATCGTGTTGACCAGCATGCCGATGCGCTCGATATCGACTTCCACGCGGTCGCCCTGCTTCATCCACACGGGCGGCTTGCGCGACTGGCCAACGCCGGCCGGCGTGCCCATGACGATGACGTCGCCCGGTTCCAGCGTCACGCATTCGCTCAGCAGCTGGATGGTCTCGCGCACGTTCCAGATCATGTCGGCCGTATTCGCATCCTGCAGAACTTCGCCGTTCAGGCGCAGGCGGATCGTCAGGCCTTCGCCGCCCGGCGGCAGTTCATCGGCCGTGACCAGGAAGGGGCCGAAGCCGCCGGTCTTGTCGAAGTTCTTGCCGATGGTCCACTGCGGGGTACGCTTCTGGTAGTCGCGCACCGAGATATCGTTGAAGCAGGCGTAGCCGAACACAAGGCCGAGCGCCTCGTCCTGCGAGACGTGTTTGCCGCGCTTGCCGATGACGACGGCCAGTTCGGCCTCGTAGTCCAGCTTTTCGGAGACGGAGGGACGCAGCGCCGCCTCGTTGTGCGCCAGCAGCGAGGTCGCGCTGCGCAGGAAAAACCAGGGGTATTCCGGCTTTTCGCGTCCGCTCTCCATCGCGTGGTCGTAATAGTTCAAGCCCAGGCAGACGATCTTGCCCGGCTCCGGAATCACGGGTGCGTAGTCGAGCGAATCCAGTGCGATGCGGTCGGCGGCGGCGGCGCGCGCGAGGGCATCGCCAGCGGCCGCGATCAGGTCGACGCCGGCCAGCAGCGCCGCGCGCAGATCGGCCGGGATCTCCGGCTTGACGCGGTTGAGATCGACGACGGACTGGCCGTCGACGACGCCGAGGCGGGTGCCGTTGCCGGCGCGGTAGGTAACGAGTTTCAAGCTGTCCTCCTGGTTGTGAAGTGTCGCGCCGTTTCAGGCGGCATCTGGATACGGCGCGAAGCGGATGGTTTTCTGTGCTTCCTTGATCCGTGGCGAGGGCGGCGCCGACACGCCCCACTGGTCGACCCGGCCCGGTGGCCACTTCCAGTCCTCGGGGCCACCGGTCGGGTAGCTGTCGTCGACCTGCTCGACCTCGGCCGTGTATTCGATGACGAATCCGGACGGTCCAACGAAATAGGAAAACACGTTATCGCCGGGCCCATGCCGGCCCACGCCCCACTCGATCGGGAAACCGGCATCGCGCATGCGGCCGCCGCCGCGCATGACCGAATCCAGGTCGGGCATCAGGAAGGCGATGTGGTTGAGGGTGTTGTCGTCGGCATCGGCCAGCGCAATCGTATGATGGTCGCTGCCGCAACGCAGGAAGGCCATGATGCGGGTACGGTCCGACAGCCTGAATCCCAGCGCCTGCTCGTAGAAACGCTGGGCCAGCGCGACGTCGGCGCTGTTGCAGACGACGTGGGTGATCCTGACCGGGCGGTCCGGCTGCTGCGCCGTATCCTCATGCAGGGCGTCGCCGTGGACGAAGCGCAGGCTCCTGCCCTGCGGGTCTTCGACGAGTACGGCCTCGCCGCCGCCCGGCTCGTCCACGCGATGACGCGCGGCCAGCAGCCTGCCGCCACCGGCCACGGCATTGGCGGCTATCGCATCGAGCGCATTCGCATCGCGCGCCTGGAAAGTCAGCATGCGTACTTCCGGCCTGTCGGCACGGTGCAGAGCGAGGATGTGGTGGGCCGGGCCGGTGCCGCGCAGGTAGACTGCATCGGCAGTACGCGCCACGAGGTCGAGGTGCCATACCTCGGTATAGAAACGGACGGCGGCGTCGAGATCGGTGACACCGATGGCGATGTCGCGCACGCCAGGTACGAGTGATGGGGTCATATGCTTGTTCGTCAGTTATTCAAATCCAGGCCCAGGAAGCGGCGGGCGTTGCCGCGCACGAGCAGCTCGCTGGTGGGTGCGTCGAAGCCGGCATCGAGGACGCTCTGCACGGGTGTGCGGTCGTGGAAGGCGAACGGATAATCGGTGCCGATCATCAGCTGGCTGGCGCCGAAGCGCTCCACCAGGTGACGCAGGGTCGGCGCGTCGAACACCAGGCTGTCGTAGTACAGCTTGCGCGCCTGTTCCGTCGGCGAGGACGTGATCGCTTCGCGCAGCGGTGCGAACACCTTGCGGGCCTGCTCCAGCCGCGGCAGCAACATGGCGAGCGTGCCGCCTCCGTGGCTGAAGGCGATGCGCATCTGCGGGAAGCGCTCGATCAAGTTGCTGCTCAGGCAGGATGCGGCCGCCAGGCCGACATCGGTGGGGCAGGCCAGGGCCGGGCGCAGCTGTTGGGCCGGCCCGACCAGCCGGTCCATCCCGGCCGGCTTCAGCGCATGCACGAACACGGCCGCGCCCTTCGCCTGCGCCGCTTCGAAGAACGGAAAGAAGGCGGCCATCCGATTCGGCGGCCATGCCCGCCATGATCTCGTTGATGTAGCGTAGCAGCTGTGCCGCATCAAGCGCCTTCATCCAGTAGGACAGCAGCTCGGGCATCGGCGAGATTGCCTGCATCTCGAGTCCCATCGGATCCAGGCCGGCGAGCCGGCGCGCGGTGTCCCAGGCCTGGTCGGCAACCGTGCGATAGACCTTCCCGGCAATCATTACATGGCGGTGGCAGGCATGCGCCGGCGCCATCGAGGGCCAGTCCGTGGGTGCCGCGGCGCCCAGATAGGCGGGAAACTGCGCCGGGATCACGTGCGCATGGACGTCGATCCCGCAGCCGCAGGCATGAGTCATGGCTGCCATCTGCTTCATCCCGCCACCAGACCCGCAGCCCGGACACCGGCCGCGCAGATCGCTTCGTCCTGCTCGCCGGTGCCGCCGCTGGCGCCGGCGGCGCCGATGATCCTGCCCTCCCCGTCCTTGATCAGCACCGCCCCGGTCTGCGGGACGAACCTGCCCTGCCCGCTGGCGGCCAGGGCCGAGAAGAAGGCCGGATTCTCGCCGGCGCGCTGCCACAGCACGCGGCTCGATGCGCCCATCTGGACGGCGGCCCAGGCCTTGCCCGTCGCGATATCGATCCGGAATCCGGTCGCGCCGTCCTGGCGCTGCACTGCCGTCAGGTTGCCGTGGGCGTCGAGGACCGCCACCGCCATCGGCCGGTAACCGGCCTCGATCGCGTGGGCGAGCGCGGCGGCGATGATGGTGTTGGCCTGGTCCAGGCTCAAGTCCTTCATGTCGTCTCCTTGTGCGGATGTGGCGCTCACGCCGCCCTCTTCGCGCGCGTCTCGGCATCGATCAGCTCCTGCATCAGCCTGCGGCCGCGCATACCGGGAGCGTCGGACAGGGCCGAGATCTCGGGGCTCAACGCGCCGCCGTTGACGAGCAGGTCCTCGATGGTTTCCGAGGCTTCCACGTCCTCCGCGACCACGTGCCGCAGGAAGGCGCGCATCGTGTCGCTCAAGGCAGGGTCGTCGACGCCGAAGTCGCGCGCTCCGCCCCAGAAGTAGAAGCAGGTATGCGGGGTCTCGGGCGTAATCGCATGGAACACGCGGAATGCGCCGAACGATTGACCCGGATTGACGCCGCCCTGCTCGGCGCTGGTGAAGGCGGGGCCGGTGACGTGGAGGCCAGGCGGGAAGAACTGCTGTTCCATCCTGCGGTCGACCAGGCCCTTCACGCCCAGCAGCCTGCCCAGCGGCTGGGTTTCGAACTCGTCCGACTTGACGTTTCGCGACAGGGCCAGGTGGCCGGGCTTGACCTCGAATTCGACCGGCGCCTGGGCCACGCCGCGGCTGCCGATGTTGCGCGCATGGAGGAAGGTCAGGTGGCTGAGGTCGAGCAGGTTCTCGTGCAGCAGCATGTAGCGCGCCTCGACCTTCTCGACGTCGCCGACGAAAGGCAGCCAGCCGGCTTCGCCGACCTTCAGCCAGGAGAGGTCCGGAATCATGGCAGTATCGGCCAGCGCCGGGTCGCCCATCCACACCCAGATCCACTGCCAGCGCTCCTCGACCGGATAGCTGCGGGTGACGAAGCTGGCCGGGATACTGTCCTGCTGCGGTACCCGGACGCATTTGCCCGAGCAGTCGAAGGTCAGGCCGTGATAGGCGCATTCGACGGTATCGCCGTCGAGGCGCCCCTTGGACAGCGCGAAACGGCGGTGCGGACAGGCGTTTTCCAGCGCCACCGCCTTGCCTGCAAGGGTGCGGTACAGCACCAGCGACTGGCCCAGGATCTTGCGTTCGAAAAGGTCGCGCCCGACTTCGTGGCTCCAGGCGGCCACGTACCACTGGTTGTAGGCGTAAGGCTGTTCAGTGCGAAGAGGATACATGTGGGTTCTCGAAAAACGTTGGTGAGAAGTATCGTAACGAGGTCCGCTATTCGACGGAAATGGCATTTTTTCGTGCTATCCATCGATGCGATCGATTAAAATGCTTTCATGGAACTCAGACACCTCAGGTACTTCTCCGTCCTGGCCGAGTGCGAACATTTCACCCGCGCCGCGGAAAAGCTGTTCGTCACCCAGTCCACGCTGTCGCATACCATCAAGCAGCTCGAGGAAGAGCTGGGCATGGCGCTGTTCGACCGGGTCGGCAAGCGGGTCTCGCTGAACAAGGACGGCAGCCAGTTCCTGACCACCGTGGCGCGCACGCTGCAGGAACTCGACAACGGCATCGTTCACCTGCGCCAGTCCGCCAGTTCCCTGACCGGCGAACTGCGGGTCGGCACCATCCACACCTTCAACATCCGCCTGACGCCCCATTGCGTGGCCACCTTCCTGACCCGCAATCCGACGGTCAAGGCAAGGGTGATCGAACTGCCCGCCCAGGACGCCGAAGCGAGGCTGCTGGCGGGCGAACTCGACGTCTGCATCTCCTATCCTCCCCGGGACCCCGGCCTGTTCTGGTACGAGACCCTGTTCAACGAAGAGATGATCCTGGCCGTGCCGCTCGACCACCCGCTCGCCGCTCGCCGGCGCATCCGCATGGTGGAACTGCACCGCCAGCCGCTGGTCATGCCGCCGCCCGGTTACGGCAGCCGGCACCTGCTGGACAGCTGCTTCCGCGCCGCGAACATCGAGCCGAACGTCATCGCGGAAGTGACCTCGTTCTACCCCTGCCTGGAGATCGGCCGCAGGCTCAAGGTGCCCGTCCTGCTGTCCTACACCGCGGCCGAAGGCGCGCCGGGGATCGCCATCGTACGCATCGAAGACCCGAAGCCGATCCGCACGCCGGTCCTGTTGTGGAGCAAGGACAGGCCGCAGTCGTCGGCGGCGCGGGCCTTCGCCGACATCGTCAAGCAGACCGTGTCGTCGTATATCGACCCGACGACGCGCAGCGCGACCGTGTCCGGCTGAGACCGTCGGGCCGTTTCCTACACCCGGTTCCCCTTGAGATCCGCCGGCGCCGCCTGGATCGCCGGCACGGCCTGCGCGACCCGCGTCGGCCGCAGCAGGAAGTAGGCCAGCGCCGGCAGCAGGGTCAGCGCGCCGATCATATTCCACAGGAACATGAAGGCCAGCAGCAGGCCCATGTCGGCCTGGAACTTGATGGGCGAAGCGATCCAGGTGATCACGCCGATCGCCAGCGTGACGCCGGTCAGCATCACGACCTTCCCGGTGAACAGCAGCGCGCCGTGATAGGCCCTGGCCAGGCTGTCGCCCTGGCGCAGGTGGCTCAGCATGACACTCAGGATATACAGGGCGTAATCGACGCCGATGCCGACACCGAGGGCGATCACCGGCAGGGTCGCGACCTTCACGCCGATGCCTAGCCAGATCATCAGGCACTCGGCCAGGAAGGATGTCAGCAGCAGCGGCAGCACCGCCACCACCACCGCGCGCCAGCTGCGGAAGGTAATGAAGCTCAGCACGATCACGGCCGCGTACACGAGGGCCAGCATTTCGCGCCAGGCGTCGTGCACCACGATGTTGGTCGCCGCCTCGATGCCAGCACTGCCGGCCGCCAGCAGGAACTGCACGTCGTTGGTGTCGTTCGCCTTCGCGAAGGCCTCGATGTGCCCGACCACCCGGCTCAGCGTTTCCGCCTTGTGGTTGTTCAGGTAGAAGTACATCGTCAGCATGCTGCAGCTGTCGTTGTACAGGCCGCGCGGCGCGCCCGCCACCACCGAGTTCAGCACGTCCTGATTGCGCACCAGGTCGTACCATTTCGGGTTGCCTTCGTTGAGGCCGACCGACATGCGCCGGATCAGGAGCGCCATCGAATTGGTCGACTCCACGCCCGCCAGTTGGCGCACCTCCCATTCCAGGGTGTCGACCTTGCGCAGCGTCTCCTCGCTGGAGCAGGCGCCGTCCGGCGTTTTGACCATCACCGCCAGCACGTCGCTGGAGGCACCGTAGGCCTTGTTCAGGAAAGCCACGTCCTGGTTGTAGCGCGAACTGGCGCGCAGCTCGGGCGCGCCGTCGTCGAGGTCGCCGATCTTGAGGTGCTGGCTGACGGCGATGCCGACAATGAAGAGCACCAGGGCTGCCAGCACCGTGCAGCTGGCCCAGGCGCGGCTGGTGAAGCGGGTCAGGAAGGCCCACAGGCCGCCGGCGCCCTGCTCCCCCTGGGCTTCGGCGCGCAGGCTGCGCTGGGCGGCTCTCGCATTCACGCCGGTATAGCTGAGCAGGATGGGCAGCAGGATCAGGTTGGTGAAGATCAGCACGCCCACGCCGATGCTGGCCGCCAGCGCCAGTTCGCGGATCGCGCCGATGTCGATGATCAGGAGGACGGCGAAGCCGACGGCATCCGCCAGCAAGGCGGTCAGGCCGGCCAGGAACAGGCGCCGGAAGGTGTAGCGCGCCGCCACCAGGCGGTGCGTGCCGCGCCCGATGTCCTGCATGATGCCGTTCATCTTCTGGGCGCCATGGCTCATCCCGATCGCGAACACCAGGAAGGGCACAAGCATCGAGTATGGGTCCAGCACGATCCCGAGCATCGGCAGGATGCCCAGTTGCCAGACCACCGCGACCAGCGAGCTGGCCACCACCAGCAGGGTAGAGCGCAGGCAGCGGGTATACAGGTAGACCGCCGCCGCTGCAATGGCGACGGCAAAAGCGAAGAACATCGCGACCTGGCGCAGGCCGTCGATCAGGTCGCCGACCAGCTTGGCGAAACCGGTGACGTGGATGCGCACGCCCTGCTGCTCGTACTTCTGGCGCAGCTGCTCCAGCCGGCCCGCCAGGCTGGCGTAGTCGAGCGCCTTGCCGTCGGCGCTGCGTTCCAGCAGCGGCACGTAGATCACGCTGGAGCGCGCGTCCAGCGCCACCAGCTGCCCGATTTCGCCGGAGCGGGCGATGTTCACGCCCAGGTGCGCGAGGCTTTGTGGCGAACCGTCGTAGCCGTCCGGGATCACCGGGCCGCCGTCCAGGCCTTCCTCGGTCACGCCGACCCAGCGCGTGGACGGCGTCCACAGCGATTTCATGCGCAGGCGGTCGACGCCGGGGACCAGGAAGACTTCGTCGTTCAGGCGGCCCAGAATTTCCATGTAGTGCTTGTCGTAGATCGGCCCATGCGGATTCTCGACCGCGATGCGCACGGCATTGCCCAGGCCATCCAGCTCGCCCTTGTATTTCAGGTAGTTGACGATATAGGGATGGCCGGTCGGGATGCTCTTCTCCCAGCTGGCATTCAGTGTCAGGCGGGTGGACTGCCAGCCGAGCAGCGCCGTCACCAGGGCGCAGACGAGCAGCACGGCCAGCCGGTGGTTGAACAGCAGGCGCTCCAGCCATGAACCGGATTGCAGGTCGAAGTCGGCCATATCCTTCACGACCGGCGGCGCGACGACATTCGAAACGTGGTTCATCGGTATACCTCGGTTGCGCCCTGGCGCAGGATGCCCTGCACCGTCAGCAATAACACACTACCGTCGCCCAGCGGGGCGACCTGGGTGACGGGTGGAACCGGCGGCAGGCTGACCGGCCGCAGACGGTCGTCCGCCACGAACAGCTGCCCGGACTGGTTGGCCAGCAGGACCGAGCGGCCCTGCAGCGGCGCCGCACTCACGAAGGACACCGGCGGCGCCTCGCCCAGGCGGGTCCAGGTCCGGCCGCGGTCGGGCGAGCGGTAGGCGTTGCCGCGCAGGCCGGCGAGGATCAGGCTGTCGCCATTACGCGCCATGCTGAACCAGCTGCCCTTGTAGGGAAGCTCGCGCCGCTGGAAGCTGCGGCCGCCGTCGGCGGACGCGAAGAACACGCCCTGTTCGCCGGCGATGTAGACCGACTGCCCGTCGGCGTCGACCGCATACAGGTGGGCGCCGCGCGGATTGTCGAGCCGCCCCATCCAGGAATGCCAGCTGGCCCCGCCGTCCGCGGTGGCGACGATCAGGTTGTAGGCGCCGACCGCGATGCCTTGCGTCGGCGAGCTGAAATGCAGCGCCAGGAAGGGCTTGTCGGCGCCGTCGGCGACGAGGCGCGCGGCCTCGCGGGCCAGGCGCGCGTCGCCGCTGCCGGCCGCTTCATGTTCCGCCAGCCGGGCGGCTGCCAGGCCGTCGAGCTGCTTGGTCCAGTGCTCGCCGCCGTCCCTGGTCGCCAGGATCACGCCGGCGTGGCCCACCGCCCAGCCCTGACGGGCATCGACGAACTGCACCGCGCTCAGGGTCACGTCGACCGGTACCGAGGCCGCCTGGCGCCATGTCTTGCCGCCATCGTCAGACAGGCCGACCAGGCCGCGTTCGCCGACCGCCACCAGGCGCCCGCCGGCCTTCGCCACCCCCAGCATCACGGCGCCGGCCACGTTGCGCACCTTGAGCGCGGGCCGGTCCTTGTAAGGAATCGGCGCCGCCGCCGCCGCCGTCGCCAGCGCGAGCGCCGCCAGCGCGGACGCCAGGCTCATGGGCATCCGGCGCATCATCGTGCCCCTTCGGCAGACATCGACTCCGGCGTGAAATTCGTATCCTGGAAGCGCGGCACCGGCCTGTACTGCTTCTTCTTCATCGCCATGTCGTTGGCAAGGAAGGCGGTGCCGGACAGCAGGTCGTAGTAGCCGAAGGTCGTGCCGGTGGTGGCCTGGAGGTCCGGCATCACCTGGGTCAGGTACCAGAGCGAACGCCACAGCTGCCCATTGCCGTCCCAGCGGTCGGCCAGCACGCAGTGCCAGGTGTCCTCGTCGCAGTAGTAGCGGCTTTTCGAAACCTGGTGCCGCTGGCCGCCCTTGAGGGTGGCGTCGACCACGTAGACGCGGTGCAGCTCCCAGCGCAGCACGTCCGGATTCAGATGGTTCTTCGTCAGGAGTTCCTGGTCGTTCTTCACGTTCAGGATCTTGTTGGTGTTATAGGGAATGTACATCTCCTTCTTGCCCACCAGCTTCCAGTCGAAGCGCGACAGGCGCCCCGTCCACACCTCGAGTTCGTCGGTCAGCATCAGGCCCGCGGTTGCCGCCGCCGGCAGGTCGCAGCAGGGATTGGGCAGCTTGCGCACGCGGCGCTGGCCGGTGAGGTAGACCCAGCCCTGGCTCAATTCGCCATCGATGTTGTCGCGCCCGATGACCTGTTCGCCGGCGCGGATGGCCGGCGCCTGGGTGCGCAGGTGGATCATGTAGTACTCGCCCCTCTTGTCGAACTCTTCCGGCGAACCGCCCTCGAGGTAGTAGGGATTCTGCAGGTCGAGCGAGCCGTCCGAGGTCAGCACCATGCGGCCGTCGGCCGTCACCTGGTAATGGCTGAACTCCCACTGCATGGAGCTGCCACGCCAGCGCAGCAGGTGGTTGTACATCACCTCGGCCCCCGACTTGGGAATCGGGAACGGAATGCCGCCGTAGGCGCCGCTCGGGATGCCGTTGGCGATCTTCGCGCGGGTGGCGTTCTTGAAGGTGTTCTCGACGACCCAGGCCGGCGCCACGGCCGTCCGGTGGGTCGGGTAGACTTCCACGCGGTAGGTCTCCGGGTACTTCTTCAGCATCGCCAGCGTGCCCTCGGTCAGCCTGCCCGCATACTGGTCGGCATTCTTCGCGGTGATGGTCAGGATCGGCTTTTCGTCCTTGAACGGATCGCCGCGCCGCCCGTTCGCGGCCGGGATCGCCTTCGTATAGCCGCCGTCCCATGCGGGGATGCTGCCGTCCTTGTTGCCGGCCTTCTCAGCACCCAGCGGGGTCAGGGTCGACTTGAGCTGGCCTGCCTCTTCCGCCGTGACCGCGGCGGCATGTCCGTGCGCCGCCAGGACCATGCCCGCCGACGCGAGCTTGAGGATGATTCGAGTATTCATGGGTGTCTCCGTTTCTTAGAATGTGCGGCGAACCGACAGGCTGACGTAGTCGCGGTCCTTGAGGCTCTGCTTGAAAGTGAACACGGTGCCGGCGCCGTGGGCCACGGCGGCCACGCCTTCCGGTCCGTAGTAGTGGGTGTAGCCGAGATTGACGTACCACTGGCTCAGATAGGTCCCGTTGATACCGATGCTCATGTCACCGCCTTTGTCGACGCCGAAGGCCGTGACGACCGAGGATTTGCCCTTCGGGTAGTAGGACAGCCCGAAGGGAACGTCGATGTCGAGGCCGTTTGCGACCTGGCGATAGCTCGGCGTGTAGACGGCCCGGAAGCCCCAGGCGTCACGGGTGGCGTTCGCATCCAGCTGGGACGCGTTCCTGGTGATACTGGTCAGCCGGTTCCAGGCGATCTCGCCCAGCAAGGTGGACTCGCGCGCGATGACATTCTGCGGCAGCGTCGCCAGCGTCGAGATGTTCAGGTGGGCCGAGTTGCCGACCGGGTAGGCCGGATTGTCGGTGTTATTGCCGGGGGCGGCCGGGCCGCCGAACTGTACCGGGACGATGCCGAACAGGTCGGCGGAGCCCGATGCCACCAGCGGCGTATTGCGGCGCACCGACAACTCGCTGGCGACGTTGAAATCGCCGAAGGTGGTGCTGGCGCTGACGCCATAGGTTTTCACGTTCTCGCCGTAGGCCCAGCGGAAGGTGGAGGTGGCCGGGCTGACGACCAGTTCCGGCGACTTGTCGTGATAGCGGGCCGCGTAAAAGCCGAGGTCCACGTTCGAGCCTTCGGGCGTCCATTTCAGCTGCACCCCGCCCTGCCCCGAGTTTTTCGGCTTCAGGTCCGGCGCGCGCACGTCGGCACTCTGGGGGCCGGTGAACAGGCGCTCGCCGCCGGTCGGAAAGACATCGAGGCTGCTGAAATAGCTGCCCGAGCCGGCCAGCACGTTCTCCGCCCAGCGGAACTGGTAATAGCCGCCCAGGGTCAGGTTCGGGCGCAGCTGGACCTGGCCGGAGAGCTGCGAGACCGGGCGAATCAGTTCCTTGAACTGCGTGCTGGGAACCGACAGCAGCTTGACGATGTCGACCGGCTGCTGGGCGTAGGCGATGCCGTTACTGCCGAAGAACAAGGTCTCGCCATACACCAGCGCGTGCTTGCCGAGCCGCAGGATGCCCGGCATGCCCCCGACATCGCCCTTCAGGTAGACGAAGGCGTCCAGCAGTTCGGCACGGCGGCCGTGCAGGTTGCGGGTCTGCTCCGGAAAGCGGGTATAGGGTACCGACAGCGCGTTGTAGGTGAACGGCGAAGCGTTGGCCGTGTCGCGGTTGTAGACCGTGTCGTACCAGGCGGCGCCGCTGATCCTGCCGCCGACGTTTCCCGCGGTGATGTCGAGTTCCGACAGCAGGTCGACCCGGTTCGAGATCAGGCCGCGATGGAAATTGCGGTCGCCGTCGTCCGAATTGGCGGCATCGCTTCCCTCGATCAGCGCAGCCGATGGCCGTTTTACGCGCCCCGCAAGGCTGTACTTCAGCGTGTTGTCCCAACGGATTTTCACGTCCGAATCGCCGGCGTCGATTTCGCCGGCATGCGCGGCGCCGGCCAGTGCATCGAACGCCAGCAGCAGCGCCAGCGGCAAGAGCTTGCGCCGGGCCCGGGTTCGAGGGAATGTTCGCTTCATTGCTGTCTCCTTGTTATCGATTTATTGCGGACGCATGGCGGATCGCCAGATTTCAGGACAAACGAAAGCCAGCGCCGGCGAGGACTGCGGCCGCCGGACGGAATGGGTTATCGAAAATGCGGGGGCGAGGACGTCGCGTCGATCGCCTGTATCAGGAAGCGGGAGCGCCTGCGTGGTTCGAGAGGTGGATTGCTTCGGTCAATCTGTATCGCACGGCTGCTCCTCCAATGGTTGTCGATGTCCGTCGAGCGATTGTCGCGGCACGGTTTTTGTTGTTTGATTCGATATTAAAAATTTCAGCGCCGCACAGGAAATGATATTTTTCTCTTCTTACTATCGATGAAATCGATTGGTAGACGATCGACCTAGCTGAATTGCTGTTTTCCAGTCTGTAGCGTCGCCTGCAAGTCCGGACGATTACATCGCCGAAACGGACTTTCGCGTCTTGTTCGTCCACCCAGCCTTACCTATAGTTGAAAGCCATGTGTTCATAACAACGACGAAGGAGATGACATGGCTTTTTTGCGAAACGCCTGGTATTGCGCCGGCTGGACCGAGGAACTGAGCGACAAGCCGATCGGCCGCACTTTCCTGGGCGAGCCGGTGGTGATGTATCGCCGCAGCGACGGCGCCGCGGTGGCGGTCGGCGGACGCTGTCCCCATCGCTTCGCGCCGCTGGCGATGGGAAAAGTGGTGGGGGACTGCATCGAGTGTCCCTACCACGGCCTGCGCTTCGATCCGAGCGGCGCCTGCAGCCACAACCCGCACGGCGAAGGCACGATTCCCAGGGCAGCCAGCGTGCCGGCCTACCGGCTCGCCGAACGCGACGGCATCCTGTGGATCTGGATGGGCGACACCGCCCTGGCTGATCCGCAGGGCATTCCCGACATGCAGGCGGTCGCCGAACGGGCCGGCTGGCACACCATCCGCGGCTGCCTGCGCGTCGGCGCGCACTACGAGCTCCTCACCGACAACCTGATGGACCTGAGCCACGTGCCCTTCCTGCACCCCTTCCTGTCGAACGGCGGGCCGCTGCCGCCCGAGTTCGAGGAAATCCGCTCGCTGAAGCAGGAAGGCGATACCGTGTATTCGATGCACATGACGAAGCACCTGCCGATGACCCCGCTGTTTACCATGCTGTGGGGCGACCATCCGCCCGAATTCGGCGACCTGCGCGCGAACATGCGCTGGGAGGCCCCGGCCAACCTGCTGCTGGACGTCGGCATGACGCCGCCGGGCCAGCCCGCGGCCGCCGGGCCGTCGCTGCCGATCGCCCACTTGCTGACGCCCGAGACGGAAAACAGCACGCACTACTTCTGGGTGCAGGCGCGCGACCGCAAGGCTGACGACCTGCAGCTCGACCCGGTACTCCACGCCGGCATCACCGACGTGTTCAAGAACGAAGACGAGCGTATGATCGTGGCCTGCGCCGACATGATGGGAACGAACGACCTGTTCTCGCTGCGGCCTGTCCTCCTGCCGGGCGACGGCCCGGCGATCCGCGCACGGCGCCTGCTGGGCGCCCGGATCGAGAGGGAACTGGCGGGCGGGTGATCGATACGAAAGGGATGAATGGATCTGTTGAGCGAAGTGCTGCAGGCGGTCGAAGTCGAGGCAAGCTCGTTCGTCAACCTTCATCCCAGGGCGCCGTGGGGATTCGAGATCCACGACGGCGACCATTTTCATTTCGCCTATTGCTACTGCCTGATCGAGGGCGAGGCGATCGTCCTCGACGACGGCGCCGCCGCCGCCGGCGCCAGGCTCGCGCCCGGCGACATCCTGCTCCTGCCCGGCGGCGGCGCCAGCCGGATCGCTTCTTCGCCGCAGGCGCCAGCGGTCCGCATCGGCGACCTCTGGCGCGGCCGGCGCCTGCCCGACCTGAACGACGGTGCCACCATCGCGGCCTCGACCCACGTGCGGTTCGACGGCGACGGCGCGGAAAGCCATCTGCTCGCGCTGGCCTTCCGTTTACGCGGCCGGCGCTACCGGCGCCTGCTGTCCGCCCTCCCACGGCAGCTGCTGTACCGCGCGGGACGGCGCCCGGCCCTGCCCTTCCTGCGTTCCGCCCTCGACTTCCTGGCCGAGGACGGGGACAGCCGGCAGCCAGGGCATATGGCCGTCGCAAACGGCCTCGCCGGACTGCTGTTCACCGTCGTCCTGCGCGAGGCTATCCTGCACGACGCCCGCCACGATACCCGCCAGGCCGGCGGCTGGCTGCGCGGCCTGTTCGACAAGCAGATCGGCAAGGCCCTGCTGGCCATCCACCAGCGTCCACAGCACCCCTGGACCGTCGACAGCCTGGCCGCCGAATGTGGCATGTCGCGCTCGGCCTTCGCCCAGCGCTTCAATGCCTGCACCGGCCAGCCTCCCATCGATTACCTGACGGCCTGGCGCGTGGCCTGCGCAGAGGAAGCGCTGGCGCACGGCGACCAGCCGATCGCCGAGATCGTGAACACCCTCGGCTACCAGTCGGAGAGCGCCTTCCGCAAAGTGTTCGCGAAACAGACTGGCATGACACCAGGCCGCTACCGCGCCGGCCAGCGCGGGCAATGAATCCTTGTCGACCGCCGCGTTTTCAGGTCTAATTTTTGTCAGACGAAAAAAATAACCTGGAGACCGAATGCGCTTTCAAAAGCTGGATCTGAACCTGCTTTACGCTCTCGACGTTTTGCTGGTCGAGAAAAACATTACCCGGGCGGCGAAGGTGTTGCACCTGAGCCAATCGGCCACCAGCGCCATTCTCGCGCGGCTGCGCGAATACTTCGAGGACGAACTGCTGACCCAGGTGGGCCGCACCATGGTGCCGACCGCGACCGCCCTCAGCCTGCAGGAACCCGTGCACGACCTGCTGCTGCGGATCCAGACGACGCTCGAGATCCGTCCGACCTTCACGCCCGCCAGCTGCACGCGGCGCTTCCGCTTCATCGCCTCCGACTACACCACCAACGTGCTGCTCGACGATCTCGTGAAGCGGCTGGCGCGCGAAGCGCCGGCGGTGGCCGTCGATATCACGCATCCTTCCGTACCCGCCACCGAACAGCTGCTGCGCGGCGAAGCCGACCTGATGTTCCTGCCCGGGACCTACGCGCCGACCGGACTGCCTTACGAAAAGCTGCTGGACGACAGCTTCAGCTGCGTCGTCTGCAAGGACAACGACGAAGTCGGCGATGCACTGTCCGCCGAACAGTTCCTGGAAACGGGGCACGTCTCGACCCGGTTCTCGGGATCGATCCTGACCTATCCGGACGAGTTCCTCGCCAAGGCCGGCTTCACCCTGCGCAATGAAGTCATCATTGCGAACTTCACCAACCTTGCCACCATGGTGATGGGCACCCGGCGCATCGGGGTCGCCCACACCCGGCTGGCCCACAAGCTGGCTAAGTTCTTTCCAGTGCGCGTACTTCCCTGCCCGATCGATATTCCCTCGATCGAGCTGCAGATGCTGTGGCACCCCTTCCTGGAAAAGGATCCGGCCCACCTGTGGCTGCGCGGCCTGCTGCGCGAGATCGTCCAGCAGGTCTCGCCCGCGACCGCGCCGGCAGCGGCGCACGCATGAGCGCTGACCCGGGACGATGCAGGATCGGCCCGGGCCCGTAGCTTCATCGCAGCGAGGCTCAGATCGGCGCGGCCAGCGCCTCGGTCACATAGCGCGTCACCTGCATGTGCTCGCGCTTCGACTCTTCGGTACCGATGTTCTCCAGCTCGCCCAGCCTGGCCGATCCCTCGACCACCATGCGGCAGCGCTCGAAGCGGCGCTCGGCGAAGGCCGCGAACGCGGCCTGGACGTCCTCGTGGCCAGCCAGTTCCTGCGCCAGCACGATCGCGTCCTCGACGCCCATTCCCGCGCCCGAGGCCAGGTGCGGCGTGGTCGCATGCATGGTGTCGCCGACGAAGACGATGCGGCCGGTGTGCCAGGGCTTCGGCACGATCAGGTTGTGCAACGGGCGGTAGATGATCCGCGAATCGGGGTCCAGGCCGTCCCGCAGCTCGCCGACCACGCCGCTGAATTCGCCCAGCAGCGCCACCATGCGGCGATGCCAGTCTTCACGCGGGATGTGCGCATCGCTGTCCTGGTGGTCGAGCGCGAACAGGTACATCTCGCGGTCCGACACCGGGTTGACGCCCGCCTTCGTGGTCTTGCCCATGAATAGCGTGACGTTGTTGACGCTGGGGTGGCGGGGCACCACGGCGCGCCACGAACCCTGTCCGGTGAACCTGGGCGCGGGCGCCTGCGGCATGAAGCGCGCCCGGGTCTTGGACATGACGCCATCCGCCGCGACCACCAGGTCGTAGCTGTCCCTCGAGCCGTCGGTGAACTCGACTTCCACCTTGCCGCCACGATCTTCCAGCGATGTGTATGTTAGACCCAGCGATACCCGCGTACCGCTCGCGCGCGTCTTCTCGGCGAGGATCGCGGCCAGTACCGGGCGCAGGATGCCGGCGGCCGACGGAATGTCGGGACCGGCCACGCGCGGCGTCGGCACGGTCGTCACCACCTGGCCGTTCGACAATGCGATCGACAGGTTGTCGCTGCAGCCCGCCTGATTCATGACCTGGTCGAGGACGCCCACCTCCCCGAGCGCGCGCAGGCATGGCGCGTTGATGGTGATGCCGGCGCCGTCGATGCGCCACTGCGGGTCGGTCTCCACGAGATGAACGTCGTAATCGAGCTTGCGCATCTGGATCGCCGCGCACATGCCGGAAATGCCGCCGCCGACGATGAGTATCTTCCTGGATGTGGTCATTTCGCTCCTCCAAGCATTTTTGGATCGGTGTGTTGTAGTGGGTATCTCATGCGTTCGTGCGCTCGGCGATGCAGCGGTTGCGCTGGGCGCCCAGGCCTTCGATGGCGCCGTCGACCACGTCGCCGTCCTGCAGGAAGCGGTTGTAGTGGGTGCCGTTGCCGGCCGGTGAACCGGTGCAGATGATGTCGCCCGGCCAGAGCTGGACGCGGCTGCTGATGTACTCGATCTGGCGCGCGATATCGAACAGCATGTCCGAGGTGCGGTCGTCCTGCTTCGTCTCCCCGTTGAGCGAAAGATGGATGCGCAGGTTCTGTGGATCCGGCACGAAGGCGGCCGGCACGACGTAGGGACCCAGCGGCAGGAAGGTCGGCGCGTTCTTGCTGGAGGTCCAGTCGGTGCCCATGGCCTTCGGGTCCTTGCACCAGATCAGGTCCCGGCTCGTGATGTCGTTCGCGATGGTGTAGCCGGCCACGTAATCCAGGGCCTGCTCGCGCGGGACGTGGCGCGCCGGCTTGCCGATCACCACGGCCAACTCCAGTTCCCAGTCGGGCTTCTTGGCGATGGCCGGCAGCATGATCGGGTCGTAAGGCCCCGTGACCGCCGACGGCACCTTGCTGAACACGTACGGCGAGCCGGCCCTGGCGCGCTCGCTCATGACATCGTGCGCGTACTTGTACAATTCCTCGGAGCTCATGTTCTCCGTGCCGGGATTGGCGCCCGCGCCTTGGTCCACCAGCATCTGCACCACGTGCTTGTAGTAGTTCGCACCGGTGCAGAAGATCTGGCGCGGCAGGTCGACCGGTGCGTGTACATTCAACGCCGACAGCGGGGCGAATACCTCCTCCTTGTCGCGCTTGACCTGCTCGATGATGGCCTGCAGCGCCGCGAAGTTCAGGTGCCAGTCCTGCAGCAGGTCGAAGACCGAACCGGTTCCGGCCAGGACGTGGCCGTTGGCCCGGGCCAGGTCCTTGAGCGCTTCCAGCGCGATCACGCGTTCGCCGACCACGAGCCCGCCGAAACGGGCGCCGCCGGCGACCGAAAACGTGCCCAACGCGAACGGCGCAGATAATCCTCTTTGTTGCATGGTGTCTCCCTTTGTACCGATCGGTACGATTGATTGGTGAATACCGGGTTCAGACGCGGTCCAGTTCCTGCCGCAGGCGATCCGCGACCTCGCGCAGTTCTTGAACCGGCCTGGCGATCAGCGGCACGGCCACGCGGCGCACCAGGTCGCGCTGGCCCGGACTCAAATACTCGACAGGCGACTTGCCGTCCGCACGGGCGAGAAAGAGCATGGGCAGCAGCCGCGCCACGCGGGTTTCCAGCCCTTCGGGTCCCGAGGCAGGCTCCCAGTCGACCTGGTCCAGGTATGCCCGTGCCAGGCTGTCGAAACAGGCGAGATAGCCCGTGCTCGCGGCCGGCCGGAAAACGCTCTTGAGCAGCAGGTGGTTGAGGCAGAACGCAAGGTCGAAGGCCGGATCTCCGTACCAGGCGCATTCGGCGTCCAGGAATACCGGGCCGCCGGGTCCGACGAGGATGTTCTTCGGACTGACGTCCCCGTGCACTAGTGCGATACGCGTGCCCGCCAGCTCCT
>Ga0308169_10001433_pt1 | contig 27998 bp, 28 predicted proteins | sample PhyBR1_2_FD_202139 | JGI IMG/M metagenome (GOLD analysis project Ga0308169, IMG submission 202139) | Phyllosphere microbial communities from UC Gill Tract Community Farm, Albany, California, United States - DLSLSB.R1 | ecosystem: Host-associated > Plants > Phyllosphere > Unclassified | place...
GTTGGAGTGCGCTCTCGTGAGGCTACATGGGCTGCATTGCACTCGAGTCTGCTGCACAGAGAGGCCGAGAGAGGGACGACGTCCATCGCCATCTCGGCGCTCCTCCGCGCGCTCTCACCTCGTCGCTCGCCCTCATCACCATGGCATCACGCACGCTCGCCCGCTCCCTGCTGAGCCCGCCCTGCTCCTGCAAGGCACCGACTCGCCTCGCACCCCGTATGTCGCTGTCCTCGTCGCTCTGCAGGCCCGGCCTTTTTTCCCCTTCATCAGCTCTCGCTCACCCTCCACTCCACACAGCAGCAGCAGCAGCAGCACGGCACCAGTCGACTGCAGCAGCACCAGCAGCCGATACGCCGCCCTCGCCCTCGCCGTACCGCGTCGTCGCCGCCGCGCTCCTGTCCCGCCCGCCTCTCGTCCTCCCCGCCCTCTCGCCCCTCGAGCGCTCCTACTACGCCTACCAGCGCAAGATTCACCGCGCCCTCTCGAGACCGACCGCGGCGGCCACGTCCTGGTTCTTCAAGAAGGGCTCGGCCGCCGACAAGGCCTTTGCCCAGTTCGACAAGCGCGTCGGCACCGAGGACACGGGGCTCGACGAGCGCGCAGACGCGCGCGCGTTCGAGATGGCCGGCGAGGAAGTCGAGGGCGCGCCCGAGGTCATGAGTGTCGAGACCGAGGCGGACCGCACGGGCGACGAGAGGAGCTTGGAGCGCAGGGCCGACCGGACCTTGTACCTCTTGCTCAAGAAGAAGCGCGACCAGCACGCGTGGCAGTTCCGTGCGTCCCTGCCTTCCTCCCCCCCTCTCACTCTCTCCCTGCCCTGCGCCCCTCTCGCTGCTCCCGAGCTGACTCGCCCCTCCCCCTCCCGCACCGCACCGCCCGCAGCCCAAGGCGCCGTCGCGCCCGCCGAGTCGCTCGTCGCCGCCGCGCACCGCGAGCTCGTCGACGAGGCCGGGCCCAACGTCGACGCGTGGCCCGTCGGTCGCGTGCCCGCCTCGGCGCTCGAGTACCCGTTCCCGCCCGAGCACCGCAAGAAGAACCCCGGGATCGAGGGCGCGAGGGTGCGTCTCGGCTCTCGCTCTCTCTCGCTCGCCTCCCCTTCGAGTGCGAGCTCGTGCGCGAGGCGTAGTTCGGGAAGGTGGACCCAGCTGACGCTCTCTCTCCTCTTGTGCGCAGGTCTTCTTCATGCCGATGCGCATCGTGCGCGGCCAGCCCGTGCCCAACGCCAAGGACGGCATCGTCGACTATGCGTGGCTCACCAAGGAGGAGGTCAAGGACAAGGTGTCGAGCGCGTACTGGGACGCCGTCGCGCCTGCGCTGTCGGACAAGTAGCTTCGATCGCGCCGCGCGAGCGGGGTAATCCAGAGCGTGGAGACGAGGACGAGCTGCGGTGGGTCGAGAGGCTGTGCTTGGAGAGCGACGAGCGGTGCTTGCTCTTTCTCTCATTCTCGCTCGCGCACTCGCAGGTCCAGCACGACCAACCTCGAGAACAGCGTCCGCGCCTCTCGCTACAGCTCGCCCTCCCCACTCGCTCAGCTGCTCCCACCCAGCTTCACCTCTCCCGCCTCGTGCTCCCTCGCCCGCTCGAACCGCACCGCACACGGCACGTCGAGCGCGAGCGCCGGCAGCGCTTTGAGCTCGACCGAGTCCGCCTCGTCGTCGCCGTGCACCGCCACCTCGCGCGCGACGTGCACGCGCACCGGGACCTGCCCCCTCGCCGCCGAGCTCGAGCGCGAGCTCGAGTCGTGCGCGCGCTGGAGCGAGGCCGAGAGGCGGCGCTTGAAGGACGTGCGCGGGCCTGTGCGCGCGGCGGATGAGCCGCTCGAGGGGGACGGGTCGGACGAGCTTGAGGGGTGGCAGGGGGTGCGGGCGTTGACTGCGGGCGGGCAGGGGCTGTTCGTCAGGGCAATGCGCGAGGGAGGGGAAGAGAGGCGCGAGCGAGCGCACGGGTCGCGAGGACCGAGAGGACGTAGACTCGGCTGAGCTGGAACGCTGAGAAGGGGCTCGAGCGAGTCAGAGCTTCGCTCGCCGAGCAGCGAGGAGCTTTCCAGGCTCGCAGAGGACCTATCTCCCGCACAGAGTGAAGACGGTGAACCGGATTACAGCGAGACTCGGACCCCTCAAACCCTCCCCTCAGCCGGACCACTCCTCCTTCTTGCCCATCTCGAGCTCGTCGCTCTTCTCGAGCCCCTGCACGCGCTCGAACCGCACCGAGTACGGGCTGCTGAGCACAAAGTCGGACGCGCTCTCGTCGCCGTCGTCGATCTTGACCTCCTCCGAGACGTGGACGTGCACAGGCACCGAGCTGGCGCCGACACCGTGCCGGCTGAACGTCGCTGCGCGCCCGTTCTTCGTCGACAGGTTGGCGTGCGTCGTGTTCTCGCGAGAGGTAAAGTCGGCCGACTCGCCCGGGCCGGCTTGATGGCGGGCATTGACTGCGCGCGAGAGGCGGGAGGGGGTCAGTGCGTTCGTCTCGACGACGGCGGCGACGAGTGAGAGAGCGTACGCGAGGCGATGAGCGAGATGGTGTAGAGTTTACTCATTTGGAAGCCTGAAGTCGAATACCAAAGAGCCTGGCCTCGACTGACCATGACGACCTGCGAGGGAGAAAAGTCAGCGGTCGCCCTGCTCGCCTTCGGCTCGAGCGAGAACAAGGAGCGCACGAGCGTGATGGCGTGAACGAGGAGCGAGATGCTGTTGGTCTGCATCGTCTTGATGACGATCCGTCCGAGCGGGTTCCTGCGCGAGTGGCGTCAGCGAGAGCGAGAGAGCCAGGACTCGAGGGAGAGGAGGAGGGACGCACGCGCCCGAGAGCCTGGCCTTGGTCGCGGCGCCGGCGAGACGCTGAGGACGGATGACGAGGTACCAGGTCATGCCCGCACTGCGAGGCGGCGAGAGGGAGGAGGGCGAGGGGAAGGAAGAGCGGGAGGGCGAGAAGGTCAGCTCGCCCTCGTCGACGGCGACATGCTCACGAGTTGCAGGACTCGACGCACGTGATGAGGACGTCGCAGATGAAGCCCGTCGTGAGCCAGGTGTAGATGAGCCACTGTGTGAGAACGAAGAGGGAGAGGGTCAGTCGCGAGGACCGTGCGCGCGAGCGAGGGAACGACGAGGACGCACCTTTGCGTCGCCGAACTCGGTCATGTAGGTGTGCGACCGAACCCAGCTGGCGAGGTAGAAGGCGAAGCAGCAGGCCGTGACCTGGAGGACCAGCATGACGCCGGGCAGGACCCAATTCTTGCGATTGCTCACGACGAGGACGCGCCACCTGCAGGGACGGCGAGTCAGCCATGCACGACCGACGGCGAGGGAGAGGTGGACGCACGTGAAGAAGCCCTGGGCGAGGAGCACGTTGAGGCCCGTCATGCACGCGTAGACGACGAGCTGTGGCGGAAAGAGGGCGAGGACGTTCGGGTCGGTGAAGGCCTTGACCGTGTACAGCCACGCCCAAGAGCAGTCGTTGATCGTGTCGCCGAGCGAAGAGAGGGTGAGGAACCCGACGAGGAGCTTGAAGGCGAGCCGGTCGGACGAGCCGAAGCGCAGAAAGTAGATAACGGCTGCGGGTCGAGAGGGTCGGGTCAGCCTCGTGCAGGAGGGGGAAAGGAGGGAGAGCGGGACGCACCCATGTAGAGGAGGATGCCGTACAGCATGCACGCGATGAAGCTCGCGACGACGATCGGCGTCGTGATCTCGCGCACGGCCCACTGGAAGAGCGCGAGCTGCTCTGCCGCCGCCGCTGCTGCTGCTGCTGCCGCCTCTGGGTCGGTCGGGACGGCGTCGCTCGGCATGGCGAGTGTCGACATGGTGGCAGGCGACGGGCGGGAAGGACGAAGACGAAGAAAGAGAAGGAGAGCCGGCGAGGAGAGCGAGCAGCAGGCAGCGGGTGAACGGCGCGGGCGGAGCCGGGCAGTCCGAGATGGGCCTGCGAAGCGCTTCGGACAAGGTCCATTCCGGCTTCGTAGCCGAGCGCACTCAGCCCACCGAGGTGCATTGTCTCGAGAGAGCGCTCGCGCCCGACGAGGAGCGAGCACCCGGCTCAGCGAGCGAGCCGTCAACCGCCACCCTTTGTCGACCCGGCGCGCGCCGTGCGGTGACCTTGAGTCGAGGCTCGAGCGCGCCTGGTCGAACAAGCACGATGGGCGCAGGGCCTTCGTCGGCTTGTCGAGGAAGGGAAGGCGGGGAGGAGCTGGATGAGGGCCGGGGGTCGTGGCGAGCACAGCGTGTGCGCCACCGCGAGGCTGGTGCCGGGCCCTGCGAGGGCCATGTAGGCTCTGCATCGAGTCGGCTACCCGCCTTGAGCGGCTGCTGAGGCGTGGATGGACGAGTCGGGCTGAGGGGCGATGAGGCGGCTGTGGTGTGTCGACGAAGGCGGCGGGCGGCGTGGTGGGCTCCTGGATGGCGTGTAGTGCTAGCAAGCTGGATGCTTAAGCAGCGTGCCGGCACTCAGCGCGAGGAGGCGGACTCGGACGAGGCCAACCCGACCTCGCCTCCTCCATCTCCGCCTCGAGCTCGCGCGAGTCGCCGTTTCACAGTGCCGCTGCGACCACCAGAAAATGCGCAACATGCTCGGCTCTATTTCACACGATTTACCAGCCTCGCACCCCTGCTCACGACCGCCCCCCGCCTCGCTCGCCCCGCTCGCGCCCCTCCTTCTTGCCCAGCTCGATGTCCTCGCCGTCCCTGACCGCCGCCCGCTCGAACGTGACCGAGTACGGCGCCGTCTCGTCGAGCGTGAGCTCCTTCCTCGCGTCGCCGCCCTTCTCCTCCCCGGCGTCCGTGTCGGCCTCGTCGACCTGGACCTCGACGTGCACGTCAAAGACGGGCATGCTCTGCTGCTCGAGGCGGCTTCGGCGCGCCGCCGTCGCACCCGTGCGCTGCTGCTTGCTCGTCGAGCTCGAGCGCGGGTCCGGGTTGAACGAGTCGCCCGCGTCGGACGAGGCGAGCGTGCGGGCGTTGACTGTGCGCGAGAGGGAGCTGCGTCAGCGCGAGCAGCGAGACCAGGATGAGGGGGGAAGGGAGGACGGACGGGTAGCGATGACGTTGATGGCGTAAACCTTGGCCTCCTGGAAGCTGCAGGATCGAAGAGAGGGTCAGCTCGCGGCTCGTGCGGCGGCGTCGAGCGAGCGAGAGAGCGAGGGACGGACCCGGGGATGTTGTACCAGAGCGTGCCTCGCCGACTGACGATGACGATCTGCGAGAGCGACGTGTCAGTCGAGAAGCGGCGCAGGAGGCGAGGGCGGCACGCACGAGGGTGACGGTCTGCAGCGCGAGCGAGACGCCGTTCGTCTGGAAGCTCTTGACGACGAGGCGGCCGAGCGGCGAGGAGCGCTTGGGCTTGAGGACGCCGCCGCCGAGACGCTGAGGGCGGATGAGGAGGTAGAAGGTGATGCCGCCGCTGCAAGGAGGGAGGAGGAGGGGTCAGTGCGCGGCTCGATGGAGAGGTTGCCAAAGGAGGGGGAGCGCGCACGTGATGAGCACGTCGATGACGATCCCTGCCGAGATCCACGTCCACATGATTGCCTGCAGGGAATACGAGTGAGGGCGTCAGCGTTGAACGAGGAGAAAGGAGGGAAGTCTGGGAAGGAGGAGGAGAAGGGGCGCACCTCGATCTCGGTGAAGGACGCCAAGTAGGTCGTCTTGTCGGTCCACCAGGCGAGGTACATCGCGAGGCCTGCTGCGGTGAGCTCGAGCAGGAGCATGCCGAGCGGGAGCCACCAGTTGCGGCGCTCCGAGATGACCCAAAGTCGCCAGCTGCGAGCGTGCGGCGCGGCGTCAGCAGTTGTGCGACGACCCGACGACGAGGAAGAGGGGACGCACGTGAAGAAGACCTGCGCGACGAGCACCGTGACGCCCGTGAAGATGGCGTAAATTGTATAAGTCTCTGGGAGGAGGGCGACGATGGTCGGGTCCGAGAAGGCCTTGACGGTGACGAGCCACGCCCAGGCGCACTCGTTGACCGTGTCGCCGAGGCACGCGATCGTGAGGAACCCGACGAGGAGCTTGAAGGCGAGCCGGTCGGACGAGCCGAAGCGCACAAAGTATGTTGCGGCTGCGGGAGAGGACCGAGTCAGTGGCTCGTCCGGCTCGAGGAGAAAGGGACCGAGGAGGAAAGAAGGGACGCACACATGTAGAGGAGGATGCCGTACAGCAGGCAGGCGAGGAAGCTCCCGATGACGACGGGCGTCGTGATGTTGGCGACGGCCCATTGAAACCGCGCGAGCTGCGCGGCGGCAGCTGCTGCGGCAGCAGCAGGATCGGTGGACGGGGCCGCAGCAGCTGAAGACATGCCGACTGCAGAAGAAGAGGCCGAGTGGGAGGTAGAGAGAGCAGGAGAAGCAGAGTCTCGAGCGAAAGCCAGCAGGCCAACTCGGCAGCCACGGCTTGGCTCGAGGAGGGCGCGAACGACCCCTTGCGCGCTTGACATCGACCCGCCTGCACTCGCACACCCCGCAACGAGCGCGCGAGGGCCGGACGGCATTGAGTCGAGCCTGCTCCCGCCGCGGGAACAGGACAAGAGCGGGAGCGGGCGCGACGATCTCTGCGCGCTTGTCCCACGCCCGTAGCCTTGCGAGGCTCGGCTGCAGGGCGGCCGTGACATTGTCAACGGTGCTCTCGACGCGCGCTGGGCAAGGGGCCCTTCGCGTTGTCGTCGAGGCGCGACGTGAGCGCGGAAGAGGGGCGGGGCCCGCTCGAAGCCTTTGTGCCTCCTTCAGAGGCGCCTCGAGAGGACATCCAGCCAGGCCGTGCTGAAGCTGCAGCTGATGCGGCTCGTGCGGCTCGCTCATCCGGGGCGCTCGGCGCGAGAGGTTCCGTGGGCGAGTCGGACCGTCGGCGGCGGCGGCGGAGGACGAGGCGCTTGGCGAGTTGGGCGCATTGGGCGGGGGCGGCTCAGCAGAGAGCGAGAGCAGCAAGCTGTGCTACCGTCGCGCTGATGCGCGGAAAGCAGCGGTGCAGGGAGAAGGGAGAGCCGGTCCTCCCAGCTCCCCTCCCGGGCCTCGACCTTCATCAGCCAACTCGCCTCACTCGGCACCTCGCACCGCTGCGAAGCTGCTAGACAGCCCGACTCGACCACCAGTGCTACTCGATCACATTCCACCGCCCGCCAGCTCGACCCGTCGACTTGCTGCTCTCGCGAGTGGGGCAGCACCGCCGCCAGGCGTTATCGGTCCGTCCCCAGCTCGCAACACCACGGGCAGCTCAGTGCTGACGCTGTACCACCTTCCATGCAGCTCGTACTACCGCACATGGACGCCAAGAAGACGCTGCGCGAGTTGCAGCGCCTCTTCTCCTCGACCGCCCCCTCCTCGTCCACCCCGACCTCGTCCGCCAACCCGTTCCCGGCCTACGCCCTCCCGTCCGACGTCGTCAGCCTCCTCGAGGAGCACATCCGCACCTTTGCCTCGTCGTTTCCCCTCAGCTCGGCGGGCGCGGCGGCAGGCCAGTCCGAGGGCGAGCGCGAGCGGGCCCGCTGGCGCGAGGGCCTGCTCGACATCTGGACGTCGGCCGAGCCCCTCCCCGGCACCGAGCGCGACCTGCACAACATCGGCAAGGTGTCGGCCTTCCTCGCGCTCCTCGACAAGCTCAGCGCCGACGTCGGCGACGACGACGAGGCGGCCCTGATCAGCCGCCAGGACATCGGGTCCGTGTGGTGGAACGCCGTCCTGCGCCGCACGATGCTCGGCACGGCCAAGGAGGACGACTCGGCGGCGTCGACGCCGCGCACGCCGCAGCCTCGAGGGCGCAAGCTCGACCGCAAGGGCAAGGAGCCCGCCCAGCCGGCGGCGGCGTCGTCGTCGTCGTCGGGCTCGCCCATCCTCCCACTCTATGTCTCGCGCCAGGCTCTCGCCGCCGCGACGCGCATGATCGTGTGGGGCATGGTCGCGCCGAGTCGGAGCCAGGGCGAGCAGGCCGACGACTGGGTGTCGCCGTTCGCCGGCCTCATCCTCAACGAGTACGAGGACCGCGCGCTCGCTCGCCTCAAGGGCCTCGACGAGGGCTACGGCATCCGCAACCTCGAGGAGTGCCTCATCATGTGGGGAGAGAAGTCGCCCAAGGTGCGTCCGCTTCTCTGCGTCCTTCGCCCGCCGGTCGAACCTCGACTGACCCCTCCCCTCGTCGCGCAGGCCTTCTTCGCCCGCCTCTCGACCTTGCTCAGCCCGAGCCTTCCTTCCCTCCTCCCCACCAGCTCTCTCCTCCTCTCGTTCCTCGCCCGCCACTCCGCCAAGGCCTACCACGCCCTGTCGACGCCGCTCCTCGCCCACCTCGTCACGGCCGCCCTCACCGTCTCGGCCGTCGCGACCGTCTCGCTCGCGCTCAAGTGCCTCGACATCTTTGTCGCGACGCTCCCCGTCATCATCGGCGAGCACCTGTTCGGCATCATGGCTGTGTACGCGCGCGCCGTCTCGTGGGAGACGGCGCAGGACCTCGACGACGACGGCGGCGACGCGCAGGACCGCAACCCGACTGAAGGTGCGCCGCCTCTTCCTCCCTCTCGGGCCTTCGCTCTCTTCGAGCTTTCCCTGACGCAACGAGCCGACGCAGACTTCTCGCCGTACTTCGAGGTCGACGACGACAAGGTGCCCAACCCGGCCGGCCTGTTCACCGTCCTGTACGGCATCTACCCGATCAACTTTACCGCCTTCCTCCGGGACGCCAACGCGTACCTGCGCGACAAGGCGTGGCCCGGCGCACTCGGCGACGGCGTCATCGACGTCAGCTCCGTCCTGGTCCGCACTCGCAGCGAGGTGCGCACGGTTCCCCTCGAGCCTCTCTTCCTCTCTCGGTCCAGCGCTGACTCGCGCCCTCCCTCCGCGCGCAGCCCATCCTCCGCACGCACACGCTCCACCCCGACCTGCTCGGCGGCGACGCCGCCAAGGAGCTCACCGACACGAAGCGCTGGGCCCGTCTCGAGGCGGCCGACGTCCGCGCCCAGTGCGACCGCAACGTCGCGCAGCCGCTCATGGCCGCCGCAGACGACTGGCGGGGCGCCATGACGGTCGCGGAGCACGAGGCCGAGGAGGCTCAGCAGCAGCCGCTGAGCGCGCGCTCGGCCGGGTTCGAGCCCGTCGAGGAGGGCGTCCCGCTCGACTCGACCTCGGCGACGCCCAAAGCCACCTCGCCCGGGCCCTCGCGCTCGGCCTCTCGCGCCGTGTCGCGCGTCCGCTCGGCCACGCCCTCGACGACCGGCACCGCGTCGCCCGTGCGCGTCTCGACCCCGCTCATGCCGGCGACGACCCATTTCACCAACTTCCAGGCGCTCCAGTCGACGGCCGGCTCGCCGACGAGCATGTCGCCCGCGCGCCGCTCGGGCTCGCGCTTCCGCGTCGCGTCCAACTCGGACCACGGCGTGCCCGAGTGGCCGGGCACGCTCGAGCTGTCGGGCATGCACGGCGCGCCCGGCGCCGCGGCGGCGCACGCGCACGCGCACCCGCTCCCGCCGTCGACCATGTCGCGCCGCTCGTCGGGCGTCGCGTCGCACGGCACGGGCGTCGGCCTCCTGTCGCCCGAGCTCGTGCCCGTCGGGAGCGCGCGCGGCGTGTCGCCCGCGCCGACGACGGCCCACATCGTCAAGCTCGAGCGCGACGTGCTCCTCCTCAAGGGCGAGGTCGACTTCCAGAACTACCTCAAGCAGCTCCACCTGCAGCACATGGGTACGCTGCACCGCGAGAAGGTGCTTGAGTCGGGCGCCGAGGCAGAGAGGCAGAGCTCGGTGCGTCCTCCCTCCCTCCTCCTCCTCGAGCGCTTCCTCCCTCCCTTTCCTCGAGTCGACCTGACCCTCTCCTTCCACCTCGTCCTGCAGTTCCGCACGATCCGCACCCTGCGCGCCCAACTGCGCGCGACGCAGAACGCGCTCGACCAGCTGCGCTCGGAGCAGGCGGCGACCAAGGCCAACTGGACGGCGCACATCGCCGACCTGCGCGACAAGCTCTCGACCCTGCGCGAGCAGCGCATGCGGTGGGACCACGACGAGAAGATGCTCCAGGCCGAGGTCGCAGACTGGAAGGACCGGTACGACAAGAAGGGCAGGGAGCTCGTGGAGGAGGGGTCGGCGTGCGTCTCGCTTTCGCTCTCTCCTCTCTCTCTCTTTCTGTCCTTGAGCACGTGCTGACGCCCTGCTCTCACGCCCGCAGGCTGTTCGACTTGCGCAACCAGGTGTCGCTCGACGAGAAGAAGCTGTCGCGCATCGCCGAGTACGAGCACCGCATCGAGGCCCTCACCAAGACGCTCGCCATTTGGTGCGTCCCCTTCCTTCCCCGCTCGCTCTTCGGCCTCGTCCCGCCGTGACTGACGCAGCTTCGTGTCCCTGCAGTGACGCCGACCTCGTCAAGTTTGTCGAGCAGCGCAAGGAGATGAACCTGCTCGTCGGCGAGTGGAAGAAGAGCGAGCTCCTGCGCGAGACGGTCGAGCAGGAGAGCAAGCAGCTCAAGAAGGCCCTGCGGTGCGTCTCGTCTTTCTCATCGTGCTCGTCCCTTTCGATCGCTCGAGGCTGACGACGACCTCGTGCGCGCAGCTCGATGGAGAACGACCTCGCCGAGGCGCGCCGTTCTGCCGCCTCTTCGACCGGCCCGAGTGCCGCCGCCGCCTCGTCGGCGTCCAAGGGCGAGCTCGTGCAGCTGAGGCGCGAGATGGAGCGTCTGCGGATGCGCAACCTCGAGCTCGAGGAGCGGCTCGCCGACGTGCTCGACGACGACGAGGCGGACGTGCTCGCTGGGAGCGAGGAGGCGGACGAGGTCGCAGCAGGGTACGAGGACGATCAGCTGGGCGCGAGCAGCAACGGCCGATAGCTCGTCGCAACGATGCTCCTGCTCCTAGCGCTCTCGGACTCGCTGAGGAGGAAGCGGCTCGAGAGAGAGAGAAAGAGGTACAGCTGTTTCAGTGGCACGTCCTGTATCGTATCAAGCTCGCCGACTCGCTGCGACTCAGACCATGTCGTCACCCGTCGGCGCCGTCCGAGGCGCACGGTCCCCCTCCTCCTGCGCGACCTGATCCGCCTCGGCGATGTCGACCTCGTGCTCTCCCGCCCCGGAGCTCTTCTCGCCCATCGCCTCGTCCGACGTGCTCGCGCTCGGCGCATCGGTGCTCTGCACGCCCTGCTCGTCGTCGGCGTCGCACGTCGGGTCCATGTCGCGCTCGTAGCACGGCCGGAGCGTGCCGACGGCCGTCGCCTCGGAGCGCTTGCGTCGCTGCGCCTCCTCGAGCGCGATCGTGCGCGACGTCGACGACTGGAGGAACGAGCCAATGGGGGTCGGCGGCGCGCGAGAGCGGGTCGGGCCGGTCGTGATCGAGTAGTTCGAGAAGGAGACGCCGCGAGGGTTCTCGCGCGCGAGGACTGCAAGAGGAAGCTTACGTCAGCGGCTGCTCCTGTAAGGCGAGGTATTTTGTGAGAGTTGGCGGCGCACGAGAGACGATGACCGAGCCAGAGTCTGCGTGGCAGGAGCAAGAGAAAGTCAGCTCGAGATACTCGGGCAGGCCGAGTCGGTCGAGGTGAGGAGGGCGACAACGCACAGAGCATGCTCTCGAGCATGGCCGGCACGGCGTAGAAGAACTTGCCCGGCGAGGCAAAGAGGAGGATGATGATGATGACCTGCGGGCGGGACGAGGTCAGGTTCGAGCGACGGCTCCTCGGCCGCGGTCGAGCGACGCACCTGGACGAGGAGGCCGACGGCGTTCGTCTTGGCGGCGAGGCTGGCGAGCTGCCGCAGTCGCCTGCAGGGAAGGAGAGGACGTCAGCTTGCGGCAGGAAGGTAGAGAGGGTCGGGGCGAGACGGCGACGCACGAGTCGTTGGGCAGGATCCCGCCGTGCTCTTTCCTCGGCTTCCAGACGAGGTACCAGAACGTGTCGATCCTGCAGACGTCGAACGAGAGGCCGTCAGAGCCGACTCGAGCTGAGAGCGAGCGGGCGGGACGGACGTGATGGCGAGGTCTGCGAGGGGTCCGTGCGTCAGCCTCGGGTTTAGGGTCGCGCTCGAAGAGGGAGAGAGGACGCACCGACAAGCAGGAGCAGGACGAGCCAAGCGAAGGTGACGATCCTGCGAGCGAGTCAGAGAACGTGAGCTGCTGAACTAGGTCGAGGACCCGAGGAGAAGGAGAGGACGCACGCGACGGTCATAAAGTCGTTCAGGACCTTGTTCGGCGAGATCTGCGTCGTGAGGAAGATGATGCACCCTGCCACAGACACGGTGTAAATCTCTGAGCGTGTGACGAGGTGAGAGAGAACGTCGGGACGCACCGAAAGCGGCGACCGACCCGAACGCGATCAAGCCCGGCACCCACCACCGCTTGCGCCCGGCCATGACCCAGCACCGCCAAGCGTACCACAGCTGGACGGTGCACACCGAGAGACCCCTGCGCGCGAGGCGAGCGTCAGGTACGGCGGCAACGCGAGGGAGAGAGGCGAGAGCCGGACGAACACGCTGCGAGCGGGAGAAAAGGGAAAGTTAGCGACGCTCGTGAGGCTGAGTGCGGTCGAGTCGGGGCTCACACGACGAGGAAGAAGATGAACGACGGGAGTAGCGGCATCAGGTCGTCGGTCGAGGTTATTTCCTTGCCTGCGAGCGAGAGCGAGGTTCAGCCACCTTGTCGAGGCCGGACGAGAGCGCGCGCTCGACGCACCGCTGATCATCCACGTCCATGCTGAGCACGTTGCCGTGACGGCGATCGACGACAAGGTGAGGAAGAGGACGAGCGCCTTGAGGAGGCCCCGATCCCGAGGAAAGTGCTTGAAGTAGAGCGAGGCTGCGCGGTCGTGACTCGGGTCAGCGCTGCTCGTCGTCGAAAGCGCTGCGAGGGGCGACTCACCGATGCACACGATGACTCCGCACAGAGAGCACGAGAGGAATGTGCCGACGAGCTGCGCAGAGGATGGCGAGGCGGGAAGAGTCAGAGTGAGGGTCTCGCGCGAGGAGGAGGAGCAGGAGTGGGACGCACGACGGGTCGCGAGACGTTGCTGAGGGAGTCGCCATCGAGCGAGACTTTGGTCGCCATGGCGTAGTGTGTGCGAGCAACAGGCGCAAGGACGAGGTGAAAGAGCAAGAGGGAGAAGAGCGGGAGCGAGAGCCAAGGCCGCGAGCAGCAGAGCTGGACGAGGGGAAGTTTCGAGCAGCTCGCCAAGTCGCATCGCGAAGCCATCCCGAGCGGACAATGCTGCTCTGTTGGCGAGACCTTCTACAGGCGCAGGCGCTGCAGCCAAAGTCGGGAGCGCGGCGGCGCGGGATGGAGACCGACTTCCGCAAGCGGCGCTGAGGCGAGAGCGAGCAAAGGCCGTGCTGTCCCGCTCAGTGCGGCGGTCGGGGCACTCTGGGGCGCGTCACGAGGACTGTAGGGACGAGATCGAAGCGGAAGTCGGCGCTGAAGCGGGTCGACGAGGGGAGAGAGGCGACGGCAGCGGCTCGGGGAGAGCGGCGTGCCCGTGCAGCCGAGCGCTGAGCTGCTCGAGATGTTTGCGCACTGGGCAGTACGGTCCTGCGAGCTGCCGTCGCGGAGCGTGCTGCGATGCAAGAGCGAGAGCCTCGCGCTGGCGCCGGCGGAGAGCTCGCGTCCTCCTCGCACACGCTGACTGCTAGCCCCGCAATCCAGCCAGCGACAGCTGCATGCGCCCTTGCTGCGTCTGTCAGAGCGCAGCCAAGCCCCAGCGCGCCCGCTCCTTGCTCTTGGACTCCCCACCTCGCCCTCCTCCTCCCGAGCCTCGTCGTCGGCGGGACGCACCGCTCCGCGACGGCCACGGCTGGGATGCCGCTCGCGGCGATGTCAACCGTGCGTCCTGTCTCTCGCCGTTCAGTACAGCCCTGCCAAGCTGACCCTTGTCGCGGTCCCGCTCGCAGTGCGCATCCTCTCGTCGCCGCTGAGGCGGTGCCTCCTCACCAACAAGGTCCTGCCGTCCGGTGCGTCCAGTCTGGCTCGTCTTCTTACCTGCGCACACGCACTGACTCGACACGAGCGCAGAAATGATGGTCCGCTTCGAGCTCGCCCGCCCAACCTCGCCTTCGTCCACCTCGACCTCGAGCACCTCCCGCCTCATCCTCCAGCCGTCGCGCATCCTCCATCCACGCTTCGAGGACCGCCTATCTCGACTAGGGTCGACGGGCAAGGCCATGTGGGTCACCTGCTGGGCCGACGCCGTCGCCGTGCTCGCGCAAAAGGGTGCGTCTCGACCTCCTCGCGCCCGACTGCCTCTCTCTCTGCTGCACAGGCTGACTCACGCTCGCTCCCTGCAGGCTCGTACAAGCGCCTCAACTCGTCCGCCGTAATGCTCCCTGCATCGGCTGTCACGGCGCACGTCCACTCGCTCCTCGCCCGGCGCGTCGCTCACGAAGCAGAGCTCGTCGCCGAGCGCATCCAGGCATGGCCTGCGGCGTGGATCTCGGACGCACCACGAGCACCGGTGCGACGTGTGCAGGCCGACGAGCTCGACGAGGCGGTGCGCGAGCTCGGCGACGCCGGCCGGCGCGTCGTCGGCGTCGTCGACTTCTCGCCGCCGTTCTCGTCGGCGGGCGACCCTGCGCCACCCCCGTTCGGCTCAACCCTCCCTCGGCAAGCCTCCTCCCCCTTAGCCCGACGCTACCACCTCTCGACCTTCCTCGCCGGCATTGTCCTCCCACCTTCCTCCCTCCCTCCGCGCTCCCCAATCGCCGACCCGCCCGACCCCTCCGCGCACCTCCTCGCCGCAACGCGCCGCCCCCTCGACATCCTCCTCGACCTCCTCTCGCGCCGCCTCGCCCGCCTCGCGCCGACCTCGACCCCGACCGCCTTCCCACAGCCGCCGCCGCCGCCGACCGACAGCACCCTCTTCGTCCTCTCGGCGCCGGGCGCGGCGGCGCTCGAGGCCGGCGACGAGGCGGCGCAGCGCCAGGCCGAGGACCTCGTGCCGCTCGTGCTGGCGCTCGAGCGGTGCAGGATGTGGAGCGGCGAGGGGTGGGCGGCCGTGGAGGGGGAGGACTGACGTGAGGCGGACGGGCAGCAGCGGCAAGCGGGACTGGAGGACCTAGACGACACGATGGTGGCACTGGGCCGCAACAGAAGGCGGTGCCACATCTTGCTGCGCGAGGGCTCGACGGCGGGATCGTCGACTCGGGCTCCGCGCGCGCGCGCACGCCGCCGCTTTTGTCACCCGGCCTCGACGTCGTCCTCGTCCGGCCGCTTGGCGCTCTCTCGGGCTCTCCGCTGCAGCTCAAGAGCGTGCGACGCGCTTGACAAAGCGCGGCTGCGACGCGCCGTCGACGGCTGCGGGCAAGTCCGAGGCTTGTCCCCGAGGCCCGACTCGCACGAGAGAAGGAGGAGCTGGCTGCGCTTCGTCCTCTGGCTTCTTCTCATCTCTATCGCTCCTGCTCTGCGTTCCAACGATGTCGTCTACGCCGTCCAAGATGTGCGTCCCGTTCTTCCCCGTTCTCGTCGGCCTCCTTGTTGAGCGAACCGGGCTGACCTTTACTGCGCCGACGCAGCTCGACACTCCTGGCCATGCTCGCCGCCGCCATTGGAGCTTTCTTCCGGCACCTCACGACTGGGCGTGCGTCCTCTCTCGCCTCTCCCTCTTTGCCTCCTCGAGCCCGCCGTTCCCCGCCTGACTCGCGCACGGCCCTCTCTTTGCCCCTCGCAGCGCCCGCACCGACCTGGCCCATCTTCCTCTCGGTCCTCATGGCCGTCATCCGCGCTCAGTCGGGCTCGCTCGCCCGTGCGCGCAAGGCCCACCCGCCGTCGTCGCCCGAAGAAGTCGTCCGCCTCGTCAAGGAGGAGCGCGACGAGGTCGAGAAGCTCACCACCATACCTGCCGACAAGCTCGCCGACGGTGTCGTCAAGGAGATTACGTTCGAGGTGCGCAAGCGCGGGCTTAGCGGCGTACTGGCCGAGCTTGACGCCGAGGAGACCGGCAAGCGGACGCTCACGGTGCGTCCCGCTCTCGCTCTTCTGCCGATCTTACAGCGTCGAGACGCTCTTCACCAGCAGCGACTGACCCCTCTGCGACTCGATCCCTGCAGGCCGAGTGGCTCGCGCACGTCAAGATGGTCGAGTCGCCCCGACTCGCCCGCAGCGAGAAGGTCGTCCTCGCAATCCACGGCGGCGCGCACGTCCGCTTCAGCCCGCACACGCACCGCGACCTGCACGTTGCCCTCTCGGACGCAACGCGGTGCCACGTCTTTTGTGCGTCCACACCGTCGCAGCTTCCCCTACCCGCGCTCGAGCCCCTAGACTGACGTTCCTCCGGCACGCACGCAGCGCTCGCGTACCGCCTCTCGCCCGAAGTGCGCTACCCTGCGTCGTTGCTCGATACCGTGCACGCCTACCTGTACCTGACCGAAGGTGCGTCCACCTCGGTACCGTCGAGCCGAGCGCGATCCTTCCTGACTGACTTCTCGCGCCCGCTCCTGCAGAGCTCGACATTCCCGCCGAGAACATCCTCGTCGAGGGCGACTCGGCCGGCGCCAACATCGTCATCGCCCTTCTCATGTACCTGCGCGACGTCGGGCTGCCGCAGGTCGGCGGCGCGATCCTCCTCAGCCCGTGGGTCGACCTCTCGACGAGCTTCACGAGCTGGGACGAGAACAAGGTGCGCGTCCTCTCCTGCCCTCTCGAGCCCACGCGTACATGCACAGGAGGCAGCTGCTGACTCTCCTCGTCGCGCAGCCACACGACTACATAGCCATCGACGACCCGTCGGACCCGCTCCACCCTCCTCGCCTGTACCTCTCGTCGGGCCTCGCCCACCTCGAGCACACGCACCACCTCTCCCAGCTCGCCGACCCCTACATCTCGCCCGCGCTCGCCCCGCTCCCCGCCCTCGCGCACCTCCCGCCGCTCCTCGTCCACTCGGGCGCGCTCGAAACCCTCCGCGACGAGTACGCCGTCTTTGTGCGCCGCGCGCGCAGGGCCGGCACCGACGTCGCGCACCAGCTGTGGACCGACGGCGTGCACGTGTTCCACGCGCTGCAACCCGAGACGGCGGGCGCGAGCGCCATGGCCGAGGTCGGCGAGTGGGTCCAGGCGCGCTTTGCGACGCCGGTGCGCTCGAGCGCGGGCGCGGGCGCGGGCTCGGGCTCGATCTCGATCTCGCCGCCGCCCTGGGCGCAGCGCATCCGCGCTTTGCTCGCCGACGAGCGCGCGGCGCGCATCGCGCGCGCCGGGCCGATCAAAAGCGCGCGGGGCCCGAGCGTCAAGTGGGCGTACGAGCGCACGGTCGAGCGGCTCGGGCGCGTGGGCGTCAAGGAGGGGGCGATCGAGGAGGCGATTGCGGCTGCGAGCGAGGCGGACGAGGTCGAGGACGAGGAGGCGCTGACGGAGGTGTTCCGGCCGAGGAGGGTCGGCGACGCGGGGTGGTTCGGGAGGGGGAGGAGGGGCGCTGCGAGCGGGGCGGACGAGCCCTGAACAGGCTGATGGACGAGCTCGGCGAGGGGGGGCTCGCTGGATCAAGTCGGCGGGGAGAGAACCGGCGAGGACGACTCGAGCGAGGTGCCCAAGGAGCGATCGGGCTCGAGCCGTAGCTGTACAACTGCAAGTCTCTTTCCGAGCAGGTCAATCCTTCTTCTCGCAGACGTGCAGCGTAGAACAAGACCCTCAAGAGCGCTCGTGCTCAAGGAGAGCCTTGAGCAGCGCCGCTCGGACCTCCTAGCTCGCCTTCTCAAGCGCGTTCTCCGTCAAGTCGAGCGCTCGCGCTTCTTCCCTGCGCTTGAAATCCTTCTCTCGCGCGAGCTCATCGTCGTCGTCGTCGTCTCTCGAGAGAGAGAACCATGCGCGCCCCGATGAGCGAGAGCAGGCTCCGAGCGCACCGACGAGGCAGCGCCGCTCTCTGGCTCTCGCTCACCAGGCCGCACACGAAGCGAGGGAAGGGAACGCGTAGAAGTACAGAGCTATGCAGATCGAGACAAGCTACCCCTGGGTCCCCCTGCCGTCCCACCCGCACTGGGCGAGGCGCCGAGGAGGCGAAGGGGGAGGAAGAGAGAGAGAGAGAGAGAGGATAGGGAGGGGGACCGCCTACAACACGTCGGGTGCGCCGCGCCCGCCTGGCGCCCGCCGGCTCACGAGCTCACGTCGTCGTCGTCGTCGGGTCGGAGCGCTCACTTGTGGCGCTGGTACTCGGCCTGCGCGCGCGGAGGAGGAGAGAGAGTCAGCGCCTCGAGCGACGAGAGGCAAGTGGGCGGGACGAGGGAGAGGGAGAGGAGGACGCACAACGAGCATAGCGTGGTCACGCTCGTACGGCTCGAGCGTGAGCTGCTCCCTCGGCTTGAAGCTCTCGCTCTGGAGCTTCTTGACCTCGGCGGCAAAGACGGCCTCGGCGGGCGCGGTCGAGTCGATGCACGACGCCTTGATCGAGATGACGGCGTGGCCGCCGTTCTTGAGGAAGTGGTGCGCGTTGAGGGCGACGATGCGCGCCTGGTCGGGCTGCGCCACGTCGGCAAAGACGACGTCGACCATCGAGAGGAGCATGCGGTACTTGTTCGGGTGGCGCGCGTCCTCGACGATGGCTGTTGCGCGGGGTGAGGAGGCTCGTCAGTACGAGCGCGACGAGGCGGGAATCGAGAGCGAGAGGGAGAGGGAGAGAGAGAGAGGGGACGCACGGATGACGTTGGTGCGCTTCTTGGCCATGTTGACGAGGTCACGGCCCGAGCGGTGCGAGAACTCGACGGCGTAGACGGTGCCCTCCTGCGAGCGCGTTCGAGCAGATGAGTCAGTGCGAGAGCTCGTGAGGCGCGCACAGGAGGAGGAGCGCAAGAGGAGGACGCACCGGACCGACGACGTCGGCGACGTGCGAGACCGAGGTGCCGGACGCGGCGCCGAGGTACAGGACCTTCTTGCCGGGCCCGATGTGGATGTCGTCGAGGCCGCCGAGGATACCGGCGGCGAGCTTGGAGCGGAACGGGTTCCACACGCGGTACTCGACCTTCTCGGCGGGCAGGCTCGGGTCGGCCGCCGGCTGCTCGATCGAGATGCGCTTCTCGCCGTACACGCTGTCGCCGGGGACGAGGTTGCGCGTGACGAGGAGGTGCTCCTTGCCCTTGGCGACAAAGACGCCCGGGTGCCGGTGCGGCTCGAGGATCACCTTGGCGCCGCCCTTGGCGCCGACACCGCCCTTTGCGCCGCCGCGCCCGCCGCCGCGCCCACCGCCACGGGCACCGCCGCGCGGCGCACCGCCGCGTCCACCGCCGCGAGGGGCACCGCCGCGCCCGCCGCCAAAGCCGCCGCCGCGACCGCCGGGCGCACCGCCGCGCGACGAGAATCCGCCGCCGCGACCACCGCCGCGTCCGCCGCCCATGCCGCCACGAGGGGCGCCTTTTGTGCGGCGAGTCGAGTCGAGGAGGGGCGAGGAGGGGCGAGGACAGGAAAGAAGGAGGACAAGGTGAGGCGAGTCAGTGAGTGTAGGCGGAGTGAGGAGATGGAGAGGGAGAGGGGGAGAGAGACGGACCGCGTCCACCGCCACGGCCACCGCGACCACCGCCAGGAGCGTCTGCTCGGTCGCAAGAGTAGCGTGCATGAGTTGAGCGGGAGCGTAGAGCAGATAGGAGGACAGGTCGGCGAGGCGGGATGAGCGAGGGTGGGAGGATTGGCGAGGGGGAGGCGAGGGAGGGGAACGAGGAGAGGTCAGCGCGCCGTTCCACAACGAGAGGGGTCGCAACGAGGGGACTGACTGAATGCCATGCTTGTTTGAGTGGCTGGAGGAGTGTGTAGAGAGCGAGCTGCTGAGGAGGAGTGGGCTGCTCGTCGTCGGCGGGCGGCGGAGAGGCGGCACTTCGCTCCGAGCTCAGTCGAGCCCAGGACGCGCCTCCCCTCGAGCTCAGCCTCGGCCCTCCCTCTCGTCGCACCGCCTCACGTCGTAACCAGCTAGCGCTCGTCCGCTCGCCCTCCCTCTCGCCTCGAGCGCGCTCGCCTCGGCAACTCGCCTTACTCGCCTCACTCGCCTCTCGCACCGCATCACGCACCACCCGCCGCACCCTCCACCCCGCCTCGCCTCATCGCTATCTCGCTCGCCCTCCCCACCTCGACCCGAACACCCTCCTCCTCGCCCTCCCTCTGCACGCCCGCACCATGGCCACCACCTCGAGCACCGACGACTACCCGTCGACCGCCGCCTACACCCCGACCCCGCGCTTCCTCGTCGCCCTCTCGTCCTTCCGCGCCATGCACCTCCAGGACCCCTCCGCCGCGCCCGACGAGCCCGCACAAGCGCAAGCGCAAGAGCAAGAGCAAGGGCCGAGCACGCCCTCGCTGCGGTACCACTCGACGCTCGAGCTCTACGCGCGCAAGCTCAGCGCCCTCTCGACCGTCGCCGCGCTCCGAGACGGCCCGGGCGAAGCGCTCCTGCTCGCCGCGGCGAGCCAGCACGTCCGGCGGTGGGAGCGGCCGCGCAAGGACTACCCCGAGGGGCTCAGCGGCTACAAGATGTGGCGGGTGCGTCGTCTGCTCCTCTCCTCTCGCCCCTCCCTCGCTCGCTCGCTCTCGCCCGCAGCGACTGACGGCCCTCCCGCTCGCCCGCCCGCCCGCGCGCAGACGTCGCTCAACAAGTTCCACGCCGACATTGCGCACGACGTCATGCGCCAGGCGGGCTACGTCGAGGACGACGAGGGCGACGCCGAGCTGTTTGCGCGCGTGCGGGACCTGCTGCTCAAGAAGACGCTGCAGAGGGCGCCGTTGCCCGAGCGCGAGGACGAGCTGCGAGGTGCGCTTCCTTTCATCTCTCTTCAGCATGCTGTGCGCGACGGTCGCGAGCGCGACAGAGTCCGCAGCCGTCGAGCGGAACGAGCGACTGACCCTCCTGCCCCGTCTCCCTCCTCCTCTCCCTCCCCGCCGACTGCGCCCTCTCGCAGACCCCGAAGCGCACCTCTTCGAAGACGCCGTGTGCTGCACGTTCCTGCACCTCGAGTTCACCCAGTTTGCGTCGTCGTTCGCCGGCGACCGCGACAAGCTCGTCCGGCTCGTCGCCAAGACGTGGGCCAAGATGGGCTCGCTCGGGCGCGGTGTCGCGGCAGGGGAGCTGCTGGCCAAGCTGGGCGAGGAGGAGCGGCAGGTGGTGCTCGATGCGGTGCAGGGTGGGAGCGCGTGAGGGCGGCAAGCGGGTCGAGCGGCGAGCGGGGAGGAAGTCGTCGCGGCGGGAGTGTAGCGCGGCTCTAGAGCTCTGTGATAGAACCATGCATCGACTGAACTATGCAGCCCTGTCCAGTGCGCTGTTGCCGTCGAGAAGAAGCGAGCTCCGCCTTAGCTTCATCAGTTGGCCTCGAGCTCGACCTCTCCCGGCTCTCTCCCTCCACCACCGCTCCAGCGCTAGCTGTCCAGAGCCCATGTCCGACTCTGAGGACCAGTCGCACCACAGCGGCAGCAGCAGCGCCGCCTCGGGCAGCCCCTCGCCCGCCCCCGTCGCCTCGACCTCCAAGGCCGCCGCCGACCCGGCCTCGCCGCAACAGCGCAAGGACAAGGACAAGGCGACGCTCCTCCCCGCGTCCGGGGGCATGCTCACGACCGAGGCCAAGTCGACCGCGACGTTCGCCTCGCTCGGGCTCCTCCCGGCCCTGTGCGACGCGTGCACCTCGCTCGGCTTCACGGCCCCGTCGCAGATCCAGGAGGAGTGCGTCCCCTACGCGCTCGAGGGCCGCGACATCATCGGCTTGGCCCAGACGGGCTCGGGCAAGACGGCCGCGTTTGCGCTCCCCATCTTGCACCACTTGTGGGAGGACCCGCAAGGCTTGTTCGCCGTCGTGCTCGCCCCGACTCGGTGCGTCCTCCTTCTCCTCTCTCCTCCTCCTGCACCATCCTCGTGAGCACCAGCTGACGCGCACCCCACAACGCCGCCCGCAGCGAGCTCGCGTACCAGATCAGCGACACGTTCACAGCGCTCGGGAGCGGCATCGGCGTGCGCGTCGCCACCATCGTCGGCGGCATGGACACGATGGCCCAGCAGGTCGCCCTCGCCAAGAAGCCCCACGTCATCGTCGCGACGCCCGGACGCCTCCAGGACCACCTCGAGAACACGAAAGGGTTCTCGCTCCGCAACTTGCGCTACTTGGTGCGTTCGGCGCTCTCTCGCTCTCCGCGGGGCAGCTCGGCGGGCCCTGGCTCAACGAGCGTGCCCCTATGTACCGCCCGAAGCGATCCCTGACGCTCTCTTGCTCCCGCAGGTTCTCGACGAGGCCGACCGCCTGCTCGACCTCGACTTTGGCCCCGTCATCGACAAGATCCTCAAGGTCATCCCGCGCGAGGGTCGGCGCACGTACCTCTTTTCGGCGACCATGACGACCAAGGTCGCCAAGCTGCAGCGCGCGTCGCTGCGCGACCCGGTCAAGCTCGAGGTGTCGAGCAAGTACCAGACCGTGTCGACCCTCCTCCAGTACTACCTCCTCGTCCCGCTCAAGCACAAGGACCTCCACCTCGTGCACCTCCTCCACACGCTCTCGGGCCTCACGACCATCGTCTTTGTGCGCACCGTCGTCGACGCGCAGCGCCTCGCCATCCTCCTCCGCCTCCTCTCGTTCCCCGCCGTCCCGCTCCACGGCCAGCTGTCGCAGTCGGCGCGCCTCGGCGCGTTGAACAAGTTCAAGTCGGGCGGCAAGAGCATCCTCCTCGCGACCGACGTCGCCTCGCGCGGGCTCGACATCCCCTCGGTCGACCTCGTCGTCAACTACGACCTCCCGACCAACTCGAAGGACTACATCCACCGCGTCGGGCGCACGGCGAGGGCGGGCAGGAGCGGAAAGAGTGTCACGCTCGTGACGCAGTACGACGTCGAGCTGTTCCAGCGCATCGAAGGTGCGTCGCACTCTTCCTCTTCCTGCTCCTCTCCCTCACGCAGCACGAGCTGACTCTTTTCTCCTCTCCTCTCCTTTCCTCCCTCCTCTCCTCTCTCCCCCTCTCGCCCTCCCTCTCCCTCGACCGCCTCGCTCCCTCCTCCGCCGCCGCAGGCGTCATCGGCAAGAAGATGGACGAGTACCCGCTCGGCGCATCGGGCAAGGCCGAGGCGCTCCTCCTCTCGGAGCGCGTCGGCGAGGCCCAGCGCGAGGCGATCCGCGAGGTCAAGGAGCTGCAGCTGTCGGGCTCGCTCGGCAACAAGGGCAAGAAGCGCCGCGCCGACGATGGGGACGACCGGGACCGCGACGACGATGAGCGCGAGGCGGGCATGCCGAGGGTTGCGGGAGGCGGGAGGGGACGAGGAGGTGCGAGGGGCGGGCGCGGCGGTGGAGGCGGGCGAGGCGGCGGCGGCGGAAAGCGTGGGCGCAGGTAGAGCCGCTCGGACCGCTCTTTGCAACGCTGCCCCTGCCGACTTTCGAGCTCTCTCTCTTTCTTCGTGCGCGCGAGCTGTCGAAGCTCAAAGCGAGCCTGCGTCGTCGAGCGAGAGCCAAAGCATGACGAGCTTCCACGACGATTCCGCTCTCGGACCGGCGAGAGCTCCTGCGCAACGCGCTGCATTGTTGCTCAAGCTCCTCCTGCTCCTGCTCCCGCCGTTCCCTCTCTCGCCCGCCCACCCTCGCTACCTCCCTCGCTCGCCGTCCCCGCCGCCGCAAACCCGAGCGACCCGCGGTCGAGCCACCTCGTGAGCAGGTCCGTGCCCGGGCCCTCGCCGCCTCCTCCTCCTCCTGCGCCTGCACCGCCGCCGCCGGCGCCATCGTCGTTGTCGCCCATGTCGCCGCCGAGGCTCATGCTCATACTCATGCCCATGCCCGGCGCAGGGCTCGGCGCGGCGCTCGGGAAGGGCGACGGCGCGCCGGGGAGGCTCGAGAGCGCGCTCGAGTGCGGCTGCGAGTGCGCGTGCGAGTGCGACGAGGGTGCGGCAGGGAGGGGGTGAGGGTGAGGGTGAGGATGAGGCGGGAGAGAGGGTGGCGAGATCGCCATGGGGTGGAAGGGTTGCTGGGCGTGCGTCGGCGAGGGGAAGTAGGCCCCGACCGCGCCGGCGCTGCCGCTCGCGCCGGCGCCGGGCGTTGACGACATCGACATCGACATGCCCGGGCTGCTGCGCTGCTGCTGCTGCTGGTGCTGCGGCGGCGGCGCGCCGGGCGGGTATGCGCCGCCGAGGACGCCCTCGATCGGGAGCGGCAGCGACAGCGAGCCGTGCGCCTGTGCGCCGCCCGACCCGCCGCCGCCGCCGCCGCCGCTGCCGCTCGGCGGATCGGCCCACCCTGCGAGCGGCTGCCACGCGCCGGCGTTCGAGAACACCATGCCGTGCTCGCCGCCCGCTCCTCCCTCGCCGCCGTACCCGCTCAGGCCGCCTCCCCCTCCACCTCCTCCTCCCGCCTGCGCCGCCGCCGGGTCCATGACGAGCCCGAGGCTGACGAGGAGGTCGGTCTGGTCCCACGAGCCAAAGTCGAGCACGGTCGACGGGTGCGCGCCCGGCCCGAGGTCGTGGCTGAAACCGAGGAAGGCCTGGAACGGCTCGGCGATGGGCGCTGGGGCGGGGACGGCGTAGGGCGAGGGGTGCGCCGAGGTGGTCGGGTGGACGCCTGCGAGGGGGAGAGAGAGCATCAGCGAGAGCACAGGAGAGGGCGACCGTGTCGGTCCTGAGGAAGACGAGGAAGGAGGAGCGGGGAGGAAACGCACCGCGCAAAAGACCCAGCTCGCGCTTGTGCTCATCGACCTTGGTCGCGAGCCGCACCCAGCTCTCCCTCGCCGTCGGCCACACCCGCCCGAGCTCGTCGTACGCGCGCAGGACCGCGTCGTGGTGGTGCGGCGCATAGTCGCCCTGCTCGAAGAGGGCGCGCGACAGGACGTCGAGCGTCACGTCGAGCGTCGGGAGCGACCGCAGGAGCGTGAACGAGGTGCGGAACTGGCCGAGGACGTGGTTGAGGAGGCCGAGCGCCTGCGGGACCGGGTCGAGCGTGACGCTCGCGAACGACCTGTAACGGGACGAGTACGAGCGTCAGTTTTTGAGCGCAGGTGAGAGGGAGGATGAGGGGGAAGTTAAGTCGAAGAGGAGAGAGGGACGAGACGAGGAGAAAAAGAGAGGGAGAGAGAGACGCGACGCACGGGTGGGGACGCAGCTTGAGGTACAGCGCCGCGACGAGCATCTGCATCTCGACCGTCCACCTCGCCCGCTCACCGACGCGCTCGACGCTCCCCCTCGCGTCGCCGAGTCGCAGGTCGCCCTCGAGCTGGTCCTCCCACGCCGCGAGCCCGGCGACGAGCTCGGCGCGCTCCTGCTCGCCTGCGGCGAGCCCCTGCCCGTTGCCCCGGCGCGGGCACGCCGACCAGCGCAGGATGCCGAGCGCGACGGCGCACAGCTGGGCGAGGCGCGCGAACGTGAGGAGCGCGTTGCTGCGCACGGCCGGCGGCGCGCTCGAGCCTCCTCCTCCTCCTCCTCCTGCCGGGCCCGGCACCGCCTTGTCGCTCGCTGCACCGCCGCCCTCATCGCCGTCGCCTGCGCTCGCTCCCGCTCGTGCGCCCGACTCGCCGCCCGCGGCGCCGTTGACCGCCGCGGCGCCCCCCGCGCCCCACTCGTCGCGCAGCTCCTGCGCGCCCTTGTCCGCCCTCCACAGCTCCCAGTTCTCGGCCTCGTCGACGGGCGGGATCGGCACGTCGTAGTCCTCGAGGACGGTGAGCGGCGGGCGGTCGAGGCGCAGCGCGACGAGCGCGTGCACGATCAGGACGGCGTGGAACGTGCGGAGCTTGAGGTGGTTCGGGTCGGGCGCGAGCGACGCTGAGAGGTGCAGGCTGAGCGAGAGGGCGAGCGCGAGCGCGAGGGCCGAGAGGGTCCAGGCGCGCGCCAGGGCGCCCGCGCCCCAGTCGAACAGGACGAGGAGGACCGCCGCCTGGACCGTCTCGAGCGTGACGCCGCCGGCCGCGCCGCCGAGGAGCACGTCGCGCATGAGGTGCGCCCGTGCGGCGTGCGCAAAGACGTGCGGTGCGTGCGTCGAACGCGCGAGGGGCGAGTCGGGCGCGAGGTACGACGCCGCGAGGGCAAAGACGGCGAGGTACAGCGCTGGCGGGAGGTGCGGGCTTGTCGTAGGCGCGGCGGTGGTGGTCGTGGCTGAGATCGAGGCGGGTGGGTGCGGGTGAGGGTGCGAGGGGAGGTGCGCCGACCAGCGCAGGAAGCGCGACTTGTCCTGCGAGCGGGCGAGCGGGCTCGTCAGCGTCAAATTCTGGGCGAAGACGACGCCCTATCCGCTGCGCGAGAGAGGAGACGAGAAAGGACTCGACGCACGAGCATGGGCAAGCACGTCTGCCCGACCTGGTTGAAGTACAAGTCGAGGAGGACGTTGCGCGTCGCCTCGCCGGGCAACTCGGGCACGCCGAGCTCGACCTCGTCGTCGCCGCCGGGGCCGACGTCGTACGCCGAGCGCTTGCGGCCGCCGCCGAGGGCCCTGCCGTCAAAGTCGGGCACGGCGGCGTCGGCGAGCGCGTGGAGCGACAACGGCGCACCGGGTCCGTGCGCGTGCGGGAACGCGAGCGGCGGCGGGTGGCCCGGCCCTCGCAGCGCTGCGCCGCCGTACCCGAGCGCGTTCTGCGGCGGCGGCGGGAGCGCGCCGTACGGGTCGAGCGCCGCCGGGCCCGCTGCCGCCGAGGAGCCCGGCGCAAACACGTCCTCGACCTTGGGGCGCCCGCTCGATCCTCCTCCGGCTGGGGCTGCGCCGGGCGCGCTCGACGATGCGCGCTTGGCGCTCGACGACGCCGAGGTCGTCGTGGCCTTTGCGGCCTCGCGCGCGGGCACGAGCGGCGGGAGGACCGAGTCCATGAGGTCGGGGATGCGGCTCGCGGCGTAGCTCGCCTGGTGCGCGTCGGCGGCCGTCATGCCCGAGCTCGTCGTGCTCGGGTCGGCGTGCGCTTGCGGGTGGCGCGAGGTGCTGCTGTCGGGCGAGGGCGAGAAGGCGGATGCGGAGGACGGGTTGAGGGCGACGAAGGCCTCGACGTGTGCCTCGAGCGAGGGGACGATGGGGAGGAGGTAGCCCTGCGTGTATGGGGGAAGTCGCATGAGTGAGGGAGCACACAGGAGCAGAAGGAGAAAGAGAGGAAAGGGGACGCACCAGGAGGCGTTCGAAAGCCGAGCAGCGCTCCTCGAGGCTCTTTGCCTTGCCCGCCTGGGGCCCGCGCTTCTTGGCCGGGCGCGAGAAGGTACAGCCGTCTGCGTGGCCGGCCTCGGTGCAGATGACGCAGGGCGCGTCGAGCTGGGCGCGGGGGTAGGCCTCGCACTTGATGCGGCGGCGGCGGCACCTGCGAGGCGAGTGGGGAGGCGAGGTGAGCGAGGAGCATGGGCAGGAAGCGTGAGGGGAAGAGGGGACGCAACTGGTCGCAGGCTCGAGTGACGCGGCGCTTCTTCTGCGGGTGGTCGCCGTCCGAGTCGGCCATGTTCGGCGCGGTCGCCCTCGAGGCGGAGGGGCCGCGGCAGGCGCGAGATTGGCCTCGTGGGCGCGGGTCGTGGCGCTTGTGCGTGTCTCGGGGTGAGCTGATGGGACAAGCGAGGCCCAGGTGGTGCGAGTGGACCGGTGCGAGGTGCGAGGCGATGAGCGGGAGGGTTGCGAGGTGAGGAGGACGACGAGAGGCGGGCGATGAGCGAGGGGGCGGCCGGGCGGTGGCTCGAAGGGTGATGGGTCGAGCTGGTGCTCAGCAGAGCGCTGCAGGCGAGGTGCACACGCTCTGTCGCCGTGTGTGAGCGAGCGAGGAGGAGGAGGGAGGAGGGAGGACGAGGCCCCGCACGGTCTGGGCCTTTGTCTCCGCGGACTTGACCCAAACCCCGATCGGGCTTCCTCTCGCTCGCGCTCCTCCTCCTCGCTCTTCACACCGCGCTCACCTGCTTGCAAGCCGCTCATTGCTGAGCTCGCATGGCGCTCCTCGACCCGCACGCCGCGCTGTCGGCCCCCACCGCCGGCCCTTCGTCGTCGTCGTCCTCCCACCCCGGTCCGCCTCCCGCCCTGACAACAACCACGACAGCACCGCCCGCTAAACGGCCTCGCCAGTCTCGACGCACACCGAGACCGCCCCTGTACGACCCAGATGCCACCATCGTCCTCATCGGCATGCGTCAGTCCTCCCTCTCCCTCCTCGCTCCCCCTCCTCCCCCTCTTCCCGCCCGACGAGGTGGGGCAGCCGCACGAGCGCGCACG
>Ga0308169_10001434_pt1 | contig 27991 bp, 42 predicted proteins | sample PhyBR1_2_FD_202139 | JGI IMG/M metagenome (GOLD analysis project Ga0308169, IMG submission 202139) | Phyllosphere microbial communities from UC Gill Tract Community Farm, Albany, California, United States - DLSLSB.R1 | ecosystem: Host-associated > Plants > Phyllosphere > Unclassified | place...
CACGAGCGAGAGTTCACCGTCTCGGCCATGCACGGCGACATGGACCAGGGCCAGCGAGAGGTCATCATGAAGGAGTTCCGATCGGGCTCGTCGCGAGTCCTGATCGCCACCGACCTGCTCGCCCGAGGTATCGATGTCCAACAGGTCTCGCTCGTTATCAACTACGACTTGCCCGCTTCCAAGGAGAACTACATCCACCGAATCGGTCGAGGTGGACGATTCGGCCGAAAGGGGTGAGTCGCGCGAGTCGTGGGAGCTGCGTCAGCAGCCACCGCGACGCGAGATGTTATGGACTGGACGATGCTGACGCCAGTGTTGCGATCAACTTCGTCACCCAGGACGACACCAAGATGCTCCGAGAGATCGAGCAGTTCTAGTGAGTAACTTGTCTGCCGAGTCAGTACGGCGCTAATCGCAGCAACACCCAAGTCGACGAGATGCCGCTCAACGTGGCCGACCTGATCTAAGCGCCGCGCAGATCATCACCTCGCTCACGCTCTCGTTTCCTTCCGACTTTGGTTCCATCCGCTTCATCTCTTCCACCTATCGCTTCCACTTGCCCCCTTCTCTTCCCCCCTCTCCCCACCCATGACACCTGTCTGGCACATGCGCCGCCGGGGTCGCCGACCCCTGCGGCTATGTGGCGGCCGGCTGTCGTTATCCGCCGATGCGCCCCCCGCATCTCTATCTAGACTTGGGAGACGGCAAAGCATGGCATGTAGACAGTAGCACGCGCTCGTGGTGTGTCCGGTTGATATATATTCTGCACTAGTTTTATCCCCCACGCCGCCGCCGCTTCGCTGTACGCTGCATACTTTGCTGTTGAGCTCGCTGGTTGGTTCCCGTTATTGGCCGAGATGCCACCATTGCATGATCCATTGGGCGCGGGTCGGCCTGGGTCAGCTGTGGGTTGGACAAGGACACGCAGCCGAGCTTCCTGGACACTGCAGGCGGGCGTGAAATTGTGCTGCATCGACTGGTCATTTGGCGTCGAAGCGAGCCACTCACGGCGCCGGACCATGGAGCATGAGGGGCACAGCCAGGGCGACGGTGGTATCGAAGAGCATGAGTCAGGCCCACGACGAAGGAGCCGCTTGCGCATGCGTTCGAGAGCGGGCGCGGAGAAGTGCACTAGTGATACATGGTGCTATCCGACCCACACCGCAGATGTGCCCCGCCTCAGACCATCCGCTCGCCGTCGTTCCCTGCGACGAGCGACGCCGCCTCGGTCTCCCCCGCTGCTCTCCGGCCGTAGAACGCCCGTGCCGTAGCCGCGATCTCCGACTGCGTGGTGTCTGCAGGGGATATCGCTGCCGATGCGTCGTCCGCCCCCGAGAGCTGCTGGCGCGCTCGCTTGGCGGCCCGCTCGGCCTTGTACCGCGCGAGTTCGGCGTCGATGTCGCTGATCGTACGTGGTGGTCTCTGGGCGTCAGCGGTGGGCACGCGGACCACGCCGGGACAAAGGACGACTTGCATTCGTCTTCTCGTACGCGGGCCACAGGGTGTTCTTGTACTGCACGTCAGCTCCGCCCCGCAGCCAGGCGAGAAACGCACGGGAAGGACGTAGTCCTGGTACCTGCCATCAGTCGTGAACACACGCACAGAACACGGACGCCCCGACGCACCACTGCGGATCGCCGAACTTGAACATGATCCAGACGGGGAAGAACATGTACAGGCCGAACTTGAAGACCTCGACTGGGCAAGTTCAGCGCGTGCGGCTCGGTACACTCCCCGACGCACCGTTTGGGCCGGCCATGGTTCGGACAGAGGACTGTGATGTGGGTAGAGCGGGGTGTGAGCTGGTCTGATGAAGCAAACGAGAGGTCTGGCGCGGTGCAATGGCAAAAGTAGACGTCGATCATTGCCTCAGAAATGTTGCTGTTGCTGTCCGGCCATGCACGGCGGCGAAGTCCGATCACGTGCAGCAGGTCGCCGTCGGTGGCACTGCAGCATGCCCATGCAGCAACAAGCATATTCACAGGCACTTGCGTCAAGGTATCAACAGAGAATCGCTGCACAGGCAAGAAAGGGTGTCAAATCGGTACGCAGCCTTCAGGCTCATGCTCATGCTCACGCTCACGCTCACGCTCACACCACAACCCAATCCTCTCCACATCCGTCTTGCGCGGCAACCTCTGCGCCGCTCGCATCCTGCTCTCCGGCTGGAACGGACAGTGAGCCTTCGGTCTCCGGCTTTGAAGGCACCGCGGACGACGCCTGCGTACGACCGGACTGAGGGGCCTCGTCCGGTCCGTCGCGACCGACGGTTCCCGTCTCAGCATCTCTGATGGACTCGGTGGACGCTTCCACCGCCTCCGCCTGCGACTCCACCGCCTCGGTATTGACCCGACACAGCTTGTGGGTTCTCTCATCCAACAGGTGCTGCAAACACTCGATGCTGACACTTCGGTGCGCCGTCTCCTCCTGCAGCCTCCTGGCCAGCGATCCAATTCGGCGTCGGCTCGCCGCGGCGGATCGAAGCGTCACATCCAACAGATCGTCCCATCCTTCCGGGCGACCACTTCCCTCGGCGAGCTTGGCCCACACGTCCTTCCCTTCCGAGCTTCCCCCGCTCGACGTCATGTGATTGTCCAGACTTCTCCCCGAGCGGCTTGACGAGCGACAGAACGTGCCTGAATGCACACTCGTTCAACGGAAGATTGGACCCTTTGTGGATGACGGGGTCGAGGCGATCACCGATGTCCGACGGCTTGAGCGGTGTGTAGGCCTCGCCATGTGAGATGCTCTGTACTGCTTCGACTGTTGTTTTGCCTCTCGGAAGACAAAGCAGAGACGTATTCACCCAATCGTCCGACCTCCTCCCCGACGGTCTTCTCGTCCCACTCTCGCCGCTTGCCAAACACGTCGTGCCACAGGCGGGTGGCGAGGTAGACAGTGCATGGATGATTCTCCGGGGTGTAGGTGTAGGTCACGTCTTGTCCCGTGGACTGGGAGGAGGAGTGTTGGTGCGTAGGCATGGTGCTGACAGGGTCTGGGAGCTCAGCGTCTGCGTACAGAAGAAGGAAAGGGGGGCGAGGTAAGCTCGCGGGACATGGGCCGTGTTTGACCGGCGCACGGCTGATGGCTAATTCGGGCTGGGGAATGCTCCTGGGAGCAGCATGAACGGAGGGTTCGCTTCTTGCGGGAAGGCGCTTCGCTACGGGGTGGGTTTCAAGGGATAAATGAGGGTGTGGACCCCTCGGTTGAGCGTCAGTGGCAGTACACAGCGAACCTTGTTGAACCACCCGGATGGAGCGAGGGCTTCCCGCCGAAGCGACTCACGGCCCCGCTCTTACTCCACTGCCTGAAGTATGAGCAGTGCTCCACACCGTGGAGCGTGCCTCAACAGACTTGTGACACCATGTCCCCTGTACAACAAAGGCGATAGACTGCGAGTGAGAGAATGAGAAATTCGAGCGTATTCCCGCCCGCAGGCGATGTGGCGAGGCAAGGAACGCACGTGTCGGAGCATGTGAGGCAATCAACGGCATGAGTTCACCGCGGACGTCTCGAGCATATTCGAGCGCTCAAATGCAATGCCTCGCTCCCATCGGCTCACTGGACCATACGAGACCGTGCTAGCATGCGCTACCAATCGTGCATGTACCGCCGAAAAACAATCTCAGAAGGCTCTCGACGCCTTCGTGAGCGTTCGCGTTCATCACCTCAAGCTGCACTCTACAAGACCTCATCGCCGATCACCATCTGATTCCTACAAGTGTCACTTCGACCTTCTCTCAGCTCTAGCTGGGGCCACCACGCACACGCCCCCGATCTTTAGAGGACATAACGGAAGTCGGGCGGAAGATCCGGGTTCAAGAGATGACCGTAAGTCTCCATCTGCTCGTCGAGCTTCTTGTTCTCGCGCTTGAGGAGGAAGACCAGGGTAATCGCAACGACAATGCTCATGGCGGTGACGCCCATGCCGAGGCCGAAGCCCAACGGGTAGTGCGGCGCCTGATTGCCGAGGTAGGTGTTTGTACCGGCGATGGCTGGAGTCAGCCGGTATGCGACGAATCCGAGCATGTACCACTCACTGGCCAAGGACGCGAGCGTCATCTGGAAAGCGATGGCGATGTTGCGCTTGCCACGCGTCTCGCTATTGTTCGCTGGGCGTGAGCGGTGGTTGCGGAATACGAGGCACGGAGGCGGTCTGAGGTGCGAGGATACTCACAGACCCATGACAGCGTGCCCGGGAAGGCGCAGTACGCGCCGCTCATGAACAGCACACAGCCAAAGTACCTCACGTTGGCGAGGCGGTCTTTCGGCAGTGTGTACAGGAGGATGAGACCGATGAGCGCGATCGTCAGGCCGATGATGATAGACGGCGAGCGCTTCTGGCTCCGGTCCGAGAGGATACCCGTGGCGAACGTGAGCGTACACGCCACGGCGTAGCTGGGCAGTCAGCACGGCCTATCCACAGATTGAAGCCCAAGGCGCAGGGGCCGGCGGCGCGACGCCTGCTGCGAGACATTGCGCCCACTCACATTGGGATGGTCATGAGCTGCGCGTTGGCCGCGGTGTATCCCAGCTGCCTCAGGATCGTCGGCATAGTGTACGTGAACCCGAAGATGGCGATGTTGATGGATCCGCACATAAAAGTCGTCATGTACACCTTGTAGTCTGTCGGTCAGCCTTGCACGATGGCGGCACCACCATGACAGGCAGCACCGCGGGCACTCACCCGTGGCGACGGTCCGGAGGTACTTCCACTCAAAGTGCGCCGAGGTGCCGTTGCCGTTGGACGCCCGACTGGCCGCGATGATGTCCTTTTCTTCCGCCGAGAGGAACCTGCAACGCTCCGGGGAGTCCGGCAAGAAGAAGAAGACCAGAGGGGAGAGGAGGACGGTGGCTATTCCTTCGAGGATGAAGATCCTGCACAACGCGTCAGTCCGGGCCCGATCGAGTGTGAGTGGACCAGACGCACCAACGCCAGCTGGCGAGTCCCGCTTTGCCGCCGAGGTGATCAATAGCAAAGGCCAGCAGGCCGCCGAATGCTCCCGAGAAGACGCCGACGACATAGAAGGAGGAGATGCGACTTTGCAGCTGTTTGCGGGGATACCAATCGCCAACGAGCGACAGTGCGGCGGGGAAGAATCCTGAGCGTCAGCATGCCCATGTCATCGACGACGAGCCGAAGTGGGCACGGCCGCTCGCGGGAGACTCACCAGCTTCGGCCACACCCAGGAAGAATCGCGCCGCCATGGCACCTTCGAAATTGTGCACGAGCCCCGAGAGGGTCATGACAATGCCCCATGCGGCGCCTGCAGGTGAGCAGGGTGCGCGATGATCTGCGGAGGAGGAGAACACGGGATGGTATGTACAGCGAGACTTACAGATGCAGGTGATCCAAACCGACGGCCGTACCATCGATACGACGATGTTCGACGGCACTTCCAGCAGACCATACGGCTGGGGGTGAGCTTGGCAAGCAGGGCAATGGCGTCAGGAGTGGGTTGGAGCCTGTGCCGCGAGCCCGGCGCGAAATATGGGGGCATGTGCGGAAATCGTTCCACCACGCGGTCTCGAGGAGGGGATGGGACCATGACTGAGCCATAGCGGCACGCAAACCAGGATGGAAGGGAACACCCGAAGATGCAACGAAGACGTACGATGAAGAAGATCTGCGGGATGAGCCGAAGTCTTCGAAATGCGGGCCCATCACTCACGGTCGAGATCAAGTTGTACTGCACAGACGACAAGTGCAGGTCCGTTTTGTAGCCGAAGATACTGGCATTGGCCAGTGCAGATCGGTCCAGGTACGAAAAGAGGTATCTGCAGCGTCAGTCCTGCCGCGTTGAGGGTGATAGACAAGTGCGAGGATGTGAAGGTCCAGCTGGAGGCCTTGTCGTCAATGTGTCTCGTCATACGCACAGGATAGCCAGAGGGGGGATGAGCCGCTTGTCGATCTACCTATCAGCATCCATCTGATTGCGCCGTTGCTCTCCCGTGGGACTCAAGGACAAGGAACGCACCTTTCTGATGACGCGCTTCAGTGCCTTCTCATCTATCTCCTCGCCCAGAGTCTGTATGGGCTCGGCACTGTCATTGGCCGTGGGGAACAGGTCCTTGGACGATTGCTTCTCGCTCTCGTCGAGGGGCATCTGGCGCGACATGGTGCAAAGTCGATTGTATTCCGCTGTTGTGCTTATCGATCGATGGCGAGAAGGCTACGTGATGCATCCTGCTGGAGCCGCGTACACCGTCTTATATAAGTGTGGACTGGGAGCAGAGATAGGGTGGACCCAATGGGTGAGCTTGGCTTCCGACCGGACGCATAATCGGCAAGCTGCCCCGACGCCTCGTATCACCCATGCTTCCCGACGGACCCTCTCCCGAATTTCCCCTTTGGGCTACATATCCGACTCGTCCGTCGCCTATGGCCGACCGTTGATGTGCCGTCGTCGGGGGGCCTTTATCTAGGGTCGCTCCGCCAACCGGCACCGCTGAGCTCCCCGCTGAAAGCCTAGCAACCGACATACCGCGACGTTACTGTCCAGCCTTCGCGCATTGAAACACCAGACAATGGCCCAGATAGGTTCGGCTAGACCGCCGAGCTCGAGCGGGTCTTCGGCTACGGGCGACACCACCGTCGCGGACGTGCCCGACGACTCCGGAGCGGTCCAGCAAACCTCGTCGCGACCGCGCAAGCGACAACGACAGCGCGCTACAGAGTTCACCAGATCGCGAGGGGGCTGCGAGGCCTGTAAGCACCACAAGAAGAAGTGCGACCAACAACACCCGGTCTGCTCGAGGTGCCGGACCGGCCAGAAGGCATGTCGCTATCCCGCACCACTCATCTGGGCCTCGGCGGCCAGCATCGCTGCTCCCGAGAACCCACCGCAAGATCGGGAAACCCCTTCGGGGCACGAGCCTCCCCCAGATCCGTGAGTGGACTACGCTGCTCCACTGTGCCAGGAAGGAAGCTGACACTTGCAAGGTTCGTGTCTCCACGGGCGCAGCCCTCAGACTACTACCGCAACGCCGGTGTGTCGTATTCGAACCAGGGGAACAGGGCAGATGTGGTCGCGATATCTCCCGAACTACTCACTAGGGGACGGTCAGAGCATAATCATCATGCGGTCGATTACGCTGCGAACAATCCGTCTACAAGCCCGTGGGACACCCTGTTGCCCGTCCCGCTGCCGCCCAGCGGGCTCAACGCAGCTTCGACGTCGTTTGCAGGGCCACCGACATCAATCCCGCAGAACGCGACCACGGATTGGAGCTTCGGGTACGTCTCGCACCGTAACGGGGGGACAAAGCGCAACCCAACATCGCATCGCTGACGCTTCCAGCGGGGATGCATTCTTGCAAGCCCTCTTTGCCCTTGCTCCATCCCAGCCGGACCTCAGCGTGACGCAAAGCTTGCTCAGCGGGCCGATATCCACCGCTGTCACGGAGCCCGTCACCCCTCGCCGGCAGACCAACGGGCCGTTAGCCGTCCCAATCGACTGTGACCCCGCCTTGTGGGCCTTCTTCGTCGACACCAGCCGCTGGGAGGAGCAGGAGCCGAACGACGATGAGCGCAGCTTGCTTGAGTATTACATGAACTCGACGGCCTTCGGCGTGGTGATCCAGGACGGATCAGGTGAGTTTCATGGCTCCCTCCCTGGATCCCGAGTAGCGCTCACGGCAGCCCGTCGATTCTTCCAGGAATGTGCATCTCGCGCAAAAGTCGAGAAAGGCCGGGCCTTGATGCACGCCGTGCTCTGTCTGAGCGCGCAGCACCTCTCCAACAAGGCTAGGACGGAAGACGACCGATCACGGATCAAGCGATATCGAGACATTTCGACCGAGCACCGCGCACAGGCCCTTCACCTGCTTCGTGTTGCCGCGGCCGCCAAATCTCATGGCGAGGCGGCCGATATCCTGCCGGCGATCATGATCCTGCTCATCCTCGCGACGGTCAGTCGGTGGAAAGCTTCGCTCCGAGTGTAGCCCAGCTGACCGTGCAGTTCCTCAAAGGCGAACCGGGTATCATCCCGTCCTTCCTGGACCAGACGAGCAAGTTGCTCGACAAGGCAACGGCCAGCATGTCTACGAGCGAGGCCGACCTCGCGTTTCTGCCCTCGGTGTCCGCGCTACATTCAATGTACACGGCGTTCCATTCGCTGAACGCGCAGAAGCAAATCAACCTGTCGAGCCTCTTCCCGTCCCGTGATGCGCGCCCCATATGGGAAGAACGCAGCTGCGATGTGCTGGAAACGGTCGTGGGCATGGTTGGTCTCGAGCCGTCAGCCGGTCCGCAGGGAGTGATGCTGACCGCATAGCCCAAAGCCGTGCTCATGCTCTTGCTCAAAGCGAACGACCTTGTCCTCGAATATGAAACGGTGATGAAAGCGTTGTCGCGCGATGCTCAAGACGATGAGCTCGGGATGATGAGGATCGAACTGCAGGCGCGAGCGTCGGCGCTTGATGCCGATCTGGACGACGAAGAGTCATGGGGCCATCAGAGTGCGCATGGTTTGAGTGGTATGTGCCCTCCAGTCCGGGCTGATACTCCTTATCACCAGGTGCTGAACAGACAGAAAGGGTCTGGCTGGGCCAAGAGTGCTGCCGGATCGCCGCGAGGGTGATGATCCTCGTAGATGTACTTGACGACGAGATCGACTCGCCCCGGATTCTCGGTCTGATCGACCGTTTCGCTGATCAGCTGGACACATGCGGTACGTCGCGATCGCTCATGACCGACGACTTTCCGATCCCTAGCTAGTTGAGTACACACTGACGCGCAGGGCCCCGGCTGGAGGTTGGCTTGATCTGGCCATACATGGTGAGTACACCACTGCGGCACACGACTGCTGGCTGAATCTCAGGTGGTGGCGAGTCATGCGCCGGCTCGACTCAGACCCCGCATGTCGGCATTCATAAAGCGAGCACAGTGGAAGGGCTCAGCGATGCCGTTGATTGCCGAGGCGGTGGTGGAGGAAGTCTGGCGAGACACCGACAGCGGGGAGTCGGGCAAGACCTGGCGGAGTTGTGTCCTTGCTCGAGGCGGGCCAATCATACTATGACCGATCGTCCCCTCGGGTCACCTCTGCGCATACGGTTCATTGTCTCTGGCGGGCCTCGACTATGCATGCGATGTGCTCTTCGGGCGGGCCTTGTCCGGGGGCAACACCCATGGTCGTATGCGACTCATTTTCCCTGAGGCTAGTAGGGTGTCGGCAGTATGCGACCGCAAGCGCCCCCTCGTCCGGCTTAGACCGCTGTATCCGACTGCTCTTGCGAACGCTTCCTCCCTCTGCCTCTCCTCCGCTGTGATGGCATCTGACAGCATGAGGCCATATAAACCTCGCGGACAGAGGCTCCGGTCAACCGTCAACTTCTCTCAACAATACCATCTCGTAATCAGCCCGCCATGTCCACCATAACCACCACTCAGACAGCCTCGACCTCTGCGTCGACTGTCCTCCACCTCCGAGGCAGCCAGCGACCAAGGGTCAACGGCAAGCGGATGAACGAGACGCTTCACCACTCGTGTCAGTGGGGATGCACCCCCGACGGAGGCATGAGTGAGTCTAACACGTCCACACACGCCTCGATGCGTGCCTGGCTATCCGTGGTACGACCCATTCGCTGAGACCAGACCGACTAGCTCTAAACGACGACGACGCCAAGGTCCGCCGGTGGTTCATCTCCGAGACGGAGAAGCTCGGGTGCAAGGTCACCGTCGACTCGTTCGGGAACATCTTTGCCGTGTACAAGGGCAAGATCGACGGACCGCCCATTGCCATGGGATCGCATCTCGACACGCAACCCACCGGCGGGCGATACGATGGGATTCTGGGGGTGCTGGCTGGGTTGGAGGCGCTCAAGGCGATACACGAGTCGGGGCATGTGCCGCACAACCCGCTGGCGGTGGTGTGCTGGACGGACGAGGAGGGGTCGAGGTTCGTCCCGGCCATGCTGGGCAGTGGGGTCTGGGCCGAGTACTACCCGCTGGAATGGGGGTGAGTTACGCTCCGCCCGATCGACCGATTCCCCTCACCCTCACCCGGCCTGGACGTGCAACATACCCCCGTGACGACCTGTCTGAGTCAGGGCAAGTCGTGAACGATCGCTCACGCCCAGACACAATGTCAAAGACGTAGATGGCATCTCGGTCAAAGACGAGCTTCTCCGTCACGGCTTCCTTGGCGCGACTCCCTCCTCGTTCCAACACATCCCGCTCAAAGCGCACTTTGAGCTGCACATCGAGCAAGGCCCCGTCCTCGACATGAACGCCTCTCCCGTCGGCACCGTCTCCGGCGTGCAAGCACTGCGGTGGTTCGAGGTCAAGCTCCAGGGACGCGGCTCGCACGCCGGGACAACGCCGATGCGATACCGGATGGATCCCCTCGCGGCGTTCGGCAAGTTCGCCGCAGCAATCGAGGACATCGCCAATGAGCACGGCGGGCTGTGCACGATCGGAAGGATCAACTCGGACGCCCCGCAGTCGACAAACTGTATCCTGGACAACATCGTCTTCCACATCGACACGCGGCACCACGAGGACGACAAAATCGACGAGATGGAGCGGGCGCTCCGGGCGAAGCTGGAGAAGATTGTCGGCGCGGCACAGGGCGTGCGGGTGGACAAGTTTGAGCGGATCGCAAACAACGCCTACGTCAAGTTTGACCCGCTGGCGGTGTCATGCGTGGAGCAAGCTTGCGCGGGGTACCCCAGCCACTCGATCGTCAGTGGAGCAGGACACGACTCGTGAGCTACACATGGGTCATCTGCTCTGTGGTCTGGCTGACAAGCAGCGTCCACACGGCCAAGCATTGTCCCTCGGCCATGATCTTCATCCGTTGCAAGGACGGCATTTCTCACCACCCGTCAGAGTTCTCGACGGCGGAGGACATGTAAGTTGCCTGAACAACCCAGCTGCTGCTGTGCCAAAGCGACATCAGATCACAGAAGCTGACTTGGGCAGTACGATCGGAACCCAGGCCTTGTTGGACGCAGTGTTGGCGTACGACGAAAAGATCTCGAATGCGTAGGACTCCCTGATGACCCATGTGTTTACGAACCAATATGCATACCTGTGAAATATGTGAGATCCGATGACCCACCTTGGTCAGAGCATACGATGGAAGCGAGACGGTCGTAGGTGAACGGGAAATTACAGGGCATACACCAGACACCAGATTCAAGGGGTTCTGAGGTGTGCTTCGGCATCCCTAAGCGGTCCCCATCCACTTGCCTTGCTCGCCTCTGCCGGTCAAGCATCCCGCTCCTCGATACTGCAGAACATCCACCGCAGGTATCACCACATGCTCCGCGACCCGCTCAACGCCGAAAACGCCGACTCTGGTCGCTCGTACGATTCGCTCATGAGAGCGTTTGCGCGCGATCCCGTGTTTCTGTTGCCCGTCCTGGTCAGCCTCGCCAATTCTTCTGCCGCCCGCCTTCTTTCCACAGACTCTTGCCAATTCTCTTCCAGGAGGTCGACAACTTCAAGAGAACTTTCCCCAGACGACCCCTTGCTCCAGCCGATGCAAGAAAGGCACCAAGACTGGGTCTCTTCGTCCACAATCAGAACCTCGGTCAGGGTTTGCGAGAACGCCTCAAGATCTGACAGATACGTCTTCAGGCTGTCACCCGGGCCTTTGTCATTCCTCAACATCGTAGGCACGCATTTCCAGCTGTTCTTCAATGCCGTAGCAGGCGTGATCTTCGCGATCGGCTGGTTCGCCTCGTCAAGCACCTTCCCGGACTTGGACAGGATGAACCTGTAAACCCGTTCGAGAGGGACTGACGGAAGACTATGTTCGTCGATCGTAAAGCCTGCCTCGAGCTCCTCTTCCGTGAGCGCCGCCGCACGCTCGAGGAGGGATTTGCTGCTGGACCGGAAGTCCCCCGCCGACAAGGCCTCGTCGAACGCCGAACCCAGGGTGGCGACCTGCTTGGCCACGGCCGCGGCGCTTGGTGACTTTCGTGCCTGAGAGTGAGCGTCCAACTCGAGGTGATCTATGACGAAAGACATGAAATAGCGCCTGAAGGGCCGTGGAACTGCGGAGAAGGAGGAACTCGACGTCACACGACTCTCTCGCCCCTCATCGGTGCTCAGGTCTGTGTTCGACATCAGGTACTGTCCCAGACGTTGGGGATCGTGCTCGCTGAAAGTGGCGAGGGGCCGACGCTCAAGGTTGCGCGACGACCGTTGTACGCTGTCGAGAGGTGTGTGCGAAGGGGGTGAATTGGAGTCTGCGCTGGTTATGCAATGATAAAGAAGGCGCGAGTGGGGCCGGGATAGCAGTACGGCTACTGAGCAATCAAATGCCCACTTTGGGACGAAAGGAAGGGGCCCTCCTTCGCAGGGCAAGCAGTTATGATGCCACTGCTCTTCAACCTATATTTCCAGGCGTCTGAGCCGCGCCATCGCCATTACAACATGCTGGATGTGGCTCGGGTAAGAAAGCGCTGTCTTCGAAGCGTCTGGCAGCATCAGAACTGATTACCAGCCTTGGGCCAGACTCTTCGACGGAATGAATGCTCCGGTTCCGCCCACGGCAAGGCAGGCGACTTGGATACAACCCTTTCACCGTTCACTCCGACTACAAAACATGTCATGTTCTGCATCGCACAGCGAAGTACCCTAAGTAAGTCGTGCGTCATGCCACATAACAGGTCCAGTCGACGCTGCAACTCGTCGTGTGCAATATGCAATCATTGCGAAGCGGTATTCTGCGCTGTCGACACCAGACTTTGCCGGGGGCGTGCCCACTCTGCAAGGAGACTGTCACGCTGTACTCTCAATTGTGGATCCTCTTCAAACATCTCGTCCACGGCAGCCAGCCCGGACCGACCGGCTTCTCTTTGTCTGCAGAGGAAGGAGTGGTAAGAGGACAACCAACAGAGGTCAGCCAAAGTCCGTCTGGTTTGCGTCGCCAGAGATCTGAGCCACTGCTTGTCACTTGCAAGCTTGCTCCACCCTCCGTGGGCGGTGTCGTCTGTCACCGCCGCAATGAAACATCGGCCTGTCTGAGGACTTTGTCCAGACCAGACACGACCAGGCCGTACGCGGCGTGTGACATGATCGGAGAGCCTGGATGCATGGACACAAGACCCTCTGCGACGTAAACTGACAAGATGGCGCCCTCAGATCGTCATGCAATGCGAAGCACCAGAATTCTGTAGCTCGGCGGCGAATCGGTGCCGGGGGCAGAAGACCGTCCAGAGCACTGTAGACCGGGCGCTGCACTAGCCGCTTGCTCACTGGTCATAGTACAGAGAATTAAGAAGGGGACGGCCGTCCTTCACAGCAGAGAGCGGTCGCGAAAGTCGTGCCCGGGTGTAGGGAAACCTGGGTATCTACGGCGAGCAAGTCTTCTGGTCTTGTCCTCGATCTTCAGGATGGGCCAGTAGAGCGATATCCTCATCTTTGTACCTCCTGTGCGGGTCAGTGAAAGGTTGTCCATGTAGGTCACGTCAAATTGGCAAAACGACGCGCACTGTCCCGCTGTCTCGCCCTCCATTCTCAATTGAATGGGCGCCTTCGCTTCCCTGTGGAGTAACGCTGCTCGTCGGGCTTCTCGCACGGGCTAGCACGATGGTGCGACGCCGCGAGGTGTGAACTGCAACGATTGTTACACTGTGGCGCTCGGTGATCTGTCTCGAGCGCAGGTCATCGAAAGGAGGTGCCAGGCTGTGGCGCCGCTCGTGGCCTCTTGCCAGGCGCAGGCATCTGAGCCGAGGGCCGCGCGGTTCGCGTGCGCGACGATTGGTGTATTCCGTCACATGAGTATGTACTAGCATTATGGACTTTGTTTGAGCTCTCGACCATATGCAAACACAACGATGCTCCTCCGATCCGCGACCAGAGCAGACCTTTGTGTCCCAGAAGAAATTTCGAGCCAATCGGCAAGATCTGCTTGCACACTTGAGACAAGTCCCCCACAGCCAGAGATGTAGACCCTCATGGGCAAAGGGCTCGCGCTACCGGTATGTGCGGACGATGACAGGGATGATCCACAAGATGGACAGAATGGTCGTGAACACCGGGAGGTCGGTCGCGGATGCAGACTCCGGAAGAAGGCGAGTCTCGAGCTTGTATACACAGAGGTGAGATGGGGTCTTTAGACGTCCGGATTGACGCTACCTGTGTCTCTTGGACCGGTGGCCAGCGTGCGGTAAAGGGCGGTATTGGACAGACACCGCTCCAAAGCTTGTGGTGGACAAGCTTGAGGTGGACGAGGGATCCGTCCCAGCCGATCCAGTTGATCTGGTGTTGCGAGGCCTGCTTTGCCCCGTCGTTCTCTCCTTGGCCGAAGACTGCTGCTTCTCGGCGCTTTCCTCAGTGGGCGAGTTGGACGAACTTTCTGACCGAGGGGCGAGCGGGCTCTACACCAAAGGCTGCACATTCAAAGGATCCAGGTGACGAGCGAATGGTGGACACGTTCAAACACGTGCGAGGCCATGTGGCCGTCATATTTCCGGTCGAGCACTCTTTGAGCGAGTGGACGAGCGTGCATACGTGTCGGGCGTTGCGCTTGTAGCACATCAAGGCATCGGCATTGCCTCCTTTGTACGGACGCACCTGCACTCTACCTCTGCTAGAATAGCACCAGGCACCTATGTATATGCACACAGCATCAACAAGCACACAAGCAGCATCAAAGGCGTGAAACGCGTCTCGGCTATTTCACCGCAGTACGGCCTAGTTTCGTCGCGGTGTGACGGACAGTGGATCGAGGGACCGTGCGGGGGGGGCTATGACGCACAGGCCACCACAGGTCCTGAGCAGCGGGCCTGGACCGTGATGGCGATCATGCCCGCCCGCAGCGTGTCGAGGGGTGCAAGTGAGAGGGGAAGGGGGGGACGAAACTCGATATTCGAAGATGCATTCTTTGCGCTGTTCGTTGTTGGTCATATATGCCGATGAAGCCGGGTGATGCATGCATGCATCTCTTTCACGCGGTGATCGACGCGTCGTCGGCCCATTGGAGTTGTTTGACGCTGCGGTACGGCAGATGACACCCAACCTCAAGTACGCAGCGGGCGCTAGCGCCGTCGCAATTGCCGGGGTGCATCCAAAAATAGACGCGCGCCCCTGCGCAGCGAGCTGGCAGTCTCACCCTGAAACAGCGTGTTGTGTGTGTGTGTTGTTTGGGTGGCAAGGCGGGAAACCAGAGCCCGCCCCGTGAGCCAGGTGGAGAGGGGCTGTTCCCGAAATAGACGGGCATTTTGTTGGGATGGGAGGGTCGATGGGATGACTGACTTGCATGCACGTATGCACGCGTAGCACCGCCTCTTTTCAAACATCCTACATCTACCCGTGCATCCACTTCTTCACCTTGGCCGTCCATCCTCAACACTCTTTATCTTGTTCAACTCCTCGCCGCGCGATCGACCATCGACGATCGAACACCAAACGGCTCACTCGACTGTTCCTCCGCGTTAACCGTTGCTTTCCTTTGTGAGTCGCGTTCCCGGATCGGCTGTGGTGAATGGACGAGTTGCACCCAGGACGCGGGCTCGATCGTACCAGATCAATCAACTACTCCACCATCGTCGCGAAGGGAATCGGCGGCACACGCACAGGCCCTTCAACAAGCAGCGCGCTGACCGGGCAGAAACCCCCCACCCCTACACTAATCACTCACGATGATCGCCAACGTCGTTGCCGTCGCCGCGCTCATGGCCGGAGTCGCCCAGGCCCAGGTCACCGCCACGGGCACCATGGGTGTGACCAGTGAGTCTCGCGCAGCACTTACACATGCAGCCATCGTACTCACCCCAGACCCCACCGCCGCCGTCACGGGCACGCCCGTCAACCAGACCTCGATGTCGCGTCTCATCTCCCTCAACTCGATCGACGACTTGTGCGTGTTGTCCTCTCTCACTCGTATGCGACGCATGGCTGACGCGCAGCTGCCTGTTCGCCCCGCCCGAGCCCAACTCGGTCATCGGCAACACCGAGGCGTACGAGGTTGCGTGGTGTACGCAGCAGCGAAACGACGCCCGTCTCATCCCGGAGGGCACGTTCACCGCCGTGCACTTTGTCAAGACGCCGATGTACTGGCAGATCCAGGGTCTGGGCGACCTGACCAAGCTCAACATCGCCTCGGGCGACGAGGGCGGAGAGCTCGACCCGCACGGCGCCACCGGCGACGGTAACCCCGTCGGCGGAAACGTCACCACCAACGCGACGGGCCAGGACGTGTCGTACGAGGAGTGGATGAAGTGAGCCGTCGCGCCGTGGGACCAAGAGAACGCCGCGCTGACCCGCAGCTACATGTCGTACAACCAGTTCTGCCTGCGAATCTGCATCAACCAGCAGGGCAACGTGACGGCCGCCGAGCAGTGCCAGCACACCCTCGACGAGATGGGCTGCAACTGGGTCATGCCCGGAGACTACACCGACAACTCGTTCACCGAGTGCGACGCCGACGCGGCCTACCCGCCAGGTTGGTACCCGCAGCCCGACGGCTCGATCTCGACCTTTGCCCAGCGATACACCGGCACGTACACCTCCCCGGACGGCGCCACCGCGCTCTGGACCGTCGGTGAGACCGTCACCCCCTCGACGGCTTACTCCACCCCGGCCTCGTCCAACTGCATCACCTACTCGGGCATCAACTACGCCGCGGCCTCTGCTGGCGTCACCGCTGCCGGCCAGTCCGGCAGCGCCTCGGGCTCGTCGGCGTCTGCCACCGCGTCTGCTTCGGGCTCGAATGCGAGCGCGTCCGGTTCCGGCCCCGCCAGGTCCTCTGGCGGCGCGTCGTCCAACACTGCCTTGGCGGGCGGATCGAGCGCCTCGTCGGCCAGCTCCTCGGGCGCCGCCAACGCGCAATACTCGGGCTCGAGCTTCGGCCCGGTGCTCGCTGGCTTTGTGTCGGTCGTGGCGGTCATCGCTGGTGCTCTGATCGTCTAAGCGCTCGAGTCTTAGCATGACGGACGAGTGGTGTTTACGAGCTGGAGGCATGATTCACGCGGTTGACGATGATGCGAGAAGAGGACATAGTAATGAGTCCACCCACGACCCTCTCGAGCTAGCTTTATGCCTGTCGGTCCATCCACTACATATCGTTTTGATACTCTCAACACATCGCATGTCATGCCGAAATGGACACTATGAGCATGTGGTCGTTGCGTTGAGATACGAAGCAGTCCTGGAAATAAGGGATCCCAACCCCCAACGGGACCACCTGTACGAGTGCCCCTGAACGGGTACGAGACTGATGAGATCATAAAGCGGGGATGGCCGCTTCCAGTCTCCCATGTCCGAGGCGGGGCGGTGCGGCCACATGTGGTACCCGGATGGGGGGGAGGGAGGGGGGAAGAAGATACCCACGATGCATATGCCCCGTCTGACTGTCCTGCCGTCGATCACTGATTGTTGGGTAGAGAGCACAACGCCCAACTGTCATCTCCACCGTCACCGTCGTCGTGGCTGTCTCTGGTCGGCGCACTCTTTGGTCCGTCCGGTAATCACCCCTCGGTCACCGTTGGACCTCGCCCACTCTCACTACTGTACTCTCACCGCACCTCGCCGATCACACGTTTAATACACGACAGCGCCTGTCCTTTGGGTGCCTGTCTGGCTTGGCTTCTTTCCACCTCGGTCACCGCGCGCCGGCATAGACAACCTACACCATGACCATCTTCAAGCGCAAGTCCTCCGCGCCGACGGTATCGCCCCTCGCCCCTCCCCCTCCTCCGCCCGCATCGACCCACCACTCACAGTCGGGTCCGCAACAGCAGCAACAATACCAGCAAAATCCACAGCAGTACGCGCTGCACCCGCAAGGCTCATTTCGTGGCGCACAGCAGCAGCAACTCCACCAGCAACAGCAACAGCAGCACATGCACCCGGCCAACGGCCACGGCCACGGCCACTCGTCGCCCAACGACCTCGCGCGAATCGGGACGAACGGGACGGCGGGGAGCGTGTCGTCTCGGTCTGAGAAGCGGCGGAGTGGGTTCTTCGGGCTCGGCGGGAAGAAGGACAAGGACAAGGAGAAGCTCCATGAGGAGAAGCAGGCGCAGGGGGTGAGTGCGAGTGCTGACTCTGACCTACCACAAGCCCCTCGATCGTTCGCGCCGGGTTGAGGATGCCATTGCGATCAGAACTGACGATAGCAGCGCGATCGACCGCGGGCGTCATTCTCTGGCGGTCCGGCACCTCCCCACATGCACCAAGGCTCCAGCCTGTCCTCCCCACCCATCCCCCCCAACCAGCAGGCCCGCCCCGAACCCTCCTTCGTCCCGCCCTCCGGCATGCCCAACAACGCCACCATGTCCGACCGCTTCCCCCGTCCGCAACCGAGCCATACACCCCCTCTGGGGCAGTACGCCGCTGCCCCGCGCACATCCTCGCCATTGGGCCAGCAGGGCGAGTACAACCGCGGCTCTCCCGCATTCGCCCAGCCAGGCAGACCGGACGGATTGGGCTCGCCGGAACTTGACCCCCCGCCCGCGCACGCGCAGCGGACCGTCTCGTCCCCGCCGCCCGCACAGCGACCGTCGATCGACTACGACTCGTCCACCTCTGCGGGCGGGTCGGGCGGGTCGGGGATGCCCAAATCCCAGTCGATGGGTTTTGGCAATCCGCGCCAGAGCCAGCTGGGAAACGGGAACGTGCCCGAGACGCACCCTTACCGCGGCTTCCTCAACGCGCAGCATGAGAAAAGCGAGAATGGGCAGGGCGGACAGGCGGGCATGCCGCGCTCGAGCTCGATGCCACTGGAGCAGGCGGCCCGCAACGGCAACGTCAACGGCAGCGCACGCTCGACTCCGCCCGTGGAGAAGGAGACGATGTCGGGCTCGCCGTCCCTCGGCAGCACACGCTCCGGCGACGGCACGAGCCAGTCGTGGATCAAGCAGTTTGACGCGGTCGTGGACCTCATTGCTGCGCAGCCGCAGAAGACGTACGTGGCGAGTCCGCCCGAGTTGGAGATGATCCTCGCGCGGACGAGCGCGGGCGGGCAGCCCAAGTGAGCTCACTTGTTCGGGTACCAACGCATGAGCTGACGTGCTAGGCAGGGACAGCCGGGGAGTGCGAGTAACGACTGGGACTCGATTTGGCTCCAGTTGTCCGGCATCTCGCTTTGTGAGTTGCACTTCAGATATGGCTTGTGCATAGGGTGGCGCCGGCTGACCCCAGCGATGTGGTCGATGAAGGAGACGCGGGCCGCCGCGGCCAAAGGCGAAAAGGTGCCCCCGACATACTTCAACATCACCGACTCGTCCCTCGAGCTCCTCGCCCCCTTGCCTCCGCCGCCGCACCGTCCCAACTCCCATGCGCACCATTACGTCTTCTCGCTAAACACGGCGGGCTCAAACCGGCTCTTGTTCTCGTGTCCTTCCGAACGCGACCTCGCGCGGTGGACGACGGGCCTGCGCTTGGCCGCATGGGAGCGCGCCCGCCTGGAGGAGATCTACACCGGGCACCTCATCAAAGCCGGCGGGCGGGAGCCGAAAATGGAGCTCCGGGGAGGACGGATGGAGGGCTGGGTCCGCGTGCGCGTCATGGGCGGCACGGACTGGAAGCGCCTGTGGGTGGTGGTGCACAACCCGAACGCCGTCTCCCGGGCCTCCGAAGATGGGGCGGCGGACGAGAAGAAGAACAGGCGCAGAAGTATCTTCGGGTTTGGGGAGAAGGAGAAAGAGGTCGTGCAGGAGCCGAATACCGGCGTGAGCATGGCGAGCTTTTACCTCGAGCCACGGACGATCAAGAACAAGACGAGCGTGGCGGTGTTGACGATCACGGACGTGACGCAGGCGTGAGTACCGGCGTTCTCTCTCGCTCCACCACCGCGGCCGGAAGATACTGCCTCAAGACCGTATCGCTGACGCCGCAGCTACGCTGTCTTTCCGGAACGGCTCGAGGTCATGTCACAGAGCAACCTCATGAAGGTCGTGGGCCGTATCGGCGGCGAGCTCGTATCGATCGAGGGGCGCCTGCGCGATTCTGGGTGGGCGCTGATCATGCCCGAGACGCCCGAGGGGGCGGCGGGGGGCGCGAACACCCCCCCGCCAATCAGCCCGCTGGGGAACATGATGCGCTGGGTTACGGGTGGGTGCAATTATCTCGAGACACCTCCACGGCGGCGCTCTGCTGTTGTTGAGGCTTGACAACAGGTCCACTCCGCCCTGTTGTTATCGTCGTAGGACTCCGCTGACTCCAGGCTTCCACGACGTCTTCGGGCTGTACGGCCGACCCGAGCGGTACAACTGGGACCCCAAAAACCCGAAAAGCCTGTTCTTTGCGTACCCGCAGGGCCAGGATCGAGGGGTGAGTTGGAAGGGAACACGGACACCTGCGGAAGACTTATGGCAGCGCCTCTTCCTGGACATCGACGAAGCTCTACGCGCCGACTTCCGGCTCACCAGTCTCCCTGCCGTCCGCGCGCAGTTTATCGCTCTTCTCGTCCAGCGCCTCAGCGCCCCGGCCTCCGCAGAGCAGTACCGCGGTACCTCGGGCGATGCGGAGGACGATTCATCCGCCCCGCCCCGCCCCGAGGGGAACTACCGCCTACCCCCACTTTCCTTCGGCGATCCCTCCCCCTCTGTCTCGCACGACTCGCAGCCCCGCTCGCTCACGCCCATCACGGAACGGACGGACATTATCGACGGAACCAGCCGCACGCCCTCGACCCGCACGGCCGGCAGCAACTTCTTCATGGGCAATCCGCCCACCCGCGAGGGCAGCAAAGACCGAGAGTACTCATCGAGCAAGCAGGGCAGCGGGGGAAGCTCGCGGCATACCGCGCAGGGAAGCGGAGACAGCAAGATCGATCGCGATCGGCTGGCGCCCATCTCGGATAGCACCGAGACGTTTGGGCCGTACACTGACGAGCCTGAGCCGCGCGGGGCGAAGGGCGATGGTCCGACACCGACCGACACCCTCGAATCGGTCAACACGGACAGGTCGGCCTGGTCCCGCTCGACCGGACACACCCCCACGCAGACGCCGGGCGTGGCGGACAAGATCCAGCCGGTGTTTCCCCTCCCGCCGACGGATAGCGATTCGACGATCGGGCCGTCGCGCGATGTCAAGGAGGAAGATCTGCCGGACTTGCCTGCGCAAACGCAGCAGCAGCAGCAGCAGCAGCAGCAGCAGCTGGAGCAGACGGAGGAGCAGGCGCCACAACGACAGCGCAGCACTGCGTCCACGTCTGACGAGGCGAGGCAGCACGCGTTCGATACGCTCACGGCGCGGTCGCCGGCCGCTGCCCAGTCGCCTCAGGCGATACCGTCCGCACAGACGCACTCGCCGTCGAGCTCGGCTGGTCGAGCGGCGCCAGCTTTGGCCGCGGCTGTAACGTCCCCTACCAGCCCGCCCAAAGCTGTCCAGCCTACGGCAGCTGCGACAGCGAGCTCGACCACCACAACACCTGCGACGGCGACCGCAACCACAACCGCACCCGCACCCGCACCGGCGTCGGCCAGCGCGCAGCCGGTCGCGCAGCCCACGCCCAGGCGCGGTTCGGTCGATCCTTCCACGGCGATGTTGCAGGACGAGCCGGCCGCGATGTACCTGATGAACATGGTCGACGAGCCTGCGCCCGAGAGCGCCTCGACAGCCGCGCCGCCCGCTTCGTCGCGTCTCGTTGCATCCGCTTCGGCTGCGCCCATATCCCCATCACCTGAACGTCCGCGCATCATCACGCAATTCGATAAGCCCTCGTCGGTGTCTTCTTCCAATCATAGTCAGGGTCATAATCAGCCGCTGGGACGTAAGCCGTCTGGAGGGCGTGCGCCGCCCCCGCCGAAGAAGAGCAGCAGTGGTTCGAGGAGGATGGAGGCAATTTCGGACGAGCAGCCGGGAGGTTCTGGTTCTGGTTCGGGTGAGGGCGGCAGTCAAGGTTCGAGCGGAGAGGCGCAGAAGACCCGCCTACCTTCGTCGGCGACTAATGCGGATCTCGCCGAGGACGCGGCGCAGTATATGGCCTTTGCGGAGCAGCCCTCGCCGGAGAAGAAGCCCGTGCCTGTGCCGCCGGCGAGCAAAGTCGATGACAAGGGCAAGGCCGAGGAGGAGCAGATGCGATCGAGTTTTGCGCCCAGTCGGGCCGCGGCGGAACGGAGGGCCAAGGCGGAGATGGCGGAGGTGGAGCAGAAGCGGGCGATGAATGTTCCAGGCGGGGGTAAGAGGGCGGGACCAAGGCAGGCGGGACTGTGGAGCGACAGCGAGGAGGACGAGGACGAGGAGGAGCGGGATGCGGATGCGGACAGTCCGGTTGCGGTGCGTCGTGGACAGACTGGGAACGGTCAGGCCGGGCCGTCACATGGCGGACAAGGACAAGGACAGGGCCCCGCGCAGCATCCGCAGAGGATGGCGTCGCAGACGAGGGCGCTGCCGCCTGTGCCGAGGTCGAACGGCACCGGCGAGGCGAGTGGATCTGGGCCCGGACCGAGCGCGGAGCGACGAGACTCGGCGTACGAGCGGGACATCTACGCGCAGCAGCAGCAGCAACAGCGCGGATACTCGACGCACTCGACCTTCTCCGCCGTCTCGGACCGACCGCGCGCCGACTCGCCCGCCGCGCCCCACCGAAACCTCCCACCCCATCCCTCCCGCCAAGCCAACCAAACACCGCCTGCAGCCCCGCCGGCGGCGCGCCAGACGATGTGGAATGCCAATTTCTCCGCCGAGCACGGGATGGACGCGCCCAAGTCGGGCAAGTTTGTCGACCTCGAAGACGGCCCCGCGCAGCTCACGAAGGCTTTTGCCCCGCATGGGCTGCTGCAGGCGGGGATGCAGGACAAAGAGGACCGCTCGGCCAAGAGGCAGGAGGAGACGGCGCGAGAGCTGGGAAGCAGTTTGATCAATGTGCCGAGTAAGCCCCCGCCGCCGAGTGCGGGTCTGCTGGGCGCGGTGGCGCAGCATGAGAAGGCCAGGTCCGGGGCGGGTGGCATCGGGGCAGCTTTGACGGATCGGGAGAGGGAGAAGCGGCTCGCGGTGAGTAGTGTTGAGTGTGGTGTGGTTTGGTCTTTTCTGTTCGGGGATGGGCGGTGGGAGTGGACAATTATGTTTGGATACTTTCGGGGCGTACATCGGCGTCGGATGGGCGAGCTGTGTAGAGGTGGAGCGCTACGAGTGGGAGAGTGGCATTCGTCTGTCATCCCTACGGAGCTACGGGTCATATGTCGGCTTGCGGCACCGGCGACACGCCGTCTCCAGATCATCTCGCTGACCGGCAGGAAGAGCGCCAGCGTGAAATTGAAAAGCTGCAGAGACAGCAGATGGAGCATATGAGCAAGTTTGGTGGAGGGGAGCAGGGTCCTCCAGGACAAGGCCAGCCAGGCATGTTTGGCGGATATGGCGGTGGGTATGGGATGCCTTCGCCGGGGATGATGGGTATGCCGGGGATGCCGTCCATGGGCGGCGGCGGGTATAACGTGAGTTGCGTCCGCCAGAGCCGCCTTGACCCCGCGCGCGCACTGATTCGCAGCCATACCAGTCCGCCTACAACCCCTACGCCCAACACCAAGCGATGCTCGCGGCGCAGTACGCCTACCAACACGCGATGATGATGTCCCAAGCGGGCGGTTCTCAAGCCGGCGGCGCCCAGACCCCCGACCAACCCGCATCGCCCGGAGGCGTCCACGGCGGGATGAGCCCCAGCCCCAATATGCCGCAGTTTGGCAACTTTTACCCCGGCTCGCCACAGCCGTACCCCCAGTGGCCGGGCATGCCGCCGCCCATGCCGTGGGGCTCACCTGGCACGGCATCGCCCGCGCCGGGAGGGATGGGCATGGGCTGGCTCGCCCCGCCGAGTATGTACGGTGCACAGGGACCCATGGGCGGGCAAGGAGGAGGAGGAGGAGGAGGAGGAGGAGGAGGCGGAGGTAGCGAGGAAGGCAATAGAAGCAGGGTGCAGAGTATGTACTCGGAAGGCGGCGGGGCGGGTGGAAGTGCGGGGGGACAAGGAGCCGGAGAGCGACACCAGCCGGCTAATTGATCGAATTGATTGGCGGGGTCTTGACGATAACGACGGGTGAAGCATACGGGCGCGGGAAAAGACATTGCGTAATCGTGGCTCGGGATGGTCTTATGCATATACTCGATGCTGCTGTTCTGATTCGGACGCACCGCATACAGAGGGCCCGTTATTGCGTCAGGTCTTCATCTCCTTCTGTACGAGAGTCCACCACACAGTCGTTGTGAGTGTTTCATCGCTATTATTTGGTTCCGCTCAGGCACCGGCCATCTCTCATCTCCCATCATCTCCCATCAACTCCCCCCATCTATGCTCTGATGCATCTCATCCTCTTGCTCATCCCTGTGAATATCGCCAAATGCCATGACTCAGTCCAGGTCGTCTGGGCGTGATGGCGGAGCTGATCCGGAGGCGGTGCACGGAATGATGGATGATCAGTACTGGTCGTCTTTCTCCTCTGACTCGGCTCATTATGAGCTGGGACCTATGATCGGTACGTCGAGCTCCTTCCCCTGTGCCCTTTAGACCTTTCCATATCGCAGCGCCTATCCTGGAGCTGCTCAAAGCTCACAGCTCACCGGACAGGCTTTGGGGCGTCGGCTATCGTGTATTCGGCGGTGTATCGCCCAGGCGAAGCGGCGGGCGAACGCGAATGCGCCATCAAGGTCTCCAGCCAGCATGCCGATGTCGAGCTGCTGTTCAAGGAATCGAGGATGCTGAGCCTATGCCGCCACCCCAACCTCCTCCGGTGAGCCCGGCATCCGTGCCAAGCTGCGCCTCGTCGTTTCGTGCTTGATTCCGCGCATGCGCTCATCCCTAGCATCCTCGCCGCGTTCACCCTCCCCGCAGATCACCGCCGCATCGCATTCGTCACGCCGCTGATACACGGCGGATCTCTAGCCGGACTGCTGGACTGGCGGTCTCGACTGGCCGATACCCCAAAGCATGCACACGACTCGAAGTTCCACCTGCCGCGGCTACACGCCCGCACTCACGAGCGAGACCAGGGAGTGAAGATTCTGCCGAGGGGCGTGCTGAGCGAGGAGGAGATCAAGGCCGTGGTGAGGCAGGTGCTGGAGGGTTTGAGGTATTTACATGAGAGGGGCTACATCCATGTGAGTGCCCTCTTGCCTCATTCCTTCCCTCATGCCCCCTTCCCTACCACGTGGCTATCGGCGCGTGAGCTGACCTTGCAGCGCGACATCAAAGCGGGCAATCTACTCGTAGAGAAAGACGGGACGATCATGCTTGCCGACTTCGGGGTGGTGGGGGATATGAACGGCCCCCTCACGCCAACCGAGCGTGGTCGACCGGGTGCGGAGGATATGCGGTTCGTCCCGCCGGCACCCGTCACTGCGACTGGACAGGAGGGCAAAGTTGAGCAGGTGGGTGGGTTGGGGCGGAGAAAGAGCTTTGTTGGCACGGTGCGTTGGTCGGATATACTTTATCACCTAGCCATGCTGAGTCATAGCCGAATTGGATGGCGCCCGAGGTGGTCCTTGGACAGGAATACGATGCCAAGGCGGATATATGGAGCCTGGGAATGACGATATTGGGTCAGTCGTCCGCGCTAAGCCGTCATCGTCAACGGTCGAGTCGAGAATCACGGAATTGACGACAGAACTGGCATATGGGGCGGTGCCGAGAGCAAACGACAAGGCGAACAAGGTGTTGACGAGCATCGCGATGGACCCGCCGCCTACGTTGGACAGGTCGCTGGGCGGGTTCAGTAAGGGCATGAAGGAGTTTGTGGAAGGGTGCTTGGTGAAAGATCCGGCCATGAGGTCAGTTGACCGTGATCCAGTTGCAACTGGAAGGTGGCTGATTCGGAAGGGCCACGGCTGCGCCACTTGTCGAGCATCATTGGTTGAAGGGCGCAAAGAAGAAGACATATCTGGCGGATGCGCTCCTCAGTAAGCATTGGTCGCATGTTGCTGTTCCAAGTGGTGTTCCCACCGGCTCACTTCTCAGCCAACGTTCCTCCCATAGATGCACGTCAAGAGCTGCGTGAGTCGGCTTGACCTTGACCTTGGCGGACAAAGCTCAGCCAGCTGACTGAGCAGGTCGCTCCCCATCCGTCGCCTCGATATTCTCCCATGCCTCATCTTGGAACTTCGACACGTCACCCTCCCTCGCTTCCTCGCCCACTCATTCTTCATTCCACGCCCAGTTCCCCATACCCGTCCGCTCGCCATCCACCTTCTCCCAGTTCATGGTGCATTCCGTCGAAGACTTCCCTGCAGCGGCCCGATCTCACTCCCGCACGTCGTCGCGCATGCCGTCAGTACCGCCCTCGCCGAGGGTACCTCTCAAACAATGGGCCGAACGTACTGCATCGCCGCATGGCGAGAGCTGGAGCCGATCAGCGAGCGAACGGGGCAATCGCAGGAGCGCGAGCATGCCCCTGCGCCGTGGACAGAGCATGTCGTTTGACCAGCCGCCGACGCCTCTCATCAGGCAGGCATCCCCCGCGTTGGGGTCGGGGCATACCCGGGCGAGTACGGACAGCCGCGCGAGGAGGCTGCCGAGCGTAGATGGAGGAGCGGCGATGAGCCCGGTGGTGGAAGCCAGCCTGGGCCCGGACGTCAAGCCGTCGGCCCTCGGCTCAACGTCGACATCGAGTAGCATGCTGGATTTGTCGGGCTTGCGGATACGCACACCGCCGGTGGTGGAAATGGACAGTGGGCCGTTGTCGACCTCGCCGGATGAAATGGATCTGCACAGACTGGATCGGCTGCTTGGGGGACAAGGGGCTGTGGGAATGGTTCGGGACGTCACGGGATCGAGCGACTCGACGCAGGTGAATGATGGCGCCGTTGCGCCTACGAAGCCGATAAGAGAGGCTGAGGGACAATACGAGAGAACGCATGGTGCTGGGCACGAAATGGAGGAACCGGTCTCGACCTTGTCTGGTGGCACAGCGAGCCCTCACACCCTATCATGGAAGCCGCCGAAGAAGGCGGAGAAGAGGTGTGCGCCGGAAGGGATGGTCCAGGAAGGACGCACGAAGGGCGTGGCGCCCACCACGCAGGAGAAGGCAATGGGCGAGAAGCATCGGGCAGGGGGATGGCTATATCGGCGACTGCATGAAGGGGACCACAAGGGCGGACGCAAGCCTGAGGATGGAGAGGAACAGCAGAACAGGAAGGGCGGATTGGCAGGGAGGTTGTCGGGGAGGATCGGGCGTGAGTTGGCCGGGGTCTGATCATGAGGTCGCTGACGGCAGGGCTGGTGGCGTGACCCAGAAACTAGACGTGCAACGACTGACGAACGAAACGACTTGACGAATGGATAGATACGCGCACGTTGTAGCGCTTGCCACGGATAGATGGATAGATGGGTTCGCAATGTAATGCGAGATGCTGCACAGCTGTCAACGATGTCGGTGACCCCGCGATCTTCCGAGGATAATAGTATACATGCGGGCGGGTGTCTGGGATGGATGGTTCTTCGTCGGATCCGAGTAGTCGTTTTCGTGCCGAGTTGGCACTTTGCCGGGCTAGTTCGCTATCATTGCTGCGTCGGCGAGATCTGCGGGTCAGCTTCAGATCCACGAAGCGGCGCGGAGAGACAGAGACGCAGAAGGGAAGCTCGAGATGTTGCTATCGGCTGGGGGGCCAGGGTGGAACATTCCGAACGTACCAGAATCACGCCGTCTCCTCGGACGAACAGCATCTCCACATTCCGCCTCTCGACCTGGGTGTCAGTGTTCTGTCACAGCCGATGTATCACCGAGCGGCGCACCCTCGGGGGCAGCGGTTGCCCGTCTTCCGTCACGTCGACGATATGTATCGATTCCTCCACCTGCGAAAGGACGATGTTCATGTGCGCGTCGTACGCCTGGTGGTCAGCGGGGATCCAGATTTGGTAAGCGATCTGTTCGTCCAGCTCGGAGGAATCAACCTCGGGCACTTACGTGCAAGACGCCCGACAACGTCCTGTCCCCTCGAAGTTTGATGAAGACTCGTCTGTAGTCAGTGGATCAGCCCTCTTGTGTGACCCGCCTTGTCTGACTCACTCCCCCAGGGCGAGCTTGACCAGGTCCAGCGGCTCCGAGATGGTACTTGACGTGAGCTCGTCCATGGCGTTCGGCGGTGTGATGGTGATGTTGT
>Ga0308169_10001437_pt1 | contig 27933 bp, 35 predicted proteins | sample PhyBR1_2_FD_202139 | JGI IMG/M metagenome (GOLD analysis project Ga0308169, IMG submission 202139) | Phyllosphere microbial communities from UC Gill Tract Community Farm, Albany, California, United States - DLSLSB.R1 | ecosystem: Host-associated > Plants > Phyllosphere > Unclassified | place...
GTTCCTTGCACAAGGTCGACATGCTGTCGCACAGGCGGCGAGCGGGGCCGCGCGAAAGCAGGAGCGGGCGCAGGGGCCCGTGCGTCGGCCGCTCCCCGTGTCCCCTCCTCTTTCGCTCGCCGTTCGTCGCTCGAAGGGAGCGCCTGTCGCTCGAGAGTACGTCGCACGATGCTATGATGGACAGAGAGCTGCAGAAATACCAAGAATCACGGAGCCGGGCAGGCTTGCAGGACCGGCTCGAGCTCCTCCTCCTCGTCCCGCGCGCGCCCGTTCTCCGTGCCGCTGAGCGGCGCAGCCCGTCTCTCTCTGTCTTTGCAGCTGCCCATGCCTTCTCGTACGGCACACAGCGAGAAGGAGCTCGCCCTTGCCGGCGAACGAGTGAGAGCGCGAGCACGAGCGAAGCTTACCGGGGTACGACGACGACGAAGACAACTTCCATGGCAACGAGGGAAAGATGGAGAACGAGAATGCATTGCGAAGCTGACAAAAGGAGACATGGTACGAGAGACGGAGCTGCGAGGGAGCAAGGGCGAGGTCAGCGACCGAGTCGACGACGAAGGGCGGTTGCTCGATCGCGCGCAGCACCCAGGGCCGCGCCTCGAAAAGGGGTCAGACGTCTTCATGGCCCACATACGGAAGACGCTGCGCCCCGCGCCGTCCTGAAAGAACGGGCGGACGACCGCCGCGCTCCACACCGCGCAGCTCCTCTCGCGACCGGCCCAGCCCGGGTCCTCGCGCCGTCCAACGACCCACCGCAACCTCGAGACGAGGCCGACGCCGTTTCGCCCGAAGGCTAATCCGAGCCGGCCAAGGAGGCGCAAGCGAGGTGATCGAGCGAGGGGGCAAAGGCGAGGGAGAGGTGGGTTGGCTGGGGCTGTTGCCTCTCGAGGAGAGGTACCGGAGGGGGGTCTGGCGCGGCGCCGTGACAAAGTCCGTCGGGAGGAAACTACGAACGAATGGTCGGATGGTTCATCATGTTGACGAGGGGCGGGCCGAGGGGTGCGCGTGCGAGTCGAGGGGGAGGGGAAGGAGAGGAGGTCGAAGCTCACGATGAGGAGCAAGCAAGGGCGAGTCGAAGAGCTGCGGGCGGGCGAGAGCGAAGCTGTGTCGGCGCAGGAGAGGTGGTCAGCGAGGGATCCTCCTCAGAAGGAAGGCTGCTGTGAGCACACGACTCGAGCGAGGACGACTCGGGGGGCGAGGACGAAGGGGGAGGGCGGGACGTCGTCGAGGGCGAGGGATCAGACAAGGGCTACTGGCTAGTATAAGATGTGAGTTACGTGCAGGGCACCAGCCACGGCCACATGGACGCGCGGGAGGGCCCTGACGCTCTTCGAGGTCTCGTCACGGTCGATGAGATGGGGAAGAGAAGTACGAAGCATCACGCCCGACGCGCTCGACTGGGTCCCGCCTCCTTTGGTCCTTCGCTCCACCACCGCCGAGTCCACTCGAAGCCGTGTGCGCAGAGGCGAGGAGGGAGGGCGCACTCACCGAAAGCGAGAGAACGAGGCGGCCGGGGCTTGAGGCGGCGGTGGTCGGTGCGGGCGAGTCGTCGGCTGGCGGCGAGAGCAAGGTCGGTGCGCCTTGTCGTGGTCGAGAAAGAAAAGCAGCACGGGCTGAGAGCGGTGAGGACGAGCTGGTGAGCCGCCGACGAGCAGAGCCACCTTGGGTGAGGAGGTGCGCTCGAGCTCGCTGTAAAAAAACGGACCGGCCGTCGCTTTCCTCTTTCGGTCGCAACCTCGTGCGCCGAATTGGCGGATCTGGGGAAAGGCGTCGAGCAGCGCGTCGAGCCTCGCCTCGCTCAACTCGTGCATCCACTCGCTCGCTCCCTCCCAGCTCAGCTGCTGCAGAGCCAGGCCTTCGCACGTGCTCCAGTACAGCACCACATACTGCCGAGCACCGCCCCATCTCTCGAGCGCCCTCCCACCATCGACACCGCCTCATCAACAACCCGCCCGTCCGCCGACTCGGTTCGCTCGCTCCTCGTCGTCGTCATGGACAAGGAGAACCGTGCCCCTGAAGCTGGTCCGTCTGCTCTCCCTTGTACCCAGCCCTTCGCCCCACCATGGACGCTGACCTTCGCTACCGCCCCTACCCGTTCCTCGCTCCGCCAGCCTCGGCCAAGGTCTCGTCCTCATCCTCCTCGAGCCGCGCCCGCAAGCCCGTCGCCCAGAAGCCCGCCGCCTCGAACAAGCGCCCTGCCACCACCGCACGCGCCAAGAAGACCTCGTCCGCCAGCGACGACGACGAGCTCATGCTCGACGACAACAAGAGCGGCGACGAGGGCGAGGGCGGCGACGAGACGACCCTCGTCGCCGAGACCCAGTTCGAGACGGCGGGAGAGCCCGAGGAGGAGGCTGTTGCGCCCAAGGGTCGCGGCGGCAAGAAGGTGGCGGCGGGGGCGGCGACCAAGCAGGCGCCGGTCAAGAAGGCGGCGGCGGCGAAGAAGGGCAAGGCCGCCGCCGCCGTCGAGGACGACCAGGACGACGCGCTTGCACGCGGCATGGACGAGCTCGACATGCCGGGCGAGGACCTGTCGCCGAGGGAGAAGAAGCTCGCCAAGCAGCTCGAGGCGGTGCGTCCTCTGGCCCGCTCTCTCGCGCCTCGCAACCTTCGCTGACGAGGCATCCTACCTCGCTCGCAGACCAAGAAGGCGCTCACCGACTCGCAGGCTGCTCTGCAGAAGCTGCGCGACTTGCGCACGACGAGGCCCGAGGAGGCCGAGCTCCGCCTCCGCGAGATTGCCGACGAGCGCCAGCAAGGTGCGTCCCTCTCGCTCGCTCGTCCTCCTGCACAACGCTCCAAGGCTGACTCTCACCTCCCTCTCGCCGCTCCTGCAGGTGCCGTCAACACGATCACGGCGTACAAGACCGAGAACGACAACCTGCGCGCCGAGTTGGCGTCGCTCCAGCAGACGGCCTTTGCCTCGCCGCGCAGCAAGGCCGCCCGCGCCGAGTCGCTCCGCGTCCAAGAGCTCGAGCAGGAGAACGCGACGCTCGCTGCGCGCGTCGACGAGCTTGAGCGCGTCCGGGCGGACGAGCAGGCGCGCGCCGAGAAGGACGCGGCGGACCGGGAGAAGAAGTGGGAGAAGAAGCTGGCGCGGCAGGTCAAGGAGGCGTTCGAGGCGATGGAGAAGGAGCTCGTCGAGCTGAGGACCGACGGTGCGTGCACTTCTGCGCTTTGCCCGAGGTCGTTCCTGCGCCGCCGTCGCTGACCCCGATCTCGTCCCGCTCGCAGTCTCTACCGCTCGTACCGAGCTCGCAGCCGAGGTCGAGCACTCCAAGTCGCTCCAGCACAAGCTCAAGAACGTACCTGCGTCCGCCTCGCTCTCGTCGTCGACCGCCGCCCCGGCCGCCTCGTCGGGCCCCGGCTCGGCCCTCGCCAAGCTCCAGGAGGAGCACGACCGCCTCACGACGCACCTCAACCTCAACGAGGACCTCACGGGCTTTGCCGTCCACTCGGTCAAGCAGGACGACGACGGCGCGACCTACACCTGCGTCCTCAGCGACTGCGCGGGCACGACTGGCTGTGCGTCCCGCTCTCTCGCTCTCTCCTCTCTCCCTCGTGGAGAGCGTCGTTGACTCAGTAACCTCGCTACAGCGCTCAACTTCAAGCTCATGTTCCACATGGACGGCACGGTCGGGTACCAGCCCGACGTCGACCCCGAGCGCGATGCCGCCCTCGCCGCCCTCATGCCGGCCGACATGCAGGGCTACATGCGGTGCGTGTTCCTGCCTCTCTCCTCCCTTCTGACACTCTCCCCTTTCCATCGGAGAGAGGCGGCGACCCCGTGCGCGCGAGCTGACCTCGCGCTCTCCATCCCTCCCTCGCTTTCTCCCTCGCCCGCAGCTTCGCGGCCGAGAGCTGCGCCGAGTTCTTCAAGCGCCTCTTCGCCGCCGTCAACCGGGTCAAGGTCTGAGGAGGGGGCTTTGTCGCTGTCGGGCGAGGAGAGTAGGAGCTTGTCGGCCGGCGTCGAGGAGGTGAAGGAGGGGACCATGCGCTTGATCTCGCCGCGCGGCTCACCGCTGCGCGCTTTTTACGACCGTCGCCTGTTGTGCATTACCATTCGTCTTTCTATGTGTCGATAGCTAGCGTGCAGAGCGAGAGGCCTGAGCGCTCGCGCGAGTCTTGAGCGCGCAGGGCGAGCTCGAAGGGAGGGCTGACCAGGACGCACGAGCCTCGAGCGAGCAGATCTTGCTAGCCTCTCGCTGTTCTCCACGAAAGCTACACACACAGATCAAGGTGCGCGATAGATAGCTCAAGTTACAGGACTTTGACAACCAGGAGAGAAGGGGAAATGAGGAACAGTCGGACGGCGCTTTGCCAGGCACTTTTGCCGGCTCGAGGAGGGCAACTTGAGCGGAAGAGGGCAGCTCAGAGGACGTAGCGAGGCTTCTTGATGAAGCCGCCGGTCGTCCTGTCCTCGCCGATGTCCTTCTCGAGCGCGGCGTCGGCCTCCTCGCGGTCGAGCTGGGCGTTGTTGCGCTTGAGGCAGTAGCGCAGGAGGACGCAGAACAGGATCGAGACGGCCGTCATAATGCTGTTGGTCGTGAAGGCCATCTGCGAGCGTCGAGCGAGGAGATGCTGTCAGCCAATACCCCTTGCTTCGGCGCGGCTCGTGCGCAGGAGAGAGGAGACGCACCGTGTACTTGGGTCCGTCCGACTTGGGGTACAGGTACGGCGACCAAATCTGCGCGATGTTGCCGCTGCGAGGGTGAAGAGAAGAAGAACGAGGTGATGGGGGAGAGGAGGGGGCGAGGAGTTTGGGAAGGTCAGCTTCGCTCAAGCGCGACGACAAGGAGAGCAACGAGACGACGCACAGCGAGTTGATGATGGCGTATGCCTGTATGAGCGTATAGGCAAGGTCAGCTCAGAGCGGCGGCTGCAGAGAGCGAGAGGAGGAGAGACGCACCATGGCGCGCTTTCCACGAGGACGAGGGAACGACGACGAGATCCAGGCGAGCGCGACGTTGTAGCTGCCGAAGAGGCCGCCGAGCATGAGGAAGAGGGAGAAGTAGCGAGCGCCCGTGTTGGTCGTAGCGGCGGCGATGATGAAGCTGTTCGCGCGGGTGCGGGTCGAAGTCAGCGACGAGCTCGAGAGGGACAAGTCCTTCTTGCTGGGGCTCGCAGCGCTGGTTCTGGACCTCGAGAGCGAAAATGGTCTCCCAAGTCTCGCTCTGCGAAGGCGGGAGGGGGCGCGCGAGAGGGTGGAGAACGAGAGAGGGCGAGAGGAAGCGAGAGACGCACCCGACCATGCCGACGGCGAGCGGCACCGCAAGGTGGAAACAGCGCTCAGGCTTGCGGTCCGACATGCGCGAGATGAGGAGCGACAGGACGGTCGTGACGAGGTACGGCGGCGCGGTGAGGAGGAGCCTGCGCGAGAGGTCGTCGTCAGCTTTCGAGCGGGTCGAGTCGAGCGAGTGGAACCGCACGCACGTGATGATCTTCGAGAAGCCAAAGGTGGAGACGACGCTCGGGAAGAACTGCAGAGAGGGGCAAACCGAGTCAGCGAGAGCTTACGACGTGAAGACCTCGAGAAGGCCGGAAAATGAGAGGGTCCGAGCGGGGCGAGGAGGGGCGGGGAGGCGCGAGTGACGCACCTGCGTGACTGCGCCGGCCGTCGTCTTGGTAATGATGATGATAGCGAGCATGTAGAGCTGCGAGCAGGAGTGTCTAGAGTCAGCCGGGTGCGCGAGAGCGAGTTTAAGAAGGTCGAGTCGACGCACACGGTAGTCCTTGAGGGCGAGCTTGAGGTTGTGCGGCATGCTGTTGCTGTCCTCGTCCTTACTGCCGGCGTCGCGCTCCATGCGGTACACGGCGAGGGCACGCTCCCTGAGCGAGAGACGCTTGGTCGTTGCCGGGTCTGCGCGGGCTCGAGCGTCAGCTTTGAGCGACGGGTCGGCGAGTCAAGCGGATGGACGCACAGTCAGGAAGGATGAAGATGGAGATGAGAGCGGCGAAGGCCGTGATGGCACCCTGCGGGCGAGGCGGGAGGAGGAAGAGAGGGAAGGGGCGGGGAGGAGGAGAAGTTGGGTCAGCTCGACCTTCCGACCTCCTCTCCTTATCCCGAGCCCGGTCAATCCACTTACCTCAATAATGAAGAGCCAGCGCCAAGACTTCATTCCCAACTTTCCATCCAAACCGCTTTGCACCCCCGCCGAGATGAAGCCAGAGAAGGCGCCGGAGAGGAGGGAGCCCGAGTAGAGCTGCGGGACGGTACCTTGGTCAGCTCAGCTCGAGGACGAAGTCGAGAGAAGGGGAGGAGAACGTACGAAGGCGGTGCGGAAAGCCTGCAGGGAGGAAAGAGAGCGAGCGGGAGGTCAGTCGCCTGCTCCGACAGGCTCGAGGACGACGGTCGACGCACCAGCTCTTGCTTGGTGTACCTGAGTGAGCGACAAGGGAGGAGTAAGTATCTGACTGCTGCAGAGATACAGGTTGAGCTGGACGCACCAGGTCGAGAGCAAGAAGAGCGCGCCGGGGAAGTCTGCGCGCACGAGACCGAGTCAGTCCTCGTCACCGAGAGCGTCACGACGAGCGAGAGGAACGCACAGGGGCTTTCTGTGAATCCGAGAAGAACCCTGACGGCGAGGAGCTGCTCGTAGGTCTGGACGAAGGCCGTGCAGAGCGAGACGATACCCCTGCGAGCGAGGTGAAGTTAGGGCGGGACGTCGCGAGGCGGTGAGAGAGGCGAGCGCACCAGACGCAGACGCAGCAGCTGAGGTAGATACTCGGTCGTGAGCGAGCGAGGATGGCGTTCGAGGGGATCTGGCCGACTGCAGAGAGGAAGACGGAGAAGGGCGGGGTCAGTCGAGGTTCACGGCTCGGTTCGAGCAGGTCGTGAGGGGGGACGACGCACGAATGTAGCCGACTGCGAGGGAGGTGGTGGAGGGTCAGCTGCAGCGAGAGAACCCGAGGGAGCGAGGCACGCACCGAACAAGATCGAGATGGCGGTCTGCGAGGGCGGTGAGCAGGGTCAGTCTTCGACTCGAGCGCTTCTGCAAGTTCGCGGCAAAGGGGACGACGTACGTTGAAGTTCGTGCCGGTCATGCCAAGATCGGCCTCGATGCCCTGGACGCGAGCCGAGGCGAGAGCGTTGCGGTCTGCGAAGCGAGGCCAGGAGGAGGTCAGTCGGCGGCGCAGCAGGCACGAGTCAGCCGACAGGACGCACCGAGGTAATTCAAGATGAGGAGGATGAAGAGCGTCGGGAGCAGGGTCAAGTCGATCTGCAGGGCGAGTGGCAAAGCGTGAGCTGCGACGGCTGGGAAACGGCGAAGGGAGAGGCGGACGACGCACCTTGCGAAGGAGCTTGCGCTCCTCTGCCTTCCTCTCGTCGTCAGAGAGGAGGGCGATCTTGTCAATCTCGACCTGCAGCTCGGAGACGTTGGTCTCGTTGACGCCGGACGTGGTCTCGAGGTGCACGACCGAGAGCTTTTGCTCCATGTCGCTCATTGTGCTCGAGGTGGACGGAAGACCGGCGAGGTGGAGGACGATACGAATGTATGAGGGGTGCGAGCGAGGGCGTGTCGGAGCGCGGAGAGGAACGTAGCCGCGGGCGGATGGGCGCGGCGGCGGGGGACGCGGTGGGGGGGGGCGCGGGGAGGAGCTGTGGCGGTAGAGGAAGCAAGCCAGACAACGGGGGCTCCACAGCGCTTTGTGAGCAGTGTAGCAGGCCCCACACCGTGCCCAACGTCCACGACGAGCCGGGAGAAGGACGCTCGCCGCAAGTCCGGCGATGAGGACGACGTGGGCGGCCGGCAGCGGCGGCCGGCTTCTGCAGCCGAGCGTGGCGGCCTGCAGAAGGCTGTGACGCGACTGCGGAGACCTGTCGGCCCCCACGAGCGGGCGCAGCGGGTGCGGAGCGTGGAAGCGAGGTGCGGAGATGGCTCGAGGTGGAGGCGGCTCCGTCGTCCTCCCCACTGCAGGTCGACCTTGCTCTCGCTCTCGCTCCAGCAGCTCTCTCTCTCTCTTCTTCCTTCACACTTCGACACTCCTACACACACACACCTCGAGCGTCCGCACCCATGGCCCCCATCGCTCTCGCCGACCTCAACGAGCCCTCCTCGCGCGCCGACGGCATCGCTGCACCTGCCGTGCGCAAGCCGTCGTACCGCATTGCTTCCATCCCCGCCGACGGCATCGGTCCCGAGGTCATCGACGCCGGCATCGCCGTCCTCAAGGCCGTCGCCAAGAAGCGCGGCACGTTCGAGCTCGACTTCGACCACCTCGACTGGTCCTCGGACCGCTACAAGCGCACGGGCACCTACTTGCCCGACAATCACCTCGAGATCCTGCGGGCTTACGATGCGATCCTGTGCGTCCCTCCCTTCTCCGAGTCGTCGAAGCACAAGCAGCTGACCCGGCCCTCCTCGTCCTCTTCCCGCTCGCGCAGTTTTGGCGCAGTCGGCGCGCCCGACGTGCCTGACCACATCTCGCTGTGGGGTCTTCGCCTTGCGATCGCTCAACCTCTTCAGCAATACGCCAACGTTCGGTGCGTCCCTCCCTTCTCGCCGCACCTTGTCGCACCTCGTCGCTCGGACCCCTCGCTGACCTTCTCGCCTTGCCTTGCAGCCGCACTCGCATCCTTCCAGGCACCTCCTCGCCGCTCGCCAACTGCAAGGAGGGCATGCTCGACTGGGTCATCGTCCGCGAAAACTCGGAGGGCGAGTACGCCGGGCAGGGAGGCCGCTCGCACGTCGGCTACGACCACGAGGTGGCGACCGGTGCGTTCTCTCTTGCTCCTCTCGCTCCCTTTCTCTTCCTTGCTCGAAGCTGACCAGCTCGACGAGCTCGCAGAGGTCTCGATCTTCACCCGCCACAGCGTCCGCCGCATCGCCCGCTTCGCCTTCCAGCTCGCCGCCTCTCGCCCTCGCAAGATGCTCACGTTCGTCACCAAGTCGAACGCGCAGCGCTCGGGCATGGTCATGTGGGACGAGGTCATGTTCGAGGTCGCCAAGGACTTCCCCAACGTCACGCTCGACCACATGCTCGGTCCGTCGACGAGCTCTCCCTCCTCTTCGAGCGCGGGTTGACCTTCCCTCCTTCCTCTGCTCGCAGTCGACGCCATGACGGTCCGCATGGTTCTCCACCCCGAGTCCCTCGACACCATCGTCGCGACCAACCTGCATGCCGACATCCTCTCCGACCTCGCCGCCGCGCTCGCCGGCTCGATCGGCATCGCCCCGACCGCCAACCTCGACCCGTCGCGCAAGAACCCCTCGAGTGCGTCCTCTCCCTCTCACCTCGAGCTCTCGAGCCTCTAGCTGACGTGATTGCGCTCCTGCAGTGTTCGAGCCGATCCACGGTTCGGCGTTCGACATCACGGGCAAGGGCGTCGCCAACCCGGTCGCGACGTTCTGGACGGCGAGCGAGATGCTCGAGTGGCTCGGCGAGAAGGACGCCGCCGACGCCCTCATGCACGCCGTCGAGGAGGTGTGCAAGAAGGGGATCAAGACGCGCGACCTCGGCGGGAGCGCCAACACGAAGGAGGTGACGGCAGCTGTCGTCGCCGAGATCTTGGGCGCGTAAGGGTCTTTGTCGTGCCGAGTAGCTCACGGTATCGAGCAGCGCCATGTATTGACTAGTTCCAGGGCCGAACCTGCTCGATGCGCGTGCGAGAGAGCCTCGAGAGCGAACAGAAGCTGAGCGCGAGCGAGAAGCGAGGACGGCGAGGAGCGGCACTCGCTCCGCGCGGCGAGATCAGGAGCAAGTGAAGTGAAGACGGACTCCTGGACCAGGCGGGTCCCAGCTGCAGCAGGGCTTGTGCCCTTGAACGAGAGGCGAGAGCCCGAGGAGGAGCGCGGCTCGGCTCGAGGAGGAGAGGCGGCGACGGGCCCGTGGGAGGGCGTGCGCCTCGCACAGCTGCGCCTCGAAGCGCCTGTAGCTCACGGCGAAGCACTCGAGCGCCTCCCTCAGCGAGGCGTGGTGGCGAGAGGGAGCGAGATTTGGGTTGCTCGGCTCGTCGCTCTCGTCGCTCCCGCCTACACCTCGCTCGCCGCCTTTCTGCCAGGTCGAGCTCCACTTCATGGCAGGTGCGTCCTCTCTGCAGCGGCTCGCCCGCCTCGCGCTCGACGACCGCACGCGCCCACCTCGCTGACGCTCCTCATCTCGTCCTCGTGCAGCCCCACTCTACCAGACCGACAGCGGCCGCCTCTACCACGGTGAGCAGGCTCTGGTCCTCGTACCTCGCTTGCTGTGACTGCGCTGACCCACGGAACTCGCCCGCAGCCGGTCAGATCCTCCTCGTCTTCGTCGGCCTCCCCGGTGAGCCTCATCTCGCCTGCGCTCGCACTGCCGCCCTGCGCCCAGAGGCCAGACAGGCTTGCGCTGTGCGCGGTCATGGACGAACGCTGACAGCCCTCCCCCCCCCGCAGCTCGTGGCAAGACGTGCGCTCCCCTCTCTCACACAGCCGCCAGCCTGCACCGCCGTTCGGAGAGCTCACCCTTCTCCCCTCTGCTCGCAGGCATGTCTCGCGCAGCGTCGAGCGGTATCTGCGATGGCTGGGTGTGAGGACCGAGGGTGCGTGTCGCCTTTCCTCGTCCCCCCTGGCGCCGCGGCACCAGATCCCTATCTTGCCCGGCGCTCCTGCTCGCATCCCATGCTTCGCTCGTGGAGCTGACGCGCATCTCGTCCCGACAGTCTTCTCCCTCGGCGACCATCGCCGCCGCATGCTTGGCCCGTCTGCCAACCTGCCGCCCGACTACTTCTCGCCCGACCAGCGCTCGCCCGAGACGGACGAGCTGCGCACCAAGATCCGCGTTACGCTCGAGGAGGAGGTCGCTCGCTACTTCAAGGACAATCTTGGTCAGGTGGCCATCTACGATGCGAATGTGCGTCCTCTCCTCCCTCCGAGCGTGTCGTGAACGGCCGCCGCTCCTTCCGCGCCGGTCGTCGAGACGAGAGCTGACCCTGCTTGCGCATCTTGCGCCCACCTTCCGCTCGCAGAACGGCACCAAGGCGGCACGGATAGCGCTGCGGCAGAAGTTCGAGGCGCAGGGCGTCAACGTCTTCTTCATCGGTGCGTTGCCTCTCCCGCGCCTCGAGACGAGACGAGCCGTCGCAGTGCCCGACCATCGCTTGATGCTCCTCTTCGTCGCGCAGAGAACATCTGCGACCGAGAAGATATCGTCGAGGCCAACATTCGCTCTGTCAAGATCAGCTCGCCCGATGTGAGCAGGCCCTTCCCTCTGCTCTGCTGCATCTGCTCGACGAGCGACACGCTGACCCCTGCCCCTCTCGCTCGCAGTACCAGGGCTGGAATCCGGACGCCGCCGTCAAGGACTACATGCGGCGCATCGCGAGCCACGCCACTCGGTACGAGACGATGGAAACGTCGGGCGGCCCGTTCGTCAAAATCTACAACATCGGCGAGCGCCTCGTCGTCAACAACATCCGCGGGTACCTCCAGTCGCGCATCGTCTTCTTCCTCATGAACGTCCACCACAAGAAGCGCACGATCTGGTTCGCACGGGTGCGTCCTCGTCCACTTGGCGCCGCTCGCCGAGCTCCTCGAGCTGACCTCGTGCACCTCGCCGTCTCTCTCGCGCGCAGTCGGGCCAGTCGCTCATCGAGCACTCGTTCAAGGCCGACTCGGACCTGTCGCCGCAAGGAGAGGAGTACGCGCGCAAGCTCAAGGACTTCATCGTCGCCAAGCGGCGCGAGCTTCTCGACGAGCGAGTCGAAGGAGGCGAGCCGGCTCACGAGCGGAGACTCACTGTGCGTTCTGTCTTCCTCTACCTCCACGACCTCGTCCCCTGCCTCACGAGCTGACTCTCGGTGCTCTCGTGCAGGTCTGGACGTCGGCCCGCCGCCGCTGCATCTCGACGGCGCGCCCCATGGCCGAGCTCGGGTACAAGGTCATCCAGCGGCAGCAGATCCACGAGCTCAACCCGGGCGACATCGACGGCCTCACGGTCGACGAGATCAAGGAGAAGTTCCCCGAGGAGTTCAAGCGGTCCGAGACGGACCCGTACGCGCACCGGTACCCGCGCGCCGAGAGCTACCACGACTTGAGCGTCCGGTGCGTCCCACTCTCCCTCCCTCGTCGGCTCGATCTCTCTGCACGAGGAGTCCTCGCTGATTAGAGAAGGTCGCGACGCACGCAGCCTCGAACCGGTCATTCTCGAGCTCGAGCGCGAGCCGGCCGACATCCTCTTCATCGGCCACGGCTCGGTCATCCGCTGCATCATGGCCTACCTGCAGGTGCGTCCCTGCAGCTCACCCTCCCTCGTACTCTCGACGCTGCGCAGAGCTGACGCAGTCTCGACGTCTCAACGCTCGCAGGGCATGTCGCCGTACGAGATCCCCAAGGTCGAGCTGCGCCGCGGCGACATTGTCCAGGTCACGCCCAGTGCTTGTGCGTCCTCTCCCTCTCCCCTTCACGACGCTCTCGAGCTCCCGCCGCTGCGCGAGCGCCGTGCACAGCCGGAAGATGCCCATCCCTGACCCCGTCGCTCGTCCTCGCTCGCAGACGGCGTCACGTTCGTCAACCACTTCTTCTGGCAGTGAGCTGCCCTCTCTCTACCGTCCGTGCCATGTAGATACCCTCCCTGTGGACTGTAAGAGCCGTTCGCCGTCGTCGCTCGCGAGATCGCTCTCTGATGGCTTCTCCGCAAGCCGCGGCTTGTCGTCGTCGGGCCCACCATTGAGAGTGCGGCTCGAGACTGCTGCGATGGCTTGCCAGCGAGGACCTGATGCATTCCCGCAGCGTTCTTGCTCTGCCCGTGGCAGTGCGCGAGCGCAACCTCGCTGTCGAGATCTCGCGCCGGAGATCATGTGGGGTCGCGCTCCTCTCTGCTCCCGCCGCTCGCCTCGTCCCCGGTTTCGAGCAGTCCGGCAGCCAGCGAGCGTCCCCAGCAGCCCGCACTCACGCCCAGCACCACGCCCACCGCCCTCGCTCGCCGCCGCACACGCCTCATCGCTTTCCCGCCGGCTAGCCGAGTCCGGCTCTCGACAAACACGCCTCGCACCTCGTCCTCGACCGCCAGAGCCAGTGCATCGCCGTCCAGCACTCAGCTCACCGAGATCGCGCACCCGGGCAGCTCAGCCTCACGCCTCGACGAGTTCCCCGCGGGATGGCCGACGATGGCACCGAGTCGCGCCCGGCAAAGCGCGCAAAGAACGTCGCGCGGGCGTGCGACCCTTGTCGGGCGGGCAAGCGCAAGTGCGACGGGGCTCAACCCTGCAGCGTGTGCCGCAACGGCGACAAAGGTGCGTTTCACGCTCGTTCGCCTCCTCGACCTCAAGTCGCCGACCCGGGTCGGCTTCCGAGCGGTTCTCTCGCTGACCTCGCTCCTTGCTCGCACGCAGTTTGCGCCTACACGCTCGGCGACAAGCGACGCCGAGTGTCGTCCAACCCGCTCGTCGCAGAGTCGCCCGCCGCCGGCCCGTCGAGCCATGCCGCCCTCCCTCCTTCCCTCCCGACCCCACCCCAGTTCAACGCGCCCATCTTTCCTCCTCCTCCGCCCATCGTCAGCACGCCTTCGTCCTACACCGACCGCTCGCCCGGCATCCGAGGGCGCACCCTCCCGCCGATGGACTTTGGACCCGCACCTCGATCCGCCGCCGACGACAAGATGCTCGCGTCGCTCACGCGCGCCATGGCCAACGAGGCGGCGCCGGGCGGCATCCAGAACGACATTCACGATGCAGCTCCTCCTGGTGCCGCAGAAGAAGCCGAGAGTGCGTCCCCTTCTCCCTCGTCCTCTCGACCCTGCGAAGAGGAGGAGCAGCTCTGACTCGGCGCACGCTCGCAGACGCACCCGGCTTCCTCGCCAGCATCCACCGCCACCTCTCGACCGTTTTCTCACTTCGCGCGCAGCCCAAAGGGCGCGAGAACGAGGACCTGCTCGAGCCGGACAAGGGCATCGCGTCGTTCTTCCTCCCGACCAAGGAGGAGGGCCTCGCCTACGTGCGCTGTTACTTTGAGCATGTGCGTCCCCTCTCTCCTTCTCTGAGCTTATTGTGCGGCTCCTGACTCGAGCTCCTTTGCGTGCAGGCATCGTCGACCTACCGCTTCGTCGACGAGGAGGACGTGACCGCCCTCGCCGACCGCTTCTTCGCGCGCGAGCCCGAGGCGATCGCCGACGCCGAGTCGACGGCGCTCCTCCTCGCCGTGCTCGCGACTGGCTGCCTCTGGACGCCGAGCTGGACTGGACAAGACCCCGAGGTCCTAACGCCGCAAGCGTGCGTCGCTCGTTTCTCCCTTCTCCCTCCTCGAGCCGGCGGCCTGAGCTGATCCACCTCCTCTCCTCCCTCGCAGTATCATGCTCTATCACGCCGCGCAGCGCCAGCTCGCGCGAATACCGCCTTTCCCGGCTCGACTCGGCCTGATCCGCATCCACCTCACCAGCGTGCGTCCATCTTCCTCTCACTGCAGCGATCGTCGCTCTCTCCTCGACCTGACCCGACCTCGCACATCTTGCAGACGCACTTCCTCCTCGGCATCGCGCGTTTCTCGGCCGCCTACGTCAAGTTCAGCACCGCCGGTCGACTCGCCCTCATGCTCGGCCTGCACAGGCACGACTCGAGCCTACCGCCGCTCGAGCGCGAGAAGCGGCGGCGCGTCTTCTGGTCGAGCTTCATGATGGATCGCTACGTCGCCGCGGTCGTCGGCCTGCCATGCCTGTACGACGAGCGCGACATCTCGCAGCGCTACTTCGCCGTCCCCGACAACGCGACCTTGCGGGCCGACATCGCGCAGCAGAACCGGGTCCTCATCGGCTCGCTCGCCCACATCAAGTGCGTCTGTCTCTCTTGTCGCCGTGGCTGCCGAGGAGAGCTCGTGCTGACGTTTGTCGTCGCGCGCAGGCTCACCCGCATCCTCGGCCACGCCATCCGCCTTCTGGGCTCGCCCAAGGAGGTCACGCCCTACGAGCGCACGGCGCGCACTGCTACGCTCGAGGCCGAGCTCTCGCAGTGGTCGCTCGAGTCGCCGGCGTTCTTCCAGCCCTCGCCGACCGGCCGAGACGCCCTCGACGAGCCGTTCGCCCAGGTGCCGCACATCTTCGAGCGGCAGCGCCGCCGGTGCCATTCGGCGTACCACTTTGTCAAGCTCCTTATCTACCGCAGCTACATCCTCGACGAGCTCCTGAACCGCCTGCGCCCGTCGGCGACGCCACCGTCGAGTACGCCGTCGACCGAGGTCAAGATCTGCGTGCACGCGGCGATGCAGATCAGCGAGGTCGCCATCATGATGCAGGACCAGAGCTCGTACTCGGGCATGTTCTGGGTGCGTCCTGCTCCGCTACACGCCGTCTCTTTCGACTTCCTCGGGCGCGCACTGACCCCTTCCCCGCACTTTCTCGTCACGCAGAGTACGGCCTACTTCACCTTTGCCGCCCTCACCGTCCTCTTCGTCTACCTCATCCTGTACCTCGACGCACCCGACCGCGCCCAGGTTGAGTCGGTCATCTCGCGCGCGATGAAGGCCAACAAGCGCACCTCGGGCAAGGTCGGCTCGCAGGAGGCCATCTTCAAGGTGCGCTCTCGTTCCACATTCTCAGCTTCTTCATCTCTAGCTCGCTGTCGAGGTGCATCTGACGCTCGTCTCACGTTCGCAGGAGTCGCGCCGCATCGCCGGCATCCTTCGCCCTCCTGCTCCTCCTGCGCCCGCCGGCTCGCCGACTCGCTCCACTGCAGGTCCTGCGTCCCTCGACCTCTCGACCGAGGCAGGTGCGGCCGAGGCGAACGGCTTGCCTTTCTTCCTCTCTTCCGAGCTGGCGGCGCTCGGCGACGACAACGCCGGTGCAGGGTGCGTCCCTCTCTCCTCCTCGTCTCGCTCTCTCTCTCGACTCGGGGCTGATCCTGCGCTTCGACTGTACGCAGCGCGACGACAACCGACTGGGAGACGCTCCTCGACGAGCTGCATGGCATGGTGCAAGCCGGGTTTGACGTGACGAGCGAGGGAGCGTTTGCGGCGGGCGCGGCGGCGCCGGCGTTTGACGGGTTCGGGGCGACTAGCGAACGAGGAGCAGCCTTCGAGTGGCCGCCGGTTGGTAGGGTCTGAGCAGTATAAAGTAGCAGTGCCTTTTTCGTGAACCTTGTCGAGCGAGCGAGAGAGAGCGAGAGAGAAAGTGTGTGCGAGCGAGAGCTTGACCAAGCACGCGCTCGACGAGCAAGTCTATCGCTCAAAAGCTCTCACTCTCTCACTCACTCGCGCAATCAGAAAGCTCGCAAGAGTGTGCTTCTGGCGTTGCACGCTGCAGCTCGACCAGCGGCGCTCCCCAAGATCCTCGGCGCGCTTAGAAGAGCGAGTACCCACCCTGCCCGAGCCCGTGCGCGTCGTGCGCCCCGCCTAACGTCGACCAGTCGATGCCGGCATCGAGCGCAAAGAACGACTGCCCGGCGTCGTACATGCTCGGGCTCACACCGCTCAGGAGCGCCGCGAACGGGTCCTCGGCCACGACGGCGGGCGGCGGCGCGAGGTGCGCAGCGCTGCCGCCGCTGCCGACACCTCCGTGCACGTGCACCGCCTGGAGCTGCTGAAGCTGCTGAGGCGGCGGCGAGTGCATCGGCGTCGGCTGGTACGACGTCGAGAGCGAGAAGTCGCTGTACGCCGACAGCGCCGCGGCGGCGGAGCCGTTCGCGGCGATCGTGCTCGAGAAGCCGTCGGCGGGCACGCTGGAAGGATGATGCGCATGCTGAGGAGGCGGCGCGGGCGGAGGAGGGACGGTCGCGGGCGCGAGGACCGGTGGAAGGGGTCCGTGCGCCTGCGGCCGGCGCTGCTCGTGCTGCCGAGCTGCCGCCGACGGCAGCTCGTGCGAGAGCGCAGGCGGCGCGAGAGGCGGGACGGTGCCCTGCCCGCTCGCGGCGGCGAGGCTCGGGCTCGACGGCGCGCTCGCGCTCGACCTGCGCCCGCTGATGGCGGCGTCGAGCACCTTGCGGAGGAAGGCCGCTTGGCGGACGGCGGGGTGGTGCGGCGTCGGCGCGATGGCGTCGAGGAGGTCGGCGCCGAGCTGGAAGAGGCGGCAGAGGCGGTCGTCGGGCGACATGGGCGCGGGCGGGAGGGGAGGGGACCCGGCGTCGATGACAGTAAGGTCCGGGTGGAGGAGGCCCTCGTTGGCGAGCTTGCCGAGGAAGATGATGGCGTAGCTGAACATCTGCGTGGAGAGAGAACAAAGAGTCAGTCCTCGAGGATGCCAAACGAGAAAGAGGCGAAGACGAGGAGGAAGAAGGGAGAGAGGGAGGAAGGTCGACGCACGACGCAGGTCAACGAATCGGTCGCGTACTTGAGGGTGCGCACGACCTCGGGATCGGGCACGAGCGGGCCCGACTCGGAGCGCCACTCTGCGCGAGCGCCCCTGCGCCCGCTGCGCAGCTCGTCGCCGTCGACCGTGACGGCGAGCATCATCTCCTGCGCGACCTCGGCGGCGACGGCGATGCTCTCGCGCTCCTCGGCGTCGAGCACCGCCTGCCCAGCTCCTGCGCCCGCTCGCGCTCCATCTCCTGCGGGTCCCGCTCGGGCCGCCGCGCGCGCCTTGCGCTCGGCGACCCACTTGTTGAACGCCGCGCCGCGCAGGTTGAGCCGCGCAAAGCTCGCGTACGGGTACCACAGCGACCACGCGACCGAGTCGGCGCCGTCGTGCGCCTGGGCGCTCGCGACGAGCGGCGCCCAGTAGTCGTGCCACGCCTCGAGGTCGTCGTCGAACCGGCGCAGGTCGTCCTCGGTCGGCACGCCGCTGCCGCTGCCGCCGCTGCCGCCGCCGGGTTCTGCGCTTGCACCTGCGGCGGCGGCGCGCGCGTTGAGTGCCGTTGCGGCGTGAGCGACGAGCTCGACCGAGGCGGCGAGGCGCACGTCCGAGGGCTGGTTGCGCAGCTGCGCGAAGAGGCGCGTCGTGCGGCTCGCGGCGTGCGGGTCGAAGTTGGCCGTCTTGCCGCTCTGGAGCGCGCCGTGCGACTCGTGAAAGACGCAGCCGAGGTACAGGCGTTCCTGGGCGACGAGTGCCTCGGGGATGGGCGACACGTGCTGGTCGGCGAAGGCGAGCGCGAACGAGTTGGCGACCGAGGGCAGGCCGACGAAGGCCGACACGCGCGAGACGAGCAGGCGGAGCATCCACGAAGCGCGGATGTTCATCTTGCTCGCCGACTCGATCTGGGCCGGGTCGCTGACGCCGCGCGCATTGAGCGCCGAGTACTGGACGGGCTTGTACAAGAGGAGGAGGTGCGCCGCGCGGCAGAAGTCGAACGAGAGCTGGTCCGGTTGCGGGCACAGGATGGTCGGCGCGAGGATCGAGTCGAGGATGGACGACACGGCGCGGTACAGGGCGAGGTTGGCCGGCGTGCGAGGGCGGTAGTAGAGGGTGACGAGGAGGATCGAGTGGAAGAGGAGGGGCGAGCGCTCGCGCACGACGAGCGGGTGCCGGTCGAGCGCGGTCGACAGGAGGGCGGTCCAATGTTGAAGGTGCTCGAAGTAGAAGTCGAACTCGGCGTCGCACTCCTCGAGCGTCATGATGCCCCGCCCGAGGACGTCGGGCTTGACGCTCTCCCACGTTACCTGCGCCGCCGACGCCGAGTCGGCACCCCTCGCCTGCGCGCCGCCGAGGTCGACCAAGCCCTCGACCGCCATCGCCTCGCCCGCCGTTTCGACGGCGTTGGCGCCCGCGCCGTCGTGATGCGCCTCGGCCGCAGCGCTCGCGCTGTGCGGCGTGACGCCTGCGACCGTCCTCGGGCTCGACTCGCTGCCGGCGTGCGACAGGCCGTTGAGGTGCTGCGGCGCAGGAGAGACCGCCGCCGGCGAGCGCGCCGCCGTTTGGTGCCGGCCCGAGTACGGCGCCGTGCTCGAGAGGCCGAGGCGAGGCGTGCCCGGGCCGGGGAGCGTCGTCGCGCGCGTGAGGGCCGACTCGAGGCTCTCGAGGCGCTTGTTCATGCGCTTGAGCTGCTCGGCGACGTCTGGTGTCGCGCCGCCGCTCGGCGCGCTCGGCTGGAGAGCTGATGCGGCGATGGAGGATGGTGGCGCAGGCGGGAACTGGTAGGGGTGCTGCGAGGACGACGCCGTCGGCGGAGGAAGGGGGAGGGCGACGGCTGGTGCGATCGGTGCGGCGCCGCGAGCTGGGCGAGTCGGCGTCGAGGAGCGGGACGGGTTCAACTTGGCGGAGGGGACGGGCCCGGCCGCTGACGGGAAGAGGCAGTCGAAGCCCCAGCTGCAGAAAGAGAGCCCGTCAGCCTCACGAGTTGGGGTTGAGCGCGAGCGAAGGACGAGAGAGCGAGACGCACGTGTTGCAGCGGTGGCAGGGACCAGGTGGCCCGTCGCAGCGTCTGCGTGTGCGACAGCAAGTCAGCGTGAGGGTTCCCTGGATCGAGCGCAGCTCGAGAGAGACTGGCCGAGGACGAGCTGTCGGAGGGGAAGTGGACGAGGACGCACTGCTTTGCCTTGTGGCACGCGTCGCAGGCGGCCTTGCTCCTCGTGAGCTTGACCTTGGCGGGTTTGCCCTGTCCCGCAGTCCTCGCGGTCGCCGCGGGCCGTGTCGAGGTCGAGGCGGACGAGGGGCCGGCGTCGGGTGCCGGGTCGGGGTTGGAGCTCATGGTGGCGAGTGCGAGGCCGCGCGCTGCCCAGAGAGAGCTGTTCGGGTGCTAGTGCAGCGGCAGCAGGAGAGCTCTGGCGGTGAGAGCGGGAGAGTGGCCGGAACCGATGAACGGCGAGCGAGCGATCAAGAAGGCGACAGCGCCGCCTCCCACCAGGGCGGTCGGGTGCGCAGCTTGCAGAGTGCGATAGAGTTCTGCCTACAGCTTGGACATGCTCGCGGAAGCTGCAGGGCGAGTGTCGCTGTTGCTGAGCTCTGCGACGCTCGTCTCGGGCGATGACAACTCTGGCTCGCCTTGCAGCTCTCCCTCGACCTGCGACTAGCTGCGAGCGAGCGCACAGCCACTCGATGGGCCCCTCGGAACCTTTTCGCGCCGTCCACCCCGCCCGCACCGTCGCCGCCGCACCCCTCGCCTCGTCCTCCTCCGCCCTCCCCACCTCGACCGCCCCGACCTCGACAGCCACACCCCGCGCCCGCCCGCAGAGCGCCTCGACCGCCAGCGCACCTTCCAGCAAGCGCCCCCGCCAGCGCCAGGACAATCCTCGCCTCGACGGCTCGTGGCTCCCCGTCCTCGCGAGCCGGTCACCTGCACCCGGCCAGCGCGGCTGCGGCCACTTCGTCTACGGCTCGCCTGCACCGAGCACCAAGATTGCTGCGTTCGGTGAGTCTCGCTCGCACATCTTCAAGGGCACAAGTGCGAGGCGCCGACGCCTTGGCCTCGTCACGCTCTCGCTCGTCCTGCTCTCACTCGAGCTGACCTCGCTCCCTCCCCTGCAGACGTCGACGGCACCATCATCCGCACCAAGAGCGGAAGGGGCATCCCGAAGAGCTCGCTCGACTGGGAGTTCTGCGGGCCCGAGGTCGTGTCCAGGCTACGAGCGACCTACCGCGACGGGTGCGTCTCGTCCTCTCCGCCCTTGACATCGCCCGAGCGCGCGCTGCAGCTCTCGCAGATGTCTGCTCATCGAAGAGGTTTGCACGCTGATGTACCCTCATGCGCGCAGCTACTCGCTCGTCCTCCTTTCGAACCAGGCCTCGTACGACCCCAAGCTCGCCGACGAGTTCCGCAAGAAGGCGCCGTTCGTCGCCCGCAAGATCGGCGTCCCGCTGCGCATCATGTCGTGCTTCGACTTTGACGAGTACCGCAAGCCGGCGAGCGGCATGTGGGACGCCTTGGCCGAGAGGCTCAACGGCGGCGTGGCGGTCGGTGCGTCGTCCCTCTCTCTCACTCTCGGCGCCGGCGGCGTACGGGCTTGCGGCTCATGTCCTCGGCGTGCTCGCAGACTACTCGGCGTCGTTCTACGTCGGCGACGCAGCAGGCCGGTCAGACGACCATGCCGACACGGACCGCAGTGCGTCCTCCTCCTTTGCACCCTGTCTCCCTCTCGCTCCGCCCGAAGCTCGTGTTCACCTACCGCTCACCGTCGCAGAGTTTGCGCTCAACGCCGGCCTCACGTTCCTCACGCCCGAGCAGTTCTTCCTCGGGCAGGCCGTCGACCGCAACTACGAGCTCTGGGGCTGGCACCCCCACGGCTACGACCATGCACGTGCGTCCCTCTCTCGCTCTCGTCTCTCTCAGATCCTTCCGGTGCTCACGTGAGCTCCTGCGCGCAGCTGCACCGCCGCGAGAGGTCTTCAACGAGGCTGCGCCGCTCGTACCGCTCGACGCGCCCGAGGTCGTTCTCCTCGTCGGCCCGCCCGCGATCGGCAAGACCTCGTACGCCTCGCAGCTCGAGCGACTCGGCTACGTCGTCTTTGTGCGTCTTCCGTCTTCGCTCTTCTCGGACGTTGCCCTCTCTGGGATCCTGCTGACGATGCTCTTCCGCAGGCTCTCCCCGACCTCTCGCCCTCGCCCTCAACCCCCTCCCTCGACGCCTCCCTACACGCCGCCCTCGCCCATACGCTCGCCATTGACGCCAAGGGCCTCGTCATCGACGGCGCGCTCCCGACCCGCAAGCACCGCCAGCAGGTCCTCGCCGCCGTGCGCTCGTTCGCCTCGTCGCGCTCGGGTGGCAGCGTCAGCACCAGCGACGCGCACTTCCGCACGAGCTGCGTCCTGTGGACGTCGTGCACGCGCTCGTCCCCCTCGGCGGCGGCGTCGGCCGCGCAGGACGGCCTGGGCTCGCCGCACGACGCGCGCGAGGTCGTCGAGCTCGCCAAGCACAACTCGGTGTTCCGCCTCGCGACGGCGAGCCCGGCGCACGAGCTCGTCGAGCTCAAGAGCTTCGACAGGTGGCTCAAGAGCTTCGAGGCGCCGACTCTGAGGGAAGGTGCGAGCGCTCCTCTCGCTGTCGACGAGCCGCTCTCGAGCCGGGCTTGAGCATCGCTGACTCGCTTTCGTTCCCTCTCTTCTGCTCTCGTCTTTTGCTCTCGCTCGCAGGCTTCTCGCGCATCACGCCGACGCGCTTCGCCTTCGACGCCTCGCTGAGCGGCGGCGCCTCGCTCGCGCAGTGGCAGCGCTGGCTCGCCGAGGTGTACCCGGGCAAGGCCAAGAAGACGGGCAGGGTCGCTTTCGTCTCTCGGGAGACGTGAGGAGGAGCTCGGGTGCAACTCGGTAGCGTTACAACACTCGTCTTTGCGGTACGGAGGGAGAGAGAGCGAGGCGGGCGAGAGCGACGTCTAGTACCGCAGGCGGGTCGAGTAGTCTGCAGGGACGATATAAACATCAGCCTGAGGTCGCTGTGCACGAGATGCGCTCGAAGAGAAAGAGCGAGCGCACCTTTGGGCGAGACGACGAGACCGCGACCCTTGCTCGCTCCCCGGTACACCGTCTCGATCAGGTCGATCAGCTCCTGGTCGTCCTCGACGGCCCAGTTGACCTTGTTATTGTTGCCCGTGCCGAGGTCGACCATGATGTGCTTGTTGCGCTGCGGGTCGAGCGAGAGGGAGGAGGCGGAGGAGGGGGAGGTCAGCGACGGCCAAGCGGGCGCGAGGTGCTCCTTCGGCAAGCGGGTAGGCAATTGAAGAGCTGCGAGACGTACGTAGAAGAACCTGCAGGGCAAGAGGCACGTCAGCCTTGTGTTCCTTGTGTTCTCGAGAGCGAAGCGGGCGGGAAGAAGGAAGAGACGGACATGGTCGTGCAGGGGTCGTACAGCTCGTACATCTGCTCGGGCTCAGAGTCAGCATTCTATTTCGCCTACAAGTGCAACTGCTCGACAACGCACCTTGTTAAAGTCGGGGACCTGGGTGATGTCGACCGTGTCTGCGCGAGGGGGAGAGAGAGGTGGAGCTCATGTCAGCGACGGCTCGCTCGCACAGGCGGCACAGGGAGAGGCGAGGAGAGCGACGCACAGATGACGGCCATGTTCTTGACCTTTTCTGCGGTCCTGAGGAGCGTCTCGTCGTGGCGCATGCAGTCCGAGTCCCAGTCGTGGCCAAAGCGGATGACGACGACGCGCGACTCTTCTGCGAGGATGGCCTGGTCGACATGCCAGCCCGACTCGAGTCGAGGGAGGAAGTAGGACATGGGGCGAGACTAGGGCGAGGGTCGGTGCCGCGGCGAGTTGAAGGAGGCGAGGCGAGGAGGAGGAGGTGGCGAAGGGTGCGGCGAGGCGTGTCGCGCTTGGTCGAAGCTGGTGCTGGTACGTGCTAGAGTGCGTGCGTGCACTGGCGAGGGCTTCTGAGCTGTGCGAGGTGAGAGCAAGGTTCATCTCTCGGCGCGGCTCCTCTTCCTCTCGCTTCCCTCTCGTCCTCCTCCTCGACAGCTGCTACGAGCGCACAGCTGCGCCTGCATGAGCTACACCACCGACGAGGGCAACCTCTTCCAGTCGGACGCCCAGCACCAGCAGTGCGTCGCCCTCCCGCCGTCCCCTCTCCTCCTCGATCAGCTCCGGGTCGCTCACCTCTCCCTCTCTCGCGCAACAGGTCTGCAGAGCGCGCAGCTCGAGCTCACCTCCTCGCCGACCGCGGCAACCCGATCAAGCTCGCGAGCAAGCCTCTGCGCGTCGTCGTCCGCGACAGCAAGGCCTCGGACGAGCCCGACGCCTGGGTCGCCGAGAGCGGCTTTTTCGTGCGCCGAGTCGGGCTCGAGTCGGGCAAGACCAAGCAGCTGTACCGAGGGCACGGCGGGCCCGTCACCTCGCTCGCGTTCCACTCGAGCAACGGGCGCGAGCTCCTCGTCAGCGGCTCCTGGGACAAGAGCTTCCGCGTCTGGGACACCCAGGTGCGTCGCTCCGCCTTTTGTCTCCTGTCGCAAGGAGCCGCACAGTCCTGACTCTCGACCCTCTGCAGACCAAGACGCTCCTCTCGACGACGGTCGGCCACATCGACTTTGTCAAGACGCTCCTCGTCCTCCCCTCGCTCAACCTCCTCGTCACGGGCTCGTCCGACAAGGACATCCGCCTGTGGGACCTCTCGCCCCTCGACGACCTCGACATCCCCGCCCTCGCCTCTGCGCCTGTCGCCTCGACCTCGACCGCGCCCGACGCCGTACCACCTCCTCAGCAGACCGGCGCCGCACCGCCTCCCGCCGTCGCCCTGCGCCCGCTCCCTTGCCTGTGCGCACTCAAGGGTCACCTGCGCCCGATCGAGCAGCTCGTGGCGTACCCGGTCCTGCGTGCGCTCCCGCTCGGCCTGAGCGAGGACGAGGCCGAGGTGCACCCGCGCGAGGAGACGGGCGCGCTCGCGCTCGTGTCGGCCGACAGCATGGGCGCGGTCAAGGTGTGGGAGATCTCGAGGACGCGCGAGGGCGCGGTCAAGGGCGAGCTGCGGTGCGAGGTCAGGGAGCACGAGCTGGGCGTGTACGACATGTCGCTCGGCGAGGATGGGCTGTGGACCGGTGCGTGCCAACCCTCTCTCTCTCTCTCTCTTTCTTTACTTTCCTCGACGTCATAGAGCTGACTCGACGCTCTTGCAGCCTCGGCCGACAACTCGGTCCTCCTCTCGTCGCTCGACCGCTCGTCCCCCACGACCCCCCCCCCCCCCCACCAGCGCAACCCCCCCCCCCCCCAAACGCCCACCCACCACCCTCTCTCCCACACCTCGGCCGCCTGCACCCTCTCTCTCCTTCGCGGCGTCCCGCCCCCGCCGTTCCTCGTCACGGGCGCGTCCGACGAGCTCCTGCGCGTGTGGGACCTCGACTGCTCGGCGCTCGACCCCTCGTCCTCGCGCGAGGCGCAGCGCGCCTGGCGGGGCGTCCCCTCGGCACCGGGCGCCAAGCTCGACGGGTGCGTGCGCGCGATCGAGGGCCACGCGCACGAGGTGGTGCAGCTGTGCGCGTACGCCGACCGCGCGGGCGAGCTGTGGGTCCTCAGCGCGAGCCTCGACGCGACGCTGCGCCGGTGGCGGTGGAGCGAGATACGCGAGCGAGCGGGCGAGAGGCTCGTCCTCGTGCCGGTCGAGGACGAGCCGCAGGCGGGTGGGCAGGACAAGGAGAGCCTCCTCACCGAGGAGGAGGAGCGCGAGCTGGCTGAGCTCATGGGCGAGGACTAGAGCGTGCAACGCAGGTCGTTCGTGCGCGATGACTGCAGGGGCCTGTTGAGCGAGGGGCTCGGCGAGAAAAGCCGCGAATGAGTCAATCCAGCTCGACCAGGAAGCGGGTCGAGGAGGAGCTGATGAGAAGCGGAGCTCGCGGCGGCCACCTTGGGGCGCGCGCGCCTGGCTAGAAGCTCTGCAGAATGCTCTGAGTGTAATGCAGGGCTCAGCAGAGCCACACGCTGCGAGGGAGAGCGTGCTGCTGATCGCGGCCGACTCTCCCCGCCGGCTCGAGCTCGCTCTCGCTTGCTCGCTCCCACCACCTCGCGCAGCTCGTGCAAGGTCCAGCGCTCGCTCAGCTCCAGCACAGCTCTTCAGCACCCTCCACGCCAAATCGCAGCTCTCCCCAGCGGCTGCCCTCCTCGGACCACCTCGCCTCGCTCCCTCCCATCTTCACCGCCTCACCCTCGTCCACACGCCCGACATGGCTGCCGAGGCACCCTCCCAGTCGGCCAACAGCATCGTCGCCGACTTTGACTCGATCCTCATCCTCGACTTTGGTGCGTCCCTCTCTCCCCCTCGTCCTGCGCCGCTTCTCCCCCGCTGACTTGCTCAACTTCCGACCTCGCAGGCTCGCAGTACTCTCACCTGATCGTGCGCCGATGCCGCGAGTTCAACGTCTACTGCGAGATGCTTCCTTGCACTCAGAAGCTCGCCGACCTCAAGTGGAAGCCCAAGGGTGCGTTCCCTCTCTCCTCCGCTCGCTCTCCCCACCTTCATGCTTGCCGAGTCAACGAGCTGACCCGACGCTCCCACTTCGCTTTCGCAGGCATCATCTTGTCGGGCTCGCCGTTCTCGGTCTACGAGAAGGACGCTCCTCGCGTCGACCCCGCCGTCTTTGACGCCGGCGTCCCCGTCCTCGGAATCTGCTACGGCCTCCAGGTGCGTCCTACTTCCCTCTACGGGCCTCCTCGTGCGCCCGCAAAGCAGAGCTGATGCCGGGCCTTTCGAGCAGGAGACCGCCAACTTCTTCGGCGCGCGCGTCGAGGCGTCCGACCACCGCGAGTACGGCGAGGCGATCATCAAGGTCCTCTCGCAGCCGGCAGACGCGCCCGCTCACCTCAACAAGCTCTTCGAGGGCATCCCCGAGGAGTCGCCCGTCTGGATGTCGCACTCGGACCGCCTGCACTCGCTCCCCGAGGGCTTCACCACCATCGCGACGACCGAGTCGGCGCCGTGGGCCGCCATCGCGCACAACGACAAGCCGATCTACGGCATCCAGTTCCACCCCGAGGTGACGCACTCGCTCCGCGGCAAGGACGTCCTCCAGCGCTTCGTCATCAACATCTGCGGCTGCGCTCGCGGCTGGACCATGGTGCGTCGAGCTCTCTCTCTCTCCTGCTGCACCCCCTGCGGCTGCAGACGCTGACGCTGTCTACGTCCTGCAGGAGGAATTCATCGACAAGGAGATCGAGCGCATCCGGAAACTCGTCGGTCCGACCGGGCAGGTCATCGGCGCCGTCTCGGGCGGCGTCGACTCGTCCGTCGCCGCCAAGCTCATGCACGAGGCCATCGGTGACCGGTGCGTCTCTTCTCGTCCTTTCCAGCGCACTGTGCTCGAGCTGACGCTCCTCTCTGCGCGCAGTTTCCACGCCATCATGGTCGACAACGGCGTCCTGCGCCTGAACGAGGCCGAGCAGGTCCACAAGATGCTCTGCGAGGACCTCGGCGTCAACCTGACGGTCGTCGACGCGTCCGAGCTCTTCCTCGGCAAGCTCAAGGGCGTCGAGGACCCCGAGACCAAGCGCAAGATCATCGGCAACACGTTCATCGAGGTGTTCGAGGAGAAGGCGGCCGAGCTCGAGCGCGACATCGAGAAGACGGGCGCCAAGGGCGGCAAGATCGAGTGGCTCCTCCAGGGCACCCTGTACCCGGACGTCATCGAGTCGATCAGCTTCAAGGGCCCGTCGGCGACCATCAAGACGCACCACAACGTCGGCGGCCTCCTCGACAACATGAAGCTCAAGCTCATCGAGCCTCTCCGCGAGCTCTTCAAGGGTGCGTCCCGCCTTTCTCTCGCTTTCTTGTCGTTCTTCGAGGAGTGCGCTGGGTCATTGACTCGCTCTTTCCCCTGCAGACGAGGTCCGTGCGCTCGGCCGCCTTCTCAATATCCCGACTCACCTCGTCATGCGCCACCCGTTCCCCGGCCCGGGCCTCGCCATCCGCATCCTCGGCGAGATTACGCCCGACCAGGTCCGCATCGCGCAGCACGCCGACGCCATCTTCATCGAGGAGATCCGCAAGGCCGGCATCTACGACCAGATGAGCCAGGCCTTCTGCGCGCTGTTGCCCGTCAAGGCCGTCGGCGTCCAGGGCGACCGCAGGACGTACGAGCAGGTCATCTGCGTTCGCGCCGTCAAGACCGAGGACTTTATGACGGCCGAGTGGTTCGACTTCCCGCCGGCCGTCCTCCGCAAGCTCTCGAACCGCATCACCAACGAGGTCAACGGCATCGTGCGTCCCTCTCTCTCTCTTTCTCTCTCTTTCGCTTACTCTCGACGACCTCACGAGCTCGAGTCGCTCACGCTCGACGCGCTCTGCAGAACCGCGTCGTCATGGACATCACCTCGAAGCCGCCTGGCACGATCGAGTGGCTCTGAGGTGCTCTAGTGTAGACGCTGTCGTGCCCCTCTCTTCCTCGTCGGGACTGTATTCCTAGTAGACTCTGGCCAGCTTCGGCGAGCGGCGTCGTGCAGGACGTGTCGAGGTCGAGAGGGCTGCGAGAGCTGCGAGCGCTGCGAGCGCGGTCGTCGTAACGAGCAGGTGTGCAGCTCGAGGGCTTCGTTCCTACGCTCGAGAGAGTAGCAAAATGAGCGGCTGCTTGCTATCGCACCGAGCCCGAGCGGCAGAGGAGGAGAGACGAGGTCAAAGCGGCGACGAGCCTCTCGCGACGAGCAAAGCTATTGCGTCAAGCAACCGTCAAGCGATCTTGTAATGCGAGGTCGG
>Ga0308169_10001440_pt1 | contig 27880 bp, 23 predicted proteins | sample PhyBR1_2_FD_202139 | JGI IMG/M metagenome (GOLD analysis project Ga0308169, IMG submission 202139) | Phyllosphere microbial communities from UC Gill Tract Community Farm, Albany, California, United States - DLSLSB.R1 | ecosystem: Host-associated > Plants > Phyllosphere > Unclassified | place...
GGCCGGACGGCCGCCGCTCAGCGAGATGCCGCGCACCGCGTACTCGGACACCAGGCTCAGGCTGCCGCTGGTCTGGGCGCACGCGGGGCCGGCCGCGCAAGCCAGGGACAAGAAAAGGCCGAGGCCCAGGCAGGCGGCCGTCAGGGCGAAGCATTGGCGGTCATGGCGGTGGTCTGGTGACATCGGCAAACGCATGCTCCGGCGGCGCGCGCAATGGTCGCGCATGCGTCTATGCTACCAGCTTGCTCCTGTCCCCGACCGGCATCGTGCGCGGCCAGGGCGGTGCGGGCCGGCGGCACCAGCATGCTGCGCAACTGCAAGGGCGCGGTGCCCGGACGCAGCTCGAGCACCAGCGCGGCCAGCCCGGCCACATGGGCCGCCGCATACGAGGAGCCCGATACCAGGCCCCAGCGTGCGCCGGGCAGGGTGGTGGGGATGTCGGCGCCGGGCGCGCGCAGGGCGCCGGGTGGCAGGACATGCCGGTCGCCGGCCTGGGCCACCGCGATCACGCCGCGCTGCGATGCGGGAAAGCCGCCGTCCGGACGCAGCGGGTCGACCGCGGCGACCACCGCCATGCCGCGCGCCAGGGCGGCGTCGATCAGGGTCTGCAGCAGACGGTCCGCCGGTCCTCCCAGGCTGAGGTTGATGATGCGGGCCCCGTTCAGCAGCGCGAAATGCAGGGCCTTGCCCAGCGTGAAACTGTTGCAGAGCGTTTCCTGTTTTGCCGTTTCCCAACAGGCGCGCAGGGCCATCAGCCTGGCCTGCGGAGCGATCCCGGCGATGCCGACCCCATTGCCTTCGCGCGCGGCGACGATGCCGGCGACCGCGGTGCCATGCGTTTCGGCGGCATCCGGCATGCCGTCGACGAAGTTCTGGCGCAGCGCGAGCTGGCCGGCCAGGTCCGGGTGGTCGCCGTCGATGCCGCTGTCGACCACCGCCACCATCACCATGCGGCCGGTGCCGGCGCGGTGCAGCTCGGCCAGGTGCCAGGCCCGCGCCGCCGGCTGCACCGCATACAGCGGATCGCCGTCCAGGCCATGGTAGGTGTTGACCGGCTGGGCCCAGGCCACGCGCGGATCGTGGGCGAGGGCATCCAGCACGCGCTCGAGCGGGACGTCGTCGGCATCCTCCATCACGAAGCAGTCGATGCCGATCGCCGGCATCGGCCAGTCGTCGACGACCCTGAGGCCGTGGGCGGCGGCCAGTTCCGCGGCCTGGCGGCGGCGCGCGGCGCGGCTGCCGTCGTCGGCGTAGCCGCTGCCGTAGGCGCTGTCGGGACGGAAGTGCGGCGGCGGCATGCGCAGCATCACCAGCACCTGGCGCGCCGTCCTGGCGCCGCTGTCGCCGCCGGCGCCGTCGCCGGCGCCGCATGGCAGGGCGCAGCAGGCCAGCGCCAGCGTCAGCAGGGCAGCGAGCAGGCGTTTCACGGCCGTGCTCCGGCGCCGAGCGGCTCGGCCAGCTCGACGGCGGGTTCGGCGCGCAGCCGGGCCAGCACCGCCGCCGTGTCGCCGCCGTCCAGCAGCCAGGCGTCGGCGGCGGTCGGGCCGCCGGCCAGCCGGGCACCGCTGGCGCGCACGATGCGGCGCAGCTCGCGTTCCGGGGTGTCGGGGCGGAACACGACCACGATGCCGGTCTGGACCGGCGCCGAGGCGCCGAGCCCGCGGTAGGCCATGTCCGCGTCCTGGCCCCGGTCCGGGCGCACCAGCAGGGCCGCCAGCACGGCGATCAGGCAGCATTGCAGGGCCACCGCGCCGCGCAGCCAGCTGCGGTCGTTGGCGGCGATGCGCGCACGCCAGCGCGCCAGGATGCCGGGCATGGGCGCGCTCTGCGGCTGGTCGAGGCGCTGCTGCATGCGCGCCCAGGCGCGGTCGGGGTCGCAGCCGGGTGCCGGCCCCGACCCCGGGCCCGGCCCGGCGGCGCGCACGGCCTGCAGCAGCGCGAGCTCGTCGCGGCAGCGGGCGCAGCCGCGCAGGTGGGCGCGCAGCCGCTCTTCCTCGCCGGTGTCCAGGGTAGCGTTGGCCATCCAGGGCAGGGCTTCCTGCGCCACCCTGTGCTCGGCCGAAAAGGTCTCATCGAGGCTCATATCCTGCCCTCCAGTTGCCGCCCCAGCTGCAGGGCAAGGCGGCGGCGCGCATGGAACAGCCGGGTCTTGATGGTGTTGACGGGGCATTCCATGATGTCTGCGATCTCTGCGTAACTCATGTCGTGATAGAAAGTCAGCTGGAAGGCGGCGCGCTGCTCCAGCGGCAGGGCGGCGAGCGCGGCGTCCAGCGCATGGCCGAGGCGCTGCTGCTCGAAACGCCATTCGGGCTGCTCGTCTTCGGCGCCTTCCCAGGTATCCGGGAAGGCGTCCAGCGGTTCGTCGAGTCCGTGCAGCGCCTTGCAGGCCTTGCGGTAGGCGATCGCGAACACCCAGGTCGAGAGCTTGCAGCTGCCGTCGAAGGTCGCCGCCCGCTGCCACACGACCAGCATGGTGTCGTCGACGATCTCCTCGATCGTGGCCGCGTTGCGCGTCATGCGGTGCAGGAAGCGCGTCAGCCGCGAAAAGTAGCTGCGGTAAAGGGTTTCGAAGGCATGCCGGTCCCCGGCCGCGATCCGGCCAACCAGGTCCGCCTCGCCATCGGACCGCTCATTCGCCTGCTGGTCCACGCATTCGATCTCCGCTGTTTCCGGTGAATACCCGATTGCCGCGCAAAAGTTCAATCCATTGTTACACGGAAGGGCGCAGCCAGCGCCTGGCCCGCATTTGCGTGCGCAGGCGAACGGATGACCCTGCCGTTTACCCGCATCATGCAGGCATGGAATCCAAGGACGCAGACAAGCCTTCGCCGGAAGCCGCGGCCTGGCTCTCGAAGCTGGGCCCGGGGCTGATCACCGGCGCGGCGGACGACGACCCGAGCGGCATCGCGACCTACTCCCAGGCCGGGGCCCAGTTCGGCTTCAACCTGCTGTGGACCCTGCTGCTCACCTATCCGCTGATGGTGGCGATCCAGGTGATCAGCGCCCACATCGGCCGGGTCACCGGCCGCGGCCTGGCCACCAACCTGCAGCGTTTCGCGCCGCGCCAGCTGGTCTGGCTGATCGTCGGCCTGCTGCTGATCGCGAACGTCATCAACATCGCGGCCGACATCTCGGCGATGGGCGACGCGATGGCCCTGGTCGCTCCCGGCAAACCCCATTACTACGCGGTCGGCTTCGGCGTGCTGTCGATCCTGCTGCAGGTCTTCATTCCCTACCAGCGCTACGTCAACCTGCTGAAGTGGCTGACCCTGGTGCTGCTGGCCTATGTCGCCACCGTGTTCGTGGTGCGCGTGCCCTGGGGCGAAGTGCTGAATGCCACGCTGCTGCCGCGCATCGAGTGGCACAAGGAATACCTGACCACCATCGTCGCCGTGTTCGGCACCACCATCAGTCCCTACCTGTTCTTCTGGCAGGCTTCGCAGGAGGTCGAGGAGCTGCGCGCGGATGCCGATGCGCAGCCGCTGCGGCGCGCGCCGGAACAGGTCGACGCCCAGTTCCGCCGCATCCGCTTCGACACGCTGGTCGGCATGGGGGTGTCGAACCTGGTCGCCTTCTTCATCATGCTGACCACCGCCACCACCCTGCACGCGCACGGCACGGTCGACCTGCAGACCTCGGCCCAGGCGGCGACGGCATTGAAGCCGGTCGCCGGCGAACTGGCCTTCCTCCTGTTCGCGCTGGGCATCGTCGGCACCGGCCTGCTGGCGATTCCGGTGCTGGCCGGTTCGGCAGCCTATGCGATGGCCGGCACCTTCCACTGGAAGAGCAGCCTGGACTCCAAGTTCTCGGCGGCGCGCAAGTTCTACGCCATCATCATCGTCTCGACCCTGGCCGGGATCGGCATCAACTTCGCGCCGGTCGACCCGATCAAGGCGCTCTACTGGAGCGCGGTGCTGAACGGCGTGATCGCGGTGCCGGTCATGGTGATCATGATGGCGGTGGCCTCGAGCGCGAAGATCATGGGCGAGCTGAAGATCTCGGGCCGGCTGCGCGTGCTCGGCTGGCTGTGCACCGGCATCATGCTGGTCGCGGTGCTGGCCATGTTCGGCACCGAATTCATGGGCTGAGGGCGGGGCCGGTCACTGGAAGGTGGTCTCGCGCTCCGGCGTGGCGCTGATGCGGTGGATCGACAGGTCGGCGCCGTCGAATTCCTGTTCGGGATCCAGGCGCAGGCCCACCGTTTTCTTCAGCAGGCCGTACACGATCCAGCTGCCGAGCCCGGAAATGACGATGCCGAGCACGGTGCCGACCAGTTGCGACCAGATGGAGACGCCGCCCAGCCCGCCCAGCGCGCGGCTGCCGAAGATGCCGGCCGCGATGCCGCCCCAGGCGCCGCAGAGGCCGTGCAGCGGCCACACGCCCAGCACGTCGTCGATCTTCCAGCGGTTCTGCGCCAGCGTGAACAGCGAGACGAACATCGCGCCGGCCACCGCTCCCGTGACCAGGGCGCCGAGCGGATGCATCAGGTCGGAGCCCGCGCACACCGCCACCAGGCCGGCCAGCGGGCCGTTGTAGACGAAGCCGGGGTCGTTGCGGCCCATGACGAAGGCGGTCAGGGTGCCGCCCGTCAGCGCCATCAGGGAATTCACCGCCACCAGGCCGTTCATCTTGTCGAGGGTCTGGGCGCTCATCACGTTGAAGCCGAACCAGCCCACCGTCAGGATCCAGGCGCCCAGCGCCAGGAAGGGGATGTTCGAGGGCGGGTGGGCGGCGATGCGCCCGTCCTTCGCATAGCGGCCGCGGCGCGCGCCCAGCAGCAGCACCGCCGGCAGCGCGGCCCAGCCGCCCACCGCGTGCACCACCACCGAACCGGCGAAGTCGTGGAAGGGCGCGCCGAACACGGTGTGCAGCCAGTCCTGGATGCCGAAGCGGTTGTTCCAGGCGATGCCTTCGAAGAGGGGATAGACCAGGCCGACCAGCACGGCGGTGGCGGCCATCTGCGGGTGGAATTTCGCGCGTTCGGCGATGCCGCCCGAGATGATGGCCGGGATCGCGGCGGCGAAGGTCAGCAGGAAGAAGAACTTGACGAGTTCATAGCCGTTCTTCGCCACCAGGGTATCGGTACTGCCGAAGAAGTGCATGCCGTAGGCGATGCCGTAGCCGACGAAGAAGTAGGCGATGGTCGAGACGGCAAAGTCGATCAGGATCTTGACCAGGGCGTTGACCTGGTTCTTGCGGCGCACCGTTCCCAGTTCGAGAAAGGCAAAGCCGGCGTGCATCGCCAGGATCATGATCCCGCCGAGCAGGATGAAGAGCGCGTCGGCCCCGGTTTTATAGGCATCCATGCAAGTCTTTCCAAAAAAGTGCGTAAAAACAGCGTTAGCACTTCTTGGTAGCAATAAGCGTTCCAATTTGGTGAAAGAGCACCCTGAGGATGCGCCGGGCGCGGGCGGAAGTCACGCGGCGCCCCGTTCGCGTGCGTGCGCACTGCCGAGGTGCAGGCGTGCGCCAAAAAGGAACGTTTCAGCCTTTGACCAGGGCCTGGGCCGCCGCCGTCACCAGGTCGCGCAGCCACTTGTGCTCGGGCGACTGGTGCACCCGCTGGTGCCAGAGTTGATAGAAGCGCATCGGCGGGAACTTGATCGGCACCGTGAAGTTCTTCAGCGGCAGCGTCTTTTCGTAGAAGCGGATGAACTGGCGCCCGGTGGTCAGCACCAGGTCGGTCTGCGTCAGCATGTAGGGAATCAGGCCGAAGTAGGGCGACTCGACCGCCACCTTGCGCTGCATGCCCTGGCGTTCCAGGAAGGCGTCGATGACGCCGTGATAGCCCGGCAGCATCGGCGAGGGCGCCACGTGCGGCAGGCCGAGGTAGTCCTCGAGCGTCATCGCATCGCCGGCCGTGCGGCGCGCGTAGGCGCTGTCGGCGCGCATGGTGCAGATGATCGGGTCTTCGAACAGCTTCGAGATGTGCAGGTGGGCCGGCGGCTCGTCCCAGTTGGCGATCACGAGGTCGATCTCGCCGTCCGACAGCATGCGCAGGTAGTCCGTGCCCGGCCCCAGGTGGTGGATGGCGACCTTGCTGTTGGGCGCGCCGCGGCGGATCGAGGCCACCACGCTCGGCAGGAACTGGGTGTCCAGGTAATCCGGTGCGGCGATGTGGAAGGTGCGCGCCGCCTGCTCGGGCACGAAGGGCGATTTCTTGATGAACAGGCTCTCGGTTTCGTCGAGGATGCGCTTGGCCGGTTCGAGCAGGCTTTCGCCGTGCTGGGTCGGCACCATGCCGCGCGCGCCGCGCACCAGCAGCGGATCGCCGGTCAGTTCGCGCAGCTTGCGCAGCGAGGCCGAAATCGACGGCTGGGGCTGGTTCAGCTTGAGAGCGACCCGCGACACGTTCTTTTCCACCAGCAGCAGGTAGAGGATACGGATCAGGTGCAGGTCGAGGTGCTGGGGCAGGCTGCTCATCGGAAGGTTCGTGCTTGCGCGTCGTATATGCGTGTGCTTATGTCGAATATACGGTATTTTTCATGTTGTATAAATGAAAACCGGCGTATCTTGTGATCGTCGCGTGCAGTCCGCAAACAAAGGAGTCTCATGGATTACCTGCTTCCGTATGGCCTCGAGTGGATGAACCTGCTGGTGCGCTGGCTGCACGTCATCACCGGCATCGCCTGGATCGGCGCCTCCTTCTATTTCGTCTGGCTCGACAACTCCCTGCGGCCGCCTGCGCCCGGCAGCGAACTGGCGAAGAAGGGCGTGGCCGGCGAGCTGTGGGCCGTGCACGGCGGCGGCTTCTACAACCCGCAAAAATACCTGGTGGCGCCCGCCGAGCTGCCCAGGGAACTGCACTGGTTCAAGTGGGAAGCCTATTCGACCTGGCTGTCGGGCTTTGCCCTTCTGATGATCGTCTATTGGTTCAATGCCCAGGCCATGATGGTCGACCGCAGCGTGGCGGACCTGTCGAGCTGGCAGGCCATCGGCCTCGGTCTCGGCAGCCTGGTGGTCGGCTGGATCGTCTACGACCTGCTGTGCCGCTCGAAGCTGGGCAAGCACGACCTGGCCTTCGGCGCCGTGATGTTCGTCTTCCTGAGCGCCGCCGCCTGGGCGCTGACCCACTGGCTGAGCGGACGGGCGGCCTATATCCACGTCGGCGCGATGATCGGCACCATCATGGTCGCCAACGTGGCGATGGTCATCATCCCGGGCCAGCGCAAGATGGTGGATGCGATGATCGCCGGCGAGAAGCCCGACCCCATCTACGGCATCCGCGGCAAGCAGCGCAGCGTCCACAACAACTACTTCACGCTGCCGGTGCTGTTCATCATGATCAGCAACCACTTCGCCATGACCTGGCGCCACGAGCACGCCTGGGCGGTGCTGGCCGCGATCATGCTGGCCGGCGTCTTCATCCGCCACTTCTTCAACCTGCGCCACAAGGGCCGCGTCGAGTGGAAGTACCCGGCCGTGGGCGTGGTGCTGCTGCTGGCGGTGGCCGTGGCGATCGCCCCGAAACCGCCGGCCGCGGTCCCGGCCGCGGCGACAGCCGATGCGGGCGCGCAGTTCGCGGCGGTGCGGGGCATCCTGCAGCAGCGCTGCGTATCCTGCCATGCCGCCCATCCGACCCAGCCCGGCTTCGCCACCGCGCCGGCCGGCGTGATGCTGGACGACCCGCACGGCATCACGCAGAACGCCCGGCGCATCTACCAGCAGGCCGTGCAGCTGAAGGCCATGCCGCTGGGGAACATGACGAACATGACGGATGCCGAACGGGCCCAGGTCGCGGCCTGGTTCGAAGGCGGCGCCAGGACGAACTGAAGAATTTGCTGTAGTTACAAAGCGAGGATTTTCCCGGCCCCCTTGCTTGCTATCCTGCTGATCCTTCAATTGCATCAAAGAAAGATCGGCTATGAATATCGCATTCGTCCTCATGCCAGTGCTGCTGGTGCTCGCGCTGCTCATCGGGCTCGCACTGCGCCAGGCGAAGAGACGCGGCCCGGCGCCGGCCTACAAGCGCCGCGCCATCATGACGGAAAACGAAATGGAATTTTTCGGCAGGCTGGTCGCGGCCCTGCCCGGGCATTACATCTTTCCCCAGGTAGGGATGGCGGCCCTGCTCGAATCCGCCGCCGCCGACCGCAAGCGCGCCCACGGCGACCGACTGCGCATCGCGCAACAGCGGATCGATTACGTGGTCTGTAACAGGCGCTGCGAAGTCGTCGCGGTGGTGGAACTGGACGACAAGACCCATTCGATCGCGAAGGACCAGGTGCGCGACGGCCGCCTGGCGCAGGGCGGCTTCAGGACGGTCCGCTTCCAGTCGCGCCAGAAGCCTTCGCCGGCCGCGATCCGCGCCGCCGTCCTGCCGCCCGTGACGGCGGACGAGCCTTATTTGTCCGCGGCCGACGCCTTGCGCGGGACGATGGCGAACTGCGGCGCGGAGCTGTAGTCCGGCTTGGCGCTGCGCGCCATGAAGCGTTGCCAGGCGTCGCGCCCGGCCTTGCCGCCGACGTCGGCCGCGTAGGCGAGGGCCGGTTGCATGTTCGAAGGGAAGCCGGTGTCGGAAGGAGAGTAACCCGTCATTTCTCCGGCCTTGAGCTTGAGCGCCCTCGCCATCTCGTCGCCTGCGCAAGGCATGGCCGCGATCTCGGGCTTTTGCGTCGCCTCGTAGACCTGCCGCATATTGGTGAAGAAAGGGCTGGCCGCCGAGGCGCGCACGATCAGCGTATAGCTGGCGCCTTCGATCCAGCACATGCCCGGCGCCGTCATCCTCAGGATCGGGAAGGTCGCCTTCCAGGCCAGCAGGCGTTCGGCCTCCGGGAAACCGAGTTCGGCCACATGCCCGACCGCGGAGGTGAAGAAATCGTCCTGCCACGGCGCCAGTCCGGTCTTGTCCTTGTAGACCATGGCGCTGGCGTCGATGAAGCCCAGCTTGTTGGCCTTGGGATTGTCGGTGTAGGCCTTGTTGTACCAGCTGAGGTTGGCATCCAGGATGCGCTTGAAGTGGCTCTTGAGCGGGTCGGCGTCGGGGACGATGTAGGCCGCTTCGCCGAGCGTGCGCAGGCCCCAGGCCTGGCCGCGCACCTGGTTCGGCTCGACCAGGCCCTCGATCGTGTGGCGGTAGCCGGGATTCGAGGAGAACACGTCGAACATCGCCCAGAACTCCAGCTCCTCGAGGTAATAGAAATCGCCGGTAACGAGATAGGGCAGGTAGGCGAACGACGGCTGGTGGGCGACGTCGTGGCTGTAGGGTGTCTTGCATGCGTCCCTGGCGCAGCTGGGGAATGCTTCCTTTTTCCCGGTCCTGGGGTTGACGGTATCGCTCAGGGAACCATAGATCGTCATGTAGGGATAGTCGATAAGGCTGACCGGCCTGCCGGTGCGCTGGTCGCGGTAGTGCATCGACCAGCTGCCGGCCAGGTCGGCGGTGCCCAGGGTTACCGTCTTCGCGCGCGGGTCCATGCTGAGCAGATAGGAAGCGGCCCAGCCGGGCAGCAGGCCGATGTCGTTGCGCCCGCCCGTGGTGGGCATGTAGGCCATGGCCAGGCCGACGCCCATCGGTTCGGTCTTCGGGCCGCTCCAGTTGGCCGCGTAGTCCGCCAGCGCCTTGCCGGAAACGCGCACCGAGCGGTCGTAGTTCGGCAGCGCGCGGGAGGCGATCAGGTAGGCGCTGTCGTGGCGGATGTGGACGTCCGGGACCGCGCCCCACCAGAACACCTTGCGCCAGCGGGCCTGGTTCAGGTGAACGAGGTCGGTCTTCGCGTAGACTTCCTTGCCGCCCACCAGCACCCGCGCATCGTAGGCGATATTGCTCGGCGAGGGCTCGAATGCCCAGGTGTTTTCCAGCGTGACGTCGACCCTGGCCTTGCCCAGCGTGCGGTACCAGCGCACGGCAAAATGCGCGGACAGGCGCGGATGCTCGGCGCCCTTGTCATCCTTCAGCGGCGCCGCCACCAGCCATTCGGTGACCAGCGGCCCGTCCAGCCAGACCGCCGGCTTCTGGCGCAGCAGGCGGTCGGCGGAGGCCGTGTAGACCTTGCCGTCGACGCTGGCGCTGACGGAGGCCGTGAAGCCCGCCTCCAGCAACGCCGCCGGTCCGGCGCCGGCCGCCGGTTTGGCGCCCGCCTTTTCCTTCACCAGCACCAGGGTCCGGGGCTTGCCGCCGGCGGGCGGCAGGACGGCGCTGATCACCGCATGGCGCAGCGAGCCGTCCGCATGCGTGGCCTTGACGTCCACCTGCAGCGCCACCTTGCTGCCGTCGGCCAGGCGTCCGGCCAGGCTTTCGCCGCGCCGGACGTCGCCCGGCGCGAACACCTGGCCGAAGCTCAGCGGAATCGCGGCCTTGTCCTTGCCCTCTTCGGCGTCGACCTGCACGCCGGTAATCGCGCCCGCGATGCCGGCCTTGAAGTCGATGTCGGCCGGGGCGTAAGCGGGCTGCTGCGCGGCGCCGGGCGAGGAAGGCAGGCCGGCGGGAGCGCCTGCCGCCGCCTTGCCGTAGCGCGACTGCAGCACCTTGGCATCGTCGAGCTGGCCGGTCTCGGGCAGGCTCTGGGCCCGGGCGGCGGGAAGGAGGGCAGCGAGGAACAGGACGGACGCGAGACGGAATGCAGGCATGGCGGTGTCTGGGCTGAAATGAAAAGGGCGCCTGAGGCGCCCGATGCAGCAGCGCCCGAAGGCGCCCCGATGATACCGCTTATTGTCCAGCCGGCGCTTGCTTGAGCGTGCGCTCGAACAGCTGGTAGATGCGGCGGTACTCGTCATACCAGCTTTCGGGCTGGACGAAGGAGTGGCGCTCCATCGGATATGGCGCCAGTTCCCAGTGATCCTTCTTCAGCTCGATCAGGCGCTGGGCCATGCGCACCGAGTCCTGGAAGAACACGTTGTCGTCGACCATGCCGTGGGCGATCAGCAGGTGGCCCTTCAGGTTTTGCGCGTACTCGATCGGCGAGGAGACCTTGTAGGCTTCCGGGTCGAGCTCCGGCGTGTTCAGGATATTCGCCGTGTACTCGTGGTTGTAGGTGGTCCAGTCGGTGACCGGGCGCAGCGCGGCGCCCGACTTGAACACCTCCGGCGCGCGCAGCAGGGCCATGAAGGTCATGAAACCGCCGTAGCTGCCGCCATAGATGCCGACGTTCTTGGCATCGCCCTGCTGGTTGGCGACCATCCAGTTGACGCCGTCCAGGTAGTCGTCCAGTTCCGGGTGGCCCATCTGGCGGTAGATCGCGCTGCGCCATTTGGCGCCATAGCCTTTCGAGGCGCGGTAGTCCATGTCCAGCACCACGTAGCCCTTCTGCACCAGCAGGTTATGGAACATCTGCTCGCGGAAGTAGGGCGTATAGCGGTGCGAGACGTTCTGCAGGTAGCCGGCGCCGTGCACGAACATCACCACCGGATACTGCTTGCCCGGCTCGAGCCGGGCCGGCCGGTAGAGCTTGGCCCAGATCGGCTCCGCACCGTGGGTCGACGGCACCGTCACGAACTGCGGCTGGATCCAGTCGCGGGCCTTGAAGTCGGCAGTGCGGGTGTCGGTCAGCCTGGCCGCCTCGCCGCCGTTCGACGGCAGGGTGGCGATCTGCGGCGGCAGGTAGGGGCCGGAATAATGCACCAGCAGCTTGCGCTGGTCCGGCGACAGGCGGAAGTCCTCGACGCCGCCATCCAGCTTGCTGACCTCGCGGGTGGCGCCGTCTCTTGCGTTGACGGCGCAGACTTCATAGCTGCCCGGATCCTTGCGGTTGCAGAGCAGCCAGGCGGTGTCGCCGTCGCGCGACCAGGCCACGTCCGAGGCTTCCCACTTGCCCTGGGTGAGCGCGCGGGTGCGGCCGGCGCCGTCCAGGGTGTAGAGGTGGGAATAGCCGGTTTCTTCGGACAGGTACCAGAGCGTGGTGTTATCCGGCAGCCAGCCGAATTCGCTGTTGTCGAAGTTGACCCAGGCCTGGTCGCTCAGGCGGTGCAGCGGCTTGAGCGCGGCGTGCGGCAGATCGACGGTGGCGATCCAGCGGTCCTTGTTGTCGACCGAGCGCAGCATCACGGCGGCATTCGCGCCATTGGTGCTCCAGACCACGGTCTCGCCGTCGAAGCCGATCTTCACCGGACGGTTGCCCTTGATCGGATCGAGCTTGTGCTCGGCGCGCAGCCCTGCCAGCGGATCGTCCTTCACGCCGGGCAGGACGTCGAAGGACAGGTCCTTCACGTCGCGGGTCTGCAGGTCGATCAGTTTGAGGCCGTGCGGACGCGGGTCCTTGCGGCCGACGCGGGTGCGCTCGTCCGAGGTCTCTTCGTAGCCGCTCTCCGTCACGTAGCGCGGCATCTTGCCGACGCGGCCCTTGTCGGCATCCTTCGGACCGGTCACGACCAGCAGCCAGCGGCCGTCCGGCGACAGGTGGGTGTTCACGATGGCCAGCTTGTCGCCCAGGTAGATCGGGGCCGGAGCGCGGGTCGGATCGGCGCGGCGCTCTTCCTCGTTGCGGGTGCGGGTGGCGTCGCGCTCATCCTTCTGGCGCTTGAGGGTGGCGATCAGGCGCAGCTGCATGTCGCGCAGCGCGTCCGGATCCTGGACGGCCGGGTCCTTGGCCGCGCGCGGCAGGGCCACCGGCGACACCAGGCGGCTGGCGCGGTCCCAGCTGGCCCAGTCGTCGCCGACGCGGAACTGCACGCCGCGGCCGTCCGCGGAATACTGCACGGCGGCGATGGCGACGCCGCTGGCGCGCGAGATCTGTACCAGTTCGCCGCTCTTCAGGTCGCGCTCGAACAGGTCGCCGTTGCGCAAAAAGGCGGAGCGGGTGCGGTCGCGGTTGTAGACGACCAGCCAGCCGTCCAGCCTGGCGAACTCCGCATCCTCGACCTTGCGCGCCTTGTTCAGGCCGGACGTGGCGCCGGTCTGGTAGACGTCGCGCAGCGGCGATCCGGCGCGCTTCTGTTTATACAGGACCTGCTTGCCGTCCCAGCTCCACCACGCATTTTCCACGGGGTTGCCGATCCAGTCGGGATGGGCCATGGCCTGGTCGAGGGTGACGGGCGTGCCGGAGTCGGCTGCAATTGCCGGGGCGGCGAGCAGCGCGGCAAGGACGGTGAGGGCGGAAGCGGAGACAGGGAGGCGCATCGTCGGTTGTCCGAGTAAAAATTGCAAAAAAGCATTCTAGCTCAGCCGACAGCAATGCAGCGTGGATTCGATTTGTAAACAACAACGCCCGGCCAGTGCCGGGCGTGTGGAGACGAGAGCAACAACCAGGAAAGCTTAGCGCAGCTTCTCCAGGCGCGACGGGTCGCCGATCCACATTTGCGGGTGATCCGCGATCCACAGTTCGGACGGGGCGGTCACGGTCGGGTTGCGGATGAAGAACACGATGCGGGTGACGATGGCCAGGGCCGAGATGGCGACGGTGACGTATTCGACTGGGGTCATGATGGTGTCCTGTATGAAAGACTTAATTACTTGGAGGCGAAGTGGCGCAGCTCGGCCGACAGGCTCGGGCTATGCGATTCGGCGGCGGCGGCCAGCGACAGCATCTCGCGGCGGCTTGCCTGCGCGTCGCGCTTGGCATCGTGTGCGAACCAGCCGCCGTGTGCGACGTAGAGTTCGATGGCGAAGGCGCGGATGTTGCGGGCGGTTTCTGCGAATTGGTGGCGCAGGCCTTTGCTCTGCGCCTGGGTGATCGTTGCGGTGCTCATTGTTTTCTCCAATAAATACTGTGTTGTTGCGGTGCAGTATAGGTAGATTGGAGAAATAAGTGAACTTTTAGTTCGTGATGCTAGCCATCATAATTATGAATATTTCTTGGCGGATAAGTGTGGCTCGTCCTTACTTCTGTTATGCGTCCAAGAAATATCTCTCTGGCCCGGAACTTGCATATTCCCAAGGCATGAAATCGCCACCTCCCGTTCCGCGCACCTTGCGCATCGTCGTGGTCAATACGGCCCAAGGCGCCGGCGAACAGGCCGCGGCGGCCCAGGCGCGGCGCAACACGGCGCTGCGCATCGGGCTGCTGGAATCGGGTTACGACATCGTCGCCTCGCTGCCGGCCGATATCTTCCTGCCCGAACGGATCGCCCAGATCCAGCCGGACATGATCATCATCGACAGCGAATCCGCCGCCCGCGACGTGCTCGAGCACATCGTGATCGCCACCCGCGACGAGCCGCGCCCGATCGTGCTGTTCACCGACGACCAGGATCCGTCCAGCATGGACGCCGCGATCGGCGCCGGCGTCTCGGCCTACATCGTGGCCGGGCTGCAGGCCGAGCGCGTGAAGCCGGTGCTGGACGTGGCCCTGGCCCGCTTCCGGCGCGAGCGCAAGCTGCTCGACGAACTCTCCGACACCCGCCGCCAGCTGGCCGACCGCAAGCTGGTCGAGCGCGCCAAGGGCGTGCTGATGGCGCGCAGCGGGCTCAATGAAGAAGAGGCTTACAGGAAGCTGCGCAGCATGGCGATGAACAGGAAGCTGCGGTTGGCCGAGGTGGCGCAGCGGGTGCTCGATGTGGAAGACCTGTTATGAGGACCGCAAAACATGCGCCGTCGTTCCCGCGAAGGCGGGAACGACGGTTAGGAACCTGATATGAAAAACATTATCCAGGCCGGCTTCATGCCGCTCACCGACTGCGCCCCCCTGATCATGGCCTCCATACTCGGCCTCGACGAAAAACACGGCATCAAGCTGGCCCTCAGCCGCGAACACTCCTGGTCCGGCATGCGCGACCGCCTGCTGAACGGCAGCCTCGACGTCGCCCACGTGCTGTACGGCCTGATATACGGCGTCGAGATGGGCATCGGCACGCGCGCGGTGCCGATGGCAGTGCTGATGAACTTGTCGCGCAACGGCCAGGCCATCACCCTGTCGCGCGCGCTGGGCGAGGCCGGGGTGACCGACGGCGCCGCGCTGGCGGCCCAGGTCCGCAGGAGCCGCCGGCGCTTCACCTTCGCCCACACCTTCCCGACCGGGAACCACGCGATGTTCCTGTATTACTGGCTGGCGGCAAGCGGCATCGATCCGCTGCGCGACGTGCGGATGGCGACGGTGCCGCCGGGCCAGATGGCGGCCAGCCTGGCGGCAGGGCATATCGACGGCTTCTGCGCGGGCGAACCCTGGGGCGCGCGGGCGGTGCTGGACGGCAGCGGCTTCACGGCGGCCACCAGCCAGGACATCTGGCCTGATCATCCAGGCAAGGCGCTGGGCGCCACCGCTGCTTTCGCCGACGCCCATCCGCAGGCCTGCCGGTCGCTGGTGGCGGCGCTGCTGGAAGCGGCGCGCTGGATCGAGGCCTCGCCCCTGCACCGCGACGCCACGGCCGAGGTGCTGGCCAGCCCGGCCTATGTCAACGCCGGCCGCGCCGCCATCGCCGCGCGCCTGCACGGTATCTACGAAGATGGCCTGGGGCGGCGCTGGCAGGATCCGGATCCGCTGCGCTTCCACGCCGGCGGCGAGGCCAACTTCCCCTGGCTGTCCGACGGCATGTGGTTCATGACCCAGCACCGGCGCTGGGGCCTGCTGCGCGACGATCCCGATTACTACGCGGTGGCCGCGCGCGTAAACCGGGTCGGCCTGTACCGCGAGGCCGCCGTGCTGGCGGGCGTGGCGGCGCCTGCCGCGCTGCTGCGTTCCTCGGTGCTGATCGACGGCCGGATCTGGAACGGCCGCGACCCCGCCGCTTATATCTCGGCCTTCGCGAACGGTGCGCCGCGCCCCGTTTTCGGGCATGGTGCACCGCAATGAAGCGATCCGCCTGGGGATATCCCGGCCTGCCAGGGGGAAGGGCGTCTGGCACGGCTCTTGCAGACACTCCCTGCAAGGATCAACGGCGATCCCCTTGAAATGAATTCAGCCGGTTCAATGAGGAACCGGCGCACAGGACAACGGCGTCCGCTGCACCCGGGCACACATGAAACGTGTTCGGCCAGGCAGCGGACGCCTTTCTTTTTATCGGGAGCGATCATGGCCGGCAAAGCAAATCACCTACAGCTGTTCTCCTTCGGCACGCCGCAGATGCGTGCCTTCCACCTGACCTGGATGGCCTTCTTCATCTGCTTCTTCGCCTGGTTCGCCTGCGCACCGCTGATGCCGGTCATCAAGGGCGAATTCCACCTGTCGGTGTCCCAGATCGCCGACATCAATATCGCCGCGGTCGCCATCACGATCCTGGTGCGCCTGCTGGTCGGCCCGCTGTGCGACCGCTTCGGTCCGCGCAAGACCTATACCGGCCTGCTGGCGATCGGCGCGATTCCCGTGCTGGGCGTGGCCATGGCCCAGAGCTACGAGAGCTTCCTGCTGTTCCGCCTCGGGATCGGCGCGGTCGGCGCCAGCTTCGTGATCACCCAGTACCACACCTCGGTGATGTTCGGCCCGCGCGTGGTCGGCACCGCCAACGCGGCGGCGGCCGGCTGGGGCAACAGCGGCGGCGGCGTGGCCCAGGCCACCATGCCCTTCTTGGCTAGCGCCGTGATCATGCTGGGCGTGAGCGAGACCATGGGCTGGCGCGTGGCCCTGCTGGTGCCGGGCGTGCTGATGCTGGTGATGGCCGTCGCCTACTGGAAGTTCACCCAGGACTGCCCGGAAGGGAATTACGCCGAGCTGCGCGCCGCCGGCATTCCCTTCGAAGCCAGCGGCAAGGGCGGCTGGGCGAGCTTCGTCCAGGCTTGCCGCAACTACCGCGCCTGGCTGCTGTTCGTGACCTATGGCGCCTGCTTCGGCATCGAGCTCTTCATCCACAACGTGGCCGCCGTCTACTACGTCGACCATTTCGGCCTCTCGCTGAAGGCAGCGGGCATGGCGGCCGGCAGCTTCGGCCTGCTGGCCCTGTTCGCCCGCGCCCTGGGCGGCTGGCTGTCCGACAGGGCCGCCGCGAGGGGAGACCTGAACAGCCGCGTCAACCTGCTGTTCATCCTGATGGTGGGCGAGGGCCTGGGCCTGCTGTGGTTCTCGCAGACCGGCGGCGTGGCGCCGGCGATCGTCGCCATGCTGGCCTTCGGCCTGTGCACCCACATGGCCTGCGGCGCCACCTATGCACTGGTGCCCTTCGTGAACCGCAAGGCGCTGGGCGGCGTGGCCGGCATCGTCGGCGCCGGCGGCAATGTCGGCGCGGTGCTGGCCGGCTTCCTGATGAAGGCTACCTCCGACGTGCGCCAGACCCTGTTCATCCTCGGCGGCGCCGTGCTGGTCTCGAGCGTGTGCGCGATCGGCGTGCGCTTCTCCAGCACCGCCATCGACACCGCGGCGCCGGCCGCAGCATAAGGAAACCGCATCATGAAACTCATCGTCATCGGCCACGGCATGGTGGGCCATAAATTCCTCGAAACCCTCTATGCCGATGCCGGCGCCTCCGCCTTCGAGGTCACCGTCCTGTGCGAAGAGCCGCGGCCGGCCTACGACCGGGTGCACCTGTCGGAGTTCTTTGCCGGCCGCAGCGCCGACCAACTGTCCCTGGTGGCGCCCGGATTCTTCGAACGCCCGGGTTTGACCCTGAAGCTCGACGCAAAGGCGGTGGCAGTCGACCGCGCCGCCAGGACCGTCACGCTGGCCGATGGTGAAGTGCTGGGCTACGACAAGCTGGTGTTCGCCACCGGTTCCTCTCCCTTCGTGCCGCCGGTCCCGGGCCGCGAGCGCGCCGGCTGTTTCGTCTACCGCACCATCGAGGACCTCGAAGCCATGCTGGCCCATGGCGCGACGGCGCGTTCCGGCGTGGTCATCGGCGGCGGCCTGCTGGGCCTCGAATGCGCGAAGGCCCTGCGCGACATGCAGCTCGAGACCCACGTGGTCGAGTTCGCGCCGCGCCTGATGGCGGTGCAGGTCGACGAACTGGGCGGACGCATGCTGCGTTCCCATATCGAGGCGCTGGGCGTGACCGTGCACACGCAAAAGAACACGCTGCGCATCGTCGACGGCGAGTCGGCCTTGCACCGCATGGAGTTCGCCGACGGCAGCGTCCTCGAGACCGACATGATCGTGTTCTCGGCCGGCATCCGCCCGCGCGACGAGCTGGCGCGCGCCTGCGGCCTGGAGCTTGGCCCGCGCGGCGGCATCGCCATCGACGATGCCTGTGTCGCCTCCGACCCGGACGTCTACGCGATCGGCGAGTGCGCGGCCTGGCAGGGGCAGACCTTCGGCCTGGTCGCGCCCGGCTACGACATGGCGCGCACGGTGGCGCGCGCGCTGCTCGGCCAGGCAGGGACTTTCGGCGGCGCCGACATGAGCACCAAGCTGAAGCTGATGGGCGTGGATGTGGCCTCGATCGGCGACGCCCACGCGGCGACGCCGGGCAGCCGCAGCTTCCAGTTCAGCGACGAACGCAAGCGCGTGTATAAAAAAATCGTGGTCTCCGACTGCGGCAAGCGCCTGCTGGGCGCGGTGCTGGTCGGCGATGCGGCCGAATACGGCAGCCTGCTGCAGGCCATGCTGAACGGCTTGAGACTGCCGGCGGCGCCCGAGTTCCTGATCCTGCCGGCGGGCGAGGGAGGTGCGCGCCCGGCGATCGGCGTCGACGCGCTGCCGGCCACGGCCCAGGTCTGTTCCTGCAATGCCGTCAGCAAGGGCACCATCCTTGACGCGGTCGCGGGCGGCGCCTGCGATATCGCGGCCGTCAAGGCCTGCACCAATGCGGGCACCGCCTGCGGCGGCTGCGTGCCACTGGTGAACCAGATCATGAAGGCGGAGATGCTTCAACGCGGGCTGGCCGTCAGCAACCACCTGTGCGAGCACTTTCCGTACTCGCGCCAGGAGCTGCACCACCTGGTCCGCGTCGGCGGGCTGCGCTCCTTCGGCGAGCTGCTGCACAAGCACGGCAAGGGCCTGGGCTGCGACATCTGCAAGCCGGTGGCCGCCAACATCCTGGCCTCGGCCTGGAACGATTTCGTGCTGAAACCCGAGCACGCCAGCCTGCAGGACTCGAACGACTACTTCCTCGGGAATATCCAGAAGGACGGCAGCTATTCCGTGGTGCCGCGCATGCCGGGCGGCGAGGTGACGCCGGACGGCTTGATCGCGGTGGGACAGGTGGCGAAGAAGTATGGCCTGTACACCAAGATCACCGGCGGCGCCCGCGTGGACATGTTCGGCGCCCGGGTCGACCAGCTGCCGGCGATCTGGGAGGAGCTGATCGCGGCCGGCTTCGAGTCCGGCCACGCCTACGGCAAGTCGCTGCGCACCGTGAAGTCCTGCGTCGGCTCGACCTGGTGCCGCTACGGCGTGGGCGACAGCATGGCTTTTGGCGTCGCGCTGGAGAACCGCTACAAGGGCCTGCGCGCGCCGCACAAGATCAAGTTCGGCGTGTCCGGCTGCACCCGCGAGTGCGCCGAGGCCCAGGGCAAGGACGTCGGCCTGATCGCCACAGATAAGGGCTGGAACCTCTACGTGTGCGGCAACGGCGGCATGAAGCCGCGGCATGCCGAGCTGCTGGCCTCGAACCTGGACGAAGCGGCGGTCGTCAGGCTGGTCGACCGCTTCCTGATGTTCTACGTGCGCACCGCTGACCGGTTGCAGCGCACCAGCACCTGGCGCGCGAATTTGGACACTGAGCTGGAGAACGGCCTGGACTACCTGAAGCAGGTGGTGGTCGAGGACAGCTTGGGGCTGGCCGCGGAACTCGAAGCCGACATGCAGCGCGTGGTCGACAGCTATGCCGACGAATGGAAGAACGCGGTCGAGGACCCGGCCGTGCGGGCGCGCTTCCGCAGCTTCGTCAACAGCGACCAGCATGACGACAACGTGGTCTTCATGCCGGAACGCGGCCAGGTGCGGCCGGCCACGCCGGAAGAACGCCGCTTCATTCCCATTACCCGTACGGCTTGAGACCAGGAGAGCAACATGCATCGCGATATTCAACTCAATCAATGGAACGCCATCTGCCCCCTCGACCGCATCGTGCCGGATACCGGCGTGTGCGCCCTGCTGAACGGGCGCCAGGTGGCCGTGTTCCGCGTCGGGGCGGAGTCCCCGCGCCTGTTCGCCATCGATAACTACGATCCGAATTCGCACGCCGCCGTGCTGTCGCGCGGGCTGATCGGCAGCATCGGCGAGCGCGTGGTGGTGGCCTCGCCCATCTACAAGCAGCACTTCGACCTGCAGACCGGCGAATGCCTGGAGGCGCCGCAGCACTCGGTGTCCAGCTATCCGGTGCGGGTCCAGGACGGCCAGGTCTGGGTAGGGGCCTAGCATGGACAAGCCATCGCTGGTCGTGATCGGCAACGGCATGGCCGGCATGCGCACGGTCGAGGAACTGCTCAAGCTGGACCGCGACAGGTACCGCATCACCGTGTTCGGCGCCGAGCCGCACGGGAACTACAACCGCATCCTCCTGTCTCCGGTGCTGGCCGGCGAAAAGACCGTCGAGGACATCATGCTGCACACGCGCGAGTGGTATGCGGAGCATGGCATCGCGCTGCACGCCGGAGACGCCATTTTGCGCATCGACCGCCAGCGCCGCACCGTGCACGCGGCTTCCGGCCTGGCCGTCGCTTACGACCGGCTGCTGCTCGCCACCGGTTCGAAACCCTTCATCGTGCCCGTCCCCGGCCACGAACTGCCCGGCGTGATCGGCTTTCGCGACCTGCACGACGTCGACACGATGCTGGCGGCCGCGCGTGCGGGCGGCCGTGCGGTGGTGATCGGCGGCGGCCTGCTGGGCCTGGAGGCCGCCAACGGCCTGCTGCGCCGGGGCATGGAGGTGACGGTGGTGCACGTGACCGCCAGCCTGATGAACCAGCAGCTCGATGCGCCGGCCGCCGAGCTGCTGCGCGCCTCGCTGGAACGGCGCGGCCTGCGCGTCCTGCTGAGCCGCCAGACCGCCGCCATCGAAGGCGAGGGGAGAGTGGAGGCGCTGCGTTTCGAAGACGGCGAGACCATCCCGGCCGACCTGGTCGTGATGGCGGCCGGCGTGCGGCCCAACGTCGCGCTGGCGAAGGAAGCCGGCCTGCACGTCGAGCGCGCGATCGTGGTCGACGACACCCTGCAGACCTACGACCCGCGCATCTACGCCGTCGGCGAATGCGTGCAGCACCGCCGCGCCACCTTCGGCCTGGTGGCGCCGATCTGGGACCAGGCCAGGGTCTGCGCGGCCCACCTGGCGGGCGCCGGCCACCGGCGCTACGTGCAGCAGGCCACCGCCACCAAGCTCAAGGTGACGGGCGTCGACCTGTACTCGGCCGGCGACATCGTCGGCGGTGAGGGCAGCGAAGACCTGGTGCTGCGCGACCGCCGCGGCGGCGTCTACAAGCGCCTGGTGGTGAGCGGGCGCCGCCTGCTGGGCGTGGTGCTGTACGGCGACGTCGCCGACGGTCCCTGGTACTTCGATCTGATCCAGAACCGCAGCGACATCTCTTCCATCCGCAACCACCTGCTGTTCGGCCAGGCCCAGGCCCTGGCGGCGGCATAACCGGAACTCCGCATGAAGCTGTCCGCCATCCCCACCACCGTTCGTACCACCTGTCCCTATTGCGGCGTCGGCTGCGGCGTGCGCGCCCAGGTCGGCCAGGATGGCGCGCTTGCGATTGCCGGCGACGAGGCGCATCCGGCCAGCCAGGGCAGGCTGTGCGTGAAAGGCGCGGCGCTGGGCGAGACCGTGGGCCTGGAGGGCAGGCTGCTGGCGCCGATGCTGCGCACCGAAGCCGGCCTGCACGAGGCAAGCTGGGAGGAAGCGCTCGACAGGGTCGCCGGCGGTTTTCAGAAGATCGTCGCCGAACATGGCCCGGACGCGGTGGCGCTGTACGTCTCCGGCCAGCTGCTGACCGAGGATTACTACGTCGCCAACAAGTTCATGAAGGCTTATATCGGCAGCGCGAACATCGACACCAATTCGCGCCTGTGCATGTCCTCCGCCGTGGCCGGCCACAAGCGCGCCTTCGGCGAAGACATCGTGCCCGGCTGCTACGAAGACTTCGAACTGGCCGACCTGGTGGTGCTGGTGGGTTCGAACGCCGCCTGGTGCCATCCGACCCTGTACCAGCGCATCGCGCGCGCCAGGGAAGCGCGGCCGCAGATGAAGGTCGTCGTGATCGACCCGCGCCGCACCGCCACCTGCGAGCTGGCCGACCTGCACCTGCCGCTCAAGCCGGGCAGCGACGTCTGGCTGTTCAACGGACTGCTGGCGTATCTGGCGACCCGGGGCGCGCTCGATGCCGCTTTCGTGGATGCGCATACCGCCGGCCTGGGCGATGCGCTGGATGCGGCGGGCCAGGCCGGCAGTCTGCTCGACGTGGCCAAGGCCTGCCGGCTCGACCCGGGCCAGCTGCTGGCCTTCTACGAGCTGTTCGCCAACACGGAAAAGACCGTCACCGCCTTCACCATGGGCGTGAACCAGTCGTCCAGCGGCGCCGACAAGGTCAACGCCATCATCAACTGCCACCTGGCCACGGGCCGCATCGGCCGTCCCGGCATGGGGCCGTTCTCGCTGACCGGCCAGCCGAACGCGATGGGCGGGCGCGAGGTGGGCGGGCTGGCCAACATGCTGGCGGCCCACATGGAGCTGGACGATGCCTCCCAGCGCGCCGCCCTGCAGGCCTTCTGGGATGCGCCGCGGATGGCCGACAAGCCCGGCCTGAAAGCGGTCGACCTGTTCCGCGCGATCGAGGAGGGCAAGGTCAAGGCCGTGTGGATCATGGCGACCAATCCCCTGGTCAGCCTGCCGGATGCGGACCAGGCCCGCCGCGCGCTGGCGAAGTGCGAGCTGGTGGTGGCCTCCGACATCGTGGCCGGCACCGACACCAACGCCATGGCCCACGTGCTGCTGCCGGCCCTCGGCTGGGGCGAGAAGGACGGTACGGTCACCAACTCCGAACGCTGCATCTCGCGCCAGCGCGCCTTTTTATCCGCGCCGGGGCAGGCGAAAGCCGACTGGGAGATCGTCTGCGAGGTCGCGCGCCGCATGGGCTTCAAAGGCTTCGATTTCACTTCGCCGCACCAGATCTTCGACGAGCATGCGCGCCTGTCCGGCTGGCAGAACGGCGCCGGCAGCCAGCGCCGCCGCCTGTTCGACGTCGAAGGCCTGGCCGGGATGACGCGCCGCGAATACGACGCCCTGGCGCCGGTCCAGTGGCCGGTGCGCCGTCCTGGCGACAGCTCGAAGCGCCTGTTCGGCGACGGCCTGTTCTCCCACCCCGACGGCAAGGCGCGCTTCGTCGCCACCCGTGCCCGCCTGCCGGTGCATGCGCCCGACGCCGACTATCCGCTGGTGCTGAACACCGGCCGCGTGCGCGACCAGTGGCACACCATGACGCGCACCGGCCGCTCCGCCAGGCTGGCCGAGCACGTGGCCGAACCCTTCGTCGACCTGCACCCGCAGGATGCGCTGCTGTGCGGGGTGAAGGAGGGTGAGCTGGCGCGCGTCGGCAGCCGCTGGGGCGCGTGTGTGGCGCGCGTGCGGCATGGCGGCGGCATCGCGCGCGGCAGCGTGTTCATGCCCATCCACTGGAGCGGCCAGACGGCTTCCGATGCGCGGGTCGGCGCGGTAGTGAACCCGGCGGTCGACCCGGTCTCGGGCGAACCCGAATTCAAGCACACGCCGGTGCGCGTCGAGCCCTTCGGCGTGCGCTGGTACGGCTTCATCCTCAGCCGCGCCGCGCTGGCGCTGGAGGATGCCGCCAACTGGACCCGCATCCAGGGAACGGACTTCATCCGCTACGAGCTGGCCGGACGCCATCCCTTCGCCGATGCGGCCGGCTGGGCGCGGCGCCTGCTGCGGGTGGAGGACGAAGACGCCGACTGGATCGAGCTCGAAGACCGCAGCGGCGGCGTCTACCGCGCCGCCCACCTGGTCGACGGGCGCATCGAGGCCTGCCTGTTCGTGTCGCAGCGCCAGGACCTGCCGGCGCCCGGTTCTCCGTCCCGGAATTGGCTGGCGCAGATGTTCGGCAAGGACCATCTGAGCCAGCAGGACCGTATCGGCCTGCTGTCCGGCCGCGCAAGAGAGCAGGGCGCCGATCCGGGACCGACCGTGTGCTCCTGCTTCGGCGTGGGGCGCAACACCATCCGCATCGCCATCGAGAAGCACGGTTTTCAGGACGCCTCGCAGGTCACGGCCTGCGTGAAGGCCGGCGGCAATTGCGGCTCCTGCGTGCCGGAGATCCGCGCGCTGCTGGCGGAAGTGCATGCAGCGGAAAAGGAAAGGGTTTGAACCGTTCGGGCGGCGAATCCTGCATTCCATCTCAAAAAGGCAAGGTGGCGGGGACTTCATGCTTACAATGATTTCACCTTAACCCCACCGAGAGTATGCAATGCGTCCAATCACACTTGCAGTTGCCGCCGCCCTTTCCATCGCCGCCGCCGGCGCGCAGGCGGAGAGCGAGGTCCGCACCACGCCGGCCTTCACCTCGATCAGCGTGCAGGGGCCGATCAGCGTCACCGTGGATGCGGGCAAGGCGCAGTCGCTGACGGTGCGTGGCGACGCCAGGTTCCTCAAGGAGCTGACGAGCGAAGTCGTGAATGGAGAACTGCGCCTGCACATGCGCAACAAGAGCTACAGCACCAAGGATGGCGACCAGCGCATCGCCATCACCATGCCGGAGCTGCGCGCCATCGCCGTCGAAGGCGCCGGCGAAATCAAGCTGAATCACATCCGCGGCGAGCGTCTCGACGTGAACTACCGCGGCGCCGGCAGCATGGGCATCAACGGCGAAGTGAAGACCTTCAGGATGCAGGCCGAAGGCGTCGGCGAAGTCGATTCGAGGGCCCTGATCGCGAACGACGTGGACATCCGCTTCCGCGGCATCGGCGACGTCAAGGTCTACGCAAGGAACAGGCTCGACGCCGTCGTGCAGGGCATGGGCAGCCTGACCTATTACGGCAAGCCGGCCACGGTCAATAAATCGGTAGGCGGCATCGGCTCGGTGAAGGCCGGCGACTGAGCCGGCGGCCGGGTTCAAGCCGGAGGCAGGATCCCGAAGGCCTGCGGCACCGCCACCTTCATGATGTCGATGAAGCGCCGCAGCCGCGCCGGATAGAAGCGCGCCGGCGGATAGATCAGGTGGATCGGCAACGGCGCCGCATGCCAGTCCGGCGTCAGCTGCACCAGGCGGCCGGCCTCCAGTTCTTCGCGCAGCGCCCAGGACGAGCCGAGCGCCACGCCCACGCCCAGCATGGCCGCATTGCGCATCGCGTACAGGTTGTCGGTGAACATGCGCGGCTGGATCGGGATGCGCAGCGTCTCGCCGCTCTGGCCGTGGGTCAGCGCGACTTCGTTGCGGTAGAAGGGAAAGACCGAGATCCAGGGCAGGGCCGCCAGCTGCTCCGGATGCGTGGGCAGCGCAAGGCCTTCCAGCACGGACGGCGCGCACACCACGATGCGCGGCACCTCGCCCAGCCGGATCGCCACCACCGAAGGGTCGGGGATGTCGCCGACCCGGATCGCGCAGTCGATGCCTTCGGCGATGAAGTCCGGCGTGCGGTCGTGCAGGGTCCAGTCGACCGTCATCTTCGGATAGCGCTTCAGGTACTCCACCAGCGGCGTCACCAGCTGCTGCTGGCCGAAGGCGTGCGGCGCGATCACGCGCAGCAGCCCGACCGGTTCCTCGCCGGCGCCGCGGATCTCGCTCTCGAATTCCTGCCAGCCCGCGATCAGTTCCTTGGCCCGCGTATAGCAACGCATGCCGTCGTCGGTCAGCTTCATCGCGTGGGTGGAGCGCTGCAGCAGGCGCACGCCCAGCGATTTCTCCAGGGCCTTCAGACGCCGGCTGATGGTCGGCTGGGTGGTTTCCAATAGCCGCGCCGCCGCCGACAGGCTGCCGGCCTCCACGATGCGAACGAAGGTCTCCACGAGCATCATGCGGTCTGTTATGCGGTCGGCGGAGGAAACAACGCCGTTGAGGTCAGTGTTCATACGTTCATCGTATAACACTTCGACGTTTCGCGCGTCTACCATACGCGGGCCGTACTGACGATAATGGCAGCATCCTCAAAGCCAACAACAACACAACGCCATGAATTCCGCTACCACTACCGTAAAACCCGCCCAGCCGCATCTATCGACGTCGCTGACCTTCCTGCTGGCCGGCGGCACCGGCCTGACCGTCGCCGCCCTCTATTACAGCCAGCCGACGCTCGGCGTGCTGGCCGGCGACCTGCACGCCAGCCCGCGCCAGATCGGCTGGATCCCGACCCTCACCCAGTTCGGCTACGCGATCGGCCTGCTGCTGCTCGCGCCGCTGGGCGACCGTTTCGACCGCCGCAACATCATCCTGCTGAAGGCCGTGATCCTGTGCGCGGCGCTGCTGCTGACCGGCCTGGCGCCCGGCCTCGGCGTGCTGCTGGGCGCCAGCCTGCTGGTCGGCCTGTTCGCCACCGTGGCCCAGGACATCGTCCCCGCCGCCGCCACGCTGGCCCCGCCGCACGAACGCGGCAAGGCGGTCGGCACCGTGATGACGGGCCTCCTGATGGGCATCCTGCTGTCGCGCGTGGTGAGCGGCTTCGTCGCCGAGAACTTCGGCTGGCGCACCGTCTTCATCGCCGCCGCGGTCAGCGTCGCGCTGCTGGCGGTGGTGCTGGCCAAGGGCCTGCCGCGCTTCGCGCCGACCAGCAACCAGCCGTATCCTGAGCTGCTGAAGTCGCTGGCCCACCTGTGGGTCGAATATCCGAAGCTGCGCCAGGCCGCGCTGGCCCAGGCCCTGCTGGCGCTCGGCTTCTCCGCCTTCTGGTCGACCCTGGCGGTGATGCTGCACGAAGCCCCGTTCCACCTCGGCTCGGCCGCCGCCGGTTCCTTCGGCCTGGCCGGCGCCATGGGCGCCCTGGCCGCGCCCTTCGCCGGCCGCCTGGCCGACCGCCATGGCCCGGCCCGCGTCATCCGCATCACCGTCGGCGTGACCGTGGTCTCGTTCGCATCGATGCTGCTGATGCCGCTGCTGCCGGCGCCGGCCCAGCTGGCCCTGCTGGCACTGGCCACGGTCGGCTTCGACCTGGGCGTGCAGGCCAGCCTGATCTCGCACCAGACCATCGTCTACGGCATCGCACCGGAAGCGCGCAGCCGCCTGAACGCGATCCTGATGACCTGCATGTTCGTCGGCATGTCGCTGGGCGGCCTGCTGGGCGCCCAGGCCCTGGCGTCCTGGGGCTGGACCGGCGTGGTGCTGCTGGCCACCGTCTCCTCGATCGGCGCGCTGCTGGTGCGCCTGCGGGCCCGCAACTGAACGAAATCAGCCCGGCGGCGGGGCGGTATTGACCGCCAGCTGCGCGGCGAAAGCGCGCCGGTAAGCCGGGCGCGCTTCGCCGCGTGCGACATAGGCGGCAAGCTTGGGGAACTCGTCCAGGATGCCGGATGGCCTGGCCCTGAGCAGCACCGACACCATCATCAGGTCGCCGGCGCTGAATGCGCCGTCGAGCCAGTCCGCATCTTTCAAGTGGGCGGACAGCTGCCGCAGGCGGCTGCGCACACGCTCCCCGACCAGCGGCAGGCGCTCCGCGGCCCATGGTTTGTCGCCTTCGAGGACCCTGGCCGTGAACAGGTCGAGGATAGTCGGCTCCACGGTATTCAGCGCCGCGAACATCCAGGTAATGGCGCGTGCCCGGGAATGCGGATCCTCCGGCAGCAGGCCGGGGAAGCGCTGGGCGATATGGAAGACGATCGCACCGGTCTCGAACAGCGCCAGCCCGTCTTCCTCGTAGGTCGGGATCTGGCCGAAGGGATTGAGGGCGAGGTGGGCGGCTTCCTTCATCGCGCCGAATGACAGCAGGCGCACCGTGTAGGGCTGCCCGGCTTCTTCCAGTGCCCAGCGCACGCGGGTGTCGCGCGCCAGCCCCTTGCCGCCGTCCGGCGAGCGTTCGAAGGCGGTGATGGTGATGGTCATGTGCAGGTCCTTTCGGCGATGGCAATTGGAATGCCGATTATCTACCGATCCGCATATTGATGGGCCAGCGCACCGGCCGCCTGCGGTTCGGGTCGCCCCAGGCCGCACCGATATCGTTGGCGAAGGCGATCAGCAGGTCTTCCCGTCCCGCTTCCCTGGCGCTGCGCACGG
>Ga0308169_10001441_pt1 | contig 27875 bp, 29 predicted proteins | sample PhyBR1_2_FD_202139 | JGI IMG/M metagenome (GOLD analysis project Ga0308169, IMG submission 202139) | Phyllosphere microbial communities from UC Gill Tract Community Farm, Albany, California, United States - DLSLSB.R1 | ecosystem: Host-associated > Plants > Phyllosphere > Unclassified | place...
CTACGTCGTCAAGCCCAACGGCGGCAACAACGCCGGGCACACCGTCGTCGTAGGCGGTGAAAAGTACGAACTCAAGCTGCTGCCGGCAGGCATCCTTAGCCCCAACGCGGTTCCCATCATCGGCAACGGCTGCGTGGTGAACCTTGAGGCGCTCTTCCAAGAGATCGACGGCTTGCAGGCCCGCGGCGCCGACACCTCCCGGCTGCGCGTCTCCGCCAACGCCCACCTCGTGGCCCCGTACCACCAGGTCCTTGACAAAGTCACCGAACGCTTCCTGGGCAAGCGCGCCATCGGCACCACCGGCCGCGGCATCGGGCCCGCCTACATGGACAAGGTGGCCCGCCTCGGCATCCGCGTCCAGGACGTCTTCGATGAATCCATCCTCCGCCAGAAGGTGGAAGGCTCGCTGCGCCAAAAGAACGAACTCCTGGTAAAGGTCTACAACCGCCGCAGCGTGGTGGTGGATGAGATCGTGGAGTACTTCCTCTCCTTCGCCGAGCGGCTCCGCCCGCTGGTCATCGACAGCACGCTGGTCCTGAACTCCGCCCTGGACGAAGGCAAGGTGGTCCTGATGGAAGGCGGCCAGGCCACGTTCCTGGATGTGGACCACGGCACCTACCCGTTCGTCACCTCCTCCAACCCCACCGCGGGCGGCGCGTCGGTTGGCTCCGGAATCGGACCCACCCGTATCTCCCGTTCCATCGGCATCATCAAGGCCTACACCACCCGCGTTGGTGCAGGGCCGTTCCCCACGGAACTCTTTGACGAGATGGGAATGTACCTGCAGAAGACCGGCGGTGAATTCGGCGTCAACACCGGCCGGCCGCGCCGCTGCGGCTGGTACGACGCCGTCCTGGCCCGCCACGCCTCCCGCGTGAACGGCTTCACGGACTACTTCGTCACCAAGCTGGACGTGCTCACCGGCATCGAACAGATCCCGGTCTGCGTTGCCTACGACGTGGACGGTGTCCGCCACGACGAGATGCCCATGACCCAGACTGAGTTCCACCACGCCAAGCCGATCTTCGAATACTTCGACGGCTGGACGGAGGACATCACCGGCGCCCGCACCCTCGCGGACCTCCCCGAGAACGCCCGGAACTACGTGCTGGCACTGGAAAAGCTCTCCGGAACCCGCTTCTCCGCCATAGGCGTGGGCCCGGACCGGGACCAGACCATCGTGGTGAACGACCTCATCAACGACTAAGATCTTGGCCCACGCCCGCTAGGGAGCGGGCAGGGATTACGACGGCGGCAGGCCACCTTCACGGGTGGCCTGCCGTTTGTTCTTGGGCCCGGACAGCAATTTACACAGGCTTAACGCAAACGGTCTTGTGAGGCCGTCGGCGCCGCGGTCACACTCGGTATTACCCCTGCTGCCCAAGGAAGGACCGTCATGGCCGGACAATTCGAAGCATTCATCGACCCCGATTCGTTCTTCCGGTTCCGCCTCCTTGGCCCGGACGGGGGAGAGATCGCAGTTTCCGGACCGTATATGGACAAAGCATCGGTGGTGGCCGGGATCGCTGCGGTACGGGAATGTGCCGGGACAGGCCTGGTGACCGACCTCTGCCCGGCCGGTGCGTTGGCCCGCCCGGAAAACCCGCCCGTAACCTTGGCTGCCGCTGTTGCAGCGGAGCCGCCCGCCGCCGTCGTGCCCGTATGCAGTGAGGAGCGCCTGCCGGCCAGGCTGCACGCGTTCGCAGCGGCAAAGGCACCGCGCCGGCAGGCGGTGGCGCCGCGTTGGACCAGGACAGCAACCCGATGACGGGGCGTTGCAGCCGTCCAAAAATAATATTTTGAAAAGGCGTAACCCTTTGGGGACCCCTGGCGATTACCCCTATGAAGTGCCGGCCTGGAACCTGTCCCCCATCACGTTCCAGGCCGGCTCTTTTGTCTCTCCGCACGGTTTGCCGCGTCTGCGGGGCCCGGCACTGGAACCGCGTTCCGGAGCCGTGGCGCTTCCCGCCGGCTGGTTACCGAAGGGTAAAGTAGGGGCAGCGTTCCGGATGTACTGAACGCTGGCCTGCCAACACCCTCCTTGACGGAAAGCGCACTACGTCAGTGACCGATGCCCAGACAGACGACGCTCCGGACCAGCCGGTTTCCGGAACTGCTGCCTTCAGCCTCGTTTACAAGACGTATGCATCACAGGTACTGGGCTATCTCACGGCCCGGGGAGTCGAGGATCCGGAGGCCGCCATGCAGGAAGTGTTCCTTTCCGTGCTTCCCCGGCTTGAGACCGTGCATGGGGGAGACGCCGGGCTCCGCACTTTCATTTTCTCTGTGGCCCACGCACGGATGGTGGACGACCACCGCCGCCAAAGCCGCACACCGTTCAAGCTGCCCTTCGAACCCGAACTCGACCACCGCGAGGACGCGTCGGCGGAGAAAGAAGCGCTGCAGCGCATCTCGCCCCAGGAAGTCCTCAGACTGCTGGACGGGCTGCCCCGGGATCAGCGGGAGGTGCTGTCCCTTCGGCTGGTGGGAGGCCTGACAGTAGAACAGACGGCGGAGGCCATGGAGAAAAGCGCCGGTTCGGTAAAACAGCTCCAGCGGCGTGCATTGCTGAAACTCCGGGAACTTAAGGCAGTGAAGGAGTATTTCAGGCCATGACATCCACCTCGGATAACCTCACGAGCCTTGTTGATGACATGCTCCAGGACGCCGGCTGCGGCCAGGACGCCGAGCTGCGGGATGCCCTGCTCTCGCTGGGCACCCTTGCTTCCCTGCCCGTGCCTTCACCGTCGGCTGAGCTTGCCGCGCTGCTTGAGGGTGGTGCGCCGGCGGCCAGTATGCCTCAACCCGGTGACTCTGCCGAGGCACAGCCTGGCGACCAGGCGCACGAACAGGCTGCGGAACAACCAGATGACGAACTTGCCCGTCGCCGTCGTCGCCACCGCCCCACAGCACTGGGCCTGGTTCTGGTGGCCGGAATGGGACTGGGCGTTGGCGGGGTGGCCGCGAGCTCCACAGCACCCGAAAACAGTGCCCTTGAGCACGTGCTGGAGGACTGGACGCCGTGGAACACTCCGGCAGCCAAGGCCGCCGGCCCCGGCTATCGTGGCCCGGCAGTAGCGGCGGCAGCAGACCTCGCCGATGCGGCTTCAACAGGAGCGGCAAGCGGAACCGCCGACGCCGCAAACCTGGCCTCCGTGCTCCTGCACGGCCCCGCGGGAAGGTCCGGCCGCGCTGCCCTTCCGCCATGCGCCGGCCCGGTGAAGCTCGACGCCGGCAATGCTTCGGCCAGGTGCGGCGCCGGGGCAACCAGCGCGGTTACGGACGGCAATGGAAGCGGCAGCAAGGACAGCATGCGGCCGCCTGTGGTCAAGGGAACGGCGGCAGGGCAGGGCTTGCCAGGGGCCGTCAAGGCTGACGCACCGGCGTTGACCACGCCTGGAGGCCCAGGTGCAACCGGTGCTGCCGCCCAGAACACGGACGGTTCCCCGGGCACCACGCAACCTGCACCTGCCCAGGGACAGCTTCAAGGCCAGTCCCAGGGCCAGCCATCGGGTGAAGGCCAGGGCAACGGCCAGAAGGGCCCTTCCCCCGCCAAATAGCCTTTAACGGGAACAGCGGGCCCGTGGCAACGGACCCGCTGTTCCCATTGGACAAAAGTGTCAGGCCAGGACCTGGCGCTTCGAGGAGATCACGCCGGTGTCGAAACCGGCCAGGTGGAGTCCGCCATGGAAGCGGGCATGCTCGATCTTCACGCAGCGGTCCATCACCACGTTGAGCCCGGCGGCCTCCGCCGCTGCGGCCACACCTTCGTGCCAGGAGCCCAGCTGCAGCCAGAGGGTCTTGGCGCCCGCCGCCACTGCCTCGTCAAGGACTCCCGGAAGGTCGTCGTGTTTGCGGAACACGTCAACAATGTCCGGGCTCTCCGGCAGGTCCGCCAGGGAAGCGTAGGTGGGCTGTCCCAGGATTTCCTTGACCACGGGGTTCACAAAGTACACCTTGTAGCGGGTGGAGGACAGCAGGTAGGTGGCCACAAAGTAGCTGGCCCGCGACGGCTTGTCCGAGGCGCCAACAATGGCAATCGACTTCGCCTGCCGCAGCAGGGACAGCCGCTCCGGCGCCGACGGGCCGGTCCAGGTACGTTCTGCGGTGCTCATGCGTTCGCTCCGATCGTGCAGGAATCCTTGGCTGAACTGCTCAAAGCCTGGCTTTCGACAGGCTCAACCAACGTGTTGGACGCCTTGGTCAGTGCCTGGTCCAGGTCCCACAGGATATCGTCGATGTCCTCAAGGCCAACCGAGATGCGGACCAGGTCGGCCGGAATGCCCGCAGCTTCCAGCTGGGCCGGACTGAGCTGCTGGTGCGTGGTGGAGCCGGGGTGGATTACCAGGGTCCGGGAGTCGCCCACGTTGGCCAGGTGCGAGGCCAGCTGCAGGGACTCGATGAACTTCTGGCCGGCAGCGCGTCCGCCCTTGACTCCAAAGGAGAACACCGAACCCGGGCCCAGCGGCAGGTACTTCCGCGCCCGTTCGAAGTGCGGGTGTGAGGGCAGGCCGGAGTAGTTGACGTAGGCTACCCGCTCATCGTTTTCCAGCCATTCGGCCACGGCCTGCGCGTTCTTCAGGTGCTCGTCCAGCCGCTGTGCCAGGGTTTCAACGCCTTGGAGCAACTGGAACGCCGACTGCGGCGAAAGGGCGGGACCGATGTCCCGCAGCTGCTCCGAACGGAGCTTGGTGAGGAACCCGTACTCGCCAAAGTTGCCCCACCAGGAGACGTTGCCGTAGGAAGCCACGGGCTCGGTCATGGTTGGGAACTTGCCGTTGCCCCAGTTGAAGCGGCCGCTTTCCACCACCACCCCGCCGAGGGTGGTGCCGTGCCCGCCCAGGAACTTGGTGGCGGAATGGATCACGATGTCGGCACCATGTTCGATAGGCCGCACGAGGTACGGCGTGCTCAAGGTGGCATCGACCACCAGGGGGATGCCAGCGTCGTGCGCCACCTTTGCCAGCCCCGCCAGGTCCTGGACCTCCGACGACGGGTTGGCCACCACCTCCACGAAGATCGCTTTGGTGTTGTCCTGGACAGCCGCCGCATAATCCGCGGGATCCGTGCCGGGGACGAACGTGGTGTCCACGCCGAACCGGCGCAGGGTCACGTCCAACTGGGTCACCGTCCCGCCGTACAGCTGGGAGGCTGCCACGATGTGGTCGCCCGCCTGCGTCAGCGCAGCGAAGGTGATGAACTCCGCCGCCATGCCCGAGGACGTCGCAACCGCTCCGATGCCGCCCTCCAGGGACGCAATGCGCTCTTCGAAGGCCGCCACCGTGGGGTTGCCGATGCGGGAGTAGATGTTGCCGTACTTCTGCAGGGCGAAGAGGTTGGCGGCATCGTTGGTGTCTTTGAACACGAACGACGTGGTCTGGTAGATGGGAACGGCCCGGGCGCCGTGCTCGGCGTCAGGGGTGCCACCGGCATGCAGGGCGCGGGTGCGGAAACCGAAACTACGCTCAGCCATCAGACGGCCACCGCCTCGGCGGCCGGGGCGCCGGACAGGTCCAGTTCCGTGCCGTTCTTCCGGGCCAGGTCTGCTTCCAGTTCGCGGACGATCGGCAGGATGTCCCGGCCGAACGCGGCCACCTCCTCCTGGAAGTGCAGGTAGCAGGTCAGGAAGAGGTTCACGCCGATCTTCTTGTACTCGACGATCCGTTCAGCGATCTGCTCGGGAGTTCCGATCAGCTGGGTCTTGAAGCCGTCGTTGTACTGGATCAGGTCCTCGAACGTGGAGTCGGCCCACATGCCCTTGCCGTCCTTCGTGGAAGCGCCGGCTTCCTGCACCGCGTCCCGGAACCCCTGGACAGCAGGCTTGTGTGCCTTCTCCACGATCTCGCGCAGGGTGTCCCGGGCTTCCTTCTCGGAGTCGCGGGCAATGACGAAGCCGTTCAGCCCGAAGCGGGGCGCGGCCAGCTGTCCCGCGGTGCCGCGGCGGGCTTCACCGGCCGAGGCGACGACGCCGGCAATGTTTTCCTTGAAACCATCCAGGTCCTTGCCGTTGGAGAAGTACCAGTCCGCCACCCGGCCGGCCGTGGCCTGGGCCGCGGTCGAGTTGCCGCCGAAGAAGATCTCGGGGTGGGCGCGGCCAGGGACGTCCACCGGGGCGGGGTTCAGCGTGAAGTCGGTGATGTTGTAGTACTTGCCGGACTGGCTGTATTCCTGTTCGGTCCACAAGCCGCGCAGCACGTTGATGAATTCCTCGGTGCGGACGTAGCGTTCGTCGTGCTCCAGCCACTCCAGGCCGAAGTTGGTGAACTCGCTCTTCAGCCAGCCGGAAACGATATTCACGGCGGCGCGGCCGTTGGAGATGTGGTCCGCGGTGATGATGTACTTCGCCAGCACGCCGGGGTGCCACATGCCGGGGTGGACGGCGGCGATCACCTTGAGCCGCTCGGTGGCAGCAAGCAGCGCCAGGCTGAACGAGGTGGCCTCGTGCTGCTTGTCCGCCCCGTAGGAGGCGGCGTAGCGCGTCTGGGTCAGAGCGTATTCGAAGCCGGACTCCTCCGCGATGCGGGCCAGCTTCTTGTTGTAGTCGAAGTCCCATCCCGTGCGCTGTTCAATGGTGGATACCACCAGGCCGCCGGAGACATTGGGTACCCAGTAGGCGAACTTGAGCGGCTCGGAGAGACGTGCGACGTTGCTGATGTCTGTCATGATTCTTCCTTCGGTAGGGCCCGCTGCTGCAGGACTTCCTGGATGCCGGCGATCGCCGGTTCGTTCTGGAGTGAGGTGGTGTCACCCAGCGTTGTTCCTTCGAACAGCTGGGTGAGCAGCCGGCGCATGATCTTGCCGCTGCGGGTTTTGGGAACATCGGGAACCACGACGACGTCGCGCGGCTTGGCGATGGGCCCGATTTCCTTGGCCACGTGGTTGCGGAGCTTGTCGGTGGTTGAGCTTGTGGAAACCCCTGCCTTCAATACAACGAAGGCAACTACGGCGTGCCCTGTCTTCGGGTCCGCCACCGGGCAGACGCCGGCCTCCACCACGTCCGGGTGCGAGACCAGGGCGGACTCAATCTCGATGGTGGAGAGCAGGTGGCCAGAGACATTCAAGGTGTCATCCACCCGGCCCAGGATCCAGATGTCGCCGTCGGCATCGTACTTGGCGCCGTCGCCGGCCAGGAACCAGCCCTGGTCCGCGTACTTGCTCCAGTAGGAGTCGAAGTAGCGCCGGGGGTTGCCCCACACCGTCCGCGCGATGGCGGGCCCGGGGGAGTCGACCACGATGTATCCCTGGACGCCCGGCGCAACTGTTGTGCCGGCGTCGTCCACGATCCTGGTGCTCACCCCGGGAAGGGGACGCGCCGCGCAGCCCGGTTTGAAGCTGGTGTCCGTGGGGGAGGGGGAGAGGATGGTGGCACCGGTCTCGGACTGCCACCACGTGTCCACCATGGGAGCGGTGCCCGCGCCCACGTTGTCACGCAGCCAGCGCCAGGCCTCCGGATTGACCGCCTCGCCCACCGTGCCCAGCAGGCGGATGGACGAGAGGTCGTAGGTGTCCGGCACGCCGTCGGGGAACCAGCCCATGAGGGAGCGGACCAGCGTCGGTGCGGTGTAGTACTGGGTTACGCCGTAGCGTTCGATGATCTCGAAGTGCCGGCTGGGGTGCGGGGTGTTCGGCGTGCCTTCGAAGATCACCTGGGTGACGCCGTTGGAGAGCGGTCCATAGATCTCGTAAGTGTGCGCCGTGACCCAGGCAAGGTCCGCGGTACACCAGTGCACGTCCCGGTCACGCAGCGCGGCATCCGGGTTGCTGAAGAGGTGCTCGAAGCTCCACGAGGCCTGCGTCAGGTAGCCGCCGGAGGTGTGCACCAGGCCCTTGGGCTTACCGGTGGTGCCGGAGGTGTACATGATGAACAGCGGCGTCTCGGCGTCGAACGCCTCGGGCTCGTGGACATCGGCCGCGGTGTCGACGACGTCATGCCACCACACGTCGCGGCCTTCGGTCATGGAGACGGTTGCCAGGTCGCCCGCCGGGGTGGTGCGGTTGACCACCAGGACGTGCTCGATGGCGTTCTCACCGGCGACGGCGGCGTCAGCGTTGTCCTTCACCGGTACGGCCACGCCGCGGCGGAACTGGCCGTCGGTGGTGACCAGGAGTTTGGCGCCGGTGTCCTCCACCCGGAACTTCAAGGCCTCGGCGGAGAAACCGCCGAACACCAGGGAGTGGATCGCGCCGATCCGTGCCACCGCCAGGGTGATGATGATGGTTTCTGGAATGACCGGCAGGTAGATCACCACCCGGTCGCCCTTGGTGATGCCCAGTGCCAGGAGGGCGTTGGCCGCCTTGGACACCTCGCGCTGGAGTTCGGCGTAGGTGATGGAGCGGCGGTCGCCGGGCTCGCCCTCGAAATGGAGGGCAACCTTGTTGCCGCGGCCGTCAGCGACGTGCCGGTCCACGCAGTTGGCGGCCACGTTGAGCTTGCCGCCCTCGAACCAGGTGATCTCCGGGCCGCGGCCGGCTTCGGGATCGGCCGGATTCCAACGGTGCGCGGTGTGCCACGGGGTGGCCCAGTCCAGGCGCAGCGCCTGCTGCTCCCAGAAGGCAACGTTGTCCGGGTGCACCCCTGCGTTCAGGTCCAAGGTTTCGGTGGTGCTCAAGCCCATCGTTTCACCGCCCACTTTGAGGCCAGGCCCAGCAGGGCATCGGTAATTTTTCCAATGACGGCCAGTAGAACGATGGCCAGGAGCAGCCGGTCGGTGCGGCCGTTGTTTTGCGAGTCGATCAGCAGGAAGCCCAGCCCCATGGAGGAGGCGATGAGTTCGGCCGCCACCAGGAACAGCCAGGCCTGGGCAAGGGCCAGGCGAAGGCCCGAGAACACTGCCGGAACCACGGCGGGCAGCTGCACGGTGGTCAGCAGCCGGACACCCTTGAGCCCGAATGCGCGGGCTGCCTCCACCAGGTTGCGGTCCACGTGGCGCAGGGCCAGGGAGACCGTGGTGAACACCGGGAAGAAGGCGCCGATGATGATGAGGGTGACCTTGGAGTCCTCGCCGATCTTCATCCACAGGATCAACAGCGGCACCCAGGCCAGCGATGGTACAGCGCGCAGCGCGCCGATGGTGGGTGCCAGCAGGGCGTCGGCGAGTTTTGACAATCCCACGGTTGCGCCCAGGACCAGGCCCAGGACGGCGCCCACCAGGAATCCGATCAGGACGCGCTGGGTGGAAATGGCGATATGGGTCCCCAGCTCGCCGCGCTCCACCAGCTCACCGGCAGCGGACAGCACCATGGCCGGCGCGGGCAGCTGGACCATGGTGAACATGCCGCTGGTGGATGCCAGTTGCCACGCGGCCAACAGGGCGGCAGGGATGATCAGGCCAAGGGGCAGGCGCGCCCAGTTCCTGGAGCGGACTCCGGCGGGAGACCATCCCGGTGCCGGAGCGGGTGCCGTGCCGGCACCCGCCTGGGCGGCGCCTGCCGCGGTTGCGGTGGCGGCTGCAGCACGCTCATCCGCAACACTGGCGCCGGTGTGCAGTGGCTCTCCCGGGTGGCTCATCAGGAGGCCTTAATGGCTGACGGATCAGCCTTCTTCACCAGCGAGTCGTCGAGAAGGGAGGCCACGGCGTCGTCAATCTGCTTTTGCGTCTTGACGTCGCCGGTTTCCACGAAGGTGGGCCCGATCTTCTCCAATACTTTGCGCTGGGCGTCACCCGGTGCGGGGTTGACGCCCAGGTTGCTGCGCTCCAGGACCACGGTCTTTGCTACGGAAAGGTCCAGGCCGGCGACGTCAGCCAGGATCTGTGCGGTCTGGTCCGGGTTCTGCGCGGCCCAGGCACGGGCCTTTTCGTACGCGTTCACCACGGCCTGGGCCAGTTCCGGCTTGTTCTTCAGGAAGGATTCGGTGGCGTTGAGGAAGCCGTAGGTGTTGAAATCCAGGTTGCGGTAGAAGAGCTTGGCGCCCTTCTGCTCGGCTCCGGCCATGATCGGGTCCAGCCCGGACCACGCCTGGACCGAGCCGTTTTCCAGCGCGGTGCGGCCATCCGCGTGCTGGAGGTTCTGCACGGTGACGTCGCCGGGCTTCAGGCCCGACTGCTCCAATGCCTGCAGCAGGAAGAAGTAGGGATCGGTGCCCTTGGTGGCGGCCACGGACTTGCCCTTGAGGTCGGCCACGGAAGTAATGTCCGAGCCGGCGGGAGCCACCAGGGCTGCCCACTCGGGCTGCGAGAAGATGTCGATGGTCTTGATCTCCGAGCCGTTGGCACGGGCCAGGAGGGCGGCGGATCCTGCGGTGGATCCGACGTCGATGGCACCGGAGCGCAGCGCCTCGTTGGCTTTGTTCGAGCCGGCGGACTGGACCCAGTTCACGGTGACGCCCTGGTCTTTGAGGCTGGCCTCGAGCCACCCCTGCTTCTTGATCACCAGGCTCAGCGGGTTGTACGTGGCAAAGTCGATGTTGAGGGTGCCGCCCTTGTTGCTGCCGGCCGCCGCCGCACTGCCGGAGGAACCTTCCCCTGCAACGCATCCGGTGAGCGCCAGGACCGCGGAAACGGCAAGGGCTGCTGCGCCAAGTACTGAACGGCGGGTTACGGGCAATGCGTGCGGCATGGATTTCCTTCTGGGAACGGGAACGAACGGAGCAGAACAGGGGGACGGCCGGGCGGTGCCGGCCAAGGGGGTAATGCCCAACGGCGGTTGGGGCCACCCGGGGCTGCCTGAGGATACGGGGGTGTCAGGGGCGCTTAGTGCCCGGAGACACCGAGCGTTTCCAGCAGCGAACTGCGCATGTCGGCAAGTTCGGCAGAGGCACGCTCACGCGGCCGGTTTCCGGGTACATCGACGGTCCTGACGATGGTGGCACCTTGGCCCGTAGTGTCCGGGCCGAGGACGATGATCCGGTCCGCGAGCTGCAGGGCTTCGTCCACGTCGTGGGTGACCAGCAGGACGGTGGTGGGCTCTACTCGGTGGATGTCCAGGAGCAGGTCCTGCATCTTGATCCGGGTCAGCGCATCCAGTGCCCCGAAGGGCTCATCGAGCAGCAGGACGCCGGGGTTTCGTGCCAGCGCCCTGGCCAGGGAGGCGCGCTGGGCCATGCCGCCTGACACTTCGCGCGGCCGGTGCTTGGCGAATTTCTCAAGCCCCACAAGTTCCAGCAGGCGGGCAACCTTTTCCTTGCCTTCCTTCGCGCTGCACCCGGTGGGCAGGCCGATGGCCACATTGGCCTGCAGTGTGTGCCAGGGCAGCAGCCGTGGTTCCTGGAAGGCGAAAGCGCACCGTGGGTCGATTCCGCGTACGGGGCTGTCCTCGATCACCACGGAACCCGCGCTGGGGGAGTCCAGGCCGGCCGTGGCACGCAGGAGTGTTGACTTGCCGCAGCCGGACGGACCCAGGATGGCCAGTACCTCTCCGGCCGCCACGTCGAAGTTCACGTCCCGGAGGACGGTGTGGGCGGCGGGACCGGTGCCGAACGTGCGGCGGAGGTTTCGGAAGGACACCGGAAGGGCAGGCGCCTGGGCGGAGTTCGTCCCTGCGGGCAGGGGCGACAGAACTGCAGTCATAGGATCACTCCATCGGTCCTGGCAGTAGCACCCTACGGAGGCAGCCTTCGCCGGAGTGGTCAGTTCCGGTCCCACGGCTGCAATCCTTGCTATCGCCGGAGCCGTTGGGGAGCGTCCGGCGACCAGGGTTGCTGCGGCGTCATCGATCCAGGTCTCTCGGCCGCTCGGGATGGTCAAACACCACTACACTCCAATGAATCCATGAGAGCAAACTCTCGCACCATGCCCGTAATATTCGTTCATGACGCGGACTGGAGGCACAGATCATTCTCTTATTCGATGACCGCAGCCTCTTGCCTCGGAGCGTAGGCTGATCCCATGGGCCACACGAACGATCCTGCAGTTATCGAACGCCTGATGCGAACCAAGGGGCGGTGGGCCATCGTCGGCCTCACCACCAATGAATGGCGTGCCGCGTACGATGTGTCGCTGTTTATCCGGGACAGGCTGGGCATGGAAATCATCCCCGTCAACCTGCCCGGCGACCCGGTCCACGGCGAAACCGGGTACCGCACACTTGCTGACATCCCGGCGGAAAAGCGGCCGATCGACGTCGTCGATTGCTTTGTGAACTCGCAGAAGGTGGGCAGCGTGGTTGACCAGGCCATCGCCGTGGGTGCTAAGGCCGTCTGGCTGCAGCTGGGGGTCATCGACGAGGCGGCAGCGGAACGCGCCAAGGCCGCCGGGCTGGACGTGGTGATGAACGCCTGCCCGGCCCAGCTGGCCTGGAAGTACAACCTTTAGGGCCTGTTCAACTGGAGCGCTTGAGCAGCTCCGGATAGTGCCGTTCAGTGACGTCCGGGTGGGCGCGCATGCGGCCCTTGAGCATGTTCATGCCGAAGGATGCAAGGAGCGGGTTGGCAGGATCGTCAGTGATGCCCCGGGCAGCTTCCTTCAGTTGCGGAGCCAGCGGGACGGGGTCGATGACCGCGTCCAGGCGGGGCGACCAGAAGAACGGCACCGAGTAGCGGTCCACGCCGGGTGGGGGCGCCTGGACGCGGTGGATGGTCGCCGCAAGGTACCCTTCCGTGGCCACTTCCAGCATCTCGCCGAGGTTCACCACCAGCGCTCCGGGAAGGGGTTCCACCGGCAGCCAGTCGCTGGTGCCCGGCGGCAGCACTTCAAGGCCGCCCACAGCATCCTGCAGCAGGAGGGTGACGAACCCGTAGTCCGCGTGCGAGCCGACGCCCTGGTCTCCGGCAGCCTCCACCACGCCGCCGACGTAATGCACCAACTTGCCCATCCACGCCGGTGAGTCACGGAACGGCTCGTCGAAGTAGTCCTCGGGCAGCTGCAGTGAAACAGCGATGGCCCGCAGCAGCTCCATTCCCACCTCGGACATCAGGTCCGCCCACTCCATGGCGGCAGGCTTGAGTTCGGGGAATGCCCCGTCCGGCCACAGGTTGGGTCCCTGCAGCAGCCAATAGGGCTGGCCGTCCGGGTAGTCCTTGACCGGCTCGCGCTCCGGTGAGTAGTCGATCTGCTCGCGGGCGTCCGCGCGGCCCTGCGTCACCTCGGTGCCCATCCGGGTGTAGCCGCGAAAGTGCGGGGACAGGCGGTTGTCCAGCTTCATCCGCTCCTCAAGCGGCAGATTAAAGAAGCGCCGCACCAGGTCCAGGAGCTCTTCGGCCTGGCCCGGCCGGCCGCCATACCCGGTGACTTGGAAGAAACCGACATCGTGGGTGGCGTGCCGCAGCTCCTCAATGAACTCAGGGCGGAACGACCCGTAAGGCTGCCGTGCGGAACTCAAGTCCAGAACAGGTATTGCACCCTGGTCGCGTGACATCCTCGCAGACTAGCACCGTGCGGGCCCGCTTTATAGGCTTCCGTTATGGACCCACATGCGCTGCGGGAGATCTGCCTGTCGTTTCCGGGAGCCTACGAGGATTTTCCCTTCGGGCCGGAGACCTCGGTGTTCAAGGTCCGGGCCCACGTCGCCGGAGGTGCCCGTCACGACGCCAAGCTCTTCGCTCTCTCGTCCATGGACGAGCTCGATTTTTACGTGAACCTGAAGTGCGAGCCTGCCCTTGCCGTGCAGCTGCGCGCCGTGCACCCGGCGATCACCGGCGCGTGGCACATGAACAAGACGCACTGGAACGGCGTTCGCCTTGACGGCTCGCTGCCCGACGGGATGATCCGGGACATGGTGGAGGACTCGTATGACCTGGTGGTGGCAGGCTTGAGCCGGAAGCAACAGGAGCAACTGGGGTGGGCACGCCTCGGAGGGGCAGTCGGCAATGAGTGAAGAGGGACCCATCAAGGGCAAGCTGGGCTATCCGGGAGTGGGAAGCACCGAGCAGGGCAGCGCGCCGAAGGGCTACGGCCGCGTCCTGGAGGAGGCCCGCCTGGGCACTGGACTGGACGTTTACCGGCGCGTGGCGGACGGCATCCTGGGCTGGGAACTGCAGCGGCGGGCCGGGCTCCGGGTCCGCGCCGATTCGCCTCGGGCGGTCCCCGGGGCACACGTGGTGAGCGGATTCGGCGTCGGGCCTTTCCGGCTGCCCGCGCCCTGCCAAGTGGTGTGGGTGCATGAGCCGGCCCCGGATGGCGTTCCGCAATCCGCCGGGTTTGGCTACGGGACGCTGCCGGGGCACCCGGCCCGCGGGGAGGAATCCTTTGAAGTGGAGATCAACGGACAAGGGGAGGTGTGGCTGAAAATCCGCGCCTTCAGCAGGCCGGCCAACTGGTTCTACGCAGCCGGTGGCCTGGTGACGCGCGCGGCGCAGCGCTACGTTACTTCCCGGTACATTGAAGGGGCACGCAGTCTCGCCGCGGAAGGAAAAACCCAGTGATCTTTATCGTCGTCAAGTTCAAGGTCAAGACCGAGTGGTCCGAGCGCTGGCCGGCTCTCGTGGCAGATTTCACCGAAGCCACCCGCAAGGAAGCGGGTAACCTCTGGTTTGACTGGTCCCGCAGCCTGGACGACCCCAATGAATACGTCCTGGTGGAGGCCTTCAAGGACGACGCCGCCGGTGACCACGTCAACAGTGACCACTTCAAGAAGGCCATGGCGGACATGCCGCAGGCCCTCCTCGAGACTCCCCGCATCATCAGTCGCCAGCTCGACGGCGAAGGCTGGGACCTGATGGGCGAGCTCACCATCGATTAAGGAAGGCCCGGCCATGTGGATCGGCTGGATCGAGTTCGACATCCTCCTCGGCGACGTACACAGCCTGAAGGAGAAACGCTCCGTGGTCCGGCCGCTCCTGGCTGAGCTCAAACGCCGCTTTGAGGTCTCGGTTGCCGAGGTGGGGGACCACAGCCAGTACCGGCGTACGCAGCTGGGCTCCGGGCTGGTGGCGGCCGACCGTGCGCACCTTGTGGAGGTGCTCGCCGCCGTCGAACGCTTCGTGGCAGGCCGGCCCGAGATCGAGCTGCTCAGTGTCCGCCAGCGCGAGCTCCACAGCGAGGACTAGCCATCATCGATTGCTCCGTGAACGCCCTTTTGGCGCCTCAAAAGGGCGATTACGGAGCAATCGATGAGAGGTGTGGATAACTTCTGCGGAGCTTGCAGGGTTTTGGTCTTATAGACCGATGAAGACACCGCGCCCACTTCCGGATGAGTTTCAGGACCGCCCGTTCACCACAGCAGAGGCGGTCCGCGCCGGGATGTCACCTAAGCAACTGCGGCGCCGGCAGCTCCATCGCATGGGTAAGGGCATCAGAGCAGGATGTCCGACGGCGGATCTCTCCTTAAGCGTTCGGGTGCGGCCCTTCATTGAGGTCAACGAGCTTTGTGCTGCCTCGCACGTTACAGCCGCCGGGCTCCACTCGCTGCCGCAGCGGCGCCAGGACGAGGCCTTGGACGCTTACCACCTCATCCGTCCCGAAGGCGAAGCGCACCTCGACCGACCCCACGTGATCGTCCACCGGATGAAGCTCTATGAGGACGAAGTCACGGTGCATGAGGGCATCCCTGTCACTACACCGGAGCGCACCTGGCTCGACATGGCCGAGTTGTTGTCCGTGGATGAAATAGTGGCCATGGGCGATGCTTGTGTCCGTGTGCCGCGTCCCGAATTCGAGGGTAGGGACTTGCCGCTCTGCTCTATCGCCGATCTTCAGCGGATGATCGACCGGCACAAGGGCAAGCGGGGAATCCGCAAGGCAAAAGAAGCTATTGAGCTGATCCGCGTGGGCTCGGACTCACCACAGGAAACGCTACTGCGGCTCGCCATCGTCCGCGCGGGGCTGCCCGAGCCCGAGCTGAACGTGCCGATCATCGCAGACGACGGCAGCAGGCATCATGAGCCGGATTTGTCTTACCGCAGATACAAGATCGGAATCGAGTACGAGGGCGAGCATCATGGCGATTCAAGCCAGATTGCCAGGGACATAGCGCGCTCAGAGCGCTACGCAGCCCTGGGGTGGACCGAGGTCAGGATCTCAAAGCGCCATATGGTCAACGATGCCAAACCGGCCGCCGCCAAAGTTCTTGTTGCCCTGGCGCAGGCCGGCTGGCGAAGGAGCTCTTAAAAACGATTGCTCCGCAACCGCCGTTTTGAGGGTTCAAAAGGGCAGTTACGGAGCAATCGATGGAGTGGTCCCACGTCGCGAGGGCGGTGGGGAGGATTAGCCGAAGTACTTCGGCAGGGTCCCTTCATGGGCTTCGCGGAGGGCATCGAGGGACAAGGCGTCCACGCCGTTGATCTCCAGGGCTCCGCTGGCTGCGTCAACCACGCCGATACGGGCGTGGGCAAAGCCGCGGGCGGTGCACATATCCGTGAAGCGGACTTCCTCGGAACGCGGAACGCCTACGACGGCCCGGCCCTGCGACTCGGAGAAGAGCGCCGTGAACAGGTCCACGCCGTCCCGGTCCATGATGTCCTGCAGGGCGATCCGGGCACCAACGCCGTAGCGCAGCGAGGACTCCACGAGTGCGGCAGCGAGGCCGCCTTCGGAGAGGTCGTGCGCAGCGTCGATCATGCCGTCGCGGGAAGCGTTGATCAGGATCTTGCCCAAGGCGCGCTCGGCCTCGAGGTCCACCTTCGGCGGCTGCCCGCCCAGGTGTCCGCGCATGTTGGCCCACTCGGAACCGTCCAGCTCGGCACCGGTGGTGCCCAGCAGGTAGATGGCCTGGCCATCTTCACGCCAGCCGGACGGCGTGCGGCGCACGACGTCGTCGAGCTTGCCCAAGACCGCCACCACGGGGGAGGGGTGGATGGGCGTGGTGCCCGTCTGGTTGTACAGCGAGACGTTGCCGCCGGTGACCGGGATGCCCAGCACCATGCAGGCGTCGGACAGGCCGCGGATCGCTTCGGCCAGCTGCCACATGACGTCCGGGTCCTCGGGGGAGCCGAAGTTCAGGCAGTCGCTGACGGCCATGGGGATGGCGCCGGCGGTGGCTACGTTGCGGTAGGCCTCGGCCAGCGCCAGCTGCGCGCCGTGGTACGGATCGAGGTAGGTGTAGCGGCCGTTGGCATCGGTGGCCAGGGCAACGCCCAGGCCGGATTCCTCGTCAACGCGGACCACACCGGCGTCGTCCGGGAACGCCATGGAGGTGTTGCCGCCCACGTACCGGTCGTACTGGTTGGTGATCCAGGACTTGGAGCACATGTTCGGTGACGCCACGAGTTCGGTGACGGCCTTGGCCAGCTCCGCGGGAGCGGCCGGTCGGCCGGCGTCCTGCACCGAGCCGGTGAAGGTGTCGGCCTGGACGGCGTCCTGCCACTCGGGGCGGGCGTACGGGCGATCGTAGACCGGGCCGTCGTGCGCCACGGTGCGGGGATCGACGTCGACAATAACGTCGCCTTCCCAGGTGATGATGAGGCGGCCGGTATCGGTCACCTCACCCAGCCAGGAGTACTCCACGGCCCACTTGTCCATGACGGCTTCGAACGCTTCCACGTTCTCCGGGGTGACCACCGCCATCATGCGTTCCTGCGACTCGGACATCAGGATCTCGCCCGGGGTCAGCGTGGGGTCGCGCAGCAGGACGGAGGTCAGCTCAACCTGCATGCCGCCGTCGCCGTTGGAGGCCAGCTCGGACGTGGCGCAGGAGATGCCCGCTGCGCCGAGGTCCTGGATACCTTCCACCAGTGAGCCCTTGAAGAGCTCCAGGCAGCACTCGATGAGGACCTTTTCGGCGAACGGGTCGCCCACCTGGACGGCAGGGCGCTTGGAGGGCTTGCTGTCGTCGAAGGACTCGGAGGCCAGCACGGAGGCGCCGCCGATGCCGTCGCCGCCGGTGCGGGCACCGAACAGGACCACCTTGTTGCCCTTGCCGGAGGCGTTGGCCAGGCGGATGTCCTCGTGGCGCATGACGCCCACGGCGAGGGCGTTGACCAGCGGGTTGCCCTGGTAGACGGAGTCGAACACCATCTCGCCGCCGATGTTCGGCAGGCCCAGGGAGTTGCCGTAGCCGCCGATGCCGGCCACCGCACCGTGCATGACGCGGGCAGTGTCCGGGTGGTCGATGGCGCCGAAGCGCAGCGGGTCCATGACGGCCACGGGGCGGGCGCCCATGGAGATGATGTCGCGGACAATGCCGCCGATGCCGGTGGCGGCACCCTGGTAGGGCTCAACGAACGACGGCGAGTTGTGCGATTCAATCTTGAAGGTCACGGCCCAGCCGTCCCCGAGGTTGGTGACGCCGGCGTTTTCGCCGATGCCCACCAGCATGTCCTTCTTCATTTCCTCGGTGACCTTCTGGCCGAACTGGCGCAGGTGGTTCTTGGAGGATTTGTAGGAGCAGTGCTCGCTCCACATAACCGAGTACATGGCCAGTTCGGCGCCGGTGGGGCGGCGGCCCAGGACCTTGACGATCTCGTCGAACTCGTTCTGCTTCAGGCCCAGCTCGGCCCAGGGCAGCTCAGTGTCCGGGGTCTTCGCGGCGTTCTCGACGGTGTCGATGTTGAACTTCTTGGTGGTTTCGGTGGTCACTTGTCGCCTCCCACAATCTTGTTCAGGACGGAGGTGAAGAAGCCGAGGCCGTCGGTGTCGGAACCGCCGATTCCGTCGAGGGATTCGGGGCCGAAGCCGGGCTCCACGGCGTGTTCAGGGTGCGGCATGAGGCCCACCACGTTCCCGGCGGCGTTCGAGATGCCGGCGATGTCGCGGCGCGAACCGTTCGGATTGAAGCCCACGTAGCGGAACACCACGCGGCCCTCGGCCTCAAGGGCGTCCAGGGTCTTCTCGTCCGCGATGTACTGGCCGTCCTGGTTCTTCAGCGGGATGGTGATTTCCTGGCCCGCCTGGTAGTCCAGCGTCCACGCGGTGTTGCTGTTCTCAACGCGCAGCACCTGGTCGCGGCAGAGGAACTTCAGGTGGTCGTTCTTGATCATCGAACCGGGCAGCAGGTGTGACTCGGTAAGGATCTGGAAGCCGTTGCAGATGCCCAGGACGGGCAGCTTGGCATCGGAGTTCGCGGCGTCGATGATTTTGGACATCAGCGGGGCGAAGCGGGCGATGGCGCCGGCGCGCAGGTAGTCACCGTAGGAGAACCCGCCGGGGATGATGACGGCATCGACGTCGCGGAGTTCGGCGTCGCCATGCCAGAGTTCGACGGCGGTGGCGCCGGCCAGGCGCACGGCGCGGGCAGCGTCCCGGTCGTCCAGGGTGCCGGGGAAGGTGACGACGCCGATGCGGGCGCCGGCGAGACGGGGCTCCGCTGCGACAGCGACGGCCTCGCCGATCAGGGGAAGTTCAGTCATCTCAGGCCTCGACGACCTCGACGTTGACGACGTCCTCGATCACGGGGTTGGACAGGAGGGTTTCGGCGGCGTCGCGGGCCTGGGCCAGGATTTCCTCAGTCACCTCGCCGTCGACCGTCAGCTCGAAGCGCTTGCCCTGGCGGACAGAGCTGAAGCTGGTGAAGCCCAGCCGGGGGAGGGCGCCAACGATAGCCTTCCCCTGCGGGTCCAGAATCTCGGGCTTGGGCATGACGTCAACAACGATCCGGGGCATCCGGCAACTCCTGTGCGTGAGCTTGGGTAAGGGCGCAGCGGAGTGGTGCCGTCTCACGCCGTACCGGGGTGTCGGGGGACATGGTGGACGGGCGCTCCGCGAGCTTGCCCTCCTATTCTACCGGCCCCGGCGCGCCCCTTTGTATCCGGTGCTTTTGTCCGGGGACACCAGGCGGAACGTCCCTGCGTGCGGAGAGGCTGGGCGGTTGTTCTGGAGTTGCCGGGAAGCCTTCACTAGGATTACTGGATGGCTGAGAATTCAAAGTCCGTACTGTTGCCGATGGTTGCGGCAGCAGTCTTCGCCGGTCTGGGCAGGATGGTGTTCCAGAAGGTGAAGGCAGACCGGCTGGCGCGCGAGACGCGTATGGCCGGCCCGGTGGATGAAAAGACCAGGCAGTGGATCAGCGACGTTGTGCGCACTCCGCGCCAGTAGTTCAGCTTCCTCATCTTCCACCCCTCATAGGGCGTCCTTCGGGGCGCCCTTTTCTGCGTCCAATCCCTCGTTCCCGAGGCGGTATGACAAGCAAAAAATTCGTGTTTGTGCTCTATGTCATATCCCGCTATCAGTCTGTACTCTGTGAACAGTCTGGTCTCAGCTAATTACAAAACCTGTAATTCCTCCTGCAGTTCCAGTCGTTCGGGCCGCCCACCAAGGCTGGGCGGCACATCGTGAAAGGGTTGCACGTGAAATCAACTGGAAAGAGCCCCTCGCGGGCTGGGGGTCTCCGGAAGGCGGCTGCACTGGCCGTCGGGTTGCCCCTTCTCCTTAGCTCCCTGGCAGTAGGCCCCGCCTCCGCGGCGCCCGGTGGCCAGGGGGCGGGAAATGCTTCCTCCAGCGCAAAGGACAGTCAGTTCAGGGACGGCCGGTACATCGTGGTACTCGCCGGCCCGGCTGCAGCCGCGTACGAAGGGGGAGCAGCCGGGCTGGGGGCGACGAAGCCCCAGCAGGGCAGGAAGCTCGACGCCGGCAGCCCCAACTACCAGGCCTACGATGCCCACCTGCGCAAGCAGCAGCGCGACGTTGCGGCTGCCCAGGGCGTCACACCGGCCAAGCAATACACCGCAGCCCTGAACGGGTTCAGTGCGGAGCTGACCGCGGCCCAGGCCTCCGCGTTGTCAAAGGACAGCCGGGTCCTGGTGGTGGCGCCGGACGTGGAAAACAAGCCGGACTACACCACCACCGACTTCCTCAAGCTCACCGGTCCGAACGGTTCCTGGGCCACCCAGTTCGGCGGAGAAGCCAACGCCGGCAAGGGTGTGGTGGTGGGCGTTATCGATTCCGGCTACGCGCCGGACAACCCCTTCCTGCGGGGTGAGCCCGTGAAGGCGCTGGAGGGCAGCCCCCAGGTGGGTGTTCCCTACCGCACCGGTGACGGCAGGATCGCGATGCTGAAGGCGGACGGCACCACCTTCGAAGGCGAATGCCAAAAGGGTCAGGGCACAGGGGCGGCCTTTGATGGCTCGCTCTGCAATTCGAAAGTCATCGGTGCCCGCTACTTCGCGGATTCCTTCCTCCAGTACGTGGCGCCGGGAAACCGGGCGCCGGAAGAGCTGATCTCCCCGGTGGACGTCGGAAGCCACGGCACCCACACCGCCACCACGGCAGCTGGCAACGCCAATATTGAGCAGGTGATCGACGGTGCCAGCTTCGGCAAGAGCTCCGGTGTTGCCCCGGCAGCGAAGGTCTCCGTTTACAAAGTCTGCTGGGAGGACACCAACCCGGACACCGGCGGCTGCTACTCCTCCGCCTCCGTCGAAGCGGTTGACGCAGCCATCAAGGACGGCGTGGACGTCCTGAACTACTCCATCTCGGGCAACAACAACAGCACCACCGATCCGGTGGCGCTGGCCTTCCTGAACGCTGCCGCCGCCGGCGTCTTTGTCTCAGCCTCCGCAGGAAACTCGGGACCCACGGCCTCCACCGTGAACCACGCCTCTCCGTGGCTGACCACGGTGGCCGCCTCCACCTTCCCCAGTGACCTGCAGGGCACGGTCAAGGTATCCGACGGATCGCTGTACCGCGGCGCCTCGATCATGAAGTCAGAAGTGGCAGACAAGCCCGTTGTGGTCGCCGCTGCAGCCGCCGCCGCGGGCGCGGCAAACCCCAACCTCTGCGGACCGGGAACCCTTGACGCCGCCAAGGTGGCCGGCAAGGTGGTGGTCTGCGACCGCGGAGTGGTGGACCGGACCGCCAAGAGCCAGGAAGTCCTGGACAAGGGCGGGGTGGGCATGATCCTGGTGAACCTCACCAGCAGCTCCGAGGATGCAGACAACCATGTTGTTCCCACCGTCCATGTCAACGCCCCCAAGAGCCTGGAACTGAAGTCCAAGCTGGAAACCAACCCCGCGCTGACGGTCAGCCTGGTCAAGGGAGACCTGACTGGCCTTCCCCCGGCTCCGGCACCGCAGATTGCCGGCTTCTCGTCGCGTGGACCAACCCTTGCCTCCGGCGGCGACCTGCTGAAGCCGGATATCTCCGCCCCGGGCGTCAACGTCCTGGCCGGCGTCTCCACCATCGGCAACCACGGCGCCCAGTTCGGGTTCATGTCCGGCACTTCAATGGCCGCACCGCACATTGCAGGTTTCGGCGCCCTGGTGCTGGGCAAGCAGCCCAAGTGGACCCCGGCCATGGTGAAGTCCGCCATGATGACCACGGCCTACCCCCTGGTCAACGCCGACGGCTCGCCCAACACGGACCCGTTCCAGGGCGGCGCCGGACACATCGATTCCACTCGTGTCCTCGACCCCGGACTGGTGTATGACTCCGGCATCCAGGATTGGCTCGGCTTCCTCAACGGGCAGGGCGTGGACACCGGGGCTCCGCAGGCTGGCTCCATTGCTGCCCGTGACCTCAACGTTCCCTCCATTGCCCTGGGCAGCTTGGTGGGAGAGGTCCAGGTGAAGCGCACGCTGACCGCGCTGGTGCCGGGCATGTACCGTCCCGAGGTGAACATGGCGGGCTTCAACGTCAACGTGGAACCCAAGGCCCTGAACTTCGCGAAGGCGGGCCAGACCCGCGAAGTGACGGTGACCATCCGCAACGTCAGCGCGCCGGTGGGCAAGTTCAGTACGGGAAGCCTCACCTGGAAGGGCCCCCGGACGGTCACATCTCCGCTGGCCGTACGTCCGGTTGACGCCCAGATCGCACCGTCCTTCTCGTTCAGTTCCGCCACCGGCACCGGCAGCGGCACCATGGAACTGGTGTCCGGCTCGGACAGCCCCATCGCAGTCGGCGTGGAGGGGCTTGCGCCACTGAGCCAGACCGCAATTACCAAGACGCCCGGCGAGTACGCACCGGCGAATGACGCGCACAACGCCCTGCTCCAGGTGAAGGTGCCGGCAGGCGCCTCGTTTGCCCGGCTGGGCATCCAGGCGCAGTCGAACGACGTCGACTGGGACATGGTGGTCTACGCACCGAATGGTTCGGGTGGGCTGACGGCCACCCAGGTGGCCACGGCCTCCGCCAGCGAGTTCCTGGACATCGAATCGCCGCGGGCCGGCACCTACTACGTGGTGGCCAACCTGTATGCCACACCGGACAACGGACCGGCCACCGCTTCCGTGCAGGCAGTGACCTTCGCCGGTGACGCGGGCAACCTTACGGTGAGCCCGAACCCCATCGTGGCACCGAATGGAACCGCCACCTCGGCGACGCTGAACTGGACGGGACTCGCTGAAGGCTCCTACCTCTCACGGCTGAGCCTTGGCAGCAACGGCATCAAGACCTGGGTGAATGTCCAGGTGGGAGCGGGCTCTGCGCCTGCCCCGGCCGGTGCTCCCCAGCTTGGCCTGGCGCAGGCGCTGCCGGCCAGCTGACAGGAAAGGTATGGGGGGGAGGTCCCGGGTGGTCGTCACGCCGCCCGGGACCTTTTTCCGTTCCTGCGGTTTCCCGTCCTGCTCCCGCTGGCTAGGTGGCCGTGCCGCCCAGCAAAGGGGCCATGGCTTTCCAGCGTGCGATTTCGCAGCCGTCGGTGCGAGTGAAGGTGGAGTGCACCTTGCGTCCATGGAATGTCCCGGTGACCACAGCTACCTGCGGGCCCCCGTACTGCTGGGTGCACAGCTTGGGCGGTCCTGGCTTGGGGAAGAAGATACCCTCGCCGAAGCGCTCCACGGCAGCCAGGGCTGCGGCCGGCGCCGGCAACGTTGTCCCTTCATCGGGGTGGCCGTCGCTGGCCCGCAGGCGGAATACGTGTTCGGGAGCTTCCGGATCTTCCCGGACGCTGATGGTCAGGTCGATCACAGGGAAGCACCTTCAGCCAAGGCCTCGAGGTCCGCCGCGAGCCTTTCCCGCAGGACACTCGCCTCCGCCGCGAAGCTGCGCTGGTGTTCGACGTAGGCGGCTTTGCCCTGGGGCGTCTCGATGGGAATGGCGGGGTAGCCCCAGTCGGCCAGGTCGTAGGGGGAGGCCTGCATGTCCATGGCCCTGATCCGCCACGAGAGTTCAAAGCAGTCCATGACCAGTTCGCTGGCCAGCGCAGGCAGCAGCTTGTAGGCCCACTTGTAAAGGTCCATGTTCGCGTGCAGGCAACCCGGCTGCTCCATGTGGCGTTGGGTTTCCCGGGTGGGCGAATGCTCGTTGAGCGGGATGGCGTCCGGGGTGTAGAACCGGAAAGCATCGAAGTGGGTGCAGCGGATCTTGTTGTCCTCCACCACCTTGTCTGTTCCGGCCGCTCCCAACCGCAACTGCAGGTACTCATGGCGAAGATCGAACTTGTCCTGACGGTAGACCATGGCCCACTCGTGCAGGCCGAAGCAGCCGAACTGTGCCGGCCTCGCCGCGGTTCCGCGGAGGATGATGCCGGCGAAGTCCACTGCTTCCTTGCGGTCGGCCAGGAAGGCGGCCCGATCGAAGGTGACCGCGGTACTTCCCGCAGCCAGCCCGAGGGAGCCAAGTTCGCCGTCGTCGAGCGCCCGGTAATGCTTCCACCCCGCCCGGACGGCTGCCGCTTCACCGGTGAGGACTGTTCCCTCACCTGGATGCCAGCGCTTCAACTGGCCGGGCTTCTGGGTGTAGTAGGTGAAGAGGAAATCCTCCACCGGGTGTTTCTGCCCCGCTGACCGCCGGGCCAGGTAGGGGTCGGCATAGCGGCTGACGCGCTGCAGGTGGGCTTCCTCCCGCGTCCGTGCAGCGTCCTCCGCCAGGAGCTTAAGAGGCTCCACCGGCCGCCCCCAGGACGTCCTTCGCGGCATTCCATGCACTGATTTCGCACCCGTTGGTCCGGGCAAACGATGAATCCACGGCGACTCCGTCCACCATGCCCGTGACAGTGGCTTTTTGCGGCCCGCCATACTGCTGCGTGCAGGGCTGCGCGCTACCTGGGGCAGCCGGGGCGATGATGCCGGGATCTGCTTTCAGTGCTTCGCAGGCAGCGGCGGCATTGGGGTGGCTGCTTTCCGCGGCCGGTGTCCCGGAAGTGCACACCAGGGTGTAGTTGATCTCCGCCGCGCCTTCCGAGGGCACTACGGTGATGGCGAGTTCAGCGTTTCCCTGTCCGGGGCCGGCACTCGGCCGCGACGTGCCGGGGGCGGGAGCCACTGCTGAGGTTTCGGTGTCGGGGGAGGGGGCGGCGGAGCTGCCGGTGGCGGACGGGCTGGCAGGCGTGCCGGGTGCTGTCGACGCGGACGTGCCACTGTCAGGTGTGCCGCTGCAGCCGGAAACCAACCCGGCGCTGACCGCCAGGACGGCTGCGAACATCCGAAAATCGCGCATCAGGCCACCTCTCCTTCGTCCAGTAATTCTAGTCGCTTGGCTAAGGCCGGCAGGTTTCTGTTTGGCCGCAATCAATCAGTGTGAGGTGGCGGCGATCAGCCCCATCATGGAGGCATGCAGTTCGGTGACCTGCTCGCGGGTCAGCCCCAGCCGCTCCATCATGGTCCCCGGCACCTGCAGCGCCTGTTGCCGCAGCGCGGCACCCTTGGAGGTCAGTTCGACGGCGAGTGCGCGCTCGTTTCCGTCGGCGCGGCGCCTCGTGATGAGGTCCGCTGCTTCCAACCGGCGCAGGAGCGGGGAGATGGTGGCCGGTTCCTGGGCCAAGGCATCGCTGATGTTCCGCACAGTCCGCGGGCTGTCCTCCCACAGGCAGAGCATCACCAGGTACTGCGGGTGGGTGAGGTTGAGTTTCTCCAGTACGGGTTTATAGGCACCCACGACGCTGCGGGCAGCCACCGTAAGGGCAAAGCAGAGTTGGTGTTCCAGCAGTAGGTCTTCCTCCTGCGCTTCGTACGACTCCGCTGTGTCAGGTCCTGCTGCACCCGTTGTTCTTGCATCCGCCGCCGCTATGCCGGTCATAAAATCCTCCAACTGTTAGTACCCTAATCATTAGTGTACATTTGAAGCAGTTGAACGGTGAGTGGAAGGAACCTCTTCATGGGCAGGGACAAGTCCGCGGACAAGGGCAATGCCTCCCAGCGCTTCATGCGCGCCACGGGAAAGCTCAGGGCCGTCTTCGGTCCCGCGAGCCGCACTGCCTTGGCCCACGACATGACTGAAGAGAACCGCAGGCTGCTGGCGCAGCGCCAGGCGGAGACCCAGCAGTGGGAAACCATCACCAGGCCGGACGGCAGCACCTACGTAGTGCCAAAGAACCCCGAAGACCGCTCCCTGCGCTAGTGATTCCGCCCTCTACCCGCCGGAGCCTTTTTCGCTGCCCGGGCTTAAAATGAGGGCACTGGCTCCCGCCGGAGCCGGCTGCACTTTCGCCCGAGGCTCGGGAAGGGGGTGGAAACAGTGGCACATGTCCTCAGCGGTTTCATGAGCCTGACCGAGAGGCTCCGCTTCGTCTTCGGTCCTGCCACCCGACTGGACGCCGACGCGCCCGTGGTGCACAAACACGATGAGTTTGAACAGGCCTCCGAAGAGGAACTGACGCACTTCGTGGTGGAAACCGATTCAACCGGACACCACTACGCTGTGCGTCGCGAAGACCTGGAACGCGAGAGCTGATCTTGTCCGTGCGCGACAACAACACCAAAAAAGCCGGGCTGCCTTTCTCCTAAAGAAAGGCAGCCCGGCTTTTCGTGAACGCCGCTTAGCGGCCGGTGCCGCCGTAGACCGTCGCTTCGCTTTCGGTATCGAGACCGAACGCCTTGTGGATCACGCGCACAGCCTCATCCAGCAGGTCGGCGTGGGTTACCACCGAGATGCGGATTTCAGACGTGGAGATCATGTTGATGTTGATGCCTGCGTCGGACAACGCCTTGAAGAAGGTGGCGGAGACGCCCGGGTGGGAGCGCATGCCCGCGCCGATCAGGGACAGCTTGCCGATCTGCTCGTTGTACTCGATGGCCTCGAAGCCGATCTGGTCCTGTGCCGCGCGAAGGGCAGCCAAAGCGTCGGCGCCTTCCACGATGGGCAGGGTGAAGGAGATATCGGTCTTTCCGGTGCCGTGCGTGGAGATGTTCTGGACGATCATGTCGATGTTCGAGTGTGCGTCGGCGATGACCTGGAAGATCGCCGCGGCCTTGCCGGGGATGTCGGGGACGCCGACCACGGTGACCTTGGCTTCGGAACGGTCGTGCGCAACGCCGGAGATGATTGGCTGCTCCAAGGCAACTCCCTCTTGAGTGGTGATCTTGTCATCGGCGCTGGGGATGACCCAGGTGCCTTCGTGCTGGCTGAATGAGGAACGGACGTGCAGCGGCACGCCGAACCGGCGGGCGTACTCGACGCAGCGCAGGTGGAGGATCTTGGCGCCGGAGGCGGCGAGCTCCAGCATTTCTTCACTCGAGATGGTGTCGATCTTCTGCGCGGAGGGGACAACGCGGGGGTCGGCCGTGTAAATGCCGTCCACGTCGGTGTAGATCTCGCAGACATCCGCTTCAAGGGCCGCAGCCAGCGCCACGGCGGTGGTGTCCGAGCCGCCGCGGCCCAGGGTGGTGATCTCGTTCGTGGCGCGGCTCATGCCCTGGAAGCCGGCCACGATGGCGATGTTGCCCTTGTCCAGGGCGGTGCGGATGCGGTGCGGGTCGACGTCGATGATCCGGGCCTTGCCGTGGATTCCGTCGGTGATCATCCCGGCCTGCGACCCGGTGAAGGACTGGGCGGAGGCGCCGAGCTTGTTGATGGCCATGGCCAGCAGCGCCATGGAGATGCGCTCGCCGGCCGAAAGGAGCATGTCCATTTCGCGGGCGGGGGCGGAATCGGTCACCTGTGCCGCGAGATCCAGGAGCTCGTCCGTTGTGTCGCCCATTGCCGAGACAACCACAACCACCTCGTTGCCGGCTTTCTGGGCATCGACGACGCGCTTTGCCACGCGCTTGATCCCGTCGGCGTCGGCAACGGAGGAACCGCCGAATTTCTGCACAATGAGCTGCTTGGTCACCGCGCCGGCGGCGGGTGCCGCCTGCGGCTTTGTTGCGTTGTGCACTTCGGTGGTGGGCGTACTCATGCGCGTACCTTCATTGGATCAATTGGAGTTCTGGAGGCCAGACGGCCTGACGCCGGGAGGCGCGGTTTTCCTCCGAC
>Ga0308169_10001443_pt1 | contig 27866 bp, 18 predicted proteins | sample PhyBR1_2_FD_202139 | JGI IMG/M metagenome (GOLD analysis project Ga0308169, IMG submission 202139) | Phyllosphere microbial communities from UC Gill Tract Community Farm, Albany, California, United States - DLSLSB.R1 | ecosystem: Host-associated > Plants > Phyllosphere > Unclassified | place...
TCCACGCGGTGATAGTTGGCCGCAAGATCAGCCCGCACGAAAGCGGAGCCGATGCGTATCACCGCGTGGACTCGGGAGTCCACCCTACGTGCATTCGAGCGCCAACGGCATAGTCGCCCGATCCGTCTGGGTGTATATTGCCGGGCGAAACCTCAACACCCCCACGGAAACACATGTCCCCGGTTCTACTCTTCTGCATCCTCATCGGCTATTTCGCGCTCCTGCTCGGTGTCGCCTGGGCCACCTCCCGCAACGCCAACAACGACAGCTTCTTCATCGGCAACAAGAGCAGCAACTGGATGCTGGTCGCCTTCGGCATGGTGGGCACGACCTTGTCCGGCGCGACCTTCATCAGCGTGCCCGGCGCCGTCGGCAAGGATGCCTTCGGCTATGGCCAGATCCTGATCGGCTATGTGTTCGGCTACATCGCGGTCGCCTACATCCTGCTGCCGCTGTACTACCGCCTGAAACTCACCTCGATCTACCACTACCTCGACGTACGCCTCGGGCGCCGCGCCTACCAGAGCGGCGCCGGCTTCTTCATCGTCTCGCGCCTGCTCGGTTCGACCGCGCGCCTCTACCTGGTCGTGAACATTTTGCAGGCCATCATCCTCGACAGCCTCGGCATCCCGTTCTGGCTCACGACCCTCGTGATCCTGGCCATGATCCTGATGTACACCTACCAGGGCGGCGTCAAGACCATCGTCTGGACCGATACCCTGCAGACGAGCTGCATGCTGTTCGGCCTGTTCGCCTGCGTCTGGTTCCTGCTGGACCAGCTCGGCATGACGATTCCGCAAAGCCTGGACGCGATGCGTGCGCAAGGCCTGGCGCGCATCTTCACGATGGACGTCGACAGCCCGAATTTCTTCTGGAAGCAGTTCGTCGCCGGTATCTTCATCGTGCTGACGATGACGGGCATGGACCAGGAAATGATGCAGAAGACGATTTCCGTCAAAACCCTGGCCGACTCGCAAAAGAACCTGCTGAGCCTGACGCTGGTGCTGATGATCGTGCTGTCCTCCTTCCTGTTCCTCGGCGGCCTGCTCTACCTGTACGCGCCGCTGGCGGGCGTGACGGCGACCGGCGACAAGATCTTCCCGGCCGTCGTGATGGGCCATTTGCCGAGCGCGGTGCAGATCATCTTCCTGATCGCACTGGTCTCGGCGCTGTTCCCGAGCGCCGATGGCGCCATCACGGCGCTGACCTCGACCTTCTGCATCGACCTCCTCGGCATCAAGCGCCGCAAGGACCTCGATGTGGCGGGCCAGGAAAGCCTGCGCCGCCGCGTCCACCTGGGCTTTGCGCTGCTGTTCCTGGTGCTGGTGCTGGGCTTCAAGGCGGTCGACGAGCCGAGCATGATCGGCGTGATCCTCAAACTGGCCGCCTATACCTATGGTCCGCTGCTGGGCCTGTTCGCCTTCGGCATGCTGACCAGGCGCACGCTGACCGACCGGCTGGTGCCCTTCGTGACCGTCGGCGCACCGCTTCTTTGCGCGATCCTTGAGTTCTATCAGCAATACTTGCTCGGCAGCTACCGGCTGGGACTTGAACTGTTGATGGTCAATGGCATACTCGTATTCGCCGGCCTGTTTGCGATTTCGCATAAAGCGTCCGCGAACAAAATCACCGTGCCGTCAGACCAACTCGCCTGACCTTCCCCTTTTTAGCGGAGTTCCGATGTCCTTCAAGCCCCTGACTTCCCTGCGCCGCGGTTTCGGCATGTTCTGGCGCGGTCTCGACGCCACCCGCCGCTTCGTGCTGAACCTGCTGTTCCTGCTCATCGTGATCGCCATCCTGGTGGCCACCTTCAGCGGCGGCGTCAAGCCGCTGGCCTCGAAAACGGCGCTGGTGCTGGACCTGCGCGGCGACCTGGTCGAAGAACACAGTGGCGGCCTGCGCGACGCGCTGCTGGCCAATGTCGGCGGCGAGGTGCGCCGCACGGTCGAATTGCGCGACCTGCTGGTCGTGCTCGACGCCGCGGCCAGGGACAAGAACATCGGCAGCGTGCTGCTGATGCTCGACGAACTCGATGGCGGCGGCCTGGCCATGCTGCACGAGGCGGGCGCCGCGATCGACCGCGTCAAGGCGGCCGGCAAACCGGTCGTCGCCTGGGGCGGCAGCTTCGACCAGAAGCGCTATCTGCTGGCGTCCCACGCCAGCGAAGTGTATGTGCACCCGATGGGCATGGTCATGATCGAAGGCTTCGGCCGGCGCCGCAATTACTACCGCGACGCCCTGGACAAACTTGGCGTGACGGTCAACCTGATGAAGGTCGGCACCTATAAAAGCTTCGCCGAGCCCTACATCAGCAACGGCCCATCCCAGGCTGCGACAGAGGCCGACACCTTCCTCTACGGCGCCCTGTGGAAGGACTACACGGCCACCGTCGAGAAAAACCGCAAGCTGGCGCCGGGCGCGGTCGCGCGCGGCATCGAGCAGCTGCCGCAGCTGATGGACGCCGCCGGCGGCAATGCGGCGCAGGTCGCCCTCGGCCAGAAGCTGGTGGACGGCATCAAGACCCGCGACGAAGTGCGCGCGATGATGACCAAGCGCGGTGTGTATGACGAGTCGATCAAGAGCTTCCGCCAGGTCTCCTTCGGCGACTACCTGGCGCGCAATCCGCAAAAGGCCTTTGGCGACGCGGTCGGCGTGATCGTCGCCGCCGGCGAGATCACCGAAGGGCAGGGCGGCCCCGGCGTGGTCGGCGGCCTCTCGACCGCCAGCATGATCCGCCGCGCACGCGAAGACGACGCCATCAAGGCGCTGGTGCTGCGCGTCGACTCTCCCGGCGGCAGCGCCTACGGGTCGGAACTGATCCGGCGCGAACTGGAACTGACGCGCGCGGCCGGCAAACCGGTCGTGGTCTCGATGGGCAACGTGGCCGCTTCCGGCGGCTACTGGATCTCGATGGCGGCCGACGAAGTCATCGCCGACCCGTCGACGATTACCGGCTCGATCGGCGTGTTCGCCATCCTGCCGACGGCCGACAAGGTGGCCGACAAGCTGGGCGTGCGCACGGCCGGCGTCACGACCACCTGGCTGGCCGACGCCTACAATCCGCTGCGCCCGCTCGATCCGCGTTTCGCCCAGCTGGTCCAGTCCAGCATCAACAACGTCTATCGCGAGTTCACGACGAAAGCCGCCGCTGCGCGCAAGACGACCGCAGCGAAGATCGACGAAGTCGGGCAGGGCCGGGTCTGGACGGGTACGCAGGCGAAGGAACGCGGTCTCGTCGACCGCCTGGGCAGCTATGGCGACGCGCTGCGTTCGGCCGCGAAGCGCGCCGGCATGAAAGACGACTTCCGTGTCGCCTATGTCGAGCGTTCGAGTTCAAGCTTCGAGCGCTTCCTGTCGCTGCTCGGCGTCTCCAGCGTACAGGCCATCAAGATCCAGGTGAAACTCGGCGTCCTGCCCGATGCATTGCCGGCCGGCGCCGTGGCCGGGGTGGCGAAAGACCTGGGCTGGCTGTCGGAACTGGCCGATGGCAAGAAGCCGTTTGCGGCCGTGACCCATTGCCTGTGCGAGCTGCCTTAGTCTGTTAATCCATGTAGCGGATTTGTATCCGCTGTTACAAATTGCAGCGGGCGCCGGATCATTCCGGCGCCCGCTTTTTCATGCTTCGCGGGCTTACGGCTCCCTATGGTGTAAAGCGGCGTTAAGGAGCGTGCTGCGGGGCTCGCCAGCGGTATTTCTGACTCCCGCGCTATGTACGTTACGAAACATATCCTTGCGACGGCGCGTGCTACATTCCAAGCTACTTTACTTGTGCATTTGTCAGCAAGTCGAACAACAAGGATGAGCATGGATTCCACCGTTTCCCCGAACAAGACCCCGAACGATGACCTGCGCCGCAAGAATCGCAGCAATAAGCGCAGCAAAATCGTCGGCGGCATCATCGCCGTGCTGGCCATGGTGGCGCTGGCGGCGCTGGCCTGGCACCTGACCCATCGCACGCCTGAAGGCGCAGCCGCCGGTCCCGGCGCCGCCGGAGCAGGTGCGCGCGGCGGGGCGGGTGCGGGCGGACGTGGACCGGGCGGGGGAGGCGGACGCCGCGGCGCCCCGGCCACCACGGTCGGCGTGGCGACGGCGGAACAGGTGGACATCCCGGTCACCCTGGAAGCCCTGGGCACGGTGACGCCGGCTGCAATCGCCACCGTGCGCCCGCAGGTCTCGGGCGTCCTCCAGAAGATCAATTTTACGGAGGGCCAGCTGGTCCGCGCCGGCCAGGTGCTGGCGACGATCGACCCGCGCTCGTCCGAGATCGCCCTGCTGCAGGCCACCGGCCAGCGCCAGCGCGACGAAGCCCAGCTCGAAAGCGCACGCCTGACCCTGTCGCGCTACCGCACGCTGCTCGAACAGGACTCGATCGCGCGCCAGGAAGTCGATACGCAGGCGGCCCTGGTCAAGCAACTGGAAGCCACGGTCAAGACCGACACCGCGGCCGAAAACCTGGGACGCCTGAATTTGAGCTACACGCAGGTGAAAGCGCCGATCGCGGGCCGCGTCGGCCTGCGCACGGTCGACATCGGGAACCTGGTGGGCAGCGGCGACGCCAACGGCATCGCCGTGATCACCCAGTTCTCGCCGATCGACGTCGAATTCGCCGTGCCGCAGGACCAGGTGCCGGAGCTGCAGGGCCGCATCGCCAGCAATGCCAAATTGCCGGCGGTTGCGCTCGACCGCACGCGCAGCGCCACGCTCGCCACCGGCCGCTTCGCCGCGCTCGACAACCAGGTCGACACCCAGACCGGCACCGTGCGCGCGAAGGCCCGTTTCGAGAACACCGACAACAAGCTGTTCCCGAGCCAGTTCGTCAACCTGCGCCTGCAGGTGCGCACGATCGAGGGCGCCGTCGTGGTACCGGTGAACGCGCTGCGCCATGGGGCGAACGGCGATTTCGTGTACGTGCTCGATCCGCAGGCGAAGACGGTGGCGCTGCGTAATGTCACGCGCGGGCAGGCGACCGGGGACAAGGTGCAGGTGGCCACGGGTTTGAAGGCGGGCGAGCAGGTGATTACGGAAGGTGCGGACCGCTTGAAGGATGGCGCCAAGGTGACGCTGCCGGGCGATCGGCCGCAGGGCGCCGGTGGTGCAGGCGGCCGCCAAGGCGCGCAAGGTGCGAAGGGCGAGCGTCCACGCCGCCAGCGCGACGGAGCGGCGCAATGATGTTGGTCGACCGCTCGCATGGCGCGACGCATCCGCGAGGGATCGTAGGGTCAAGCACGAGCGCCCCGATGTATCACGTGACCATGAACACGGGAGTACGCGCATGAGTCCTTCCGGCCCGTTTATCCGCCGCCCGGTCGCGACGGCCCTCTTGATGCTGGCCATCGTGCTGGCCGGCCTGGTCGGCTACAAGTTCCTGCCGCTGTCCGCGCTGCCGCAAGTCGACTTCCCCACCATCCAGGTGCAGACCCTGTACCCCGGCGCCAGCCCCGAAGTCATGTCGCGCACGGTGACGGCGCCGCTGGAACGCCAGTTCGGCCAGATGTCGGGCCTCTCCCGCATGAGTTCCACCAGCGCCGCCGGCGTCTCGATCGTCACGCTGCAGTTCGGCCTCGGCCAGACGCTGGACGTCGCCGAGCAGGAAGTGCAGGCCGCGATCAATGCCGGCGGCTCGCTGCTGCCGGCCGACCTGCCTGCGCCGCCGGTCTACGCCAAGGTCAACCCGGCCGACGCGCCGGTGCTGACCCTGGCCATCACGTCCGACACGGTGCCGCTGACCGAAATCCAGAACCTGGTCAACACGCGCCTGGCTTTAAAAATCAGCCAGGTCTCGGGCGTAGGCCTGGTCTCGCTCTCGGGCGGGCAGCGTCCCGCCGTGCGCATCCAGGCCGATACCGAGGCGCTGGCGTCCTACGGCATGGGCCTCGATTCGCTGCGCACCGCGATCACGGCGGCCAACGCCAACAGCGCCAAGGGCAGCTTCGACGGCCCGACCCGCGCCTACGCGATCAACGCCAACGACCAGCTGGTGACGGTCGACGACTATAAAAACCTGATCGTCGCTTACCGCAACGGCGCCCCGGTGCGCCTGGAAAACGTGGCGAAGGTCGTCGACAGCGCCGAGAACGTGCGCCTCGGCGCCTGGGCCAACATGAAGCCGGCCATCATCCTCAACGTGCAGCGCCAGCCCGGTGCGAACGTCATCGCCACGGTCGACGCCATCAAGCAGCGCCTGCCCGAATTGCAGGCCAGCCTGCCGGCGTCCCTGCGCCTGGACGTGCTCTCCGACCGCACCACCGGCATCCGCGCCTCGGTCGAGCACGTGCAGATCGAACTGCTGCTGGCCGTGGCGCTGGTGGTGCTGGTGATCTTCGCCTTCCTGCACAGCGTGCGCGCCACCGTCATTGCCAGCCTGGCGGTGCCGATCTCGCTGATCGGCACCTTCGGCGTCATGTACCTGCTCGGCTACAGCCTGAACAACCTGTCGCTGATGGCGCTGACCATCGCCACCGGCTTCGTGGTCGACGACGCGATCGTCATGATCGAGAACATCGCACGCTATATCGAGGAGGGCGAAAAGCCGATGGCCGCCGCGATCAAAGGCGCGGCGCAGATCGGTTTTACCATTATCTCGCTGACAGTTTCACTCATTGCCGTGCTGATTCCGCTCCTGTTCATGGGCGACGTCGTCGGCCGCCTGTTCCGCGAGTTTGCGGTGACCCTGGCCATCACGATCCTGATTTCGGCCGTGGTCTCCCTGACCCTGGTGCCGATGATGTCGGCGCGCTGGCTGCGCAGCCATGAGGAAGAAAAGCCGGGCCGCCTGGCGCAAAAAACGCAAGCCTTCTTTGACCGCGTGATCCACAAATACGACCGCGGCCTGGACTGGGTGCTGGCGCGCCAGGGCCTGACCCTGATCGTCGCCCTCGCCACGCTGGCGCTGACGGCGCTCTTGTGGGTGGTGATCCCGAAAGGCCTGTTCCCGACCCAGGACACGGGCCAGCTGCAGGCACGGGTCGAAGCACGGCAGGCGATTTCGTACGCGCGCATGGCCGAGATGCAGCAGGCCGCGGCAAAGGCGATCCTGGCCGATCCGGCAGTCGAATCGCTGGCCTCGAACGTCGGCGTCGACGCCGCCAACAACACGATGCTCCACGCCGGCACCATGCTGATCAATTTAAAACGCGACCGCAGCGGCGACCCGGACGAGATCATGACGCGCCTGAAGCGCCGCGTCGCCGGCGTGGCCGGCCTGACGCTGTATTTGCAGCCGACCCAGGACCTGACCATCGACGCCGAAAGCGGCCCGACCCAGTACCGCGTGTCGCTGGAAGGCGCCGACAACGCCACCGTGACCGAGTGGGCGCGCAAGCTGGTCGCGCGCATGGCCGCGCAGGAGCAGCTGCGCAACGTCACGACAGACGCCGGCGCGGTCGGCGCGGCAGCCGTGGTCCACATCGACCGCGACACCGCCTCGCGCCTCGGCATCACGGCGTCCTCCATCGACGACGCCCTCTACAGCGCCTTCGGCCAGCGCATCGTCTCGACCATTTTTACCGAGACCAACCAGTACCGCGTGATCCTGGAAGCCCAGCAGGACGATGCGATGTCCCTGGCTGCGCTGGGCCGGCTACAGCTGCGCACCAGTTCGGGCGAATCGACGCCGCTGTCGGCGGTGGCGACGATCCGCGAGGAACAGGCGCCGCTGCAGGTGACCCACGTCGCGCAATACCCGGCCACCACGATCGGCTTCGACACCAGCGCGGGCACCTCGCTTGGCCAGGCGGTCGATTCGATCCGCGCGGCGGCTGCCGACATCAAGCTGCCGGCCTCCGTCTCGCTTACCTTCCTCGGCGCCTCGGGTGCGTATGAGAATTCGCTGTCGAACCAGCTGTGGCTGATCCTCGCGGCCGTCGTCTGCGTGTACATCGTGCTGGGCGTGCTGTACGAGAGCTACATCCACCCGCTGACCATCCTCTCGACCCTGCCGTCGGCCGGCGTCGGCGCGCTGCTGACGCTCTGGGTGACGGGACAGGGCCTGGGCGTGATTGGCATTATCGGCATCATCCTCCTGATCGGCATCGTGAAAAAGAACGCGATCATGATGATCGACTTCGCGATCGAGGCCGAGCGCGATGAAGGAAAATCGCCGGTGGAGGCAATCCGCCAGGCGGCGCTGCTGCGCTTCCGCCCGATCCTGATGACCACCCTTGCCGCGCTTTTTGCAGCAGTTCCGCTGATGTTCGGCTGGGGCGAGGGCGCCGAGCTGCGCCGGCCGCTGGGCCTCGCCATCTTCGGCGGCCTGATCGTGAGCCAGCTGCTCACGCTGTTCACCACGCCGGTCATCTATCTCGCTTTCGACCGCTTGTCCACCCGCTGGACCGGCAAGGCGCCGGTGAAGCCGCGCGAGATCAAAGCATGAATTTGTCGAAGCCCTTCGTCCAGCGCCCGATTGCGACCGTCCTCCTGACGCTCGGGCTGGCGCTGGCCGGCATCGCCGCCTTCTTCGTGCTGCCGGTCTCGCCACTGCCGCAGGTCGACTACCCGACGATCTCCGTCTCGGCCTCGCTCCCGGGCGCCAGCCCCGAGACCATGGCCAGCAGCGTCGCGACGCCGCTCGAACGCAGGCTGGGCGTCATCGCCGGCGTCAACGAGATGACCTCGAACTCGGGCAGCGGCTCGACCCGCGTCAGCCTGCAGTTCGACCTGAACCGCAAGATCGATTCGGCCGCGCGCGAAGTGCAGGCCGCGATCAATGCCGCTCGCGCCGATCTGCCGTCCACCCTGCGCAGCAACCCGACCTACCGCAAGGCCAACCCCTCGGATGCGCCGGTCGTCATCCTGGCGCTGACCTCGAAAAGCCGCACGCCCGGCCAGATCTATGACGCCGTCTCGAACATCGTCCAACAGCGCCTGGCCCAGGTGCCGGGCGTGGGCGAAGTCGAGATCGGCGGCGGCTCGCTGCCGGCGGTGCGGGTCGAACTGAATCCCTACTCGCTGAACCGCTATGGCGTCTCGGCCGAGGACGTGCGCGCGGCCATCCAGTCGAGCAATCCGAACCGGCCGAAGGGCGCCCTCGAGGGCAACGGCAACCGCCTGCAGATTTATTCCCAGGCCGACACCGCAACGGGCGGGCGCAGCGCCGCCGATTATCGCGGCCTGGTCGTGGCCTGGCGCGACGGCGCGGCGATCCGCCTGCAGGACGTGGCCGAGGTCATCGACGGCCCGGAAAACATCAATACGCTGGGCCTGTTCAACGGCGAGCCGGCGGTGATCGTGCTGATCACGCGCCAGCCGGCGGCGAATGTCATCGAAACCGTGGATGGCGTGCGCGCGCTGCTGCCGTCCCTCCAGGCCCAGCTGCCCGGCGACGTGACGCTGCAGGTGGCCTCGGACCGCACCAATTCCATCCGTTCCTCGCTGCGCGAGATCGAATTCACGCTGATGGTCTCGATCCTGCTGGTGGTGCTGGTGGTGAGCGTCTTCCTGCGCAGCGTGCGCGCGACCATCGTGCCGGCAGTGGCCACCATCGTCTCGCTGCTCGGCACCTTCGGCGTCATGTACCTGCTGGGCTTCAGCCTGAACAACCTGTCCCTGATGGCGCTGACGGTGGCCACCGGTTTTGTCGTCGACGACGCCATCGTGGTGCTGGAAAACACGGCGCGCCATATCGAAGCCGGCATGGACCGCATGCAGGCGGCGCTGGTCGGCGCGCGGGAGGTGGGATTTACCGTGCTGTCGATCAGCCTGTCGCTGGTGGCCGTCTTCATTCCGCTGCTGTTCATGGGCGGGCAGGTCGGGCGCCTGTTCCGCGAGTTCGCGGTGACCCTGTCGGCCGCGGTGATGATCTCGCTCGTGATTTCGCTGACCACCACGCCGATGATGTGCGCCTGGCTGCTGAAGAAGGGCCACACCATCGAGCGCCCGCCGGGACGCTTCGCACGCTGGAGCGAAGCGGGCTTTTCCGAGCTGCTGCGCGTGTATGAACGCTCGCTCGACTGGGCGCTGGGCAGCATGGCGCTGGTGATGGTCATTCTCGTGTTCGTGGTCGGCCTGAACGTCTACCTGTTCTCGGCGGCGCCGAAGGGCTTCTTCCCGCAGCAGGACACGGGGCAGATCAGCGGCGGCATCCGCGCCGACCAGAGCATCTCCTTCCAGGCGATGCAGGCCAAGATGCGCCAGCTGGTCAATATCATCAAGCGCGACCCGGCGGTCAATACCGTCGTCGGTTTTACGGGCGGCAGCCGGGCAGGGGGCGGCTTCATGTTCATCGACCTCAAACCCGCGTCCGAGCGCACTGACAAGGGCCAGGCCGTGATCGCGCGCCTGCGTCCGAAACTCGCACGCGTGACCGGCGTCTCGCTGTTCCTGAATCCCGTGCAGGACCTGCGCATGGGCGGGCGCTCCAGCAACTCCACCTACCAGTACACCCTCAAAAGCGACAACGCCGCCGACCTGAAGGCCTGGGCCGCCAAGCTGGCCGACGCCATGAAGCGCCAGCCGCAGCTGGTCGACGTCGATACCGACCAGGCCGAGAATGGCGTCGAGATGTACGTCTCGATCGACAAGGCCACCGCCTCGCGCCTGGGCATCAGCACGCGCGACGTCGACAATGCGCTGTACAACAACTTCGGCCAGCGCCAGGTCGCCAACATCTACGATGAGCTGAACCAGTACCACGTGATCATGGGCGTGGCGCAGAAGTATGCGCAGACGCCGGAAGCGCTGAAGGACGTGTATGTGCCGGCGAAGCCGACCACCACCACGACGACAGCGACTGCAAGCACGGGCAGCACGCCGGCGCCGGCCTCGACCCTGACAGCCACGCGCGATGCGTCGAGCGGCGCAGCCTTGTCCAGCAAGGCCACCACCATGGTGCCGCTGTCGGCCATCGCCAGCTTCGCCGAAAGTTCGACGCCCACCTCCGTCAACCATCAGGACGGCGAACTGGCGACCACGGTCTCGTTCAACCTGGCCGAAGGCGCCAACCTCGAAGACGGCAAGGTCGCAGTCAAACAGGCCGAAGCCGACATCGCCATGCCGTCCAACGTGCGCGGCAGCTTCCAGGGCACGGCGCGCGCGGCCGAGGAATCGAACAAGGAGCAGCCGCTCCTGATCCTTGCCGCAATCGTCGTTATCTACATCGTGCTCGGCATCCTCTACGAAAGCCTGATCCACCCGATCACGGTGCTCTCGACCTTGCCCTCGGCCGGCGTGGGCGCCGTGCTGGCGCTCTTGATGTTCAACATGGAGTTCTCGATCATCGCGCTCATTGGCGTGTTCCTCCTGATCGGCATCGTCAAGAAGAACGCCATTTTGATCATCGACTTCGCGCTCGAACTCGAACGCTCGAAGGGCGTCTCCGCGCTGGAGGCGGTGCGCGAAGCCTGCCTGCTGCGCTTCCGCCCGATCCTGATGACGACGCTGGCCGCGGCGCTCGGCGCGCTGCCGCTGGCGATCGGCTTCGGCGAAGGGTCCGAACTGCGCCAGCCGCTGGGCATCGCCATCATCGGCGGCCTGATCGCGAGCCAGTTATTGACACTGTTGACCACGCCGGTCGTCTACGTCCTCCTCGACAAGCTGCGCCGGCCGACGACGGGCGAACGCGAACTGGCGCGCCATCCGATCGAGGACGAGGCCGAGCCCTCCATTTCACGATGAGACTTTTTATGCAGAAAACGACGACCTTCCGACTGAGCTTGCTCGCACTCGCCGCTACCCTTGCCGGCTGTGCGGTCGGCCCCGCCTACCAGCGCCCCAGCACGCCCGAACCCGCAGCCTTCAAGGAGCTCGAGGGCTGGGTGCCGGCGGCGCCGGCGGACGCGCTCGAGCGCGGGCCCTGGTGGCAGCTGTTCGGCGACCCCACCCTCGATGCACTGGTCGCCGGCGTCGAGGTCTCGAACCAGAACGTGGCCGCCGCCGTCGCCAACTACGCGGCGGCGCGTGCCGCCGTCCAGCAGGAGCGCGCCGCCCTGTTCCCTGCGGTGTCGCTGAACCTCTCCGGCGACCGTTCCGGCGTGCGCGGGCAGGGGGCGGACAGCAACTATCGCCTGAACCTGGGCGGCAGCTGGGAACCGGATGTCTGGGGCCGCCTGCGCGCCGGCGTCACCAGCGCCCAGGCCGGGGCGGATGCAAGCGCCGCCGACCTGGCCAGCGCGCGCCTGTCGAGCCAGGGCGAGCTGGCATCGAACTACTTCACGATCCGCGCGCTCGACGCGCAGCGGATGCTGCTCGACCGGACCATCGCCGGTTATGAACGCGAACTGCAGATCACGCAGAACCGCTTCAACGTCGGCATCGCCGCCCGCACCGACGTGCTGCAGGCGCAAACCCAGCTGGCCAGCGCGAAGAGCGATGCCTTGACGCTGGCGCGCCAGCGCGCCCAGTTCGAGCATGCCATCGCAATCCTGGTCGGCAAGGCGCCGAGCGAGTTCGCGCTGGCGCCCGTTCCCGATTGGCGCGTGACGGTGCCCGAGGTCCCGGTCGGCGTGCCGGCCACGCTGCTGCAACGCCGCCCGGACATCGCCGCCGCCGAACGCGCCGTCGCGGCCGCCAACGCGGAAATCGGCATCGCGCGCGCGGCTTATTTCCCGAACATCGGTTTATCGGGTTCGCTCGGCACCAGCGGCAGCCGCGTGGGCGACCTGTTCTCGCTCTCGAACGCGGCATGGTCCTTCGGCCTGTCGGCGGCGCAGTCGATCTTCAACGCCGGCGCCACGCGGGCCAGCGTGGCCGGCGCGGAAGCGCGCCACCAGGCGGCCGTCGCACGCTACCGCCAGACGGTATTGACCGCCTTCGGCGACGTCGAGGACCAGCTGAGCGCCACCCGCGTGCTGGCCCAGCAGCAGGACCTGCGGCGCCAGGCGTCCGAGGCGGCCGACCTGGTCGAGCAGCAGATCATGAACCGCTATCGGGCGGGGCAGGTGGGGTATACGGACGTGGTGCAGGCCCAGGTTACGGCCCTGAATGCGCGCCGTTCGCTGGTGCAGGTGCAAAGCGACCGCCAGACGGTGGCAGTCGCCCTGATCCAGTCGCTCGGCGGCGGCTGGCACGCGGGAGCCCAGCCTTGAACGGGGCGGATTCATCCCCAATTTGAGTTGTCATCTACTCAAGCCGGACCCGCCATGTTCTTCTTTCGCCATCCGAAGCCCGTCGTCGACGGGCGCGCAGTCGCCGTGCAGGTCGTACAGCAGAAGGACACGCAGGCGGTCTCGCGCACGCTGCTGATCGTCGAGACGCGGCATGCGCCGACCGGGCTGCCGCTTGCGGTCGAACCCAAAGTGACTGATTGACCTGCCGGGCAACCTGGTGGACCCTATTGCCTCGGCAGTATTCGAGTAAAAAATACTGTCGAGAAATTTTACGCAGGCAATAAATTTGCCTCGCTGAAAAGCTACAAGCTCTTGTTTTTCATCATTAATTTCTCCTAGGCATAATTCCTGCTACTGACGATCCTGCGAGGTTGATAGCCACGGCGGGTGCAGTTGGATGCATGGCTTGCATTGCTCCCGAAATTTTTAATCAAGGGTCAAGTCAAGGACCAATTACCTGGGCAGGAAGAATTCGATGAATCTGATGAAAAGTTTGAAACGGGCGGCGGTTGCTGCCATGCTGCTGTCGGCAGGTGTGGCCAATGCGGGCTTGTACCAGTTCGATCTCAGCGGGGATTACACGGCCAGCTGGCAGCTGGACTCCGCGGTCGCGCTGGACTACAGCCTGCCCGGGCTGGGCTTCGGCGTGGCAGATGTCGCCGGAAGTTTTCCGGGGTCGCTCGTTGATCGTGCCGAGATCACGTTCTACAACGCCGCAATAGGCGGCGGAATGGAAATCGACGATTATTACACCGGTACGTTTTTGCTGGTCACCGACGGACCCCAGCTGTACACCGGTAGTGAAAGCGCTCCGGTTTTCCGGCTCGGCACGTTTGGCATGACTGAAGTCCCGGGCCTGGGCTCGGGGCGTTATACCCTGACGGTGACGGATCTCGACGCAGCACCTGCGCCTTCCGATGTGCCTGAGCCGGCCACCGCCGCGCTCCTGCTCGGTGGCCTGGGCCTGTTGTATGCGTCGCGCAAGCGCCGCATCGGACACTAAGTCTCCAGCCCCGGCCGGTGTCCTCACGCCGGCTGGGGCGCGGTAGCGAAGTCAGTCACGAAGAGAATCGCGCCGCGCCCACTTCTGCGCCATCACCGCGCACACCATCAGCTGGATCTGGTGAAACAGCATCAGCGGCAGGATGACCATCCCCAGCGCCGACGGCGCGAACAGCACCTTGGCCATCGGCACCCCGCTGGCCAGGCTTTTCTTCGAGCCGCAGAACACGATCGTGATCTCGTCCTCTTTTGAAAAGCCGAGCCGGCGGCTGGTCCAGGCGGACAGGCCGAGTGCGATCGCCAGCATCACGCAGGACAGTACGGTCAGCACCACCAGCGCCGTGCCCGAGATGTGCTGCCACAGGCCTTCGTTGACGGACTCGCTGAAGGCCATGTACACCACCAGCAGGATCGATCCCTGGTCGACATAGCGCAGCACGGGCTTGTGGCGGTCGATGAAGGCGCCGATCCAGGGCCGCAGCAGCTGGCCGGCGATGAAGGGCAGCAGCAGCTGCTCGACGATCTTCCAGATCTGCGCGAGGCCCGAGCCGCCGCCGGCCTGGGCGCCTTGCACCACCAGCGTCCCGACGAGCAAGGGCGTGAGGAAGATGCCGAGGAAATTCGAGGCCGTGGCGCTGCACACGGCGGCCGCCACGTTCCCGCGCGCCAGCGCCGTGAAGGCGATCGAGGACTGCACCGTGGAAGGCAGCACGCACAGGAACAGGATGCCCATCGTCAGTTCGGGCGTGAGCAGCCGGAGTGCCAGCGGCTCGATCGCGAGTCCCATCAGCGGGAACATGACGAAGGTCGCGCCCAGCACCAGCAGGTGCAGGCGCCAGTGCGTCAGGCCCGCGACCAGCGCTTCGCGCGAGAGCTTGGCGCCATGCAGGAAGAACAGCAGGCCGATGGCCAGTGTGGTGACCTTGTCCAGCACAATGCCGGCCTCGCCGCCGGCGGGCAGCACGCTTGCCAGCAGCACCATGACCATCAGGCCGACGGTGAAGGCGTCGAGCGCGAGGCGGCGCAGGAGGGTAGAAAACGAAGAGAGGATGCGTCCCATGGTGTCGCGGCTGGCCCGGCAGTGAAAAAACCTATTCTATCCGCAAGCCCAATGTGTTGCTGGCAACCCACGACCGAGCAGGTGCTTGGCAGATCGATAATGAATACTGATAGAATGTAATATTCGCGACGGCATCCGCGCCATCGCACGACAACCGGACCCTGATATGACGACACTGCTGCGCGCACTCCTGATCGCCTCCACTGCCCTCGGCGCCTCCGCGCACGCTACCACCATCACCGTCACGCCCGAGGACATGGGCAAGGGCTTGAACACTTGGAACGTGGCGAATGTGCGCGAGGCCAGCAGCGCGGCGATCACCGGGACCAAGGTCCGCAGCGGCAACGGCTCGGTCGAGATGTCGCTGGCGAACGGCAACGGCAAGGCCGACTATGTTTATAGCTGGGGCTTCGTGGAAGGCCGCACGCTGGGCAAGCTCGATGCGCTGGGCTACGACTGGTTCCGCAGCAGCGGCGGGACGGCGGCCGCGCACCTGCAGCCGGCGCTGCGCCTGAGCTACGACGCCGACGGCGACGCCGCCACGACCTCCGACCGCGGCTACCTGGTCTGGGAACAGGTCTACAACGGCGGCGGCCTGGTCGAAGACCGCTGGACGACGAGCGACATCCTGGGCGGGAACTTCTGGATGCGCCAGTTCAGCCCGGGAAACACGGTCGAACGCTACGATGTGTCGCTGGCCGAGTGGATCGATGGTCCGCGTCCGGGCGCGCCGGCCGATGTGCTGGGCGCGAACACGGCCATCCTCGGCCTCGAATTCGGCATCGGCTCGGGCTGGAACGGCAGTTTCACCGGCTACGTCGACAATGTCAGCGTCGGCTTCAAGGGGCAGGGCACGACCACCTGGAACTTCGAGACGCGCGCCGGCGACGTGCCGGAACCGGGCAGCTTCGCGCTGCTGGGCCTGGGCCTGGTGGCGGTCGCCGTCGCCGCGCGCAAGCGCAGGCAGGCCTGAGTTTTCGTCGCCGATCGCAGGGCAAAAAATCGTTTTCCCGCGATTGGCAACCGGGCTATACTCGCCGCTTGATTTTCTCATCATCAGGGGCCTGCCTTGTTCAAATCGATCGTTCTTCCCGCGCTTCTTCCCGTTGCTCTTTTGGGCGTCGCGGCCAATGCCGCCGCCGACGAAGGCCAGTGGCAGCCGCACCAGCTGCCGCAGCTTAAATCCGAACTGAAACGCATCGGCATCACGATGCCGGCCGAGAAGCTGGCCGACCTGTCGAAGCATCCGATGAGCGCGATCGTCTCGCTGGGCGGCTGCTCGGCGTCCTTCGTCTCGCCCGACGGCCTGGTGGTCACGAACCACCACTGCGGCTATAACGCCGTCCAGCGCAACTCGACCGCGGAAAAGAACTACATCGTCAACGGCTTCCTGGCCAAAACGCGCGCCGAGGAACTGCCGGGCGGCCCGAGCACCCTGGTCTATGTGACCGAGAAGGTCGAGAACGTGACCGACCGCGTGCTGAAGGGCCTGGGCGAGAACCTGAGCGGCCGCCAGCGCAACGAAGCCATTTCGGCGCGCGTGAAAGCGCTGATCGCCGAGTGCGAGAGCGACAAGGCCTACCGCTGCTCGGTGCCGGCCTTCCACCGCGGCCTCGAGTACTACCGCATCAAGCAGCTGATGATCCGCGACGTGCGCCTGGTGTACGCGCCGTCGGACATGATCGGCAACTTCGGCGGCGACATCGACAACTACGAATGGCCGCGCCAGACCGGCGATTTTTCCTTCCTGCGCGCCTATGTCGGCCCGGACGGCCGCCCGGCCGACCCGTCGCCGAACAACGTGCCTTATAAATCGAAGGACTTCCTCGTCGTCTCGGCCGAAGGCCTGAAGAACGGCGACCCGATCCTGCTGGCCGGCTATCCGGGCCGCACCAGCCGCTACAAGCTGCCGTCCGAAATCCGCTTCGCGCGCGACACCGATTTCCCGGCCAAGGCGGCCACCATCACCGCCGACCTGGCCGTGATCGCCGAGGCGACCAGGGGCAATCCGGCCTGGGACGTGCGCTACGCCAGCGTCGCGAAAAGCCTGAACAACGTGCTGAAAAAGACGCAGGGCCTGATGGACGGCTTCGCGCGCAAGGACGTGGCCGCGATCAAGGACGTGCAGGACGCCGAGTTCCGCGCGTGGTACGCAAAGAACGGCAGCGGACCGAAGCTGCTGGCCGACCTCGATGCCGTGATCGCCGCCGACATGGCGCTCTCGCGCGAAGAAGCCGCCTATGCCGAAGCCACGCACAGCGACCTGCTGAAAAGCGCGCGCCTCCTGTATCGCCTGGCGCAGGAAGGCCAGAAACCGGACGCCCGGCGCGACGCCGGCTACCAGGAGCGCGACCTGTCCTTCATCAAGGCGCGCCTGACGCGCCTCGAGCAGTCCTTCGTCGCCAGCGTCGACCAGGCGCGCTACGCCGCGGCGCTGAACCGCTACGCGAAGATCGACACGCAGCTGCGCCCGCAGGGCCTGGACGCGCTGCTGCCGAACGCGAACAGCCTGGACGCGATGTACAAGTCGACCGAACTGGCCGACACGTCCAAACGCCTGGCCTGGATCGGCAAGGACGCCGGCGCTTTCCAGCAGTCGAACGATCCGTTCATCCAGCTCGCGGTGCGCCTGAACGAGGTCGCCACCAAACTCGACGAGCGGCGCAAGGAAGTCGACGGCAACCTCGATCGCACCATTCCGCAGTACATGGCGGCCGTGATCGCGTACAAGAAATCGCAGGGCAAGCCGGTCTACCCTGACGCGAATTCGACGCTGCGCGTGACCTTTGGCACCGTGTCGCCGTATTCGCCGCGCGATGGCCTGGTCAAGGGTCCGTTCTCGACCGTCGAGGGCATCGTCGAAAAGGCGACCGGCAAGGAACCCTTCCTGGTGCCGGCGGCGCTGAGCGAAGCGGTCAAGGCGAAGCGCTATGGCGTGTTCAAGGATCCGGTGCTGGGTACCGTGCCCGTGAACTTCCTGTCGAGCGCGGACACGACGGGCGGCAATTCCGGTTCGGCCGTGATGAACAAGCGCGGCGAACTGGTGGGCCTGAACTTCGATTCCACCTACGAGTCGATCACCAAGGACTGGTACTTCGACACCGCGATCACGCGCGCGATCCACGTCGATATCCGCTACATGCTGTGGGTGATGAAGGAAATCGACCATGCCGACAACCTGCTGAAGGAAATGACGATCAAGTATCCGAAGAAGTAAGCGGGTTTGCGTTCATGAAAAACCGCGGCCGGAGCGATCCGGGCCGCGGTTTTTTTTACGGGAACCTGATCTCGAAGCGCGTCTCGCCGCCGCCCGTCGCGGCGAGCGAATACGCGAAGCCGTGCCGGTTCAGCACCTCGCGCACGAACATCAGGCCGATGCCCTGGCCGCCGCGCTTGGTGGTGTAGAAGGGCGTGAACAGCCGGCGCGGGGCGACTTCGCCGAGCAGGCCGGCCGAGTCGGCCACCGCCAGCACGACGTCCGCGCCGCGCGCCTCGAGCGACACATGCACGTGGCCGCCCGGCACGCCGAGCGCCTGGCGCGCGCCCACCGCCTCGATCGCATTCTTGACGATGTTCAGCAGCGCCTGCTCGATCAGCTGCGCGTCCATGGCGATCGGCGCGATCTCGTCGCAGCGCTGCCAGCGCAGTGCGATGCCGCGTGCGCTGCAGGCCTCGCGGTTGAGCCAGAGGATGTCGTCGACGATCGCGCGCAGGCTGGCCGGGCGCAGCTCCGGCTCGGGCATCTTGACCACCCGGGTAAAGCGGTCGATGAATTCGCCCAGGCTGACGTTGCGGCGCCGGACGGCGTCGATCGCGGTCGAAAAATCGCCGGCGTCCGCCTCTGCCAGCTGGCGCCGGTAGAACAGCAGCGAATCGAGCACCGAGCAGGTCGCGGCGACCGTGTTGTTCACCTCGTGCGCCAGCACCCGCACCAGCTTGGCGTAGGTCGCGCGTTCCGAGTCTTCGAGTTCCGCCGTCAGCTCTTCGACGAACAGGAAGTGGCGCGCGAAGCCGCGGTCGTAGAACTGGCCGCGCTGGGCGCGGTAACGGCGGCCGTCGAGGTCCGTCAGCAGGCGGCTCTCGAGCGGCGCCAGCGTGTCGAGCTGGGCGACCAGGTCGCGCGACCGTTCGCGCTCGCGCGGCGCCGCCATTGCGTCCGGCGCCGCATCCCTGGCCAGCAGGCCGGCCAGCGAACTGCCATGCGGGCGTTCCAGCCCGAGCAGGCTGGAGGCGCTGGCGTTGACCAGGCTGATGGCGCCGTCGAAGTCGAACACCAGCACCGCGCTCGGCGTGGCCTCGAGCAGGCGGTCGAGCAGGCCTTGCCGCTCGCCGACCATCAGGCGCTCGCGGTGCAGGGCGGCGAGCATCGTGTTGAACGTCGCCACCAGCTCGCCCAGTTCGCCGCCTTCACCGGAGGCGGGCGGCACCAGCCGGTTCGCGTAGTGCTGGTCCTGCAGCAGCTCGTGGAAGCGGCGCGTGTAGTCGAGCGGCTCGAGCGCACGCCGCGCCAGCCGCCAGCCCGCCGCCAGGCTGGCCAGCAGCAGCAGCTCGGCGCCGACGAAGAGCAGCGGATGCGCAGGCAGCAACAGGAGCGCACAGCCGAACGGCGCCAGGTGCACCGCGAGCAGATACGCGCCGAGCCGGCGGCGCAAGCTCACGCGCCTTCCTCGCCGCCCGTCTCTCCACGCATTTCTCCACTACTGTCGCCGAGGCCGTGCCGTTCCAGGCGGCGGTACAGCGCGGTGCGCGACAGGCCGAGGGCCTTGGCCACGCGCGAGATGTTGCCGGTGTGCTGGGCCAGCGCACGCTCGATCATGTGGCGTTCCACCTGTTCCAGCGTCATCCCGTCCACGCCGAGGCGGGCCGCGCCGCCCGCTTCGTCGAGCTGGCCGGCGTTGACGAAATCCGCCTGGGTCAGCTGCGCCTTGTCGACCAGCAGCAGCGTGCGTTCGAGCGTCTGCTTCAGCTGGCGGATATTCCCGGGCCAGGGCTGGGCTGCCAGCCACTCGAGCGCCTGGCCGGTCAGCGACACCTCGCCCAGGCCGTAGCCGGCGGCCACCTGCGCGACGATATGCCGCGCCAGCAGCGCGATGTCGCTACGCCGCTCGCGCAGCGGCGGCAGGCGGATCGTGATCAGGTTCAGGCGGTAGAACAGGTCCTCGCGAAATTCGCCGGCGGCCACCAGTTCGGCCAGTTCCCGGTTCGTGGCGGACACCACGCGCACGTCGGCCTGTTCGCTGCGGCTGGCGCCGACCGGCTGGTACCGCCCGTCCTGCAGCACGCGCAGCAGCTTGACCTGGTCGCCGCGGTTCAACTCGCCGATTTCGTCGAGGAACAGGGTGCCGCCTTCGGCGCTCGCCACATGGCCCTTGCGATCGCTGCGCGCGTCGGTAAAGGCGCCGCGCACATGGCCGAATAATTCGCTTTCGACCAGGGTCGAGGTGATGGCGCCCATGTTGATCTTGACGAGCGCTTGCGCCGCGCGCGGGCTGTTGCGGTGGATGGCGTCGGCCACGAGCTCCTTGCCGGTGCCGCTCTCGCCCAGGATCAGCACCGGTGCGCGGGTGCGCGCGACCTGGCCGATGGTGGCCAGTACGCGCAGCAGCTTCGGATGCTCGCCGACGATGCCGGAAAAATCGAATTGTTCGTCGAGCGCGCGGCGCGAGGGTCCGCTGGCGGAGGATGCCAGGTCGAGCGTCGCGCGCACCAGTTCGACCAGCTGAGCATTGTCCCAGGGCTTGGTGAAGAAGTTGGCGGCGCCGGCCTTGATGCCGGCCACCGCCAGGCCGATCGAGCCCCAGGCCGTCATCAGTAGCACCGGCAGCGCGGGATGGCGTTCGCGCACCTGGGCCAGCAAGGCCAGGCCTTCCTCGCCGCCGGTCTGCGGCGAGAAATTCATGTCCTGCAGGACCAGGTCGACGGGTTCGCGCGCCAGCACCTCGAGCGCCTCCGGCGCACTGGCGGCGCGCAGCGGTTCGAATCCGGATTGTTTGAGCAGCAGGGCCAGCGAGACCAGGACCGCGCCATCGTCGTCGACGACGAGGATGCGCGGAGAACGGGATATGTGCATCGTCAGTTTTTTATCAGTCTATTCGTAATGCAGCGCTTCGGTCGGGGACAGGCGGCTGGCGCGCCACCCCGGGTAGACCGCGCAGAGCAAGGATAGCAGATAGATCACGGCCATCGACAGCATTGCGGCCCCGGTGAAGACCTGCCAGTTCAGGTTGTCGCCAAGCGCCCCTGTCAGCGGCAACTGCACCAGCAGGAGCAGGGCGAGTGCGATGGCGATCGAACTGAGCATGAACTGTTCGGCCACGATCTGGCGGTAGATCTGGCCGGCGCTGGCACCCAGCGCGCGGCGCAGCCCGATCTCGGGAATGCGCTGCGTCGTGTTCTGCCACAGCGCGCCGAACAGGCCGAAGGCGACCATCAGCAGCATGAAGGCGGCGATGATGCCGACCACGATCAGCGGGATGATGCGCGACTTCATCATCGAGGCCCGTGTACTCGACAGGGGCTCGATCTGGTACGACCAGTCGTTGCGGATCAGTTTCAGGCGCGCGTTCAGGCGCCGTTCGAAATCGCGCGCGGTGCCTGGTTTCACCTTGAGCAGCATGGTGCGCGCGTCCCTGTCGTTCTTGCCCGGTTCGAAGCGGGTGAAGACGAAGTTGACGGGCGCCGCCAGCTCGCCTTTGGCGCGAAAGGCATCGACCACGCCAACCACGCGGTAGGTCGAGCTGACGTGCGTCCCTTTGCCGTCGACGAACTGCTGGCCGAGAGCGCGCTCCCCGGGGAACATGGCCTGCGCCATGCGGCGGTTGATCACCACCGGCCGCTGCGCGCTGCCGTTGTCGAGCGCCGAGAACCAGCGGCCCTCGACCAGCTCCAGGCCGAGCACCCGCGCCAGGCCGTCATCGGCGTCGAGCAGCTCGGTACGCACCTGCTTGCCGCTTTCGCCGTCACGCCGCAGGTCGCTGGAGGAGGTCGACATCGCATACGGTTCGAAGGCGGCGAACCCGACGCTGCTTACCTCGGGCAGCTCGCCGACGCCACGGCGCAGGCTGTCGTAGACGGCATCGTCGAAACGCCTGTTGCCGTTGTCGCCGGCCTGCACCGCCACCGACCACACGTCGGTGCCGTCGAAACCGAGCGGCATCCGGTACAGCTGTGCGTAACGCAGGCCGAAGGCGGTCACGGCAAACACGATGGCAAACGCCAGCAGGATCTCAAGGCTCAGCATCAGGTTCCTGGATTTGCGTTTCCAGGTCAGTTTCAACAAATGGCGGAACATCAGATAGCTCCCTTCAGGGCATGGACGGGATCGAGGCGCGACATCTTCCAGGCCGGAAGCACGCCGGAGAGCAGGCCGAAGACGGTGGCGATCAGCATGCCCCAGCCGAAGACGGCCAGGTTCAGTTCGACCTTCAGGTAGGGAATCAAATCGGCGCTCTCCAGCCAGGCCAGCACGCCGGCGGTCGCCAGCAGCGCGATCAGGCCGCCGGCAAGGCAGAGCAGCACGTTTTCGATCACCAGCTGGACGGCGAGCTGGCTGCTGGTGGCGCCGAAAGCCTTGCGCACACCGATCTCGGAACGCCGTTCCATGATGCGGCCCGTGTTCAGGTTGACGAGGTTCAGGGCCGGCAGCAGCATGAAGACGATCATCGCCACGGTGATCCCGGCCAGCAGCTTGCCGGCGCCGGAGTCGGGCACGTCGTCGCTGTTGGTCAGGATTCGCGCGAACAGGTCGAGCTTTCCGTCGGCCCAGAAGTAGATCCGCTTCCACTCTTTCGGATCGTCGGCGACCACGCCCCTGGCGATCTGCGCGACCTGGTCGCGGATGCGCGCAATGTCGGCACTGCGTTCGGCCATCACCAGCGCCACGAACATGCCGGTCAGCTCGTTACGATAGTCGCTCGATGTGAAGGTGGAGATCGGCGCCCAGATGTCGGCATAAGCGTTCAGGTGCATCGCATCCTCGACCACGCCGACCACCTCGAACATCTGGCCGCCGACGTCGATGCGCTGGCCAATGGCCGCCTTCGGCGCCCCGGGGAAGAGGCGCCGCGCGCTCGAGGCATTGAGCACCGCGATCATGCGACCAGCGGCGTCGTCCGCGGCGGTCGGCAGGCGGCCGGCCAGCAGCCGGAAATCGAGCACCTTCCAGTAGTCGGCGTCGGCGTGGCGCATCTGCAGTTCGCTGACGTTCGGACCCTGGTAGACCGACACCGAAGCAGGCAGGGTGACCGCGGCGACGCGCTCGACTCCGGGCATGGGCTTCAGGTACTTCTCGATCAGTTTGTAGCCGAGCGGCGAGGTGCTGCGGTGGCCGTCCTCGTGGCCGTCCATGCGTATCGTAAACACTTGCAGGAAGCGGTCGCTCCTGCCTTCGACCCCGCTCGGGTGGAAGGCCGTCTCCAGCAGCGAGGCGATCACCATCAGCACGACGAGCGTGAGCACGATGCACAGCAGGTTGATCGCCGTGAAGAGTTTGCGGCGCATGAAGACCTTCCATGCGGTGAGCAGGTAATTGCGGAACATGCGGCTCTCCCTCAGCTCAGTTAATTTACTCAGGCGACCAGCTGGCCGTCGAACACGCGCACGATGCGGCTCGTGCGGCGCGCCTCGCGCTCGTCGTGGGTGACCATCACGACCGTCGTGCCTTCCTCGTTCAGTTTCAGGAGGATGTCCATGACTTCCTCGCCCATCTTGCTGTCGAGGTTACCGGTCGGTTCGTCGGCCAGCAGCACCTGCGGCTGGCCGACGATGGCGCGCGCGATCGCGACGCGCTGCTGCTGGCCGCCCGAGAGCTGGTTCGGGTAGTGGTCCATGCGCGCGCCGAGGCCCACTTTTTCGAGCGCTTCGCGGGCCACGCGGCGGCGCTCCCCGGCCGCCATCTTGCGGTACAGGAGCGGCAGTTCGACGTTGTCGATCACGCGCAAATCCGGAATCAGGTGGAAGCTCTGGAAGATGAAGCCGAAGGTGCTGTTGCGCAGCTTGGCGACCTGCTTGTCGCGGTAGCGCGTGATCGGGATGCCTTCGACTTCGATGCTGCCCTGGCCGGGCCGGTCAAGCAGGCCAATCAGGTTCAGCAAGGTACTCTTGCCGCAGCCGCTGGGCCCCATCATGGCCACGAACTCGCCTTTTTTGACGTGCAGGTCGACGTCTTTCAGGGCGAGGGTTTCCACCTTGTCGGTGCGGTAGGTCTTGCTTACTTTGCTCAGTCGGATCATGTCGGTCCCTCGTTCGTTGTCTTTGTTGTCGTTAATTGGCGATGCGGATCTTGTCCTGCTGGGCGAAGGCCTTTGTGTCGGAGACGATGAAGCGTTCGCCCACACGCGCGCCCGCCACCACCTCGACCAGCTTGCCGTCGCCGCCGCCCAGCTGCAGCGCGGTCTTGCGCGCCACGCCGTCGGCGACCTGGAATGCGGCCTGCTGCCCGCTGCCGTTGAAGGCGGCGCCCGCGTCCAGCACCAGCACCCCCTTCTTTTCCGCGGTGACGATGTTGACGTCGACCCGCATCTTGTTGCGCAGCAGCGGGTTGTGCGGCTGCGCCAGGTCGACCAGCAGTTTCACGGTGCCGTTCTGGATCTCGGGCAGGATCGTGTGCACGCGCCCGGCGATGACGTCGCCGTTTTGCTCGACGCGCACCCGCTGCCCCGGCGCCAGCAGGCGCGCGTGGAAGTCCGACAGCGTTGCCTCGACCCGGTAATTGTTCATTTCGGAGACCCGCGCCAGCAGCTGGCCGGCGCTGACGCTGGCGCCTTCTTCCTGCACCAGGGAAGTGAGCATGCCGGAGAAGGGGGCGCAGACGCGCGCCTGGGCCAGCAGGCGTTCCTGCTGGGCGATCTGCTTTTTCAGGATGTCCTTTTGCAGCCGGGCCGCGTCGACGCTGCCGGCCGTGGCGCGCCGGTTGTCGACGATCTGCTCGCGCTGCTGGCGCAGCTGGATCTCGGTGCGCCTGACGGCCAGCTCCGCGCCCAGCAGGTCTTCGCCCGACACCAGGCCGCTCTGGCGCAGCTTCTGGTTGCGCTCGTGGCGGGCCCTGGCCGACAGCAGGTCCAGTTCGAGTAGTTCGATGCTGCTGGTGAGCTGCTTGTGTTTTTGCTCGTGCTCGACCGCCAGCGCGGCGATGCGGTTTTCCTGCTGCGCCAGCTGCTCCTGCAGCGCGTCCAGTGCGAGGCGGATCTCGCGGTCGTCGAGTTCGAGCAGCAGCTCGCCCTGCGCGACCTGCTGGCCCGGCTTGGCGTGTACCCTGGCCACGCGGCTGGCGGCCGGGCTGGCCACGACTTCCTCGTGCACGGGAATCACGACGCCGGCCGCGCTCACGGTGCTGGCGACGTCGCCGCGGCGCACGGTCGAGACGACGATGTCGGCGCCGTCCACGCTCGGACGCAGCATGCGGTTCAGGCCCCAGCCGGCGCCGGCGACAGCGGCGAAGAGGAGGGCGCCGGCGAGCAGGCGCATGCGCCGGCGGCGGTCGAGAAAGGCAGGATCGAGGGCTTGGTCCATGGTGGTGGTGGCGTTGGTCGTATGCTTCTCTTTGCAAGCATCGTGCCAGCCTCGTGTGCCCCGTACGGAGCGCTTGCAGCGGGTCGTCGTGCCCGGTGCCGGACAATGGTGTCCGGATCCGGGCAGTGCGGCGCCGGCTCGAAAAAAAACCGCGGCGTGCGTGCACCGCGGTTCGGGTTCGACAGAAGCCTGGAGCCGGCTTACTTCGCTGGCGCTTCCTTGCCGATGTTCCTGGCCAGGAAAGCCTCGAGCTTCTCGTAGAAGGCGGTGCGGTTGGCCGTGTCGTAGAAGCCGTGGCGTTCGGTCGGGGCCAGGAACCACTCGGGCGGGCGGCCGACGGCGGTCAGTGCCGCGCGCATCGCATGCGCATGCTCGACCGGGGCAATCTTGTCGTTGCCGCCATGGACCAGGAACACCGGCACCTTGATCTTCGCCGCCAGCATGACCGGGGAGATGCGGTCGAGTTCAGCCTTGTCGTCGCCGACGTACTTGCGGAACGTGGCGGCCATGACGTCGTCCTGGCGGTTGTTTTCCGGCTTGGCCAACAGCTTCAGGTCGTAGACGCCCACATAGCCGACCGCGCACTTGAACAGGTTGGAATCGCGCGTGGCCAGCATCAGCGAGGCATAGGCGCCGAAGCTGGCGCCATAGGCGCATGCACGGTTACCGTCGACTTCGCCTTGGGCGATCAGCCAGCGCGTGCCGTCCTCGAGGTCGTCGAGCACCTTGCCGCCCCATTGGCGGTAGCCCGCCTCCTTGAAATTGACGCCGCGTCCGGCCGAACCCCGGTAATTCACCTGCAGGACCGCATAGCCGCGGCTGGCCAGGAATTGCGCGTCCTCGTCGAAATACCAGTCGTCGTGAACACCGTGCGGGCCGCCATGCGGCAGCAGGACCAGCGGCAGCTTGGCGCCGGCGGCGTGCGCCGGCATCGTGACGAAACCGTGCAGCTCGAGGCCGTCGCGCGCCTTGAAGCTGATCGGGCGGCGCTCGGCCATCTGCTCCGGATCGATCGCTTCCATAGCCGAGAACAGCATGTCGGCCTTCATGGTCGTGCGGTCGAACAGGTAATAGGAGCCGGGATCGCGGTCGCTGCGTACCCTGAACAGCAGCGTCTTTCCATCGTCGCTGAAGTCGATGAAATGCAGGGCCTGGCCCGGGAACTGCGCGCTCAGTTGCTTGTGCAGGAGGACGTCGGCATTGGTCTCGTCGAAATAGCGCGCCTTCGGGATGCCGATCGCCGACTCTGCCCCGATCGGCAGCGAATCGCGGGTGTAAATGAAGGATCCGGCACTCCCGACCGGATCTGCGAACAGGACTTTACGCTCGCCCGTTGCGAGGTTCTCGCTGACCAGGCGGTCCGGTTCGCCCTTTGCCGAATGCACGGCGATGAAATCGCGGTCGTCCTCGCTGAACTGGAGCGGCATATAGCGCCGGCCCGTGTCCTTCTCGATCTTGTTCCAGCGGCCGCTGGCGTCGTCGAAGCGGTACTCGACCCCGTGCGACTGCTGGTCGGTACCGAAGGCGAAGCGCGGCAGGCCGCTTTTCTGGAGGACGAAGGTCATGTCCTGTTCGGGCACGCTGGCAATGAGCTTGCGCGTCGCCCGGACCGAATCGATATCGTAGAGCATGGTGCTCTTGCCTCGCCATGAACGGCTGGTGACGAACAGGTGGCCGTCACGCTTCTTCGACACGTCCTCGATGTAGCCGAAGGCATAGTCGTCGCCGTAGCGGTCGCCGCGCGAGGAAGACTTCCACATGTCCTGGCCGAAGAGGTACTCCTGCTTGCTACCGTCGAGGTTGGTGGCGACGAGCTCACCGGTTGCGACGGGCGCCTCGCGCGAGCCGATCTCGCGGCCCTTGGCGACCACCAGGCGGGTCGGACTGACCCACTGGTAGCTGACGGGCAGCTCGAATTTCGGGAAGCGCATGGCGCCGGTGATCTTCATGTCCGGCAGCGAATACATCGTCAGCACCGGCACGAAACGGTCGCCATCGGGGACGCGCGTCGTGATCGCGATGTGCTTGCCGTCGGGGGCGAGGCGCGGGTTGTAATATTGGTCCTCGTGCACGAATGCGGCGAGCGGGACAGCTGCCTGGGCAAGGACCGGTAAGGCCGACAGCACAGCGGCGCCGATGGCCGCAAGATGCAAACGCATGAAACGTCTCCTGATAGTTTTCTTTGACTACGTTGCTTGACTACGTTGCTTGACTACGTTGCTTTGACTGCGTGTGTTGTAGAACAATTTCAGTAT
>Ga0308169_10001445_pt1 | contig 27848 bp, 24 predicted proteins | sample PhyBR1_2_FD_202139 | JGI IMG/M metagenome (GOLD analysis project Ga0308169, IMG submission 202139) | Phyllosphere microbial communities from UC Gill Tract Community Farm, Albany, California, United States - DLSLSB.R1 | ecosystem: Host-associated > Plants > Phyllosphere > Unclassified | place...
TGGCCACAAGGGACCCCCCGCGCTCAACGACGCCGGACACAGCAGTTGACACCATCAGCTCCTGGCCCGCCTGGAGCCCCTGCACTCCCAGGCAGGAACGGCAGCGAAGCACACCGTCGCTGCCCGGCACAGCCACCACAGCAAGGGCCGAATCCGACACCTTCAGCGCCGTTTCCGCGACAATATCCAGGTTGTCAGCCCCGCCCGGATGGGGCGTCATGATCAACCTGCTGCTCAGCTCCATCCCGGCCTCGAGCCACTTCTGCCGCCGGCTGCTGTCCTCAAACAGGCGGGCGTTCTGGATCGCTACCCCTGCTGCCGCAGCCAGGGCCACGGCAAGGTCCTCGTCTTCGGCGGTAAAGTCCTCCCCGCCCTGCTTCTCTGTCAGGTAGAGGTTTCCAAAGACCTCGTCCCTGACCCGGACCGGCACGCCCAGGAAGGTCCGCATGGGCGGGTGGTTTGGGGGAAAACCGGAAGCTATGGGGTGCTGGCCAAGGTCGTGGAGGCGCAGCGGCCTTGGCTCGCGGATTAACAGGCCCAGCACGCCGTGCCCCGTGGGGAGGTCGCCGATGGAACGGATGCCCGCGTCGTCAATTCCCACGGTGATGAAGTGGCTCAGTTTCCGGTCTTCGCCGATGACCCCCAACGCACCGTAGCCTGCGCCCACGAGTACGCAGGCGGACCGTACAAGACGGTCCAGGACGGCTTCGAGGCTCAGGTCCTCGGCAAGTGCCACTACCGCGGCCAGTAAGCCGTTGATCCGTTCCTGCGTATCCAGAGGTTCGTCCCCACTGGGGGTGAATCCGCCCACCGTGTCTTCCACCCCATCCGTTGCCGGAGAGCGCCAGGGCCGCCCAGTGCTCACGTTCCACCTCCTGCGGCAGGAACCTGCGGCGCTGCGGATTCCTGGCACGATCAAAGTCCCGAAACGGAAGTGCCGGCCTCCGCCCCCATATCCACCTTCACCAGAGAATGAAGGCGCTTTGCGTCTAAGTCTAGGAGTGCAAGGGCAAAAATACTCCTAAATACTTCCGGAATAGGGGGGCTGCGGGGCCGCGGGACCTTCTTCCCTATCCCCTGGCGGCTGGCGGCCCTAGGCTACGGCCATGAACAGTGCAGCGGCAGAACCGGAAATCAAGGAACTCGGGGTCCACGATTGCTGGCGGTACCTTCGGTCAACGTCCCTTTGCAGGATCGCGTTCAGCGACGGGGAGTCCGTTGAGAACTATCCGGTGAACTTCGTGCCCACTAACGGCACATTGCTGATCCGGACCGGTGAAGGGACCAAGCTTGCCACCCTGGCCGGACGGCATGCGGTGGCCGTGGAGACAGACGGGATGAACCAGTACGGGACCATCGCCTGGAGCGTCATCCTGAAGGGGCATGCCGTGGTGGTGACTGATGCTGAGGAAACCAGGGACGCCATGGATGCGGGCCTGTCCCCGTGGCAACCCGGCCAGAAGAACGTCCTGATCCGGATCACGCCGCAGGAAATCAGCGGCCGGCGGTTCGTCATCGCAGCACCAACCCACTGGTGGCCGCCCCGGGAGCCCGCCGCGGACTGACCCGGCATCGGCAAGTCCGCCTCCGTCCACACCGAAACCTTCAGCCCCAGCCACAAAGGATGGTCCACCATGGCACCTGCCCAGCCAATCGCCGTCGGCATCACTGACACGCCGGCATCCAATGCGGCCCTGTTATGGGCAGCAGCCCGGGCCAACAGGCTCAAGCTTCCCCTCGCCGTCGTCAATGTGGTGGACGACCGCTGGATGGCGGCGGAGGTTCTTCCCTATCTTGAAGTCCTTCGCGAATCGGGGCTGGGCCTGTTGAAGGAAGCCGGTGAGAAGGCCACAGCAGCCGAACCCGGCCTGCAGGTCACCCTCCAATTGCTTGAAGGAGGAGTTGGCGCAGCTTTGGGCGACTACTCCAAAAACGCCTCCATGCTGGTGCTGGGCACCAGCGGCCACACGCGCGGCGCCCTGACCGACCGGGCACTCCAGGCGGCCGCCACAGCGGAGTGCCCGGTAGCGGTCATCGGAGCCGACCAGGAGCACGGCCGCGGCATCGTGGTAGGTGTGGACGGGTCACGGGAAGCGACGCAGGCAGTGGCGTTTGCGGCCGCCGAAGCAGACGCGCTCGGGGAGGAACTGACGGTCCTTTACGCCTTCACCGGTCCCAACCGCTGGATTGCGGCCGGGCTTCCACAGAGCAGTTTTGCCACCCACGTGGTGGAGGAGGAACGGATCGTGCTGTCCGAAACGGAGGCGGGCCTTCGGCAGGACTATCCCGATCTCGTGGTTCGTACCGTGATGGAGACGGTCCTGGAGCCGGCGGATGCCCTGCTCCGTGCTGCTGCGGGCGCGCGGCTGCTGGTCCTGGGCAGCCGTGGCAAGGGTGGCTTCGAAAGGTTCTTCCTGGGCAGTACGGCGCATGCTGTGCTGACACAGCCACCGTGCCCTACGGTCATCACCCGCATGAACAAGCAACAGCACGGCGATTGACGGGGCCGGCAACCAGGCCGCGCCGTGACCCTGGCCGGGGACAACGGGGCTTCCGTCCCGGGCCTGGACGACAACCATGCCCGGGACGGGCTCTCCACCGACGAGGTGCGGGAGCGCGTGGATGCCGGCCGCGTCAACAGCGTGCCCACGGCAACCAGCAGGAGCATCGGTGAGATTGTCAGGGCGAACGTCTTCAACCTTTTCAACAGCGTGGTGGGCGGGTGCTTCATCCTGCTGCTGGTCCTCGGGCAGTGGCGGGATGCGCTCTTTGGGTTGTCCGCCATCAGCAATTCGCTGATTGGCATCATCCAGGAATACCGGGCCAAGCGATCCCTGGATCAACTGGCGATTCTCCAGGCTGCCAGCAACACTGTGATCCGGAACGGATCCCGGGAGACCATTTCCTCTGACGAACTGGTGCCCGACGATCTTGTGGTGCTCAATGCGGGAGACCAGGTCACGGCGGACCTGCTGTTCCTGGAAGGCGGCCCGCTTGAGGTGGACGAGTCCCTGCTGACCGGCGAATCCGAGCCCGTCCCCAAACAGGCCGGCGCCATTTTGCTGTCAGGGTCCCTCATCCTTGCAGGCCACGGCAGGGCCACCGTAAGCCGGGTGGGGCCTGACACGTTCGCTTACCGCCTGGCGGCCGAAGCCCGGCGCTTTTCCCTGGTCACGTCCGAGATCCGCAGGGGCCTGGAAAAGGTATTTACCGTTATTACGTGGCTTCTTCTTCCCACCGCCCTGCTGCTAACGAATGCGCAGATGCAGGACCAGGGCGGCTGGGCCGGTGCCATGGAATCAGGACGGTGGATTCCGGCGGTTGTGGGAGCCGTTGCGGGCATCATGGCCATGATCCCCCTGGGGCTGCTGCTGATGACCAGTGTGGCTTTTGCCGTAGGAGGGCTGCGTCTTGCCCGCCAAAAAGTCCTGATCCAGGAACTTGCCGCGGTGGAAGTGCTGGCACGGGTCGATGTCCTCTGCCTGGACAAGACCGGCACGTTGTCCTCCGGAACCGTGGTCTTCGACGCCCTCCACGACGCCGGGAGGTCACCGGCGGCCGGGTGGCGGCACGCGCTGGAGTGGTTCGGTGCGAATGCGGAGGCCAGCAGCACGGCGGCGGCAATCGGGGCTGCCTTTGCGGTGCAGGCTCCGCTGCACGAGCAGGGCTCGGTGGCGTTCTCGTCCGCGCGGAAGTGGAGTTCGGTGACCTTCAGGGCGGATTCCGCCGCCCCGGGGACCTGGATCCTGGGAGCACCGGATGCCGTGCTGGGTGCTCCCGGCTGCGCCGACGCGCACGGGAAAGCCGTGGCCCTTGCCGCCAGCGGCCGCCGGACCCTGGCACTGGCCCATCTGCCGGGTCCGCTGCCGCCGGACGCGGCAGAGCCGGGCATACCGCCGGGCCTGGTGCCGGTGATCCTGCTGACCTTCCGGGAATCGATCCGCAAGGACGCTGCCGCCACGCTCGACTACTTCCGGGAGCAGGGGGTAAGCGTGAAGATCATCTCGGGCGATGATCCCCGGACTGTCGCCGCACTGGCGCGCGGCGTGGGCTTTGGCCCCGGGATGGCCTATGACGCGCGGACCCTTCCCGGCGATCCGCACCAACTGGAGGAAACGGTGGAGTCCCACAGCCTCTTTGGAAGCGTGACGCCGTCACAGAAACGGGACCTGGTCCTGGCCCTGAAGCGGCGCGGACACACCGTGGCAATGACCGGGGACGGGGTGAATGACGTCCTGGCACTGAAGGAGGCGGACCTGGGCATCGCCATGGATTCGGCCTCCCCTGCCACCAAGGCCGTGGCCCGCATGGTCCTCCTGGACGGCAGGTTCGAGCGGTTGCCTGCGGTGGTGGACGAAGGACGCCGGGCCATCAGCAACATCGAGCGCGTCTCCCTGGTCTTCCTCAGCAAGACCGTATACGCCACCGTCATCTCCGTCGTGATGGGCGTCCTTTTGTTGGCATTTCCGTTCCTGCCGCGGCAGCTGTCCGCCCTGGACGGCCTGACCATCGGTTTGCCGGCGTTCTTCCTGGCCCTGCAGCCCGGGGGGCAGAGGTATGCGCCGGGCTTCCTCCGGCGTTCACTTGCCTTTGCCGTGCCGGCGGGTATCTGCACAGCCCTGTGCGTCCTGGTGGTCAGCGGCTACGCCCAGACCTGGGGCGGACACACCCCTGACTCGGTGCAGTCCGCGGCCACCCTCACCCTGGGCCTGGTGGCGGCGTGGGTCCTGGTGGTGGCATCACGGCCCCTTAATCTGGCCAAGGGACTGATCCTTGCCGGCATGTATGCGGGACTTGCCCTGCTGTTCACCGTTCCGTTGGCGCAGGACTTCTTCCGGGTGGACTGGCCGCCGCCCGGCCTGCTGGTCCTGGCCGTTGTGGTTTCTGCCGCAGGGTGCCTGGCGGTGGAGCTGGCCGGCCGTTATGCCCGCCGTCCTCCCCGAAGTGCCGCACGGAAGGGGCTGGGACCTTTGACTCTGGAAGCAGCCCCGCCCGAAGCGGATGGTGGAACTGCCGGGCAACGCGATGGTCCGGCTTCGACATGAGCAGGAGGCAGGAATGACTGACCTGATGAGATGGTTCGACACGCGCCGTTCCCCCATCGATGTCATCGAGCGGCTTTTCGAGGGCGATATGGGCAGCTCGGCCATAAAGGTCGAGGAGATGGTGGACGGCAACACGCTCGTAGTGCGGGCAGAGCTGCCCGGGATAGATCCCGAGAAGGATGTTGATGTGACAGTCGCCGACGGCGTGCTGTCCATCAAGGCGGAGCGCCAGGAAAAGACGGAGCAAAAGGACAAGGACAGCTACAGGTCCGAGTTCCGTTACGGTTCCTTCATGCGCCGGATTCCGCTGCCCGGCGGGGTGCAGCAAAGCGACATCACCGCGTTCTACAAGGACGGCCTCCTCGAAGTCCGGGCTCCGCTGCCGGCTCAGGAGCAGGCATCCGGTGGATCCAAGATCCCCATCACCAGGGGCTGAGGGCCGCAACGGTACGACGCCGGTGCCTGGCTCCGTGGGGGATTGCCCCTTCGGAGCCGGGCACTTTTTTGTGGGCACCGGGGTGCCTTTGCCCACACAGTTCCCTGCGTGCTCCTGGGGTCGTGCCCGTCCTAGCTCCGCTGGTGCGCCTGCACCGAAGCTGCCCTTGCCTCTGCTGCCGCTATCACCGGCAGCGTCCGGATGTAGGTATCGGGGTTCAGGGACACGGAGTCGATCCCCTGGCTGACCAGGAACTCCGCCAGGTCCGGATGGTTGCTGGGCCCTTGGCCGCAGATGCCGATTTTGATGCCGGCGGCATGGGCCTTGCTGATCGCCTGGGCGATCATGGCCATCACGGCAGGGTCCCGCTCATCGAACAATCCCGCGAGTTCCTCCGAGTCGCGGTCCACCCCGAGCACCAACTGCGTGAGGTCGTTGGAACCAATGGAGAACCCGTCAAAGCGCTTGGCAAACTCCTCTGCCAGAACCACGTTGGAGGGGACCTCGCACATCATGTACACCTGCAGCCCTTCGGGGCCCCGGACCAATCCCTGCTCCTCCATCGCCTGGATGACCTTGTCGGCTTCTGCCACGGTGCGGCAGAAGGGAACCATGACGATTACGTTGCCGAATCCTGCCTTCTCCCGCACGCGTTTGAGGGCTTTGCACTCCAGCGCGAAACCCTCACGGTAATGGCTGCTGTAGTAGCGGGATGCACCCCGGAACCCCAGCATGGGATTCTCCTCGGGACGCTCGAAGGCGCTGCCGCCTATCAGGTGGCTGTATTCGTTGCTTTTGAAATCGCTGAGCCGGACGATCACCGGTTTGGGGTGGAAGGGAGCGGCGATCTTGGCGATGCCCGTGGCCAGCACGTCAATGAAGTACTCCTGCGGGTCCTCGTAGCCGCTGGTCAGCTCTCCGATGAGTGCCGCTTCTTCCGGATCTGCAACCTTTTCCGGGTGGACGAGGGCCATGGGGTGGATGCGGATCAGGTTGTTGATGATGAACTCCATCCGGGCCAGGCCCACGCCGGCGGCCGGCAGCCGCCACCACTTGAAGGCGGCGGCCGGGCTGGCGATGTTGATCATCACGCCGGTGCGGGTGGCGGGGAGGGTTTCCATGTCCACCTCTTCCACGGAGAAGTCCAGCAGCCCCTCATAGACGCGGCCTTCTTCGCCTTCCGCGCAGGACAGGGTGACCGGGACGCCGTTGGACAGCGTCTCCGTGGCGTTGCGGGTACCCACGACGGCGGGCACGCCCAGTTCGCGGCTGACGATGGCCGCGTGGCTGGTGGGGCCGCCATGGTCCGTGATGATGCCCGCGGCCCGCTTCATGACGGGCACCCAGTCCGGATCGGTCATCCGGGTGACAAGCACGGAACCATCCACGAAAGATTCGATGTCCCTGGCGTCCTTGACCACGCACGCCTGACCGCGTGCGATGGCATCGCCGATGGCGGCCCCGGTGGCCAGGATCCTTCCGGGCTGTGCAAGATGGTACGTCCGGAAAGTCGACGCGCTCCTGCGGGCCTGGACGGTCTCGGGCCTGGCCTGCACCATGAAGAGCTCGCCGGTGATGCCGTCCTTGGCCCACTCCATGTCCATCGGGCGCCCGTAATGCTCCTCCACGGCGACGGCCCACCGGGCCAGCAGGACGATCTCCCGGTCATCGAGCACCAGCGAGCGCTGCTCCCGCCCGGTAGTCTCCACCATGCGGGTCCTGGCATCGCCGCCCTGACTGTAGACCATCTTGCGTTCCTTGGCCCCCACCTCCCGTTCGATGACCGGACTGAAGCGCGGGTCGGCCAGGAGTGGTTTGAATACCTGGTATTTGTCAGGATTGATGGTGCCCTGGACAACCGTCTCGCCCAGCCCCCAGGCGGCGCTGATCACCACAACGCCCGGGAATCCGGATTCTGTGTCGATCGAGAACATCACTCCGGCGGCGCCAAGGTCTGAACGGACCATCCGCTGGACGCCGACGGACAGTGCCACGTCCAGATGGTCATAGCCTTTCATTTCCCGGTAGCTGATGGCCCGGTCCGTGAACAGGGAGGCGTAGCAGCGCCTGCAGGCATCCAGCACGGCCCGTTCCCCGGCCACATTGAGGAAGGTTTCCTGCTGGCCGGCGAAGCTTGCATCCGGGAGGTCCTCTGCCGTGGCGCTGCTGCGGACCGCAACGGAGGCTTGTGCCTGGCCGGCCCGCCCGCACAGCGCACGGTAATGCTCCTGAATGTCGGCGGCGATGTCCTCGGGGAAGGCCGCCTGCAGGAACAGCTCCCGGATTGCTGCCCCCGTCTGGCGGAGCGTTGCCCTCCCGGAGCGTTGTTCCTCCATGTAGTCCCTGATCCGTGGCTCCAGGTTGTTGGCAGCGAGGAAGGCGCGGTACGCGCCGGCGGTGGTGGCGAACCCCTCGGGCACCCTCACGCCCGCGGATTGCAGCGCACGGCTCAGTTCCCCCAAGGAGGCGTTCTTGCCGCCTACTGAGGGGATGTCGGAAATGCCGGTGTCTTCGAACCACTTGACGTTGGCATTGGCCAGGGAAGTTTCTGCGGCGGCGCTCATGGCTTGATTCTGGTCTCCGGTGGAAGGGGCCAGCAGAGTCTTTGGTCCCGGCGCCCCCCGGCGCCCGGATCCCGTCAGGCGCGGCGCAGCCGGGCGCGGACCGCCTTATGGATCCAGTCTGCCAACAGGACGGCGGGGGCCGCGAGGAGGGCCAGCGCGAGGCCCAGTGGGGGTGGCGGGGCCTGGCCCAGCAGGGTAGCGAGGTAGGGCACGAACAGGCACACGGCGAGGACGGCCAGTTCGCCCAGCACGGCCCATACCAGGAGCATGTTGGTTCCCCAGCCCAGTTTCCACGGCGGCACTGTGGCGCTCCGGCAGGCAAAGGCGTTGGCGAGCTGGCCCAGGACGACGGCGGTGAAGGCGGCTCCGGAGGCGGCCATCAGCAGCCCCGCGGCCGGAAGCTCTCCCCGGGCCCAGCCACCGCCGGCCAGGACAGTGGAGAACACGGCCATCTCCATGGCAGCCTCCACGGGGCCCAGGATGCAGAAAACCCGGATGATGAGCCGCCGGTCCATCAGGTGCCGCCGCTCGGGTGGCCGGGCGAGGACGCGGTGGCCCGGCGGTTCTGCGCCAAGTGCCAGCGCCGGCAGCAGGTCCGTACCGATGTCCAGGGCGAGGATCTGGAGGACACCCAGGGCGAGGGGGAACCTGCCGCCGGAGAGCGCCCAAATGACGAAGGGGGTCAGCTCCGCCACGTTGTCGGTGAGGTGGTAGGTCAGGAACCGGTGAATGTTGGCGTACGTGGCCCTGCCCTGTTCGATGGCGGAGACGATGGTGCCGAAATGGTCATCGAGGAGGACCAGGTCCGCGGCTTCGCGGGCAACGTCGGTTCCGCTCAGGCCCATGGCAACGCCGATGTCTGCCTCGCGAAGCGCCGGCCCGTCGTTGACGCCGTCACCGGTCATGGCCACCACGTGCCCCCTGGACTGGAGGGCCTTGGCGACGCGGAGCTTCTGCTCCGGCGAGACCCTGCTGACCACAACCCCGTCACGGTCCAGGAGTGCGCCGAGCATCTGCTCATCCTCTGGCAGGTCCGCGCCTTCCAGCACGTATTCAGGGGCGCCGATCAGCCCTATCTGCCGTGCAATGGCGGCCGCCGTGCCCGGGTGGTCGCCGGTGATCATGGCGACTTTCACTCCCGCTTTTCGCGCCGTTCGGATCACGTTTCCCACATCGGGCCGGGGCGGGTCCTGCAGTCCGATCAGGCCCAACAGCTCCAGTCCTGTTTCAAGTTCAGCCGCCGTGCCGGCGAGCCAGGCTTCCGGATTCCCCGTAAGCCGCCGCCTGGCCACGGCGATGACGCGCAGGCCGTGCGCCGCCATCTCCTCCACCTGTTCCTTGATCGGTCCGGGCACGGATTCACAGACCGGCAGCACCGTCTCGGGGGCGCCTTTGCAGAACAGGTCAGGCCCCACAAGGGCGGATTCGCGGCGCCGAACCGGATCGAACGGCAGGCGCCGCGATGGAACAGGAGCGGACTCCGATCCTGCCAGCCGGCGGGCCAGGGCGTCGATTGCCGCTTCCATCGGGTCACCCTGGGCGCGCCACTGCCCGTTGTGCAGTTCAGCCCTCCCCTGCGAAGCCGTTCGCGCTGCGAGCGCCGCCTGGGCGGCACGTTCCACACCGGTTCCCTGGACATCAGCGGTGGGCGCATACCCCTCGCCAGTGATGCCCACTGTCCCGGCGGCGGTGACGACCTCGACGGCGTTCATCCGGTTCTGCGTCAGCGTTCCTGTTTTGTCCGTGCAGATGAATGTGGTCGAGCCCAGGGTTTCCACGGCTTCCAGGTTGCGTACCAGTCCATTCCGGGACGCCATGCGCTGGGCCCCCATGGCCAGGGACAGCGTGACGGTAGGCAGGAGTCCTTCCGGGACAAGGGCGACGGCAACGCCGATGGAAAACAGGAATGAATCGCGCCACTGGAAGCCCACCAGCAGTGATGCCATGAAGAAGACCGCAGCGATGCCCAGGGCCATACCCGCGGTGACCCGGACGATCCGGCGCAGTTCCAGTGCGAGCGGGGTGGGGGGCGAAACAGCCCCGCTGGTCAGTGCTGCAATCCCTGCCAGCCTGGTCCTGGCCCCCGTGGCGGTAACAGCGGCTTCTGCATAGCCGTTAACAAAGAAGGTGCCACCCCACGCCCCGTCCCCCGCGTTTTTGGCCACAGGATCGCTTTCACCAGTCAGCATGGACTCATCCACCGCGCAGGCCGACGCCGAAAGAAGGAACACGTCCGCCGGCACGCGGTCACCGGCGCCCAGCAGCACCAGGTCATCAACCACCAGTTCGCTGGCATGGACTTTCTGGACCGTCCCGTCCCGGCGGACCATCACATCGGCGGGCAGCAGCCCCCGCAGCCTGGCTGCGGCATGCTGGGCGCGTTCTTGCTGGATGTGGGCGAAGACCCCGTTGACGATGACGACGACGACGATCGCCACGCCAAGTTGCGGCATGTCTGCAATGAAGGCCAGCGCGGCGGCGCACCACAGCATGAGGGCGAAGAAGTGCGTCATCTCCCCCCAGAGCTTCCGCCACTGCGGGACGGGTTTCTCCACGGGAAGCTGATTGGGGCCCGCCTGCTTCAGCAGCTGTGCTGCCCGTTCGGAGCTCAGGCCCTCGACAGTCCTCACACGGCGTCCGCCTCCTGGCCCACCAGGACCACAGGACAGGTGGAGTGGGCAGCGCAGGCTTTGCTGACCGAGCCCATGGAGGACTTGAGCAGTCCGCCTTCGCCGTGCCTGCCCACCACCAGCATCCGGGCACGGCGGCTTTCATCCACCAATACCTTCGCCGGCGGCCCGAATTTGATGGTCACGTCGATGCCTTCCGGGCGTTCCCCGGAGAAGGCGCGCCCCAGCGCATCATCGACAAGGCGCCGGGCAGCGTCTTCCAGCCGTGCAGTGAACTGCCGGTCTGCTCCTTCAAGGCGGGACGTCACCAGGTAGTCCGGCATCCCAACGCATGAGATGACTTCGAGCCGGGTCTCCGGGCGGAATGCCAGCATGCCTGCGTACCGGAGTGCGGCGGACGAATACTCTGAGCCGTCCACTCCCACGATGACAGGTTTGGCCGCTGTGTCTGCATTCATGGAGACCACGATCCCGCCGGGGGGCCGGCCCGGGAAGGGCCAAAAGTCATGCCGGCGGCAGCCCCCGCGGCTTCAGTTTCCGGTCGGCCCCGTGGAGGGCCCGGAGACCGTTCAGGATCGTTGCCAGGTCCACCAGCTCCTGCAGGAGGGCGCCGGCCACGGCAGGAATGTACCCGGTCATGGCTATGGCCATCAGGACAACGCTCAGCCCTATGCCGGTCCAAATACTCACCAGTGCCACGGCCATGGTCCGCTTGCCGATGGCCACGGCCTGGGCCACCTTGGACAGATCATCGAGCATGATCACGACGTCGGCCGACTCGCTCGCCGCTGTGGCCCCTTTGGCCCCCATCGCGATCCCCACGTCCGCCGCTGCCAGGACGGGAGCATCGTTCACACCGTCACCGACCATGAGGACCGGCCGTTCCCGGATCGCGGCCACCGTGTTGACTTTGTCCTCGGGAAGGCATTCAGCCTGGACATGGCCGATGCCGGATTCTTCGGCGATGTGCGCGGCCGTGGCGCTCGCATCCCCAGTCAGCAGCATGGTGTTGTTCACGCCAAGGCGTCGCAGGCCGGCGAGGGTGTCCACGGCATTGCCGCGCAGCGGATCCTTCATGACCAGTGCGCCCGCATACTGGCCGTCCACCGCAACGTGGACGGCCAGCTGGCCGCTGTGGACGGCTGCGTCCCTGAATCCGCTGGACGAGCTTCGCACCAGGCCCGCCTTTCCCACCACCACCTGGCGGCCGCCACAGACAGCCTCCACCCCGTGCGTGGCGCTCTCCGTGGCGTGCGTCACCGGGAGGAGATCGAGGTTGGCTGCCGCAGCGGCTTCGATGACCGAAGCTGCCAGGACATGCGACGAGTACTGCTCCGCCGAAGCAGCCAACTGGAGGACCTTCCGGCTGCCCAGTGTTTCGCCGTGGCCCGGGGCCAGGCGGATCTCATCCAGGACAGGGTGACCGGAGGTGAGCGTGCCGGTTTTGTCGAAGACCGCTGACTGCGCCTTTGCAAGCTGTTCGAGAGTCCTGGTGTTCTTGATGATGATGCCCTTGTGGGCTGCCTGGCTGGTACCTGCCAGGAACGCCACGGGGGCGGCGATCAGGAGCGGGCACGGGGTGGCCACCACCAGCACCTGGGCGAAGCGGAGCGGCTCGCCGGACAGGAACCAGGCGGTGCCGGCCATGGCCAGGGCGAGGATCGTAAAGGGAACGGCGTAGCGGTCGGCCAGCCGGACCACCGGGGCCCGGCTGTTGGACGCCTCCTCGACCAATGCGATGATGCGGCTGTACTGCGAGTCCGCGGCGGAGGCGGCTGCCTTCAGCCGGATGGCCGCCACACCGTTCACCGCACCGCTGAGCAGCTGCTGGCCCCTGGTGCGCTCGACGGGAAGGCTCTCTCCCGTCAGCGACGATTCATCCAGGCTCGCTGAGTCTGAGAGGAGTTCACCATCCACGGGTACCAGTTCGGAGGGGCGGACCACCAGCACGTCCCCGGGAACAACGTCACCGATGGGCGTCTCCTCGAGTACTCCGGTGGCTCCTTCACGGTGCGCGAAGCGGGGTGCCCGGTCCAGCAGGGACCGGAGTTCCCGGGCAGCACGGCCCTGGGCAAAGTTCTCCAGTGCTTCGCCGCCGGTGAGCATCAGGATTACCACCAGGGCAGCCAGGTACTCGCCCACGGCAACCGTGCTCGCAATGGCCATCAGGGCCAGCAGGTCAATCCCCCAGCGTCCCTCCCGCAACGCGCGGAGCATGCCGGCCGCACGGACCACCACGATCACAGCGGCGTAAGCCGAGGCGAGGACCCGGGCCTCCCCGCCCAGGCCGGATTGCAGCAGGACCAGCGCAGCCACCAGGATCAGGCCGGTCAAAGCAACAACGGGATACCGCCTGACGAAGTCCAGGCCTTTTTCCGCGGGGGACATGGCTTGCGCCTGGGCATCAGAAGTGCCCGGGCTCCGGCCCGCTGCCGTGGGCGGCGCCGCTTGTCTCCTCATTCAGCCCCACGTCCAGGGGGATGGCGACGGTCATGGCGCATAGAGCCGAACCTACCCGGATCCCGGCGGCCGGGCTAGGGCATTTGGCCCCGCCCTGCGCCAGCCGCCGCCGCCCGGGGATGATAAGGAACTGGGGCCCATGAGGTCCGGGTCAGCAAGAGCCAGATTTCCTTCCGCCGGCGCCGTGGATATGCCTACCTCTGGCGGCCGGGGGTGTACGTAAACTCCCTGTTCCGCTGGTCCTGTCCCTCGCCCTGCCCCGGCACCTTGACTCGCCACGCTTCAAACAGGTTGTCCATCCGTCGCCGGGAACGTGGATGCACCACCTGGAGCTCACGGACACTTCACAGCTCGACGCCGAGGTGCGCGACCGGATGCTGGCGGCGTACGACGCCGCTGCCTGATCCGTGTGCATTCCAGGGCCCTGTGGCCCTGTCAGGCGGCAGGCGGCACGTCCACGCTGGTGCCATGACTGAAAATGACCAGCCGCAGAAGATCCATATCACCGAACAACCAGTTGCCGTGGTCCGTGAACGGGTTCCCATGGATGCGCTGACGGGTTTCTTCGGCCGGGCATTCGGGGCCGTCATGGCCGCGGTCCAGATGCAGGGTGCCAGCCCGGCCGGGCCGCCGTTTGCACGCTACCACGGAATGCCGGGCGAAACCGTTGACGTCGAGGCAGGGTTTCCCGTCGCGGGTAACTTCCACGGTACCGGCGAGGTGGCCAGCGGAACGCTTCCGGACGCGGATGCCTTCGAAGCCGTCCACACGGGCCCGTACGACACCCTGGGCACCACATACGACGCCATCCGGGAACGCATGGCTGCTGAAGGGGCGGCGCCTGCCGACAGCATGTGGGAGTACTACCTGACCGACCCCGAACAGCAGCCTGACCCCGCCACATGGCAGACCCGGGTAGTCTGGCCTGTCGCCTGACCGGGACCCTGGTGGGGGCCTACGACTGAGGGCCTACGACGTCCTCTGGCGGCTGAACGTGAGTTCCCAGGGCTGGGTGCCGCGGCTTGTCTCATGCCATCCGTCGCGGGCAATTTCCTGCCGCAATTTCTTGAGGCTGGCCTCAAGGCCAGGAGCCCAGGCTTCTTCCGGAGGAGTGCGGTTGAGGGGCGGCCCGGGAAAGGTGTCGCTGGCGTAAAGTCGCGTGCCGTCCTCCGTCCTTCCCACGAACTGCAGCTGCGTGCGACCGTACTGGGAGCCGAGGGTGTAGAAGATGCGGGCCCACCATTTCCGCGATGCGGCATCTTCAAGCTCAATCCGGAGCCGTTCCTCCGCGCCGTGGCCTGGCAGGCGGCCAGTTGTGGACATGTCTTCCTCCGGGCGGACGCAACGATCTTCCAAGGCAGCATTGTGCCAGTGACCGGGACGGCGGCCCAGGGTCCTTGGTCACCGGCAGCCGGACGCCGGCGGCCGGCGCCCACACTTTGAACAGACAATTTGCGGCATAAACCCGGTTGACCGGGCCCAAAGACACTGTCCCTCCCATCCGGCCGGTGGCACGCTGCAGCCATGTGCAGGCAGGGTTCATCATGACCAGCCATCGGCCGGAGACTGACGGGACTCCGGAAGGCATCGGACGGCCTGGGGCCCAGAACGGCTGGAGTCTCCTCTACGGCGCCGCAGGGGCGTCGTCGATCCTTTTCGTGCTCCTGCTCGTGGCTGCCCTGGTGCTCGATTTCCTTGCTCCTCCACCGGTTCACGGCGGGGCGGCTACGCTGGAATTCATCGCGGCACACAAGACGAACTACGTGGCAGAGCAGGTCCTGTGGATCCTGCCGAACATCCTCCCGGTGCTTGTTTTCGCCGCCCTCTTCGTGGCCTTGTACCCCTTCCGGAAGAGCCTGTCGATGATCGCGCTGGTCTTTGGCGCCCTGCCGTGGGCCCTCCTGCTTGCCGTTCCGGTGAGCAGCCGCGGTTCGCTCAATCTGGTGTACCTCAGCGACCGCTTCATGGCGGCGGCTGGGGCTACGGAATCCTGCTGTGGGCGTGGTTCACCGCCACCGGAATCGCGCTGATCCGCCTGCGCCGCCCCGACGCCTGAGGGCGGTCGAACTCATGGGCCGGCGGCGATCCGGGACTTTGGTCCCTAAAAGCGGGGCGGCCTGGTTTGAGAGGGTGGTGGGGCCGGAAGATGCACCGTGGCTGGGGTTGTGCGTCCCGGATTGCTGGACCGGAAGTCGGCCAGCCCGCCGCCCACAATGAAGTCGGCGGCGGCAGGATCGCTGAGGAGAGAACAGGCATATGGCAGGTACGTTCGAACTGTTTATTGATGAAGAATCCAAGATCCGGTTCCGGCTGGTCATGCCGGATGGGCACGTCCTGGCGGTTTCCGGGCAGTTCACTGATAAGCAGGCAGCGGCCGCAGCCATAGCAGAAGTACGGGAGTGCGCAGGGACGGGACTGATACGTGACGTTGCCCCGCCGCCTCCCGCAATTGTCCTGGCTCCGGCACCCCACCCGCGGTATGCGGTGCGCCGCGCCTCCCGCCGGCTGGGGGCCCTTGGCGTGGCCTGACACGGCACTGCCGGGGAGGGGCTAAAAGCCAGAGGAGCTGCCGGAGCCGGAGAAGCTTCCGCCGCTGCTGCCGTACCCGGTGGTGCTGCCACCGCCTCTGGCTGAGTTGACGCTGGTCACTCCCGTGCTGAAGCCGGAGTTGAAGGTAGCCACCGTGAAGAACTGGTACGACGGATATACGGTGCCCAGGATGCTCGGTTCGTAGGTCCGTCCCCGGCGGTGCTCCAGCCCCTCGTGGGCGGTGTCCATTTGTTCGCGCATCAGGCGTGCTTCGCGCTCATTCCGGGCGAAGCCCTGGATCACGGTTTCAGCGTGGTTCTCCAGCAATCCTGAAAGCCGGGTCCGTGCCTCGTAGAGGCGGTCCAGGGCCTCTTCCGGTGTGATCCGACCGTCGGCGAGTTCTGCCGTCCACTGTTCTGTATCCCGCAGGCTCCCGTCCCGGAAGGAGCGCAGCGCCGTGGCCGTGGCCGAGTCCCCTTGCCCGTGGCGTTTGGCCAGAAGCTGTTCCAGTCCGGCCAGGTCCTTCCGGAAGGGGGCGAGCTGACGGTCCCAGGCCGTTGGCCACGTGGCGGCGCGGTTAAGCAGCGCGTTGCTGTCCGCGATCACGTCATCGAGCGCGTCGAGTTCGGCGGCGCTGTCCGCAAACTGCCGAGCAAGCCTGAGGTTCTTCCGTCTGCTCAATGATCGCTTGCCCAGTGCGTGCACCTGGTTGGACAGCTCGGTGGCAGCGGCGTACCGGCTGAGGAAGGTCCGGTGCTTCTCCAGGACCTGGCTGCCGTAGCGGGATGCTTCAGGGATGGTGGCGGCATTCAATTCCGTCACGTCCAGGTCCATGCTGACACTGGAGTAGCTTCGGTCCCCGCGTTCGATCTGTTTGCGGCAGGCTGCCCGGGTCACTGCGCGCACAGTCAGCCATGCGGCCGCCCCCATGACAACGAGTCCGCCGGCAACCCACGCTGCGATCAGGAACGCTGCGGACCTGTACCACGGCTGGTTGATCAGTTCCGCCGCCCGGCGGATTCCGGCCACCGTGCCGTCGGTCCACTGTGCATCCCGGAACAGTTCCTTGGACGCATCCTGGATGCCGCTGCGCTGATCCAGGGACACTTTCCGGTCCTCGCCCATGTACGTCCCCACATGCCGGCCCACCGGGTCAAGCGCGAAAATGAACAGCCCGTCTGCCCACTTCTGACCGTCCGCGCTGATCCACTCCGGATGCCGGGACCGTGCGAACTTCAGGACTTCTTCATTCAGGTTGTCCTCCGCCTTTCCGTTGTACGTGAAGACGGCAACCTTGGTGGGTTCGTAGAACTGGATGCGTTCGACGGCGGGCACCAGGGTTTTTTGGTCGAGCACCCCCGCCGTGTCCTCCACTACAACAGCGACAGGTGCCACTGCCGCGCCTGGTGGCGCCAACCCCAGGAGAAGGGCAGCGACGGCAAGCATCATTGCGGCGATCCGGCTGACCACGCTGCCCATGTCCCTCCCCAATACTTAGAATCAGAATGGAATCAGGATGGAACCAGGGAGCGGGACGCCAAAGGGCCGAAGGTCCCGCTGGTGAAGCCGGCCCTAGCGGGAGCGCAGTCATATGAGGCAGCATCCAGGGTTCATTGTGGCCGGCTATGACGGCTCGGACGAGGCTGCGGCCGCCGTTCGCTGGGCGGCGCGGCATGCGCGTGCCACTGGCTCTCCCCTGAATGTGGTGCATTGTTCCCTGTGGCCGCTGCTGACCAGGCACCTCGGTCCGGTCCCGGGCGTGTCGAACAGCGGGCTGGAGCAGTCGGCCCAGTCCGTCCTTGAGGAAGGCGTGGCGCATGCGGCCGCGGAAGCAGAGGGCCTTCAGGTCAAAAGCACCCTGCTCCACGGCTTGCCCGCCAAGCTGCTGGTCGAAATTTCTGCCGGGGAAAGCCTGCTGGTGGTGGGAAGCCGGGGCCTGGGCGGCTTCCTTGGCCTTCTGGTGGGCTCGGTGAGCCTGGAGCTCGCAGCGGCTGCTGCCTGCCCGGTGGCCGTGATCCGGCAGGACTTCTTCCCGGACGGACCCGTCGTCGCTGCCGTCGACGCGGAAGGTTCACCTACGGTGCTGGCAGACGCCTGCGGGTTGGCTTCGGCGTGGAAGGCGCCCCTCACTGTGGTCCACGTCCGGCACCTCCCTGCCGGCTACTCCCGGCCTCACTCACAGGAAGCAGGGACGGAGGCCCGAAAGGTCCTTGAAGCCGCCCTCACCGACGCCCGTACCATGTCGCCTGGGCTTCGCCTTGAGGGCAGGGTAATGACAGGCTCTTCGGTTGCGCATACCATCCTGGAAGCGTCCAAGGAAGCGCGGATGGTGGTAGTGGGTTCCCAAGGCAGCGGCGTCCTCAGGGAGACCATCGGTTCCACTGCGCACGCAGTCCTGCACCACGCGCAAGGGCCGGTGCTTGTCTCCCGCAGGGGCAGCTGATTCCGGGGCGGAATGGTGGGGCCGCCCCGGAAACCGCATTCGTGGACGGCCATGACAACGTAGGCGAGAATTGAACGACGCATGAATCCGTTGCCAGGGAGGTTGGACCATGGGCGCCGCACTGCCTGAACACCGGTTTGTCCACTCTCCACGGAACGCTGCGCAATGACTGCGGTAATTCTTGGCTGCGATACCAACGCCCTGCTCCGCTGGGGCTACCCTGCCGCCGTCGGGCAGGTTGCCTTACGTGGCGGGATACTGAAGCGCTGGTCCCTCTACTCCTGTCCCGACGTGGAGGAGGGGACAGAAGCCTGGCTCCTGGTGCACGGCAGCAACGACGCGGCCAGCGGCTTGATTGGCCACGGGTTCGTAACCTCGAAGCCCTGCCAGGCGGACCAGGGCGGGGATCCCGACGCCGCCGGCTGGTTCGTCTCCGTCGCCTTCGACGCACTGCTCCCGCTCGGCGAACAAATACGTCCCGGCACCCTTGGCGACGCCATCCCTGGTGATCTCCGGGCCCAGGCGAACGGCCATGCCCTGGTGGCCTTGCCGCCGTCGTCCGTACCTGTCCTGCGCCGGCTCTGGCGGGACATGGGACCGACGACGCCGGATCCGGCCCAGGTGGTCGGCGGAAGCCTTCCCCCTGGCGCAGTCAGCAGTATCCAGGTGAACCGCTATGAGCGGGACCCCGATGCCCGCCGGGCATGCCTTGCCTTCCACGGCACGGGGTGCGCCGCCTGCGGCTTTTCCTTTGAAACCACCTATGGCGAAACAGGCACAGGAGCAGTGGCTGTGCACCATGTGGTGCCGCCGGCGGCGCTTGAAGGCGGGTACGTTTTGGATCCCATATCCGATCTGGTTCCCCTCTGCCCTAACTGCCACGCCATGGCGCATTCCGCCACTCCCCCTCTGACCCTCACCGAACTCCGCGGCATGATTGCCGGCGCCGGCCACCTCAGGGGCGATGTGGTGACCGGGCCGGCCCTCCAGGCCCAGGAGGATGCCCGGCGGATCCTTGAAGCCGGCCAGGCGTAGGGTTTCGCAACCGGCGGTAAAATTGCAGGGATGACAATGGCCGCACGTACTGGCAGGGCCTTCCCTTTTGCACGAAGTGCCCGGAATGCAGTGCGCCGCGTCCCGGTCTGGACCTGGCGGCTCCTGATGCGTTCTGTCCGGGCACGCGAGCAGGCGCGGTTCAATACCGATCCCATCACCGAGGTGGCCTACACCCACGACATCGACTACGTCGGCGACGGACTCCCTGCCCACCGCCTTGACGTCCTGGCGCCGCTGGACGCGGCACCTGACTCCCCCGGCGGAGGGGCCGGTCCCGGGGAGCCGCTTCCCGTCTACGTCTACTTCCACGGTGGGGGCTGGACGTCCGGCGACAAGGCCGCGTTGACCAAGTACTGCGCCAGCCAAGTGCTGGGTGGCATGGTTGTGGTCAACGTCAACTACCGTCACGCACCCCGGTTCCACATGGGGCACGTGCTTGAAGATGCTAACGCCGCCCTGGCCTGGGTCGCCGCCAACATCGGCAGGTTCGGCGGAGACCCCCGGCGCCTGGTCCTGGGCGGGGACTCGGCCGGCGGCCAAATTGCTGCGTTGCTCACCGCTGCCAGCCTGCGTCCCGAACTGGCGGCGCACTACTCGCTCGAGCCCGCTGTTCCGCCAGCACACCTCAGAGGACTTGTTCAACACTGCAGCGTGGTGGACTTTTCCGTGTTCTTCGAGGCAGGGTTTGTCCTCAGCCTCAATTTCGTCCGGATGCTCCTGCCGGCGGCGGCTCCGGCACCGTCCACTCCCGCATCCGGCAGCCACAGACGGACCCCGTCAGGCACGACGGCGGTCCGGCTCAGGGCCGCAGCGGGCTTCCTGTCCCCTATTGAGTGGCTTGACGGAAACCATCCGCCGGTGTTCCTCAGCACGTCGGAGCGTGACTACTTCTATCAGGCGAACGTCAATTTCATCGGGCGGCTTCAACAGCACAACGTTCCGGTGGATGCAGTGATCTATCCATGGGACAGCGCCAACACCGAACACACCTGGCAGCAGGATTACCATTACCCGGAATCCCAGGAAGTGTATCGGCGCCTGCACGCCTTCGTCCGGGAGGTGGCGTCCCGCCCCGCCCCTGACTAAGCCCGGCGGCTTTGGACTATCTTGGGACCATGGCGGTTCCGGACCAGAGAGCGTACGGGGTCAACCCTGAGGAGTTCGGGTCGGCCCGAGTTGATGCCGCCGCTTTGCTGGATGCCGACCTTGGCGACGTTGACTGGTTCGTTCCCCCGGCCGGGACTGTCCGCCGAACCCTCGACGTCCCCAGCGGCAAGCTGGCCGCCATGACGCTGGGAAACGCGGACGATCCAAGCATTGTCCTGGTGCCCGGCGCCACCGGCTCCAAGGAGGACTTTTCGCTCATGATGCCGGACCTTGCCAACGCCGGCTTCTTTGCCCTGACCTACGACATTGCAGGGCAGTACGAATCGGCGGCGGCGGGCCCCGAGAACCTGGTCCCGCCACGCAAGCACTACGACTACCCGCTCTTCGTGGCGGACTTCATTGCAGTCCTGGAGACCACCAACACCCCGGTCCACGTTGTGGCCTATTCCTTCGGGGGGATCGTCGCCCAGCTGGCGTACGTGGAGCGTCCCGAACTTTTCAGGTCGCTGACCTTGCTCAGCTGCCCCCCGGAGACGGGCCAGAGCTTCAAGGGCGTCAGCCGGATCGGCCGGTTCAGCACGTGGGTCAACGGCCGGGCCGGTGCCGCCCTGCTGATCTGGGGCATCCGCAGCGGCAGGGTGGCCCACGTGCCCCCTGGGCGGCAGAGGTTTGTCAACCACCGGTTCCGCTACACCCGCCGCGATTCCGTCCGGGACATCTACGTGCTCATGCAGAACGTTCCGGATGTCCGGCAGCGGCTGGCGGAGGCTTCCCTCCCCAAGTTCGTGGCCGTAGGCGAACACGATCTGTGGCCGCTCCAGCTCCACCGGCTGTTTGCCCAATCCATCCGCGCCAAAATTGGCGTCTACAGGGGCGGCCACAGCCCCTGCGAAACGTCCCCCCACCAGCTCAGCCGGGACCTGCTGGCCCTTTATGCCAGGGCGGCCGAGGGGTAGTACCGGCCTGCGGGTGATCACGCCGCCATCGGGAGCGCTCGACGCGCCGGCGCAGCGGATGCTTGTACTCGAACTCGACGCGGAAGGTTTCGAGGGTCAGGACCAGCCGTTTCCGGAACGCAGCCCACGTGGCAAACGGACGGGCGGACACGCCCACCTTCAGTGTGGGATCGTAAATGACATCCGTATCCGGGGGCAGCCGGTAGGAAATGTCCATGTCGTCGTGGACCATGGCGTTATCCCGGACCACCGTAGTGCGGATGGCGGCCCAGACCTCACGGCGGAGCGCAAAGTTTGAGCCGTAAACCGGAGGGTGGCCCAGCATGAGGCCGATAGCCCCGAAGTAGCCGCCCCGGAGCAGCAGCAGCCCCACCAGGCGGACCGGGATGTTGCCCCCGTAGAAGTCCCCTGGGCCCGTGACCGCGGTCAGGGGCGGCGAGGCATCGAGGGTCTGTCCGATGCGCTCCAGCCAGTCCCTGGGAGGCCGCGAGTCGGCGTCGAGCCTGGCGATGATGGAGCCGGCCGCGGCGTCAAACCCGGCAGCCGCCGTCGCCGGGATGCCGGGCAGGTCCACCAGCACACGCCTCACTCCGGCCGCTGCGCAGACGGCAGCAGTGTCATCGCTGCTGGAGTTGTCCACCACGATGATCTCCCCTGGCGGCCTGGATTGGACGGACAGCAGGGCCAGGCACGTCTCCAGCTGGGCGGCGTCATTCCGTGTGGGAATGACCACCGACACCGAAGTGGCGGCATCCATACCGCGCAGCCTACCGTCGCTTGGCCCCGTCGGGTCGGAAGGCTGGCTGTGGTGGGTGAAAGCCAGCGGCAGCGTGAACGAACCCGGCTTATGGGCCTGGTTGACCTGTTGTTGATCCGCTCGGGCTGCCACGGGCTCGTTCTGCAACGGGCTCCCTGGGCTTTGGCGGAGTGCAGTGCAGTAGCTTAGACGGCATGAGCGAGGGGTCACGAGTGGAGCCGGAAGGCTCGAAGAAGGGGGCCGCCGCTTTCGGCGCGGTGGCGCTGTTGTGTGTCGTGGGAGGCGGCCTCGTTGCGGCTGTAACCAGCCCGCTGCATCTGGAGCATGGATCCTGGGCAGCCGCGTACCTTGTGTTGGTCGGTGGAGTGGCACAAGGCGCCCTGGGCATAAGCCAGTACTTCCTGGCCCCGCAACGCTTCATGGGCCGGAAGGCCGTTGCGGAAATGGTGGCGTGGAACAGCGCATCCGCGGCTGTGATCGGCGGGACTTTGGCCGGCAATCCGTGGGTGGTTGATGCCGGCGGTGCGCTGCTGGTGGCGGCGCTGGTCATGATGTTTCAGACTGTTGGCGGCCCGGGGCCAAAACCCGGGTGGGCTCTTTGGGGTTACCGGGTCCTGGTGGCGGTGGTGGCCGTCAGCATTCCCGTCGGACTGGTGCTGGCCCACCTCCGTGCTGCGTGAGTTTTGCGGTGCGGGCACGGCGGACGGCGCCGCGAAGCCCGTCCTGCCTAAAATACTGACATGCCTACACTTGTTCACGAGTTTGCTTGGCCTGACCGCGTCGTCATTGGCACCATCGGTATTCCGGGAGCGCGCACATTCTACTTGCAGGTGCGCGCAGGGACGCAGCTCGTGAGCATAGCTCTGGAGAAGCAGCAATCGGCTCTGCTCGCCGACAAGATAGACGACATTCTCGACCAGCTCATCGCCCTCGAGGGCAACCCCTTCAGCGTTCCCACCGGTACCCCCATCGAATTGGTCGACAACGATCCGCTTGAGGACGTGCAGGAACAGTTCCGGACCGGCGCAATGAGCCTGGGCTGGGACCCGACGACGGCGCAAGTGGTCATTGAGGCTTACCCACTCACCGAGGTCGAGGCTGACCCCGACGACGATCCCCTCGACCCGGACAACGACGAAGTACCCGAAATGCTTTTGGTGCGCATGCCGGTGGGCACCGCCCGGGCGTTCACCAAGCGCACGCGCGAGGTGGTGGGCGCAGGGCGGCCCCTGTGCCCGCTCTGCGGATACCCCATGGACGCCGACGGACACGTCTGCAATCCTCCCGAGGTGTGATGCCGCCTCCCGACCCGGCTGCCGCCGGACCCGGACTCCCGGTGGGCCCACGCCGCGGGCCAGTCTTGATCGAATTTTGCGGCTAACGTGGGCCGGCATTTGGGAACGGGACCTACCGTGGAGGCAAGAACCTGCCGCTGGGGCAGGGGCTTTACCAATGAGGACAGGGCCGGCGGCCAGTGCATCCGGAGGACTACGGATGCCGCCCCCCAAACCGCCGCCGGCCCGTCCTCCTGTACCAGGCAGGTCACCCCTTGCCTCCAGCACAGCCACCGGTTGCTTCTAAGGGCGCGCATGGCGACCATTGAGACGTGGGTACGAAAGGCATCCGGCGCCTCGGCGTTCTTTCGTGCCTGTTGTTCCTCCTCACGGGGACGGCGGGTTGCTCCTATGACTACCCTGACGGGGACCAAAGTGCGACGCCCACACCGGACGGACCGGAACCGCAACGGGTCACCGTATCCGCTGCAGCACCTGATGATCCCTCGGTGCCTGAGCGCGGCCGGCGGAACTACCAGGACTTGAATGAGCTACTGATGTCAGTGCGTGGTCCGGTCCTCCTCTTTCAAGAGGGTCCGCTGGACGGTCCTGCCAAAGGCTTTGGCACGACGGAACAGGTTTCCGTGGCGGGTCGATACACGGTTACTGCCGCCTGCGTCGGTGCTCCCAACGCCACGATCTTCATACGCCAGGAGAATCCGAAGGTCACACTCTGGCCCGTCGAGGTCACGGTGGACTGCCCAGGATCCACATCGGAGGTCATTACGCTTCAGCAGGGCTATGTTTCGGCACACCTCTCCTTGCCAGCCAGTGGCGATACTCCCTGGACAGGAGCCGTGGGCGGAGTGCGGGTAACCGGTGACCAGGCATGGACGGGTACGCCGGGCTGAACGTTTCTCGGAGGTCATCGGTGTACCGGACCTCGTTTGTCTGCGTTTTGATGGTGAGGGCTATGGGGAAGCCGAGCCCACGGCATGCTGGATCTGCTGGAGCGTGTCCCGCCGTGCCGCGATTTCAATGACGCCACTGTCCGAGTCCATAATGATGATCCAGAAATCCAGCGGCACGTCCTGTTGATGGTCATGGCGGTTGGCCTTCCGCGCAGGGACGCCGGTGGCCCCCAGCCCGGTAAAAGCCCTGCTGCGGCCGCTGGGTATCAAACTACGTTCCGTGGTTGGCTGGAAATCGATGCGGGCCGGGCCGGCGCTGGCGATCCCCATCTGCCAGATGCTGCCCAACGAGCCTGGCGGTGCGTCGCGGAACCGCAGGAAGATGACTGGCTTGCCGCGCCCATTCAGCGTGGGGCCTGCCGCCGGAAACTGGCTGGTCATAAAAAACAGGCCACCACCGATCAACAACGCGTAGAAGACCGCATTGGAGATTGCGTCGTCGGGACTGGCCCCGGCGAAGAGACCGGCCGCCAAAATTACGGCGCAGGCAAGGACGCCCACCAAAACGGCACGGAGCGCAGGATGCATCCCGCCCCACTTCCTCATGGCGCCATCCTAGGCACCGACCCTTCCCACCGCTACGTCCTGTCCGCCTTCCGCGCCGGGGCGTTCCATACTTGGCGGCGCTGGCATCCTCCCTGGGCCCAACGGGGAACAGGAACCTGCCCCGGCGCCGCCGGGGAAGTCAGTCCAGGACCTTGGCGGCGGCGGACGTAATGTCGTGAATCATCGCGGTCCGCTGCGGGACATCCGTGAGGTCGGCGCTTTTGGTGTAGATCACCAGGACCACGCTGTGCGTAGGAGTGGCCAGGATCGCGGCATCGTGCAGTTCTCCGTCGAGCAGCCCGTATTTGTGGTAGACAGTCACCCCCGCGGGCAGGGCCGCCGGGATCAGGTCCTCGTTGTTGGTGTTCTGCATGTAGGAAAGCAGTTGTTGTGTGTGTTCCGGGGTGAGCAGCTTCCCGCCGTAGAGGCTGCCCAGGATTTGTGCCATGGCGGCGGTGGTAAGGGTGTTGCCCGCCGAGTCGTAGGTGACCCCGATAGCCGCTGCATCCGCTTCAAGAGTGGCATTGCCCACAGCGCTCGCCAGCAGCGTCCAGGAATCATTGTCGCTGTCCTGGATCATCTCCCGCAGCTGGAAACCGGACGTGAAATCACCCATCGGATCGTCCAGGGACGCCTGTCCCGCCTCAACCATCTCGTAATAGGCCACTGCCGTCAGAACCTTGGCAGTGCTTGCGGCTTCGAAGGGAGCTTCCACGCCGTACTGCTTCAGGGCGCCGGTGTTCAGGTCGAGGAGGGCGACCCCGACCTGATACTCGCTGTTGGCTTGGATTACAGCGTTGATGCTTGCGTCCGGGGTTTCACCGGGCGCCACAGGTGCGGCGGTGCTGGAAGCTTTGGCCCCGGAACCGGCGATGCTTTTATTGCGGCCCGGCGCAGGACCGGCAGATGCCCCCGCGCCCGAACCCGCGGTGTTCCTGCTGCCGACCGCCGCGCCCGCCTTGTCTGCCGCCCCCGGCTGAGGGACGAGTTGAAGCAGGAAAATGACTACAGTGGCCAGGGCGGCGGCGAGGATCAGAGCTCTGGCACGGCGGTAGGAGCGCGTCCTGTGGCGGGTACGGTTCACGATCGAGAAGATAACAAGGGCTGCTATGAATCCACTGTGAACAGCCGCTCGACACGCCACCGGAAACACCATGGCTCCCGTCAGCGGCAGTCATGCCGCGTTGACCGCGATGGACGCCCCCTGCGGGGTGTGGCATTGGTTACGTTCGCCCTGCAGGGGCCGAAACTCCCAGGTACACATGGAACCCTTAAGGTAAAGCGCGACGCAGCCGGCGTACGTGACAGCAGGCCGGCCGTCCGCCTGAAACCGTGCAGAGACATAACCGGGAACCATGAATAAGAACGTCACATCCGAAGCAGCAGCCGGGAACGCCCCCAAGACGAAACGCAGCCTTGATTTGAGCCCCATCCAAGTAATTGCGGGCGGGGGCGCGGCCGCCGTAGCGTCAGTCATCGGCGGCCAGCTCGGGCTTGGCGGGACGGTCGTTGGGGCTTTCGTGCTCAGCGTCGTGTCCGCCGTTGCAGTCCCCCTGTTCCGCGCTTCCCTGGAGAAGAGCCACGAGCAGCTCAAACGCGTTGTGCCCCGCCGCGGCTCCGAGGAAACCAAGGCCACTCCGCAAATGGCCCCAGACACGGCCGGCATCATCCGGACAACCTCCAGCAAAGTGTCCGCCAGCCCCCTGCCCGGGGAAGGCGCTGAAGCTGCTCCGGGTGCCCGGCAACGCAGGTCCGTGACGAACCGGGCCCGAATGGCAGCCGCAGGAACAGCAGCGATCTTCGTGGTGGGCCTGGGTTCCGTTCTCGGCGTTCAGGCGGCGACCGGCATGAGCCTCTCGAGCGGCACCGCCGCACTTCAAACGGGTATCTCGCAAGTGGCTTCGAATGGGGCGAACAACACCTCCTCCACGCCGGTGACGAGCGCGCAACCCAGCGCCAAGGCCGCCGACGCCGGCACCACTCCGGCGCCCGAGTCCACCAGCCCGGCCCAGGAGATTACAGCCTCAGCCACTCCCACGAGCAAAGCCAGCCCGAAACAGACAACACCTGCAGGCACTGCGTTATCGCAGCCTTCAGTTGGTCCTACCCAGGCAGCCCCTTCGGCCAGCGCAAGCAGCGCCGCTTACGGAACCGATATACCGGCAGGCCCAGTCCTCACGACGGCGACCGCCGGCGGTGCTGCCAAGTAAGCCAGTCAGCCATGCCGGCCGCACCAATGCCTGCGGGAGGCTTGCGCACCTACTACTAAGCATGCTTATGATAGGTGCAAGTCGATTGGGAGAGCGGCTGCGAGGGGAAACAAAAAGGGTGCGCCCAGCGAACGGGGCGCACCTTTTTTGCGCGCCTGCAAATTCGACACTGGCTGCGCGGAGTTTCGCCCGTCCGGCGCGGCCTTCCAGTCCTAGACTTTCGCCATGCACCCCTTAGCGGCTATCGGTCTGGTGTTCCTGGCCGGGCTGGCATGGACGGGCACAGTCCTGACCCTGCTGGTTGCCCTCGCCAACGCGCGACGGCGGCAGGCCCCCGAAGTCCGGAACGCCCGGCAGCCGCAGTCATCCCAGGGATCCGAAGTCCCGTGAACTGGAAGGCGGCTGGATACCCGGCCGTGGTCTACGTCAGTGCGGTGCGAAGCCGCTCTGCCAGGTCTCCGAGGGATTCACGCCATTCTGGCTCGTCGGCGTCGTCCCACAGCTCGCCCAGCTCGGACCTCTCCCCCGCGATCCGTTCCACCGCTTCCAGCGCCATCTCCACGTCCTCGGCGGTGATTCCGGCTCCGTGGGCCGTTACCCAGTCGGTGACGTTTTCGGGCAGATCGCCGAGGGGATAGCCTTGGGTGGCTGCCGTGACCTCTGCAGCTGCGAGGGCCACGGCCCCCTCCGGCGCCTCGACGTACCGGTCCCCTGCCTTCGCCAGTGCCTTGCGGACAACGTCCACCCCGCCGGCTTCGAGTTCATCCAGCCAGTCCAGCGCGTCATCATTCTCAAACGGCAGGTAGCCCCAAGCTCCCATCGTCGCCCCTCCAGGATGTTTGAACTAGTAAAGGACCCCGCACA
>Ga0308169_10001447_pt1 | contig 27837 bp, 31 predicted proteins | sample PhyBR1_2_FD_202139 | JGI IMG/M metagenome (GOLD analysis project Ga0308169, IMG submission 202139) | Phyllosphere microbial communities from UC Gill Tract Community Farm, Albany, California, United States - DLSLSB.R1 | ecosystem: Host-associated > Plants > Phyllosphere > Unclassified | place...
TAGTTTGAAAAGCTAAATCAATTGCATAAAATCCTTGTGTCAAATAAATGGTCATAAATATATATATATACTTGAGTGATTCTGGTAACCATTTATATATACTGTTTTCTAAATTTATTTCAGTTCCATTTGTTATGCTAGAAAGGACAAAAATATTATCTCCTATCCTGGATGAAATATTTATTGAAAATATTACTAACACTCCTAATGCCGTTAAAACAACCAAACCTTTAATAATATTATTACTTTTTTTATATACATCTCTTTTTAAATAATATATAGCTATAAAAATTAAAAATAAATCAATTAATCCTTTATTTGTTCCTATTAATAGCCATTTTAAACATTCAAGGATGATATTTACCATACCAATAGTTTTTAAACCTAAGTTTAGTTTAGAAAAGTAGTACAAAGTTAGTGGTATTGCTAAATATGTTATAGGTGAAGTAAACGTACTAAACATTGTTAAAAAACTTGAACCAGTATTTTGAATTTTATTACTATATAATGTTGAAGATAAATCACCAAAATTAGATAAAGTTTGTACTATATAAGAGAAAGTCAGCAAACCATGTCTGGAATATAAGATTAATACATTCATAATTAGTGAAAAACCAATTATGATGTAAAGTATTTTTTTTGAAAGATTATATTCATTAACTAAATTCTGCCTTTTCATTTTTATTTTTTTAACAGAAACTGTATAACCTATGAATAAAAATATTTGCGCTAAAATAAGAAATCCAACTGTTTGAAATGGATAATGTAATACCCATTTCATCGGTCCAAATATGAAAAGCATTAATACAAAAGTTAAATAAATTTGTGCGATAAGGATAGGTTTATACTCTTTACTCATTTTAACTCCTTTAATCAAGTTATTCTAAAATAATTTACACCTTTTTTCTTTTAAATAAATTTTCATAAATAAAAGACAATTTAAATATAATCTTTGAAGGGTAATTTATTATTTTAGCCATTTCTTCATTAACTTTAAACTTATGCAATACTAAATAATTAATATTATTAATTTTGTAACCAAACTTAGTAAGATAATTACTCTGTTTGTATAAATTGGAATCATTACTTAAGCTAATCCACAACATTTGTCTAGCATTAATTTGTACTGTTCCTCTAAACCCTGCGTTTCCATTTCTAATTCTAAAATAAGACAAGTAATCATCAACATAATACAACTCAAATTTTTTTGCTAATCCTAAATAAAAATACATATCTTGACCATATCTTGCGTCTTCTCTGAAAGAGATAATTAAGTTCCCATATTCATCAAACAAAAACTTTTTTTTCACCATCACTGTTGAAGTTTGAATTTTGAACGATGTAAACACCTGATTTGATACATTACCAGCATAATACTTTGTGTTTATTTTTTTCAGCCGTTCTAAACTATCGTCATACATATAGTAATAGTTGTGTTGCGACCATACACTTTTATTCTCTACCATTTTCATTAACTGTAGTTCTAATTTTTTGGGTAACCACATATCATCTGAATCAAGAAATGCTACATATTCTCCTTTTGAACTTTCAATACCTTGATTTCTAGCGGAAGCTGGACCACCATTCTTTTTATTAATTATTTTAATTCTTGAGTCAATCTCCTCAATATCTTTTATATTTTCAGGGGAACCATCATTTATCACTACAATTTCAAAAAGCTGATATGTTTGCTTTAAAACACTCTCAATTGCTTCTTTGAGCCATTTCTTCTCCTTGTAGAATGGGATAATGACCGATACTAAAATATTTTGATTCATTTATCCCACACCACCCGATTCACATAATCGGTATAAGACAAAATAATTCGTAATACTTTTTCTGAAACATTTGGCATCGAATAATCTGAGACCTTTCTCAAAGTATAATTGTCTTGTGTTTCTAACACTTCTAGACCTTGAAGGATTCTTTCTTTTTCCAGTCCGACCATCATCACACTTGCTTCTTCCATTGCCTCTGGGCGTTCATGTGCTTGACGGATATTCAATGCTTTAAAATTCAAGGTAGAAGCTTCTTCACTAATTGTTCCACTATCACTTAACACTGCTTTGGCGTTGAGCTGTAATTTATTATAGTCATTGAATCCCATTGGTTTCATTGTTTGGACCAATTGATGAAATTCGATTCCTTTCGCTTCAATCATTTTCATTGTACGAGGGTGCGTACTTACAATGATTGGTAACTGATATTTCTCAGCAATCGTATTTAGACTATCTACTAAATTCATAAAGTTGTTGTCGGAACTGATGTTTTCTTCACGATGGGCGGAAACAACAAAATATTGTCCTTTTTCCAGACCTAAACGTTGAATGATGTCAGAATTCTGAATGTCCTCTTTTCTCGAATGAAGAACTTCAAACATCGGACTTCCAGTTTTAATGATACGATCGGCAGGCAATCCTTCACGCAAAAGATATTCTCTTGCAATATCACTATACGTAAGATTGATATCTGCTGTGTGGTCTACGATTTTTCGATTTGTTTCTTCTGGCACACGTTGGTCAAAACAGCGATTCCCAGCTTCCATATGAAAAATAGGAATATGTCTTCTTTTTGCAGCGATTGCACATAGACAACTGTTTGTATCACCTAATACTAGGAAAGCATCAGGTTTTACTTCCTCTAAGATAGGATCAATCTTGATTAAGATATTTCCTACTGTTTCAATTGCTGTGCCATTTGCAGCGTTCAAAAAGTAATCTGGTTTTCTTAATTTAAAATCTTCGAAAAATACCTCATTTAATTCATAGTCATAGTTTTGACCGGTATGAACTAGCACGTGCTCAATCGCTTCTGAAGTCTCTAAACGATTGATTACTGCAGATAGTCTGATGATTTCTGGACGAGTACCAACAACGGTCATCACTCTTAATTTTTTCATTCATTAAACCTCCACATAATAAGTATCAGGATGTTCTGGATCAAATGGTTCATTGACCCACATGACGGTTACCATATCTGATTTACCTAGATTCTCAATATTGTGTGTATAACCAACTGGGATATCCACTACTTCCAGTTTTTCACTGGAAACAAAATATTCAATCACTTCATCTGAATCTATTTTTCTGAAACGAATGACTCCTTCGCCATTTACTACTAAAAATTTTTCATTTTTTGTATGATGCCAGTGATTTCCCTTAGTGATTCCTGGTTTTGAAATATTAATTGATACTTGGCCACGATCTTTTGTTCTTAAAAATTCTGTAAAAGATCCACGATCGTCTACATTCATTTTTAAAAAATATGAAAATTCGTCTTCTGGTAAAAAACTTAAATAAGTGCTGTAAAGATTTTTTTCAATTCTTCTCGAAAAATCTGGTAAAGTTAAGCTCACTCGACTTTCTTTAAAAGAAATAATCAGTTCTTTCAATTCGCCAACAGTGATTTGATCAACTTCTCGAACAGAGCAATACCCTTTTTCCATATATGGTTTATCATTTAAACAAAAAATCAATTCCTTGACTACGTCATCGATGTAACACAATTCAATCATCGCATTAGGGTCATTGACTGTCACTTCTTCATCACGAGCAATCTTGTAACAAAAAGTAGCAACTACCGTATTATAATTTGGGCGTGACCATTTACCATACAAATTTGAAAAGCGATAGATATAAACTGGTGCGCCTGTTTCCTCATGATATGATTTTAAAAGATCTTCACCAGCTTTTTTACTCTTACCGTAAGAGTTATCCAAAGAAGCTTGAATAGATGAAGAAATCATCACGGGACATGTATTATGATATTCTTTTAGCTTTCCAAGTAACTCTGAAGTAAATCCAAAGTTACCTTTCATGAACTCGTCCTCTTCTTTCGGGCGATTCACACCTGCTAGATGAAAAACGAAATCTGCTTTTTCGCAATATTCGTCTAATAAATTTTTTGGTGTGTCGATATCAAAGTTGAAAATATTTTCATATCCTTCATTTTTTAATTCAGCAATCAAATTTTTACCTACAAATCCATTGGCTCCAGTTACTAAAATATTCATTTTGTGTGCCACGCTTTCAACTCTTTTTTTACATAATCCAATTCAAGGAGCTTCTCTTTGATTTCTGCTACTGATAATCGATGAGTATTATCTGAATTGTACTCACCTTCTTGTGTTAATTCTTTACTACCTTCAAAAAAATATTTATCGTAATTCAAATCACGCGTATCCGCAGGCACACGATAAAAATCACCCATATCTTTAGCAACTAGATACTCTTCTTTGGTAAGCAAGGTTTCATATCTCTTTTCGCCATGGCGCGTTCCAATCACATGGACTTCGTTATCTACATTAAATAATTCAATAATTGCTTGAGCTAAATCCCCAACAGTTGATGCAGGTGATTTTTGAACCATGATATCGCCAGCTTTGGCATTCTGAAATGCAAAGATGACCAATTCTACAGCTTCGTCTAAACTCATTAAAAAGCGAGTCATTCCTGGATCAGTTACTGTCAGTGGCTTACCCTCTTTGATTTGCTCAATAAATAGTGGAATGACCGAACCACGAGAAGCCATGACATTTCCATAGCGAGTCCCACAGATCGTTGTTCGTTCATCCGCTACTGTTTTCGCCTTAGAAACAAAAACTTTCTCCATCATTGCTTTAGAGATTCCCATGGCATTGATTGGATAAGCTGCTTTATCTGTAGAAAGACAAATCACTTTTTTTATCCCCATCTCAACAGCTGCTGTAACTACATTATCCGTTCCGATAATATTTGTTTTTACAGCTTCCATTGGGAAAAATTCACAAGATGGTACTTGTTTAAGCGCAGCAGCATGAAAAACATAGTCTACTCCGTACATAGCATTTTTAACACTGTTGATATCTCGAACATCCCCGATATAAAACTTTAATTTGTCATTATTGTATTTCTTTCTCATGTCGTCTTGTTTCTTTTCATCACGAGAAAAAATACGTATTTCTTTGATATCAGAATCTAAAAATCTTCGCATGACTGCGTTCCCAAAAGAACCAGTTCCACCGGTGATTAACAGTACTTTATCTTTGAACATATTCTGACACTCCTTCTTCTAAGTAACTATCCATTAACGTTAATAATTTTTCTTTTTCAAATTCTTGTTCAAAATACTTTCTTGAATTTTCTCCTAACTTATCAATTTCTTCTTTAGACAACTTCTCAATTTGGATCAAATTCTCAAACAGATTATCTATATCTCCAGCATTTCCTATATATCCACATTTCGCTTTCTTGATGATTTGTGCAACTTCACCGGTAGCAGATAGCAATATAGGTTTGCCACATGCCATACTTGACTGTAATTTTGCAGGAATAGTCATTGAAAAAATATCGTTCTCTTGTAAAGAGATAAATGAAAAATCACTACCAGCAAGTATTTCTGGTATTTCAGTTACCGGAACAGAATCAATAAAATGGAAGTAATCTTGTAACGCATAATTTTCAACTTCCTTTAATAATTCGTATTTGTATCTACCATCACCTACAATATTAAATCTGACATTCACTTGGTTTTCCTTCACTCTTTTTCCAAGAAGCGGCAATACATCTAAACCTTGAGCAAATCCTATATTTCCTGCAAAAGTAATATTTATTTTTTCATCGTATATTAGCTTAGTACTTTTTGTATTTATTACTTGATAAAATTCTTCTGCATATTGTGGCCAATATATTACCTTTTCTGATTTTACACCTCTATTTTCGATGTTTTGTTTGAAACTTTTAGAGGCAGTAAAAATTTTATGGCAATTCGCATAAATATAATCCACCATTTTATTGAGGGGTTTGATGATTAATGGATGCTTTAATCCTGTAATGATCTCGAAATTTTCTGGCCATAAATCCATTACATAAATATAACAAGGGATGTTTAATTTTTTTGCTATTCTAACAGCAGGTAATGCCTGTGTCATCGGTGAAACTTCATAAATGAACACTAAATCAAACTTTTGTTTATTCATTATTTTCCAAATTTCTCCAGAAAGAACAAATGAACCATAATTTAAGGTCATCATTAAGCTACTTCTTTTTCTAGGTATAATCGGAATCCTTTTTATCGTAATTCCATGGTATTCTTCAGATCTATTTTTTTTGTACCCGTAGTTATCATAAAAATCACCTTGTGGGTAGTTAGGAATCCCTGTTAATACTGTCACTTCATATCCCTTATCAACCCATGCTTTACATATATCATTTATTCGAAATTGTTCGGGGTAAAAATATTGTGAAACAACTAATATATTCTTTTTACTCATTTTTATAACCTATACTCTTTTGTATCGAATCTTCAAAACCAACATAATTATTATTTATTTCATTAGGGGAATAGATTAAATTCCCAAATGCTTTATTTGTTAAACGGCCAATTTTCCCCGGTACAAAACCCAACATTTTGATAAAATAGTTTAACAATGGTGAGATTAAAATTTTCTTTTGTTTATATTTTGAAATAGCTTCAATGATATCACTTGTCTTAACGTACTCATTATTTTGTGGAAAGAAAACACCTGACTGTTCATTATCGATCAATTCTTTTAATTCCATACACAAGTTGTCTATAAACAACATTGAGCGTTGATTATCAACAGCTGGAAAAAAAGGCAGTGAATCTGCTAATTTGATCAATTCTGGGAAATTCCCTTTGCTGTTAGGCCCATAAATCATAGGTGGTCTTAATATTACAATCTTAAACTTCCCGTCTTCCATTGGTAACAACCCTTGTTCTGCTTGCAATTTGCTATCGCCATAAAAGTTTGAAGGGTTTGGTTTAGTTTCAGTAGTAATCACACGTTTCTTATTTATATTTGTCTCTTCTCCATAAACAATGATAGAACTCATATAAATAAACTGACCAGATTTGTCAGATAAATCCTTCTTATATTTCTTTGCAACATTAATTGCTAAATCTCTATTCACTTCATAATAAAGATTTTTTGTCTCTTCTGAAACTTTTGAGACATCTGCATGGGCAATCCCAGCTACATGGAATACTGTGTCATAAATGGAAAAGTCAAATTGTTTCCATTCATCTCCCCTCACACTTAGCGAATCTATCTGATAGTTATCGCTATACTGTTTCATCCAATTTTCAAAAGATGTTCCGATATAACTGTTTGCACCAGTAATAAGAATTTTTTTCATTTATTATTCTCCTTTTTTAGTGAACCTGTTCCACCCTCTAAAACACCTTCACTCTTAAAAACTGAGATTATTGTTCCAAAAAAACATTTTAAATCCATCCAAGGAGTAACGTTAGCTGTATAGTATCCGTCTAAATTAGCTTTATGTTCGATAGCTAATTCATCACGACCACTGATTTGTGCTAATCCAGTCAAGCCTGGTCTAATATCATTTGCATCATATTTTTCTCGTTCCTCAATTAAATCATATTGATTCCATAAGGCCGGACGAGGACCAATGATTGACATATCTCCTTTTAGAATATTAAATAGTTGAGGTAATTCATCTAAACTCGTTTTCCTTAGAAATTTACCTACACGTGTGATATAGGCTTCAGGGTTAGATAGTAAATGTGTTGGCATTTCTTTCGGTGTGTCGATTTTCATCGTTCGAAATTTAAAGATATAAAAATATGATCTATTTTTGCCGACTCTTTTTTGTTTAAATATGATTGGTCCTCTAGTATCTAATTTAATTGCTATACATAAAATTAGATATATTGGAGACAAAATGATAATCCCCGCGAAAGATAAAAGTATATCAATGACTCTTTTCAACCCATTTTTATACATAAATAACTCCCCCCTACTTACTCGAAGCCCTTGCAAATGCTACGACTTCTTTTGCTAGTTGTCTGTCATCGTCGGATAAACCTGTGACAAATTCCATGACTTCTTGGATCGGGTAACCTTTGATATTCCCGACAAAAATCTTTTCATACACCTGTTCATCATTTCGTTCTTTGTCCAACAACAGTTCTTCATACAATTTTTCGCCAGGTCGGATGCCTGTTTCGACGATTTCGATTTCTTCTTCAGTGTAACCACTCAAGCGGATCATATTTCGTGCAAGATCTAAGATTTTAACTGGTTCACTCATATCCAAGACAAAGATTTCGCCACCTTTGGCTAATGCACCCGATTGAATGACTAAACGGCTTGCTTCTGGGATCGTCATAAAGTAACGGGTCATCCGAAAATCGGTGATCGTGATTGGTCCGCCTTTTGCGATCTGTTCTCGAAAAACAGGGATCACGCTTCCGCGAGAGCCTAATACATTACCAAATCTTACGGCCGAAAACTTGGTACAGTTTTCTTCATTTAAGCCTGTGACGATCATTTCTGCGATTCGTTTTGTGGCTCCCATTACATTTGGTGGGTTATTGGCTTTATCTGTGGAAACCATGACAAAGTTTTTGACATTCGCTTCTTTGGCAGCTTCAGCTACGTTTTTTGTTCCTTTGATATTATTTTTTACTGCTTCTCTTGGGTTATATTCCATCAAGGGCACATGCTTATGTGCTGCTGCATGATAGACGATATCCGGCTGAAGTTCTTTCATAATATGGAAGATCTTTTCACGGTCTTGGATATCTGCAATAATTGGAATGATTTCTGTTTTATTATAAGAGGGATCTCCTGATAGTTCGCGATGAATCAAATAAATCGAGTTTTCACCATGTCCTAATAAGAGTAATTTTTTTGGCGAAAAAGCAAGTACTTGACGACAAATTTCTGAACCAATAGAGCCTCCAGCTCCGGTAACAAGTATGACTTTTCCTGAGATGTGTGATTTTAGTTTGTCTAAATCTAATTTGACTTCTTCTCGTCCTAACAAGTCGACCACGTCGATTTCTTTCAGGCGAGAAACATTGATTTTCCCTGATGCGATTTCTTCAATCGAAGGCATGGTATTCATTTTGACTTCTTTTGATTCGATAAGATGGAAAATTTCACGAATTCTTTTTCGTGGCAAAGAAGGTATCGCGATCGTCACCATATCGATCGACAATTCGTCGATCAATCTTGGTAAGTCTTTGGTATTCCCTACGACTTTTATCCCAGACAAATATGTTTTATATTTGTTCGGATCATCATCCACAAAACCAATCACTTCCAAATCGTTGATTGCTTTTGAACTAAGAATACTATTGCATAGAATACGTCCGCCTTCGCCAGCTCCGATAATTAGTGTTCTGTGTTTGTTTAGTGGCGATTCTTGACGCTGTGCTTTATGTTCGATATATATACGCCAGAATAAACGACTGCTGATGATGAGAAACATAGATAAGATGTAAGTTAATAATTGTAATCTAAGGCTGATTTTTTGCATAAACAAATATTGGATGATAAATGATGAAATAACGGTACAAGTAATGGCTGAAAAAATAGCTGCCATCTCATTTAAATTCGTATATCGATTGATTCGCGTGAATGTTTTGAACAGCATGCCATATCCAATGTAAAAAATTAGTGATACGCCTAAATTCACGGCTAAGTAATCTTGATCGATACCAACAAATGGTGTCATAAAATAATAGCTTGATAATATAGAGATGCCTAATAAAAAACTATCAACCAAAACTAAAATGATTACTTTTCTTCTTCTAGTAAGTTCAAACAACCCCTGCGCCCCCTAAAACTTTTATACAATAGGTCGAAAATCTTTTGCATGCACTTGCTCCCCATTGATGATGTCTCTTGTTACTTGATCCATTTCTTCGATGACTGTAGATCCAAATTTTTTCTCTACGATACTATATGCTTTTTCCATATAAAAATCCCGATCTTTTCGACTATGGGCATCTGAGGCGATCATCTGGACAAGCCGATGTTGAACCAGTTCCTCACTTAACTTCTTGATCTGTTTGCCATAAACACCTGCAATACTCGGTGCAGTCAACTGCGCCAAACAACCCATATTCAAGTAGGGTAATAATAGATTAGGACTTTCTTGGAAACCGCGGTTACGCTCAGGATGGACAATGATTGGTACGATCCCCATCTGACGTAATTCATAAAACAAACTTTCTGTGTATTCGGGAATGCTGTTTGTTGGTAGCTCAGCTAGCAAATAGCGATCGGTGACATCTGCAAAAAGAATCTTGTCACTTTTAATTTCATCTATCAAATTACTTTTTATTCGAACTTCTTGTCCTTCAAATAAAGTTAGGGGGATGGACTGTCGATCGAGTTCTTTTTGCAAGTCTTCGACAGCTAATAATACATCTGCTTTTTCATTGGTGAAACGTTGATTGTGATGAGGGGTGCATAAAATGTGGGTGATTCCTTGTCGAACAGCTTCTTCTGCCATGGCGATCGATTCTTTGACCGTTTTTGGTCCGTCATCTATACCAGGTAAAATATGACAATGTAAATCAATCATTTTTGCTCACTTCCTCATCAATAGTAATAATAATTAAAATCTGCATTCTTCTTCGCACCGTTGTAAACAACACCTAAAATCGTTGCTTGTGCAATGGATAGCAGTTCTTTCGCTTTGATTAATTCTTGTTTCATTGTTTTGCGTTCTCGGACGACTAAAAGTGTCCCATCTGTTTTTGCGGCTAAGATCTGAGCATCGGTGACTGTTGCAATGGGTGGTAAATCAAAAATGATCAAATCAAATACTGCTTTTAGTTGTTCGATCACTTCTTCCATTCGTTTCGAATCAAGTAGTTCTGATGGATTCGGTGGTTTCGGTCCACTTGTCATGACCCAAAGATTTTCGACGGAACTGGTATGATAATATGATTCCGGTCTTCCTTCACGATCGCCTAAGAAATTACTTAATCCATTGACATTTGGCAATTGAAAAGTCAATGCTACACTTGGTTTTCTCAAATCAGCATCCACCAACAAAACTCTTTTGCCACTATTTGCGAATACGACAGCTAAGTTAGCAGCTGTTGTTGATTTTCCTTCACCTGGTCCAGATGAAGTCACGACCATCGTCTTCAATTCACGATCGACAGAAGCAAATTGGATATTTGAACGGATCGTCCGATATTGTTCGGAAACCATGGCATTTTTATCGGTAATGCTGAGGAGTGAAACAGGTAAAATAGTGTTTTTCTTCATAAATACTTCTCCTTATACACGTTTTCGTGAACGACGGCTTTCTCTTTGTTCTGTTGTTTCAATCGTTTCGACTTCTGCTGGTTGAAACATACGGCCGTTTTCAAGTTCTTTCTTCGTCATTTCATTGACGTCTCCAAGAATCGGCAATCCTAATTCTTCTGTGACAAAACGTTCATCTTTGACTGTTTTATCTAGCAGCTCTAGAAGAAAGGCCAATCCGACTCCAATCATCAAGCCAAGCAACCCACCGATAACTACGTTCAACATGTTATTTGGTGAAACAGGTGTAGGATTGCTTTGTGCTGCAGAAGTGATCGTCACTTTATTGACATTCAATACGTCCGTTGCTTTTGATTGGAATACTTGTGCTGTAACGTTGGCGATATCCGTCGCATGATCTGGATTATCGACAGTTGCAACGATTTGGAACATTTGTGAGTTTTGTGATTGATTGACACTGATCACCGATTTCAACTCACCCTTTGTAAGACTTTGTCCATAATTTTGTTCAAGTTCTCTTTGAACATCATTGATGACAACATCGCCTAAAATCATATCTTTGTAAGTATTGATCAACAATACGTTAGCGTTGACATCTTGTAGATTCGTATTCGTATTTTCTGCTTTTGACTGAACGATCATCTCAGCTGATGAACTGTATTTAGGTGTGATCAAAAAGAACGTGACTCCAGCAGCTAATGCAAATCCGGCAAGCGTGGTCGCAAGAATCAACAACCAACGCTTTCTTAAAATCTCAAATAATTCTCCTAGACTAATCGTTTCTTCCATGTTTTCTCCACTTTCTATCGTTAATATCTTTTCTTAACTTTTCGTCTTCTTAATAGTTCGCTCAACATCCAGATGATGAAACTACAAATAATGAGCACGATTCCCCATTGGATAAATGTTACAATAAAGTTGCTTAGATACGTAGTTAAAAAATGATAGAGCGACTTTGAATTGATGCCGATACGCTCGACCATTTTTGAAAGGTACACAAAAAGAGGTAACGCTAAAAGCATTAGACCAGCGCCACCCACTGCATAACTTAAATAGCGTAACGCACGATGGAAAAAACGTGTGTCGATTGCAATGATCGCAATCACTAATAATGCAGAAACTGTCATTGTAAAGAAGATCAATAAGGTCAGCGTTCTTTTATACCCCATCACTTGCTTCCCATAGGTCAAAAGATAAGGGATCTCAATATATTCACTATAGGTTTCGATGGCAGATTTTTTTAGATTATCAATCGATTGTTGTGTTTCTGCATTGATTTCATAATTGTTTTCTTTCGCATAGTCTTCGACTTTTTTCTGGATGATTTTGTCTACATCCTCTGTCCGTTCAATCAAAAAAGGAATGTCTGTATAAATGGTGCGAATATAGTGTTCAACATTCGATTGTACATAAGCTTGAGGAACAGTGTCTGCCAATACATCTGCAGGAATATTGCTTCCTCGACCTAGATCGCTGATTCTTTGATTGATCTCAGAGGTGATCGTTTCTGAATAATTGGCTTCTTCCATGGCTTTTTCCATAAACTGTTGGTTAAACAACGTTAGTCTCAATACAACTAACGTCATGCCGGCAAACAAACTCAAAGAACAAATAAAAGTAAGTAGCCAACGAGACCCTTTTTGCATGAATTTTTGCGTACTCATGATTTCCTCCTATTTATTAGGATTGATCAACGGACCTTCAACTAACTCACAGATAACAAAAAGTCGTTCATCCGTCATGCCTAAACTATCAACAGGATAGCATGTATAAAGAAGCAGTATTGGTTTATCTTTTTGACTGATCAATTCATTGATTTCCGGATCATCTTTATGACGAATCACCATTTCTTTTACTTGATAACGGTAATTCGCATAGGTCGTCTTAGCTGTCACGATATCATTTGTTTGAATACCGCTTAGCTTACCAAACCCATCAACATTGTGCCCACCAACTAGTGAAGTTCCAGTCTCACCTATGTAGACAGAACCCATATATTGTCCGGCACCTTTTCTTAATATCTCATCGGTATCTCCAAAATACAAAGGCACATTCAGATCTAAAGAATCCACCATGATGTCACCATAACGTTCGCCACCTCTAGGGTAAGCGATACTGCTAGATGCCAGTTCATTGTTCTCATCTTTAGCGACATCTTCTTCTTTTACAGCTTCAAAGCTTTGTTCTTGCGTTTCGAATGTTGGGACATCTGAAAGTAAAAACAAATTTAAAGAAGAAGTGGCAAAATGAATGACAGGTCTTCCTATGACGTACATTAGAGAATAACCAGCTGCCAAAAAAAAGACAGGGACAAAAAGCATTGCCCCTAGTCTCTTAAGCAGCTTGCGCTTTTTACGCAATCTTTGTCTTTCTTCCTACTACAACCGCACCTGCTGCGACTAATAGTAATGAAGCAATTGCCATTGCACTAGCGGTATAGTTACCACCTGTTTGTTTAATTGGAGAACTAGTACTAAAAGCTGGTGATGTTGTTCCATCAGCGTTTTTCACACCGATTTGGATGTTACTTCCATTCCAACTTAGTACAACTAATCCCAACGCGTCAGCAACTCTCGTTACCTCTTGTTGGATTTGCATGATGACATCCCGTGGTAAAGCACGGATCAAATCATCAAGCGTGTTGACTCCTGTCATATCTATTGTTACTGAACCTAACAGATTACGCACATTTTGAATACCTGTAACGGCAGTTTCTACTTGTGCATCCGTTAAATCATTTTGTTTCAAATGGTTTTCGGCTTGTGTAATGTAAGTATCAGGGACAGTGAATTCTTTTCCTTGAATACTTACTGGTGCTTTCAACAAGTCTAGGATCTGTTGCTCATTCGCAGAAATCGCGCCAGCGGCATCTACAGGGACAGTGAACAATAATGCAGTGAAAAATACAACTAAATATCCGACAAACTTTTTCATCCATTCGACCTCCTTTGCATTGAATTGTGAAGGCTTTCAGCCTTCGGTAAAACATTATAGAAAATAACATTATCCTTTTTATTTTCTACAATTCTTATACTATCACATAGAATTAACTGACACAATTTATATAACCTGAGTTAACTTAAGTTTTTTAACCTATCAGCCTTGTCAGTGCTAAGTGTATGGAAAAGGAAAAGCCTCTAATTCCATAACTACACTTATAATAACCTAGATTATATCCATATAATCTTTATTGTATTCAAATTTCTAAGATGAATGTCAGGTAAATTACCTGACATTTTCTATTGGTTCACCTAACACTAAACCTGGTTCTGCATTCAGTCGATAATCAGCAAGATGCCCTTTTCGCCATTCGACGGATGCAGCGGCACCGATCATTGCCGCATTGTCCCCACAAAGGCGTAATGGTGGTACGATCAGTTCCAATTCAGGTAATTCTGAGGCTAAACTTGCTTTCAAGCTTTCTCTTAGTCCTTGATTGGCAGCAACGCCACCTGCAAGGATCAATTGTTTCACCGGATAACTTTTGCAAGCACGTATCGTTTTTGTTACCAAGACTTCGACAACACTGGCTTGAAAACTTGCAGCAAGGTCTGCTCGATCCAATTCTTCCCCTCGTTGCTCCGCGTTGTGGACTAAATTGATAAATGCACTTTTTAAGCCACTGAAACTAAAATCATAGTTATCTTCACGAAGCATTGCCCGAGGAAAGTGATAGGCATCTTTACCTTGATGGGCTAATTCATCGATTTCTTTTCCACTTGGATAGCTCAATCCTAAAACACGTCCTACTTTATCGTAGGCTTCTCCAGCGGCATCGTCTCTTGTTTCACCGATGATCTCATAAGCGCCATCTTCTTCCATATAAACTAACTCCGTGTGTCCTCCGCTGACCAACAACGCCATCAATGGAAATTCATACGTTTTTTCGAAGCGGGCGGAGTAAATATGTCCTGCCATATGATTCACTGGGATCAATGGTAGATGATTTGCCCAAGCAAAAGCCTTTGCTGCTGAAATACCGATGAGTAATGCCCCTACAAGACCTGGTCCTTCTGTGACAGCAACCGCGGTAAGTTGTTCGGCAGTCACGCCTGCTTCCACCAACGCTTCTTCGAGACATAAAGTAATTTGCTCTACATGATGGCGACTGGCCACTTCAGGTACGATCCCGCCAAAGCGTTTATGGCTGTTGATTTGAGAGGCAACGATATTTGATAAGATTTCTTGTCCATCTTTCACGACCGCTACGCTTGTTTCATCACAGCTTGACTCAATTGCTAAAATCAATTCTGTTTGTTTTTCATTCATGGTTTCATCACCTCTGTTTTTAGCTTTGTACACATGATGACCGCATCTTCGACCGGATCATGATAGTAGGCTTTTCGTTTACCTACTTGGCGGAATTTTTCTGATTCGTAAAGGTGTTGGGCAGCAATATTTGACTGTCGTACTTCTAAAAAAACACTATGCGCTTGGTTAGCTTTTTCTCGTTGCAGCATCTCTTGTAATAATTGTCTTGCTACACCTTTGTGTTGTTCAGCAGTCAGAACTGCAAGATTCGTCACTTCTACTTCATCAAGTACTTTGGCATATCCAATAAAGCCAATGATTTCATCTGCCTGGTGAAGGACTAAATAATTGGTTTGCGGTTGTTGGATATCAGACAAAAATTGCTCTTTTGTCCAAGGTGATCCATTTAAAAAAGCATCGTCACTGACTTGCCAAAGCGCTTGGGCTAATTTTGTATCATTGAAAGCTGTTTTTTCTTCAATCACTTTATTTCACTCTTCTTTTAATAGTTTTACCATATCTAAGGCATCTTCATTCGTTTCTGTATAATACCCTTTTTTTACTTTTCTCGATTGGAAGCCTAGTTTTCTGTATAAGCGTTGGGCATTCTGATTACTGATCCGTACTTCTAATGACATGGTCTCGCATTGATTCATCCGTGCGAATGTCTCGATCTCGTTGATTAAATAGGTGCCGATACGCTGCCGTTGGTAACTCGGACTGACCGCAATGTTCGTGAGATGGCAATCGAGTCCTAATACTCTAGATCCAACAAAGCCGAATAATTCTTCTCGATCGAATATCCCTAAATATAAAGTCATGAATGGGGAAGTCAGCTCTGAGATGAATGCACTTTTTGTCCAAGGTAATTCCCCTAAATAAACTTCCCGTTCGATACTTAACAACGCCTTGACATCCTCAACTGTCAGTTCCCGTATTTGAAATTGCTTTTCGCCTACAGTGATCGTTTTCTCTGGATAATCTGCTTTTTCTTGAAGCATGGTCCGTAGATAGGCTTTAAATTTTTTCAACATAGCTTTCTTCTCCTGGCGTATGTGTCTCCAACCATTTTTCTTCTGCTTCCACTCGTTTTAGGTAACGTGGTAAAAAGGCTTGGATATCGTTGACCGGATTACTTGAAGCCCCTAATTGCGCGACGACAACTCCACTAGGAATATCCCAAAGTGGCAAGGAGTTACGCTTAGCATCAGGTATTGATTGAGCGATTTCTGAGTTGAATTTGTGGCAATCGCTACCGACAAAAGTGATCGATCCATCCATTTGTTTTAATTTTTCGGTTAATTCTACAAAAGCAATATGGGTGTCTTCTAGTACGTTTTCTAATGTTCCATGATGCCAGCGATAGGCACCAGCATAAACATTTTTTCTTCTCGCATCAAACATCGGTACAATGATTCCTTCGATTCCTACGCAATTTGCTGCAAGTACAGCAAGACTGGAAACACCAACCAATTCTTTATTTAAAGTATATGCTAATGTCTTGGCAGTTGTGACACCGATTCTCAATCCTGTATAAGAGCCTGGACCACTTGACACAGCAATTCGATCGATTTGTTCTGGTGTGAGTTGGCAATCTGAGATCAATTGATCCAACGCTGGCATCAACGTCAGACTATGATTTTTCTTTCTATTGATTTGGATTTGACCTAACACTGTTTCGTCTTCCAATACGCCAACAGCTAAGGTTTGATTTGCTGTATCGATCCCTAATGTAATCATTTGACCGTTCCCTTCTACTACTCTAATGTCGTTTATCATTGTAGCATACTTCGAGGTAAAAAAGGGGAGGAAAAATCAAGTTTGGCTCTCGCCGCTGTTGAAATTCCCACCCCTTTACTAAGGTTGATAATCGTCTATTTGATCGTAGCTTGTTTTGTTGATTCTCGTAAAATTAGTTCTGTCGCGATCGTGATTTTTCTTGCAACCGGTGCAGTACTATGGATTAACTGGGTCAATGTCTCAACTGCCAACTCCCCCATCCATTCGGTGTACACTTTGACTGTAGAGAGGGGTGGTGAGACATACTTTGCCACACTGATATCGTTGAAGCCAATCACTGAGATATCTTGCGGAATAGTCAATCCTGCTTCTTTGATTGCCTTCAATGCACCAATTGCTAACGCATCATTCGCAGCAAACAACGCATCCGGTAATTCCTTTTCTTGCAATAAAAAATCATGAACAGCTTGATATCCTGCCTCCACTGAAAAATCCGCTTCAATGATCTTTCCTGTGAGGTTCTTTTCTTCACTGATCAGTTTTTGAAAAATTGCCGTTCTAGGATCAGTCACCGGTGTTCGGTGTTGCTTCGTGTACTCTTTTCCGGCTAACATCACGAGTTGTTTGACTTCTTCTTGTAAGAAATGATCCATTACTAAGCGAAGACTCGACTCAAAATCAACAACTAAAGAATCGATGCCAAATCTTGTGCCATCTGAATCGACAAGTAAAAGGTTCTCTTGCGTACGTTTCAATTCTTTCAATTGCTCTTCGTCAAACTTTCCTAAAGCAATCGTTCCATCTGCAGATTGATCACTGATGGCATCCCAGGTTTCCTTGACCAGGCGAATATTCGCTTCCTCCGCTTTTTTTTCGATTCCTAAGCGTATAGAAAGATAATAAAGATCTTCTAATTCTTCTTGTGTGTCATACCATTGGATCAATTTGATCGTTTGTTTTTCAGAGGCTAGATTCTTATGATGTTTTTTATAATTCAAGTGTTCAGCTGCTTCAAAAATTTTTTGTTTCGTTTCCATTCCTACTGACAATTTCTCATCATAATTCAGCACTCTTGAGACAGTGGCAGGAGAAACTCCCGCCAACTGAGCAATATCTTTGATTGTGGCCATTCGTTTCCCCTCCTGTAAGTGACCGATGCTTATAATGTCTCAGTAAAGTGCAAGAACGCAACTCTTCCTTGTTCGTCCCGTTTGAAGACACCGGCATCTTCTAACACTCTGGCGAAGACTTGCCCAACAGCATTTTGGATAACAACTGTCGCAGTCTCTTCAGTCAAATCAGGATTTGCTTGTTTTAGCTGTTCTGCCCATTCACGATGATAGTCCGCGACTTGGTTTTCTTCACCTAGTAGATATTGCTTCACTTCTTCCAATTCTGGTTTTAAGCGTGGCGGCAACACAGCCAACCCCATCACTTCGATCAAACCAATGTTTTCTTTTTTGATATGTTGGATATCACGATGAGGATGGAAAATCCCTTCAGGATGTTCTTCGGACACATTGTTGTCACGCAATACTAAGTCGATTTCAAAGTAATCCTCTCTGCGACGAGCAATTGGCGTGATCGTGTGATGTGGCGTACCATCTGCTGAATAGGCGATGACTGATACTGATTCATCTGAATAGTTCTGCCATTTGTTTAAGACCGCATCCGCTGCTTCTACTAATAGCTTTTTATCGGGCGACTGAAGGCGGATCACTGACATTGGCCATTTGACGATTCCCGCAATCACTTGTGGGTATTCACTTAGCTTGATCAATTTCTCCATCGGCGCTTTTGCCATCGGAAATTCATGACGTCCAGCTTGATAATGGTCATGTGAAAGGATCGATCCACCAACGATCGGCAAATCAGCATTTGAACCTACGAAATAGTGTGGTAAGACTTCAGTGATCTTCAACAACCGAGCAAACGTTTCTTTAGTGATGCGCATTGGTCGATGTTCTTCTGATAAAATGATCGAGTGTTCATTGTAGTAGGCATAAGGCGAATACTGAAATCCCCAACTTTCTCCGTCTAAGTTCATTCGGATGATTCGATGATTGGTTCGTGCTGGGTAATTCAATCTTCCTTTGTACCCTTCATTTTCCATACATAACATACACGATGGGTAATCGACGTGCACCGCTTTTCTTTCTGCAGCGATTTGTTTTGGATCTTTTTCAGGTTTAGATAGATTGATCGTGATTTCCAAGTCTCCGTATTCAGACGGATAAGTATACACGATATTTTTTGCGATGGCTCGTGTTTTGATATAGTCATTGTTGCGGCTCAACTGATAAAAATAATCCGTTGCTTCTTCTGGACTTTTTGAATAATGTTGAGCAAAAAAAGCATTGACAACAGAAGGTGGTGGCGTCAAAAAATCCATCAATTGTGCCTCAAATATTTCTCGGTCAGCTGTTACATCCGTCACCAAGCCATTTTCTTTTGCTTGTTCAACTAAACGATTCAATAGGTCGACCGATTCTTCTTGCACTGGACGTACTTCAAAAGAGTCGCCGGCTTCTTCGCCAATAAGACCTAAAATACGATTTTGTAAGTAGATACGGTCCATTTCCATCCAACCGCCAGAAGCGATTGCTAGTGTGACAAAATCTGCAATTGTTTGACTAATCGTCATTTTCTTCCACCTACTTTTCATACCCGTTAGGATGGCTTTCATGCCATGCCCAAGCAGTTTTGATGATTTCTTTCACATCTGTATATTCAGGTGCCCAGCCAAGGGTTGCTCTCGCTTTTTCACTTGACGCTACTAAACGACTTGGATCACCTGCTCTTCGTGGTGCGATTTTCGCAGGAATATCACGGCCTGTGACTTCTCGTGCTGCTTCTAGCATCTCTGTGACTGAATAACCTTTGTTACTTCCCAAGTTGAAGAAGTTGCTTTCATTTCCAGCTTTTAAATATTCTAAAGCTAAAATATGCGCAACAATTAGATCTTCCACTTGTACATAATCTCTGATACATGTTCCGTCTGGCGTATCATAATCATCCCCATAGATCGCTAATGACTCTCGTTGGCCTAAAGCTACTTGTAAAATGATCGGCACTAAATGAGTTTCAGGTGTATGATCTTCGCCGATCGACGCATCATTCTTAGCTCCTGCTACATTAAAATAGCGTAAAGCCACATAACGCATGCCATATGCTTCGTCACACCACTTCATCATTTTTTCCATCATCAACTTACTTTCGCCATAAGGATTTTTCGGATTCGTTGGTGACTCCTCTGTAATTGGCGATTCTTTTGGCTCACCGTAAGTCGCAGCTGTTGAAGAAAAGACAATCCGTTTCACATCAAACTCGTGCATTACTTCTAATAATACTTGCATGCCATAAACATTATTATTGAAGTAGACTAAGGGTTTTTCAACTGATTCACCGACTAACGAGCTCGCTGCAAAGTGCAAGACGCCTTCAATCGTTTCTTTTTGGAAAACTCCGCGTAAAAATTCTTTGTCACGAATATCGCCTTCATAAAAACGTGCATCAGTATGAACTGCTTGACGATGGCCTGTCAAAAGATTATCCACGACTGCTACATCATAGCCCTTTTCAATTAATTGATCGACGGCATGGGAACCAATATAGCCTGCTCCGCCTAATACTAAAATTGTCATGTTAAGACTCCTTTATCCATATAATTATATTCGTTATTTATTTTAACAAAAGTGATGACCAGAAAACAGGGACTTTTTTTGACAAAACCTTCTTTCATTTTATTTAGTAAATTTATAATAAAACATTTAGTAAATTTTTTCAACATTTTATTGTAAAGGGTTTCAAATAAAAAAACGAAAGACTAGCGTTTTTCCTTGTTTTGCTTCATAATAGAAGTGTCAAATAGATAAATGAGGTGAATCATTATGAAAAAATTTGTATCAGGTATCTTAGTAGGTAGCTTGGCTACTGTAGCAGCTGTGGCTGGTTTAGTAACTTCTGTGAAGAAAACAGTCATCGACCCAATCGACGAAAAAGAAGCAATGATTGAAGAAAATCGTAAAAAAGCAATGAGAAAACGTGTATCACGATAAGAGCTAGTGATTGAAGCATTCAGCTTCAAAAACAAAAAAACCCAAAATTGTTCTTCAATTTTTTGGGTTTTTTTGTTTCTAAAGAGTTTTTTCTAAAACTCGCATTTTTAAGTTACGATAGAAATAGAAGCTGACAAATAGCACAGTTGTGTTTCCTCTATCTCCCTCATGCTATCCAAAAAGAACGTTCCTTCAGGAGAGTAGGACATTAGTTCTCTTCCACCAACTAAAACCGAATAAACGGCGGGAGCAGAAGTAACCTCTTGTAGGAACGTTCTTTTTATGATTCTTCTGCTAAAATTAGTTGTGCGATACGATCAATTTGTCTAAGATTCCAAAAATCGACATGGGGTCTTGGAACGGAGGCTGTTAACCATTCTACCCCTTCAGTTGGGATGCCGATACAATACAAATTGTTTTGTACTTCTCCATGGGCATCGATCACACGTGAATTTTCTCGTTCGATTGCTACCGCACCAGAAACGAAATCGCCACTTGGATCATGCAACTGGAATGGCTGAAGGATCTGGGCATCACGTAGACTGATCAAGGCTGGATTTCTTGTTGTTCGTAAGTCATTTTTTGGTAATCGTGCCTCAATTAGATAGCTACTTGTAAGCCCTTCTGGTTCCAGGTGAAATCTCTTGTCCTTTCCTACAACAGTAAAAGGAGGTTCCACCAAATGGAAAATTCCTGCATCGATCAATGCTGCTAATTCCTGCGTTCTTCGTAAAGGCGGACCAATAGTAAAAAACGCATCAAACGTATTGAACCATTGCCACAATATTTCTTTATATTCTTTTGCAGAAAAAACTTCCCATAGCATCACTTGATGCACGATATTTCGCCAATCTTTCAATGCATCCAACGTCGCAATCAATGGACCGCTCACATTGCCTTTTAACGCTTCATTGATTTGATCTTCGATATACCTCCGACTCATTTGTTGATACGGCAACGTGTGGTCGGTCAAGTGATCCAGTAAGTCCCATGACCACAAGTGGCTTGATAATTCAGGATATTTTCGCAGCCATTCCTTTTCTGTAGCCCCAAGAAAGACTTCTTGAAATTCGCTGAGAGCAATCGACAACCCATGTTCCTCGATCACTTTTTTATAATAAAACAATTCGAGATCTTTTTTTAAGTCAGTAAAAAAATCCTCCCCAGTCAGTTTTTTAGTACGATAATACATATTTAATCGTTCTTGCGTCAGAATGACTGGTTGTGCCACTTCACCAACTTTTTTCTGGTTTCGTCCGTGGGGATAATAAGGTAAGCCTCGCCGAGAGCCGCAATAGACGACTGGCTCTTCTCCAGACGGACGATAAACTAATCGACCTTCCAATTCTTCAAAGCGACCGCCTCGCTGTTGTGTCAACAAACCGATATAATCAAAAAAACAGAGTCCTAACCCCCGAATAAACACCGGTTCTTGAGCAGGAATCATCGATAAATCAACATCGGCTGGATTAGCTGGTCCTTGGTAAAATAAGTGATGCTCAGCCGCATACTTACTTAATTGGCTTTCTTCTGACGTTTGTTCATGTTCCCAATGACCCGTTGCTAAGATCAGTTGATCCACCACATAGGCTTCTTCTTTAGTTCGCAGAATGAATTGTTTCTCTTTCTTGGTGGCTTCGATGACTAATTCTTGTATATAATCGAAACGATCAAAAAATCGTTCTTGTAGACGCGCGTAAAACCATTGGAGATAGACGCCAAAGAAGCGACGACTTGTTGGTTGGTTTTCTAATAAATTAGCTGCTTCACACAAAAACGCTTCTTTTTCTTTGATAGTTGTCTGACTAAGATAAGAAGGGGCAAATTCTTTCGCCCATTGATAAAGATTCACTCCGTGAGCGACCACGCCTCCACTACTTAATGTCTCGTCCGTAAACATCGTCACTTGTGACGCCAATGAATTCATCAGTAATTCTTTTGGCTGATCGACTCGCCAAACCTTGCCACCGATTCCACTTGGATCAAAAAGGAGGATCTCAATATCTTCTTGTTGTTGATTATAGAGTAAACGCTCTAACATGCTAAGTCCACGAGGTCCTGCCCCGATGATCCCAATTCTCATCTATCCACCTACCTATATGTATTTGCTTGATTGTCACGCATCTTTTCTCTTGATTTCACTCAATCCACGCTACAATGATTTACTTGGCTAACTCACTAAGGAGCAACAGTTCTTCATGTTTTTTTATTTTGTGACCAACTGATTTCCAAATAACATCCGTAAATCAAAAAAACAAATTTAGGAAAATACTTGATGCTGACTACCTTTGTCATATCCTCTCATTCCATCATAGCATAATTTTTCTGCAATAAGAAAAAACAACAAGAAAAAAGAGCGAATAACCGCTCTTATTCTTATTGCTACTAAGGTAACATAAGAAGTACAAGACTCCTCGTTAGATTTTTTTACTTTTGATTTTACCTGACCAACCATCATAGCCGCCTTTTAAGATATAAATATCTTGGTAGCCTGCTTTACGCAGTTGGTTAGCTGTACGAATACTCAAACTTTTCTTTTGATCATAAATATAAACCGGTTGGTCTTTACGAATCGAACCAAGTGAATTTTTTAGCACTGTATAAGGAATATTTCTAGCGCCTAAAATATGACCCGCATCAAAGACATCTTTTTCACGAACATCGATGACTTGTGCACGACGCATTCCTTCACGAAATTCTTCTTCTTCAAGCATTGTTGCAGAACGTTTAGCCATTACTCGTAAGTAAACTTCCCAAAATACGATAGCTAAAATGATCAGTAATAAAATGATGTTAATAATCCATAAAACCATGTCGTGCCTCCACTTTATTCAGCATATTTCAAGGCTAATGAGGCAGCACCGATGACGCCTGCTTCATTTCCTAATTCTGCTAATTTGATTTTTGTTGATTCTCTTACTTGTGGGAAAGTAAATTCTTTGAAGTATTTTTCCACACGACTACGTAAGAATTCTCCAGCAGCTGACACGCCACCACCGATGACAATACTTGATGGATTCAACGTGTTTCCTAAATTCCCACAAGCTAGTCCTAAATATAGACAGACACGATCGACAACCATCAAACCAAATGGATCATCTGCTTCTGCTAATTCAAAAACATCTTTACTAGTTACTTCTTCTCCATTATCAAGCATCGCTTTCAATCTTGAATCGCCAGCGTATTCTTCTGCTAAATGACGGGCCACTCGAACGACACCTGTCGCACTTGAGACAGTTTCTAAACAGCCACGTTTGCCACAAGTACATTCGAATCCATTTGGATCGATCGTAATGTGTCCTACTTCTCCAGCGGCTCCAGTCACACCATGAAGTAAATGACCATCCGCCACGATACCGCCACCAACACCTGTACCTAGAGTGATGAATACGACATCAGGATCATTTTCGCCTGCACCTTTCCAACGTTCGCCTAGTGCTGCGACATTGGCGTCATTATCGATGGCAAATTTGATACCCGTTCCTTCTTCAATCATCTTTTTGACAAATTGAAGCTCGCGCCAGTTTAAATTGTACGCACCAATCACTGTACCAGCTTCGCTATCGACTGTCCCTGGTGTCCCCATACCGATACCGATGAAATCTTCCGCTTTCATACCATATAAGTTCAGACGATGATTGATAGATTCAATGATTTCAGGAATAATGTGTTTGCCATCATCCAAAATATTGGTATCGATACTCCATTTCTGTTGAATTTCTCCGTCAGGTGTCAAGATCGCAAATTTTGCTGTTGTTCCACCTAAATCAATCCCAATAATTTTTTTGTCCATGATCAAATTCCTTTCTTTCTGCTCTCTTCGATTCGGTGTTCTCTTTTTAAGATGTGCCACGCAGTCATATATGTTTCGTGATCGATCAAATGATTATCATAAAGCTTACGTAATTCGATCGTCATCAATTCAATATCATAAATCCGTGCTCCCACATAAATAAAGATACCAAATCTCTTGAATAGCTGTTGTACGTCGTATAAGCTTTCCATTTAAAGCACTTCCTTCACATTATACAAGTATTCCATAATTTTTTAAACCCACTAAAACACATATTATAAAAAGAAAGAGAAAAACGATCGACGATATAATCCGATGATGGATAGAGTAATCATTGGATCGATTTGGTAATCCTAATAGATTCCCTATCAAGAAACCTCCGATCAAGCCACCAACATGTCCCCAAATATCCACTGAGGTATCTGATATACCGAATATAAAAGAAAAAACAATGAATATCATGTAACGGCGTACCAGCTGTTTCACCACATAATCATTTTTGTAATGAACACCTAGAACAAATAACGCGCCAAATAAACCAAAAAGCGATGTACTCGCCCCACCAGACAATACGTTCATTTCATTGAAGGCAAAACTAGTCACATTTCCCATGATACCACTAAGTAAATAAATCAAGAAAAAGCGCCAATGACCGTATACCGTTTCGATTTGTGACCCCATAAAATACAAGACGACAGAGTTCAGTACAAAATGCATCATCCCAAAATGAATAAATATTGGTGTGATCAAACGCCACCATTCATGTAAATAGGCAACATGCTGGCCAGACATACCTAGTTCAAAAGCCACGCTATTACCAGGTAATACCTCCATTGCGAAAAAGACGATTGTTTGGATCACTAAAAAAATCTGTGTTAAAAATGGCCCATCGAGCCAAGATTTTAATTTGAATTGTTGCTGCCGATTTACTTTCATATATACCCCCTTGTTTTTTTAGTCGTTCAATAAATGTTGGATTTTCTTATCAAATTCTTCTGGTTCCCAATCATTATGAATCATCTCTTTGAAAGTCAAGCTGCACGTTTGATGCGGATACTCTTTCAGATAGCGATCATAGTACCCTCCACCAAAACCGATTCTGTACCCATCTGGATGAAAGATGATTCCTGGGACGATCAATAAATCGATCATCGTTGCCTCATAAAGATGCGTTGAAACAGGTTCTAACACACCAAAACTTGAACGTTCCAATACTGTGTTCTCAGAGAACTCATAAAATGCCATTTGACGTTTCGGCAATGTCTTAGGGATCACAACGATTTTCCCTGAAGCTCTCGCTTGTTCGATCAACGGTCGTGTATCTATTTCAAATTCATTTGAAAGAGTTATACCGATGACTTGCGCCTGTTTCCAATACTCGGTTGCAAACAATTGCTTATAGATTTTTTGTTCTTTTTCTTTTTTATAGCCACTTGCAGCAATTTTTTTAAGTTCATTAATGCCAAATTGACGGAGCTGTTCTTTTTTCTGCTTTTCGTGTCCCAAATAATCACCTGCCTACCTTCTGTTAAAATGGTAGCGGAAAACGGAGAAAATAGCAATTTAACTTTTTAGATTTTTGGATTTGTTCTGTCTAATTTTAGTTAGGACATCGATCTATCCCCATTTGATGTTAACAATCGTCAATCATTCATTCGTTAGATAACACTGAAAATCATTATAGTTTATGTGGAATCGATGAATAAAGTTTACTCTTTCTTGATGTATACGGCAGAAGAAAAATCATTCACAGACTAGATGAACACTAGTGATGCGAATGATTTTTTTGTTTATATTTGTTTTTCAATTTTCAACTTAATAATTCATGAATAGAGAATTTTTACCATCTATAATTTCTATCTTTTATTATTCGTAGTTGATATAGATTTTACTTAAGTAATTGTGTTCTAAAAATAAAACAATTGCTTGAACTACTTCTTCCAAGCTATCTTTCATTGAGGTTTGATTGATTTTGTTGATATCAAAACATTTTAATTGTTCAATAATAAGGGATTTATCTTTGATTAACCACGGTGAATCATCATACCATCCCTCATGATGAAAGTATTCTTTCAAAATCCCCTTTTTTTCTAAATTACAATCTAATAAGTGATCTAAAATTGTATCAAAATACCCGTTCCAAATTATAAGTTTATTGCCATCAGCTACAAAAGAAAGCTCTGCTTCTCCTTCAAAACCTTCATAAAACTTATTGTCAATCATACCATTCACTCCTTCCAATGACCTTTTTCCAAAATTATAATTTGTTCTGTAGTAGCATTTCCTTTTTTTCTTGCATTTATAGCATCATACCATTTATACGCTTCTACCCATTCATTATCACCAATTTTGAAAAAATTTTGGGGCTTGTTCCCTCCATTTCCAGGTAGTATTCTTTGGATAACCCATGTATTGCCCTGTTCTACAGGTGCTCCTGGAGTTCTTGTATGCCACCTCACTTCATACTTAAATTCACCATCATTCCACTTATAAGTAATCTGTTCATAACCAGCATTCATTGTCTTGGCATTAATTTTTACGTTATCAGGAATATCTATAGGTGCTGTTTTCTTATATTGATTTGCAATTTTAAGTTTCTCTGCTTCAGTTAGCGTGGATAGCTTTGGTATATTTCCACCACCCACCTCCTCAATCTTACCATTCTCCACCTGTTTCACACCAGTAGTCGTCAATACTTTGTATGAGGCGTAAGTAAAGCCTAATACCATCAAGGCTTGACCGAGTTCGGATTCATTGATCCATGTGTAGCCGTCTTTGACGTATTGCGAGGTAGAGACAATACTGCCTAAGAGTGGGTCTAGTTTTTCGCCGGTTTCGTAATTGACACCTTGACGCCATGTTGCATTGACTTTCTCTTGGTAGGTATCGTACGTCATGAATTGGATCAGTTCAGGGTCTAAGTAGTGACCTACTTTCGTGACATATTGATACAGCTCGGG
>Ga0308169_10001448_pt1 | contig 27832 bp, 38 predicted proteins | sample PhyBR1_2_FD_202139 | JGI IMG/M metagenome (GOLD analysis project Ga0308169, IMG submission 202139) | Phyllosphere microbial communities from UC Gill Tract Community Farm, Albany, California, United States - DLSLSB.R1 | ecosystem: Host-associated > Plants > Phyllosphere > Unclassified | place...
TTGAGCAGGATAATGAAACCGTGGCCTGGGTTGAAATTGCAAAGTTCAGCCCTCATCAGACCAGTGCGACATTTTACTATGATCCAAAAGCATCAGATATCAGCACAGCAGTTTCAGGGATGATCGCACGGTGCAAAACATCACATTAAATGCCGCGTCGGCATGTGCGTGATGCAGGATGGATGACCAGGAGACAGAATAAGTTGTCAGGCCAGCCCGAGCACAAGCGCTTGCCTGACAACCTTTTGCACTCTTCTATTCAAAGGTTTTTATCACGCTCGCTTCCGGGCTATGCCATGTTCAAGAGTGGGCAGCCGAAGCTCAGCCTATTTAGCCGGTTCGCAATCGTAGGCACCTCGTATGCGGATCTGACTCTGGCTGGTGCGGACGATTTCAGCTCTTAACAGCCCTTTGCCCTGACGGTTCGTCAGCTCCATATCCACCATCCCCGGCGCTTTGCTGTTTTTCACCAGCAGTTTGACCGTCGCGTTGTCGTAATCGCCCTTCTCTTTCGCAAAGGTGACTTTCTGCGTTTTTGCGCGTTCTCCATTCACCGAGAACCAGCCGCTCTTGTCAGGTTTAAGATAGAACGGCCCGCATTGCGTGGCAGCAAAGGCTGGAGCCGATAAGCTGATTAACGATGCGATAAGGATAAGTTTTTTTAGCATTGGGCTGGCGTCCTGCTGATAGGTGATGAGGGGTCGGGTCGTCTGCACCGAAGAGTGAGTTCCCTGCTGCACGGCTCGTAATAAAGAGCAGTATAGTCAATGACACCTGCATTATCGCCAGTACAGGGTCATAGACTCAGCAAAGGGATCGGCCTTGATGCTGGCAACGCACTACCCTAATCCACTGCCACGCAGGCGTGCCTTGTTCAGCGGAATCAGCTCACTAAACCTGCATATTCATAATTTCACTTTGAATATTCAGCCAGTCAGGTTGCTGTGCGTTGAGGCGTGGTTTTACAGAGACATACCGCAAGTCACAAACTGCCGTGGTGGTGGTTTTGAGGTGATTTGCGGTATTTTTTTGTGCTACATGTGTGCTACGGCTAAATCGTAGGCCGCAGAGGCTCATAAACTGACATCACCTCCGCCGTCACTTTCCCCAGCACGATAATCCCATCCATGCCCTCTCCGTCGATCGTCTCACCATCTGAGGTGATAATCCCGGTTTTGAATAATCTGCCCAGTTGCGGAAACTCACCGAGCTGGAACGCGACCTTGTCGCCTGGTACTGGCTTCAGTGATTTGTCGGCGAGTACGAACCCGTCAGGCGTCTCAATCAGGATCATGTTATTGCGGTGCGGCATCAGGACATCGTTCAGGTCGATGCGCTTTTCAATATAGTCGTTTGCAGGTGATGGAAATCCCATAGCTACCTCACGTATCCCATGTTGCGTAACGACCAGGTCTTATTCTCGCTTTCCTCTGTGACCAGCTCGAAGAAGAAGTTCTGGTAACGGCGAATCCAACGATTACACTCCGCCAGCGTCCAGACGTGATTCACGTCATCCAGTCGCTTCTGGAATGCCGCAGTGGTTAGCGTCTGTCTTCCCCTACCATCCAGCACTAGCGAGCCCATGAAGGCCGCCTGTATGTCACTCTCTCTCGCCATGATAAATCCTCCTCTGATAAATACTGTATGGATAAACAGTAATATCGATCGGTAGATTTGATCAAGGCGTTCTGGCACACAGATTTGTAAAGGGTTTGAGGGGAAAGGGATTTTTGGTTGGCATATGCCCGGCATGGTGACTAATCTCAAATGACCCACCCCGCAGCCTGCTCAGACAGGAGCGGCTGAGTCATTGCCCGGTCGCCGGGCTTTTTTATGTGCTGAATTTTAAAGGATCGATTCCTTGATCATCACCTGGCACGATGACAAAATCCGGTATCTTTTTTTTAAGGTGTCACCATGGCTAAATTATTCGCCCGTTATATGACGATTGGAGTTCTTAACACGCTTATTCACTGGGTCGTGTTTGCCATCTGTATCAAGAATGGTCAGAGTCAGTCAGTCTCCAACTTCATAGCCTTCTGTGTTGCCGTGACTTTTTCATTCTTTGCAAACGCCCGTTGGACCTTTAACTCTGAGGCAACAACCTTCAGATACATGATGTATGTGTTCTTCATGGGTGCCGTAGCGACTCTTATTGGAGCATCTGCAGACCGGCTGCACGTAAATCCTGTAGCTACCCTTGTTGTATTTTCTGCAGTGAGCCTTATTTGCGGATTCCTTTATTCTAAATTTATTATTTTTAGAGAGAAAAAATGAAGATATCTCTAGTCGTTCCCGTCTTCAATGAAGAAGATGCGATAAGGCATTTTTACAGTGCCGTAAGATACAAAGACTTCTTGAAGCCATATGAAATAGAGATTGTCTTCGTAGACGACGGCAGCACAGATTTCACGCCGCAACTGATGAAGGATATGCAGGAAAGTGATCCGTTAGTTAGGAACGTGTTCTTTACGAGAAACTTTGGTAAAGAAGCGGCACTATTCGCAGGGATAGAGTGTGCCACTGGTGATGCGATCATACCTATTGATGTCGATTTGCAGGACCCGCTGGAAGTAATTCCACTACTGATTGAACGCTGGCAATCCGGCGCAGATATGGTTCTGGCTAAGCGTACTGACAGAAGTACTGACGGCCACTTGAAGCGCAAGACTGCAGAGTGGTTTTACCGACTACATAACAAAATCAGCTCTCCTAATATTGAGGAAAATGTAGGCGACTTCAGACTAATGTCCCGCAACGTGGTTGAGAGCATCAGGCTTCTGCCTGAGCGTAACCTATTTATGAAAGGGATTCTGTCATGGGTTGGCGGCAAAACAGAGATTGTTGAGTACACCCGTGCGGAACGCGTTGCTGGTACGACTAAGTTTAATGGCTGGAAGCTATGGAATCTGGCTTTAGAAGGGATAACTTCATTCTCAACGTTCCCATTGCGCATGTGGACTTATATAGGATTCTTCGTGGCCTCGCTGTCGTTCCTGTACGGCGTATGGATGGTCGTCGACAAATTGATTTGGGGGAATCCCGTGGCAGGCTATCCGTCAATACTGGTATCAATTCTGTTTCTTGGCGGGGTGCAGCTGATAGGGATTGGAGTTCTGGGGGAGTACATTGGAAGGATATACATCGAAACTAAAGGGCGACCTCGCTACATAATTTCTAAAAAGGAGAAGGATTGAGATGAATGGACTAAGTGGTTTAGAGAAAAAGCTTGCATGGGTTTTACTATTTGCATTGGTGTTTTTTTTAATAGTATCGCGGCGGCCAGACATAATTTTCAACGCTCAACCATGGGCTGAGGATGGAAAAATATGGATGGAGAATATTTATAATAATGGTTTCTGGAACTCGCTGCTGTTCCCACAAAATGGATATTATCAGACTATATCCCGAATCACTTACGGTATAGCATTACTCGCTGGCCTTTCTAAGGCAGCTTTGGTAGCGAACGTGATCGCGATCAGCATTAGATGTTTTTTTGTGATGTTTGTTTTATCCGGAAGAATGTCATTTATAAAGCTACCGTATCGCATTGCAGCAGTGTTTTACTTTTTGCTGATGCCAAATCTGTCTGAGGGATATGTGAACATCACAAATGTTCACTGGTACCTATCTCTGTATCTTATGGCAGTGGTCCTGGCTGATGAGGGAGAAGGGCCATTCTGGAAGATCCATGATTTTACCCTTCTGATTATCAGCTCTCTCAGCGGACCTTTCGTGGTATTCATTGCGCCATGCCTGCTGATTAAGCGAGTGTCTCAGCGCGGTGGTATTGTCCAAGTTATAAAGGGTATCAATGCTTTTGATATCACTATGGCCGTATGTTGCATTATCCAGGTCGCAGCTATCCTAAGTTCATCTGACGCTGGCAGATCTTCAGCCCCACTCGGAGCAAGTATTAGCCTCCTGGCCGATGTCATCAGTTACCGGGTGATAGGTGGTTCGCTATTTATGAACGAACTTATATCAGGCATGGGAGCTATGCATGGATTGAACCTACTGCTTTTCATCGCGCTATGTGTGCTGGTGTTGATTTGCTTCTTCAGATGCGGGTGGCGCTTCAAATCAGCGGCTTTATTCCCGGTGTTAATGATCGGGTTTGCTCTCGCAAAACCTATGATGAGCCTTGATCAGCCACAATGGCCAACCTTACTGATCCCTGGTGGCGGTGAACGATACTTTTTCATCACTAACTTTGCATTTTTCTGTCTTCTTCTTTTTGTAGTGAACTGGATCTCCCCCCGATCCCTGGCACCACTTATAATAATTTCAATCGTGGCATTGCCAGTCTTATTGCGTGGCTTCCCAATACAGCCAATGTCCGAGGTGGGTTATCGTCAGGATATAAATACATTCGACGCATTGCCTTCAGGAGAGTCGATGCAGATTCGCATCAACCCCCCTGGATGGAGCATGCAACTACAAAAAAAATAAAATAAGGGCCATGTGGCCCTTTTTTATTTCCCTACTACCGTGTAATCAACGCGTGCTGATATCCCTGACGTTCCGTTGATAAAGAATCCAGTAAACCCTACGTTACTTCGCGACGTTACAATCACTGAGGTTTGACTTGCTCCTGAGTCACCATTTACCGCAATCACACTGATAATTCCGTTAGGGAAGGCAACGTTAAAGTTCACGCTGAAAGCTCCGCCAGTCCCCAGCGTAACGGTCTTTGACCCCATTTTCTGGATGTAGCCATGACCAATATCAGTTGAAACCTCACCTCCAGTTTCGTATGTGCTTGACGTATTAGTTTTCGCATTCGTGCTGGTGTTAGCGTACTCACTTCCACCGCCCAGAATCGTATTACGGTACTGGGTACAGTTGGAAGATGATCCGGCAAATACGACACCAAATTTACCTGATGGGATTTGGATGTGGTTATCGTGCACCCGCCCGTTGATACTAGCACCTGTTACCTCTATGCCATTTTCCCCTGTATCAGTGCTTCGGCCTTCCAGGAAGTTATCATGAACATCAAAGCTTTCCACATCAGACAGAAGGATATGGTTAATTGCATCATCTGAAGTTGGGTCTGCATAAATCAGGTTGTCAGAGATATCCACTTTACCGTGATGGTTGATATAGATGCCACGCTGCATATATTCAATCTGAGAGTTGTGGATGAAAACCTGTGGTGGGAAATACGCAGAAACGCCAGATTCCTGTGCTTGCGCGTAAATACCAATGTTGCAACTATTGAAATTGCAGCTATTGATAAATGTACCTTCAATACCCGGATTCGTATGCGTAATTAACCAGATACCATTGTTAATATTGTTAGCAAAGCAATTGAAGAAATTACAGAAGAATACCCCTCCCAGCGTAGACTCAACCAAGAATGCTGAGGCAATCAGATTAGATTTCGTAACGCTTGATACACCACCAACGCCAAAGAAATAACACTCGGTAAGCTGAGGGTAGACAGGGTCTTTAAGATAACACAGGCCTTTTCCCCAGTAGCCATTAGCTGCTGTACCTCCAACAGCACCGCCGTAGGCTGTGACTTCCTTCAGAACAACGCTCTTAGGTGAAGCGCCTGAAGAATGAACCGTAATTGCAGGAACAGCAGTCACTGCACTTGTCACAAATTGCATACCTTCAACGCGCACTCTGCTTACAGCAGTGGTAGTCCCTGCAGCGAATCCTTGGGTTGTTGATCCTGATGTCCACTGGAGCAGACTCGCCTGAACACCCTCACCCCGCCATGATACATTCGAATTGGCGCCATTCCAGGTTATAGCAGCAGACAGCGTGTACCGCCCGCGTGGCACGGTAATTTCAGCACCATATAGCTGATTTGCTGCCCATGTAGCAGCTGCCTGAAAAGCAGATGTGTCATCAGTTGAGTTGTCACCTTTTGCGCCAAAATCTTTCACAGATATCGACTCAAGATTCTTTTCGTGTTGATTCCTTATCGCCGAACTAGCCGAAGGCTGTTTAACAGCCACTAAAGAATCACCAGCACCATCGGCCGGACTACCTAGCGCTCCCGATCCAACACTAATCCACTTACCAGTACCCACCCCGCCACTTGAGGATGGTGTCGACCCGGCTACGACGTTTTTTGGAAAAACACCATCCCACCTGTAAAACTCCCCAGTTAATGTATCTCTAAGCATTTCATTAGGTAATGTTAAAGTAGCCCCGCCCTGAAAGGAATCAACAGGGATATACCCAAATTTTGATATTGCCTGCTGCGCCAGCCAGCGCAACCCTTCAATGGTATAATGCTTGCCCCCGAATCTATCCGCATATGTTTGCTCGATAGACGTAGCAAACTCATCAATTTTACCGGCATTGAACTTTAAATCTATTGGCGATTCGCTTGGTACTGGAAGCAGGGTTGGTTGAGTGGCCATAATTTTTCCATAAAAAAAGCCAGCGCTAAGGCTGGCATGATGTTAAGAGGATAGTGTCAGGGGTAAATCAAATCGTTATATTCAGCGAGGGTTAAAGCTGTTGTCCCATCACTATTTGGCTGCTTTTCGCTTATCACCCATTGAGTGGCGTCAAGCTCTGCAATGGTTGCGATTACGTAACGGGAGGGAGACTGAACGTCATACCCGTCAAAGATATTCAATGCCATCTGCGGGATAGCCGCGGTGAACCCAAACGCTGTGTCGGAACGAGGAGATGCAGGATAGCGAGTAGATGAATTACCCATGGAATCTGTAATGACGACATACATCGAGCCGGTGAAGTTGATTCGCTCACTGGTTTCAAAGGAATTATCACTGCGCGAGATGATGTACCCAGCTTGCTGATTGGTGTCGTAGATGTCCGGAACCTGAACCATATCACCTACATTAACCCACTCCCCATCAGCCAGGGCTGTAATAGCCATGCTCATACGGGAATAAAGAAGCCGCCGGCACTCCTTCTGAGCACGGAAGTCAGCCTGAAAACCATCTCGGATATACATCATCTCGAACTTTTTGGCTTTGATTGGCTGGCCTACTTCGATCTGATTGTTTCTTACCCGGTAACGTATGTAGGCCTGCTTATTGGTGGTCGGATTGCGGTATTGGACCTCAACGCCGTCATACCCGCCAGGAAGCGTCATGTCGTAGCTTAAAGAATATCCCGAATCAACAGTGTTCGACCGGTTAAATACAGTTGCTGGGACACTTCTTTTCGCGTCGAGCGTGAATGATAGAACGCTGTCATCCCAGTAAACGCTTACCCCAGCAGCATCACAAATGGTCTCCATTCTCTGCCCCAGCGACACATCCTCATCATCAAAGGTGTAGTCAAAATAGCTAAGCCGCTGGTCTCGGGCGTCGAGTTCGGCCTGAATCTGATAGAGGCCATATATATCGATTGAGCTTTCAGGCTGACCGCCAATTACGATCCAATTGTGCAACGCAATATCTGCAAACTTTCGTGATGCCCTAATCGTGTAATCGACTTTCTGCGTGCTCAGGTTGTACGTGATCACATGCCGGTTAATGAGGGCGTTGTATTTCCTGTCTCGTGCACTGGTGGCATTCTCTGTCTGCCTGACCGTAACACGCACCAGCGTGTCATTGGGGTAACTGACATTCGTGCGTATATTTACGCTGTGAATGGCCTCGACCTTGAGCTTACTGTTGTCACCACTGTTATCTGTACGCCGGAATGTCACTGCATATCGACCATAGCCGCCAGCAGGCGTCAACTTATCTGTGCGATAGAAGGTGTCGGATGTAGACTGGTGCGGCGTCGTCTGGCGGTAAATGAAAGTCTGCGTTGTTCCAGGCACCTGTACATTGTCATCATCGATTTTCCAGATCGTAACCTGCCAGTTAGCCTCACTTTTGCCGCCCAATCCTGACTGAGTGTGCAACCACAACTGCGATGATTGTACCGGTGAAAAGAAAGGGCCAATCGCCAGTGCTTGGTTGTCATTAAGAATGAACTTAGTCGTGTTGATTGTTGCAGTAGATATGTATGAGGCGTTTGAGCCTTCAATGCTGTCGATGACGAAATTGTAGTAATAAATCGGCGCTGTAACAGAGCCATTGGAGGTCTGCGTGGCCGATATCAAATTGCCTGATAATGTGAAGTCCTGAGTAACATTCCCGCTAGCCGTTGGGTATGTAGCATTCACCACAAAGGATACGGCATGGGGTAGCGCGAGGCCCATGAAGTAGTCAAAGCTCGCTTGCTTGACAATCTTCATTAGTATCTGTCCGCCGGAGTAGCTTCCGCTTATCACAGTGCTGGCAGTGGCGCTCTCAATTGGAAAATCTTCTGACTCATTCTTGCCGGGAACCTCCTGCCCGTCTACGTCATCGAACTGATAGCCTTCATTTATCGTGCCGATCACATCGCCTGGGTTATATACAGTAAACGACGCCCCCGCCATAGAGCCTAGGTTGCTTTCTGAATATCTGACCGAGCTGACTGTGTACCTTCCAATACCAAAGTTCATGAACTCGGTGAGGTATTTGAGGTTGCCTGAATACTCGAACAGAGACTCCTGAATAAGGTCAGGGAAAGCCCTAATCAGACCATAATTGTCAGGCTTTGCCTCACCATTACGAGCGAGGTTAGACTGACCCTTAAGGCTGTTATTCGACGAAGTTTTGCTTTGCCCGATATTGCCTGTGCCAGGCTGCTTGATAAGCCCGCTCATGATTTTCTGAGTAAACTTTATCGGGTTGAAGTGTTCGAGCGGGTTAAGGAGGGTTTTAGCCAGACCGCCTGATTTAGGCTGGTCGAAGATGATAATCCGATCTTCTTCTTGCAGGTTAAAGCCGATATCGTCATCGTCACGCAGTTCTTGTCCGTTAAGACTGATGCGTAGTTCGTTATGAAGATTCTGGCCTGCCAGCCACTCATTGAACGGCACACCTGCTGGGGCTTTAACTCTCGCTTTCGGCAGTCCCGGAACACGCTGAATCTGGACGATAGGCATACTGATAGAACTCCACACGCGTGAATAGTTTTTGTATTGTTCGGATACTGTCTGAGCGCACATGCCCACTCTCTCCGCGGCTGTGCAAGGCGCGACCATCAAGAATCAGTCCGACGTGAACAGGCTGGCTGCCGTACCAGGCAATAAATATTCCGTTGTCAGTGAATATATCCGTTTGCCGCCAGTAAACGACCTCGCCTGTAAAGCACGTCAGGAAGTCGGCGCCAGATTCGTAGTCAGGCTGATGATGAATCTCTACGCCCATCACATGGCGGTAGTAGAGAACTACCAGCGCCCAACAGTCCATCGCCTCAAAGGTGCATGACCTGTCACGCCATGGCACACCTGTCACCTTTTCAATGAACTCAGCTTTAAGCATTCTGTAACCCCGGAAATTCCTCTGGCGTGTACAGCCGGCCAACATTGTTGTTAAGCGGATTTTTAAGCGTCAACGTAACGGTCACATCATTCTGATCCATGCTTACGTCGTTGACGTAGAGCGTCCATGGCTTGAGTGGGGTGTTCATATCCGCCGAATCAAAACGCTGGTATGTGGCCGAAATTGGAGTGATGCGCGCATACCCCCGCCAGAGCTTAAGTTGCTGCTTAAAGTCCTGTGCGAGACGGCTGAATTTGACGCTGCAATCAATAACAGGAGTTGAGCTCTGCTGGCTTTCGTTGATTTCCATGCGGCACGGTGTATAGATTTGGCCAGCAAAGGTTTTGGGGAACACTTGCTTGTCTACCAGCCTGATATAGCCGAATGTCTGGTTATAGAACGTCAGCGTGTCGAAAAGCACCCGGTTGGGCCGCTGGCTTTTGAACTCTCTGAAAGTCGGCATTAAGGCACCCTTGGTAATGATTCCTTATCCCGCCCGTCGGGATAACCAGTGACGACAATGTCCAGCCAGCTACCCCATGGCGGCGGAAGCTCAACCAGGATGTCGTCGAATTCGTCATCTGAGTTATTCAGTTCTCTGGCTATTACGCTGCCCGTCCAGGTGAACACAGACCCGCTCTGGTTCCATGTTGGATAGGCGGTGAAATGAAGCTCCTGAACTTCCAGCCCTGAGTCGCCTGTCCCGGTCGATAGCCTCATGCTGAACCACTGATTGCCGTTATCCAGATAGTTAGGACTGCGCAACCACTGGTAAAAGGCACGGTGCTGATCACGTGTGAATATCCACGTCAGGCTGAATGAGGATTTAAGGTCGTCAGTAAGCTTCTGGAAGATTGGCGCACCAACCTGTGGCTGGTCAGTGCGGAATCCTGTGTCGCTGGTGACGTTTTTATTAGACTTCTGAGCCAGCGGGAGCCAGTCAGGATAATCAATAGCCATTATTCTGTAGCCCTCGCTGATGCTGTTGTGTTGCGGGTTATTGCCTGCCTGATCGGCCCGCCCTGGTTCAGGTCTGCCACAATGACGTCTATTGTCAGCCCGCCGCCTGTGTTATTAGCCTGAGCATCAACCGTGGCGCTGGTGTAATTCTGTATGTTGATAACCACACCACCTGAACCGCCCGCTGATGACGTCATGTCTTTGTTGCTAATCACTGAACCGTTATCGCCGGGGATCATATATTGCTTGCCACTGCTGGCCTGATAGATTTCAGGCATGCCGCCCTCACCTACCTGATACATGGATCCGGCCGATACAGGACCACCGTTTTTACGCTTGCCAGCTAATCCGCCTGCCAAAGCCATTCCCGCGATTAAGGCACCTATACCAATGACCGCCGCGCCACCAAATGAGCCGATTGAAGCTGCTGCTGCCGCTGGCAGCCATGCAACTGTGGTAGTCGCAGCTGATGCTGTACTGGCTGCTGTAGTGGTTGCAATCCCTGCTACCGAAGCAGATGTTGTCGCTGCAGTTGCTGAGATTTGCGCGGTTGAACCCATTACGGCCGATTTAACCCATTCAACACCCATCTGGACGAAGGAGTTGATCAGGCTGTTCAATGCATTGCTTGCCAGCGAAGACATGGCTTCTTCGGCACTCATGCTGCCCGTAACCATGCCAGTGAATGCATTGGATGCATTACCAGCAATGGAGTCGAATGAAGCAGCGACAGCCTCGTTACCTGCGCTCTGATTGCGCCACATCTGCCACATAGCTGCAGTGCGTTGCTGGTCATACTGCAGGTTAAGAGAGTTTCTGAGAGCAAGGCTTTGCTGCTCGGTGATTACCTTCTGATTCTCGAATTGCTGAATCAGCGCAAGCTTCTGTGCATTCTCATTCGCTAGCGCCTGAACCGGGTCGACTGTTCCTGCGGCTGCCTGCTGAGGATTTACAGCCTGGTCAGCGCGGATTTTTGACAGATTGGCCTGATGCTCCTGCTCAAGACGCTCTGCTGTTTCGTTGTACTGCTCCTGGCTAATCTTTTTGGCTGACAATGCAGTCTGCAGGTCAGCTACATCCTGCTTATAACTGGCATCTGCCTTTGTTTCGGGGAGCAACTTTTCTGCTGCTGCCTGCGCCCGGATTGCGTTGCCGGTATCCCACTTAGCTGCGGCATATTGCCCAGCAAGCCTGATATCGTTCTGCGTTGCCGCACTACCCAATGACTGTTGAGCAGTGAGGATTGCCTGTTCTCTGCTGAGTTCGCGAGTTGAATCGCCAGCCAGCTCTGACTGCTGCTTCAAATTAGCCAGTTTCTGCGCTATTGACTCAGCCTGAGTCTCAGCTTTCTGACCGGCAGCCAGGCCCTCCTTCGTTTCTTTGTTCCTGGCTGCCTCTGCTGCCTGGAGATCGTACTGTGCCCCAGCCAGTTGACCTGCGGCGTTAACCTGATTCTGGTTGCCACCTTTATCAGCTGCCTCCATACGAGTTTTGGTTACAGCGCGGAGGCGTTTATCGGTTATAGAAAGAAGCGTGTTTTCATCAGCCAGATCTTTGTTGTAGGCATCTGCCTTATCACTGCGAGGGATTTGCAGGCTGGTAGAGTTGAACTTGTCCTTTGCACGGCTGGCGAAGTCGATGGCATGACCGAACTGATTCATCAGACCGCTAGCAACGCCAGCAGCGTCGCCGTCACGTTTTAGTAAATCGATCCCCTGCGCAAATGTGCCATTCATCTGCGCGCGAAGAATACCGGTTTTGCTGACAGTCTGGCTGAGCTTCTCTTGCGCTGATTCGTTCTGCGCCAGCAACTGAGTGTGCTCACTTTGGACATCAGCAAGCTCAGAGAGCGTGACTTTATAGAGAAGACTTCCCTCTTCAAGAGATCCGAGGGTGCGACGCAGCCGCGACTGCTGTAGCTCGTTGGCTTCAAGTGTGGACTGATTGTCTTTTAAAGCATCGGCCTGAGCACGGATTGACTTGCTGGCGTTGTCGATTTCAGCAGCAAGCTGAACCTGGCTCATGCTTTTCATTTTGGCAATGACGCCATCAAGCTTGTCAGCAAAGTCGATGCTTTCCTGCCGCGCCTGCTGCATCTTCTGATAGAAGTAGAAGATTCCGGCTGCAGCTATAACCGCCGCTCCAACCGGCCCACCGATAAGGGCCAGTGCGCCACTGGCAAGAGATTTAATCGTGGTAGTGGCAGTCACTGCAGCAGCTGTTGCTGTTCTGGTTGCGGCAGCCTGTGCAATCTGGGCCTCTGCATATGCAGCAGATCGCTGGATAGCCACTGACTTTACGGCATTGAGATTTTGCAGGGCAAAGCCCTCTGCCGAAGAACCTTTGGCAACGTTGTACTCAGCCTGAGCAAGTGCAAGAGAAGACAGAGCAGCTTCTTTATCCAGAAGCGCTTTGCGTGCAACAACTCCAGCTGATGTTGCTGCTGCAGTGGTTGATTCTGCGGTTGCAACAGCCTGTGCGCGCGCAGCCAATGCATCGTCAACTTTTGCTTTGGTAGCTAGTGCTAATGCACCAACATACCTCCCTCCGAAAATAACTGCGGCAGCAGCAACCACGTTGGCGACCACATCCAGATTCTCACTTAAAGATATAACGCCTTGGTTAAATATCTTGATTGACGTGCTCACGCTGGAACTTTCGCCGACAAATTTAGTAATGTTATTTGTGGCGACGGTGAATGCCTGCCCCATAGTCAGTGCAGTGTTTGCGAACTCCTTCGCAATGGCATCGCTTTGCTTCAGCAGGCCATTGACAACTACCTCAGTCGTCAATTTCCCCTGTGCAGCCATGCCACGAAGCTGACCAATAGTTACGCCAAGAGAATCAGCCAAAGCAATAGCCAGACGACTGCCGTTTTCGGAGATCGAATTGAATTCTTCACCACGCAGAACGCCGGATGCCAGCGCCTGAGACAACTGTGTCATGGTGGAACTGGCTTCTTCCGTTGTTGCGCCGGAGACTGCGAGACCCTTGTTGATTGTCGTGGTTAGCTTAATCAGATCTGCCGTGCTGGTTCCCGCGCTCCTTGTTGATCGCTCAAGACGGCCATAAAGGGTTGCCGTTGCCTCCAAGCTTGACCTTGTGTCCTGAGAAATATTGAAGACTCGCTGTGTAACATCTGCAAGCTGCTCATTGGCACCTACGGAGTTGGCCAGCTTGTTATTTACCGTTACCCATGCGTTGCCATACTCTGCAATCTGTTGCACGGAAATGGCAGCAGCTAAAGCTGAGGCGACTTTAGTCAGAGAGGAGAATGACTTCTCTGCATTCCCAACAGATTTGGCAGTACTATTAAAGCCCTGGTCGAGCTTGTTGAGGCGATCGCTTACCTGACGCTGACCCTCGATAAGCCTAGCGACATTCATTTCAATCTCATAAACGATGTTGCCAACCTGCCGCTCGCTCGCCATACATCTATCTCCGGACATAAAAAACCCGCCGTAGCGAGGTCAGTTAAGTTATAGTTTTCAGAATTAACAGAAGTAATAAATTGGTAGGAGGTTACTTTGGACGCAAAAATCTACATGGATGTGTTTACATCCATTGATGTAAATGGATTCGTAATTAGGGCATCTCAAACAGAGGACTCAACCGGCACTGTCCTGCGGGTGCATCTGCTATGTGAGAAAATGATAGAGGCTTGGGTGTGTGCTTCTACGGGCTTTGCTCAACTTTTTGATGATGATGGTAATCAACTATTGATTGAGTGCAGTACTAAATTAAAACTAGCTAAGAACACTGGTTTACCTGACGGCTTGTATAAAGCATTCAAAGTCATAAACACTCTAAGAAATGATGTCGCTCACAACCCTTCCAAGCAGGACATCCCCGACACCAAGATTTCAAGCATACGCGCCCATTTAGATAATCACCTAAAATCAAAAAATAAAGACATGACTGAAAAGCATTACATTCAAACACTCAGCGATAAGGGTGATGAAATGAAATGCGTAACGTTTGATTCCTCAGAATCTAGCAACAAGCTAAAGCTTTGCCTTGCCTTGAATATCATTGTTGGAGAAATGACGGTTGAAGTCGCTTCTAGAAACAAAAAATGGGATAACGACTTTAGACAGAAGTAACTACAAGCATTGGTTGGCTACTATTTCCAGAAGCCAACCTTTTTGCCTTTTTAGCAAGGTAGTCATCTGCAACCTGATCGTACTCTTCCCGCGTGAAACCCTTCTGGTCAGGGTATTTAGCTGCAAGCATGTGCTGAAACTCGGTCATCGTTAATTGTTCGGCTTCTGAGCGAGTCATGCTGAAATGATTTCGGGCCGCGCTGACGTAGTCAAAGGCATTAAACTCTGTCGTTGCGTTGCCGCTTTCGTGGCGCTGTAACTGGCGAACCTTTGCCTTACCGATGATGCCGTGAGTTATTAGTGATTGCGCGATTAGCAGCAGCTCAAAGTCACCCATCAGCCCCATGCGTCGCTTAAATGGCCTGCCTTTGGTTCTGGCCGGACGGAATTCACCGATAAGGGCAGACAGATCATCTTCGCAGCATGCCTCCATAACTGTCATGGCGGCCATAAGCGCCCTCTTGCCGTAACTGCTGCCGCGGATGTGCTCGATTAGCCAAGCTGGAACGTGCCCATATGCGGCAGTTGCTCGCTCTATTAGGGGTGTAAGCTCATCGTGGTGCAGGTCCGCAAAGGCCTGAACAATCTCCTGCGGCTCACCTATTCGGCTCATAGCAGCGAATGATGGCCGGAAAAAATATTCATCTTCACCTGCGGTAATAAGGCACTCACCAATCTCTTTATACGGCGTCATGTGGTCTCCATAATCATTATCAATGGGCCGAAGAAGCCAGCCCATTTGGAATGGTTACGAAGCAGTAACCGTTACAGTTGTGGTACCTGTGAAATTGCCGTCGTTCGACTTGAAGGTGATCGTCGCTGTGCCGGCGGCCACACCAGTAACCAGACCGGTGCTGCTGACGGTTGCTTTCGTAGCATCTGATGTTGTCCATGTGCCGGACTTGTCAGTTGCATCAGCTGGCAACACGGTGCCTGTCAGCTGGCGAGTTGCACCAACTACGACGGAGGTAGTCGCTGGAGTAACGGTAACGCCTGTAGCAGGAACGTTGTCATCCGTATCGACAACCTGGATGGTATCGGCTGCCGCCACCTTGAACTCAGTAGAGAAGGTGATGATGTCGTTAGTGCCGCCGTCAGAGCTCAATGCGTTGATCAGCATGTAGCCGATGAACGTGATTGGCCCGAATTCCATGCGTACCCACAGAGTAGGCTGGCGTGCTGCCTGAATCTCAGTGTTGAAATATTTAATCAGGCGACCAACGCCATACTGGTCCAGCTTATCGTTGCGGCGCACCTCACCCTCAAATGAAATGGTGAAGTCAGCGTTAGTAACGATGTTCTCTACGTAGCCTTTGGTGTCATCGGCATCTGAGGTCACGCTGTTGGGCGAGAAGTCGAAGCCTTTACTGGTGCCTGCAGCCAGGGCCTTCCACTCTGACTCCTGCGGTACTGTATCGGCGCAACCATCAGCTACTTCGAGCACAATGGCGCGGCCAAACAACTTTGTGTTGTCCGTTGGGCAATTTGCTGCCATGGGTAATTCCTCTTTTGATTAACTTTCGCCGTAAGAACAGGCAAATTGCAGGCGCCAGACCATACGCCCCTCTGCCGTGGGGATTGGTGATGGTATGCCACCCATATTGGTGATTTGGCCGACGCAGGAGTCGCTGATAGGATTTTGCTGCACGTAGTCGATGATGGCCTGCACGTCAGACTCTGACTTTGCGTAATCTCCTGCAGACTTGCCAGTGATGAGGTCAACAAGCACGTAATGGTCTGAGCCGATATCTCTGTCAACCGGAGAGCCACCGTTAGGCCTGAACACGATGAACCGCTGCTTCAGGTCGCCCGTATCAGTCCAGATGAGTGACTGAACCGAGTATCCCGACGTCAGCCCGGCACCGATAAGAAGGTTTTTAACACGCTGATGCATTGGAGGATTCACAGGCTCATCTCCTTTTTAATGGTGCGGTCGATGAGGTCGCGAGTATCCTCGAAGCCTTTGGTCAAAAACTCCTTCTGGGCTGTAGCCCTGCGGAAGGTCTGCGGCACATTCGGATCGTGAACATAAACCGCATAGTTAGCCGAGTAACCAACCCGCCCGGTTAGACGCGTACCTTTGATGTCCAACTCTCGATACTGGCTGTTGATGAGGGTGGACGTGTCGATAGGCGTGTACAGCGCCGCCTGTGATGAGCCGATGATTAATGCGCCTTGAATAGCCCTGACAGCCTTCCTGCCCTGAATGTCGCCAATCAGTGCGTTGAGATTCTGCTGAGCCTGGCGGGTGCCGCGGACCTTTACTCCCATATCAGACCCCCGTCAGAATTGCATAATCATCAACCAGCCGCTCAAAGGTGTCCGCATAGCGAATAGCCTGCATAACCTCATCAGCGCCCGCTGCGATCGGATCAGGATTGATCGACGCACCAATCAGGATGTAATCACCGGTATCTGCCAGTGCATACTCCGTCCATATGGTGTTCTTGACCACCTTCTCGCCGCCTATCGCCCCTAACCGCTTGCTCAGCCCACCCTGATAGTCGCAGGCAATCACAAGCGGTTCAGACCAGCCCAGAGAATCGCCGTACTCATCCAGCCCCAAAGACTTCCAGATGGTCGCCTGCGCCGTGTATGACCAGCTGGCTAAAGATGACATGTCATTCCCTCCAGCTGATTACAGTGGGCTTTCCAGCAGCGATGCGAGGGCAATTAATCCGCCACTCGCCAGCCTCGTTAACGTATCCAGTAGTCTGTGCGCCCATGTCGGTTTTCACCCACACCCGGCTGAATGCCTTGGGTAGCCTCTCCGATACGGTAATCCACATCAGCAGCCCCCAACCACGTCAAAGAACCCAACGCTGCTGCCTACATCAATCGGCAATGATGACGTACAGCCAGAAGTATCCAGCGCGGCGAGAGTGTTGCGCATAGTCTTCACATCACCGCTGTAATCGAATGACCGGGACGCCCCTGAAGGCGCTGACTGTGATTTGATGCGCTGGCTGTATGCGGTGATAGCCATCAACGTCACGGCGTACACCTGAATCAGCATAAGATCGCATTCATCGTAGCCAGCCGCCTCCAGGCACATGCTGATACTGCCTAACTTGCACAGATAGGCATCAATCATGAAGTCCGGGACCGCGTAACCCAGCGCAGATAACTGCTGTTTAACCTGCGCCGCCGTTATCTGCACTGCCATGGTTACTTATCCTTCTTGATTGCGGCCGCCAGCGCTGCTTCGGCATCGTCAGCTCGCTTGGCTTCTGATTCCAGAGCGGATGAGTGCTCTTTCTCTTTCGACTCAGCCGCATCCTGCAGAGCTTTAATCTGCGCATTCGCATCATCGAGCTTTGCCTGCAGAGCGGAGGTGTCGCCCGCTGACGGCGTGGCTACCTCAAAGGAAGTCAGCTTTGTTCCTTTCTTCTTGTCGGTTTCTTTCGCCTTGCCGGTTTCCATCCAGCGCTTTGCCGTTAAATCATCAACCTCAACAATCTCACCAACCTCCAGTTTGCGGAGGTTGGCACCGGCGTGCAGACTGCCTGACGTAATTTCTACCAGTGCCATGATTGCTCCTTAGCTTGATGCGTGGATAACAGAGTACTTGCTGTTGATGTCCTGCTTAACCATCAGGCCCATTGCGCCCCAAGTGCGCCAGATGTAGTCGCTGTTGTAGTGCGGGCGTGGCTCAGCAACGGTACCGATAGCCTGACCTACGATCGGGGCGACTACGCCAGCACCCAGTGGGATGATGACGATTTCATTGCCAGTCAGCTGACTGTCTTCTTTGATCGCCGCGACACCGGTGAGTTTCAGCAATTCAGCCAGAACCGTGCCGCTCTGGTAGTTATCAGAGAAGAAGCGTTCCAGGTTGGAAATGATTTCACCAGAAACGTACCAGGTCTGGTCCGCATACTGATTATTGATGCGCCGCATCTGGTCACGCAGTGCAATGGCACCGTTGCGGAGGTCTGCAGATGAGACCGCGGCTGAACTGAAGTCGATATTCAGGCCGGTTGCTCCGAGGTCGATTTGCATAACACGCTCATCGTCCTTCAGCCCTTTCCAGGTCAGGCCATCAAATACTGCGAAGTTACCTGCTTTGTCACGGAAGCCGTTGTAGATGTAATCCACGTAACGACGCTGCACATCTTCAACAGAGCCGCGCTGAGAATCTGCCTGAGACTGAAGCGCTGACGGGCTATTAAAAATCGGATCACGCCACTCGAACTTAAAGCCTGAGTCATGGATTGGCACCATTGTGCCGTCGAAGGTGTATGACTTGGCATCCAGAGCCGCACCAACCTGACCACTCATCGATGTGTGAGCCCAGCCACGGCCACCAGTACGAGCGTAGTCATAGCGAGACTGCTCCAGACGAACAGAGCGCGACAGAGGCATCAGGTCATTCAGCAGGGTGAACTCAGTGTTCGGTTCAAACTGCTGCAGGACAGTGGTGTCATAGGCGCGGTACAGGCGGCGGATGTCATCTACCGCGTTGACAGCATCAAGGCCGGGTGCAGACTCTGCGTCACCACGCCAGTTAGCGCGAGCAAGGAAGTCAGCCGCAGCTTGCGCATTCGCTGTGCGGTTAGCTTCCAGAACACGAAACTGCGCCTGGTTCACGTCGAGATTACCGGTTTTCTCACCGATAGATTTTGAGAATACAAACATTCAGGTGCTCCTTACTTAATGACTACGCGCAGCAGATCACCTGCAGCTGCAGTGTAAGACTTATCTTCTTCGACATAGCAGCGAACTGCTTCGCCATCTGCCGCCGCTTTAACGCGTCCATTCGCAATAGAGAGCGCCTGACCCTTCGTGTAGGTACCGGCTGCAGCGCGCACGTTCAGGAACATGCCTGGCTGTGGCTGAATGCCAACAACCAACTCACCTGCGGGGATCACATCATCAACTGACAGACAGCGCAGGTAGTCTTTGTTTGCTACATAGAGAATTGCGCTTTCGGCACCAGCAACGGATGCTGTGAACTTGTCTGCAGCACTGAAGAAGCCAACAGTCCCAGGGGGAGTGGCTGCTGCCGCTGCACCTTCGCGATTCAGAAGCGGGTTAGGAAATACACCGCCCGCGTGAATTACATGCTTTCCATCTTTAGCCATCATTTACTCCGGCATTTCGCTGAATGATTGATTTGAGTTAGCCTGGCGGAATGAGCCATTCAGGCCGGTAGTTGTCTGGCACTGCGCGTACAGGCCATCGAGCGCTGCACCATCGAGAGCGTTGACGGCCAGATCGTCCAGGCCAAACTTCGCTTTCACGGCATTGCGCTTTTCGCCCTTTTCTTTGTCGGCGTTCGCGTTGATCTGGGTGTTGATTGCCGACACCTGATCACTCAGCAGCTTGGCCCAGCCCGGCATCTCTTCAGAGTTGGTCGCTTTCTCTTTGGCTTTCTTGTCGTCAGCCTCTTTCTTCTCCCGGGCGGCTTTCTCTTCCGGAGTTTCTGTTTTTTCAGCGGCCTTTTCGGCTACCATCTGGTTATATGCGTCCATCAGCTCCGCATCGGTTTTGCCATCAGTCGGCTTACCAGCAGCTTTAAGCGCGTTTACGATCAGGTCTTTCATCGGATTGTTTTCTCCGTTGGTTTTAATTTCGTACTCAGTAGGTTTGCGCACGACTTCTTGTGGTTCGCCGACGAATTGGGTTACCTTCTTTATCGGTTATCCAGTAGAGGTGATTCAGGCGCCATAACTTATCTCGCAAGAGATTGAGATGTTCAGGCTTCATGCTCACCCCTTCGCGAGATCGTCCATCAGGTCAGAAAGTTTCTTCGATGCTTCATCACCGGTCGGGCCGTCGATGTCATATGCCTGACGCTCAAGGCCAATCAGCGTTTTCAGCGTGTCGGATAAATCTTTCATCGACTTTACCCGACCAGGCATGCTGATAACCTTGTGGTAGATTTCGTTGAGCTTGTCCTGCCCTTTGTCGTCAGGGCTAAGCATCAGATCGCCAAGCTGTTCCAGTGCCCCTACATCAGCGCACTGCGCTTCGAGTTCACCAAACAATGAACTGGCAATGTTACGTGCGCGTCGAATGTCACCACGATGTTCCATGCGGACGTTGGCGATTACCTCAGCGTTGGCCTCGATCAGTATCCGCTCGTTGGTAGCCGTTTCAGTGGATACCTGTTTGGATACCTCACGTTTGGATACCAGCGCATCAGCCTTGGCTTTGATCTTCGCCTTGAGGTCTCGCTCCCAACCGTCACGTTTTGCACGCTTGTTTATCGCGCCGTGTGTGATGCCATGCTGTGAAGCTATTTCGCGGATAGACATCAAGCCAGCCCGGTAAGCCGACTCGATGGCCTCCCAATCTGGTGATGCCATATGGAATCCTTAATTCATCGCTATTAGGGGATAACCCTCACAATAGAACAACCACCATTCACGGCAGGTTGAATTAACTATGGAGGACTTATGATTGGTAAATTGATTGATCTGGCTATTGCATATGCAGACGTTGTGGACCTGGTTCTGAGCTTTATTCTTTCCCAGTAGCTTCTGGCACGCATTCAATCTTGAGTACGTCAACAGGCGCTAGGTATATCCATGCGCCATATTCCCGATCAACGTCAATGAAGCCATTAACCATCTCAGGCTGTGATCGGCTCATATTCCTTCATATGGAGAGCATAATTCAGTTATCATTTACGCATTGATAACGTGCATAAACTATTCATATGGACAACGCATTTGTAGTAAGAAGGGCTTCGATTAACTCACGCCCACAGTGGGCGCTCATAATTCACAGCATCAATGGGTACTGTGTATGCGTGGTTGATAAGGCATTCCCGATAGTGGAAGGTCAGGAGTTGTCACGCCATCCCACTCATAGGGGAGTGTGGGTGCTTTCAGGCAGTGATGTTGTTTTCCCGTCAAGCGTACATGGCGGGATGAGTCTTAACGAGGCTGAAGGGGCAATTTCACGTATCGCCAGATAAAACCCCATCCATGCCCATGCCTTTGGCGTATTTTATGACTATAGCCTTCCTGCCATTACTCCAATAAAAAACCTCCCGAAGGAGGTTATCGTTTGTGAAGCAGTCCGCCTGGCTGTGATTCTTTATACAGGCGCTGGCGAATCTGCTCGCTGATTATTTTTGTCAGGCGATCATCATGTTCATCACTGCGCTTATCAACACTGACGCCGATCTCCATAGCTTGATAAGAGGTATTGCCGTTGAAAAATGCCTCACTCATGAAAACCTGACCGTTACTGATGATGCCAAAGTCACCGAGAATCTGTGCAGCATCATCTGATGATTTCGTGCTCAGCTGAACCGGCTTTGAACGCTTGCCGCTTCCGTTATCAAGAATTACTGACAAGGATATATTCTTTCCTGCTGGTACGCCTGTTACTTGATAGGTGCAGTCCGGGTAGTTAACTAAGCGGCCCTGTAAAGTGACTTCTTCGCCGTTTTCATACTCTGCTCTGATGCTTGCCCGCCATGCATTATCAGCCTCTTTCGGCCAGTCCCACTGAACTTTAGCGCCCCATAGGCCGGGAGTCGCGGATACATTCACGGCACCAGGCAGTGAGCGCATGTCAGTTACGAGCAGTTTTTGAGGTAAATTATCAAAATCTCCTTCTTTCAGGGTCGGAGTGCCATCAAGGTCGTAGCTTGCACTGCCGCTTTTTGTGGAAAGGCTGTAGCCTTTATCTCCAATCACGATATGCAAAAAGTCTTTTTTATGGCTCATCAGAGTTTCCCGCTGGCTAGATATAATCAACCCTCGGCAATGGTGAGACCACCAGCCGATGATTCATTGTGTTTATGCTGAAAAGTGAACTCACTGAATGCAGTTTTCAGCACAAAATAAATACCGCCCGCAGGCGGCTGTAATTCACCGAGAAATTGAAGTGATTTCGGCTTCTGATAAGTCTCTTCGTAGGGAAAATGAATGTTCACCCGCCGTGACAAGTTCAAATTTACCAAGAGAAATGCGTGATTCAGAAACTTCTATGCCCGCCGCTTTCCCGAGATTTTTGAAAACCCGACCGCTTATATCTTCTCCATTGAAGTACAGGTAAAGCTTATTACTTGTCTCATCGTAAAGCTTACGCACCTCTATAGGCCCTGAAAACAGCCCTGCTATTTCGACAAAACTCTTTTGCATAAACCTAATCCTCATGAGTAATCCAAGCATCAGGTTAGATAATAAACGATAGCGTGTAAAGCACTGTTTTTATTGACGAATACGTCAATACAGTTCCGCAACGCTTCACAGCGTGGCTAACCGCTGGGAAAATCTAAGGGCTGCCAGCAGGCAGCAAAACGCGGTGAATATAAAAAGACGCTCACCCAGCAGATCCGGCTATCGGGGAGTTACAAGGACTTCAGTAGGAACTTGGGCAGCTTCAATCAACCGCAACGGAGTTAGACATCACCTTGGATGCTTCAAGACAAAAGAAGAAGCATCAGAAGCAAGAGATAACTTTGCTAAGGCATTAGATGGCGAATTCTACTGCGAGCAAAAAGACAAATCAGAGCTTGAAGGAGCCACAGCATAATGCCAATCAACACGATCACAATCGCAGGTAATGTCGGCAAGGATGCCGTTCTGCGCGTCACTCCAAACGGAAAACATATTGCTTCATTCTCTCTGCCGGCCAAATCAGGATTTGGCGATAACGAGAAAACCTCGTGGCTGCAATGCAAATTGTTCGGCGCCATGGCTGAGAAGCTGTCGGCATCAATCCTGAAAGGTGCGAAGGTCACAGTTACCGGCGAGTTTGTTCTGGAAGAATGGACAAAGGACGATGGCACCAAAGTCTCCACGCCAACCATTCTCGTACGGGATATCGACTTGCCACCAAAGCAGAACGGCCAGCAGCAGAGTCGGCCGCAGCAGTCGCGTGGTCAATCTACCGAACCTGACTACGACACCTCGATCCCCTTCTGATTTAACCTAACAATAAGGCACCGACCATGAACCTCACCGAACCTTCGGCGGACTCTGCACGCCCTGATGAAGCCGAATCACAACGGCTTCACAGGTTGGCTATGCGGGACGCACAGCAGCAGATTAACGCCCGGTACGGTGAGCGGTGCCGGATTGAATCACGGACGAAGGAATCACTAGAGCAACGGCGCAGGGAGCGCGCCACGAAGGAATACGCACGACAGGCAGCTTTCTATCCGCAGCTGCCACGCATCGTTATGACGAAGCCTGATGTTGTCTGGAATGACTATCAGACAGAGCTGCGCGGCCGCTTTGGTGCCGCGGTGCAGGACTAACTATTTTCGCCGCGGCATTGAGCCTGACAGCGGCATAAGGGGTAAGAGATGGATTCAGCAGTTAAGCAGGCACTTTTTAATAAAATTCAGGCTCTGGCGACAGAATGCCATCAACTTGCATGCTCGATTGATGTAGGCGATGAGCGCACCGAAATGTTTGAAGTTTATGGCGTACTTCATAACCTGACCAGGCGGGGCTATGCCGAGCAGGTCGGACGCTCAATGAACCCATTGCTCAGCTTTAATGATGGTGATGATGAAGAAGACTTTCTCGACGAGGATGATGACTAATGCTAACCGGCTTTGTTCTGCCTATCACATCCACCATCCATGCTATGCCCGTTAGTGAGAGGATCTACCCTACTCTGGCAGCGTGTTAGGCGGTGAAGGTACGGATACTTGATCGCCGTCCCAAAATTGTACTGGATTGTGGTTAAAAGGCCGATATTGATAAAGTTTTCTGTATTTATGTCCGATAAATAGTTAAGAATTTATATATTAACTACAGGAGTAAAGTTTAATGTCCAACTCAATTAACAAAAGTAAAAATCCACTACCTGCGATAGCTCAAGACAGCAAAAATCCACCGCCACCTACAATCTTTGTTCGTCCTGCACCTCCACCAATGCCTCCGAAGCCAGCGAAAAAGTAAGCTATAAGGAGTTTCTATGGAGGCTGTAAGTAAAGATGTATTTGACATATTAATGCTATTGTTGCCAGGCTTTTTAACTGCTTGGATTTTCCATGCATTTACTGCCTATCCCAAGCCGTCACAATTTGAGAGAGTAATACAAGCTTTAATTTTTACGGTCTTTATTCAAGCTTCCATTTATTTGATAAAGCCATTGCTTATATGGTTAGGTAACTATCACAGTTTTGGCGCATGGACCTCTGAAACTAAAAATTTATGGTCGTATTTTAGTGCGTTTATTATTGGAATAGTATTTAGCACGTTGGCTAACAACGATAAATTTCATGGTGTTATGAGGTACATAAAGATCACGAAACAAACTTCCTATCATTGTGAATGGTTCGGAACTTTTAACGCTAATATAACCCATGTAATATTACACCTTACAGACGATAGAAGAATTTTTGGTTGGCCTGAAGAATGGCCAGCAGACCCTGAAAAAGGACAGTTTATACTTCGCAATCCCTCTTGGGTGACAGAGAGTGGTTATGAGGACATGCCCACAGTTAAGTTTATTATGTTTAAAGCTTCAGATATCAAGTGGGTAGAATTTATGCAAGATTATCCAGAGGTGAAATATGTCGAGAAAGATTCCGAATCCTCCCCCCTACAAAATTCCGAACCGTGATGGAGTAAGAGGTGGAAAAAATCCGCCCCCCCCTACTATTTACGAGCGGCCAGCGCCTCCACCATCACCGCCGCCAGGAAAAAAAGCTTAACAATGCCCCGCCTCGGCGGGGTTTTTTATTGCCTATAGGAAACCGAAATGACACATCCAGACCCTATTGATGAAGCAGCAGAACGCGAGCAGCAGATGATTGAGATTGCCCTGGCTAACCGCAAGCATCCGGAGATGGTGTTTACCGGCGCCTGCTATTACTTCGAAGAGGCGGTGAGCACTGGTTGCTTCTGTTCGGCTGAGTGCCGGGAAGACCATGAGCGCGTTGAGCGCGCTAAGCAGCACAGGAGAGTGGCATGAGCAATATCTATGCTGACTGGCGCATCACTCTCTATACCGAATGCCCTGTGTGCGAAGAATATTTCGATTTAATCGAGCAGGATGACGACTTTTGGGTTGATGGCGGAAGAGCACAGATTTTCGAACACGATACGCCGCGAACCACTGATGTTGAAGTTGAGTGCCCCGCCTGCGAACACAAATTTAAAGTCGATTTCTGTCACTAATCCCCCACCCACCCTATTAACTATCGCGCTCTGCGTGAGGAGTTGTTATGTCTGAAAAGTATCGACTCATCTACTGTGATCCACCCTGGTCGTACAGCAATACCATTAGCAACGGCGCAGCGTCCGACCACTACCAAACGATGCCGATCGCAGATATTAAGCGGCTGCCGGTTTGGGATATCGCTGCCGACAATGCAGTACTGGCGATGTGGTACACCGGCACCCATAACGCCGAAGCAGTGCAACTCGCAGAAGCCTGGGGATTTAAGGTTAGGACGATGAAGGGGCTCACCTGGGTGAAGCTCAATCAGTTGGCCGAGCAGCATATCAATAAGGCGCTCGCAGATGGTGAGGTGAGTGACTTCTACGACTTTTTGGCGCTGCTGAACACGCAGACGCGAATGAACGGCGGCAACTACACCAGAGCCAACACAGAGGACTTGCTGATCGCGGTGCGCGGCAGCGGAATTGAAAGGGTTAACGCATCAGTGAAGCAGGTCATATACAGCCCGCTTGGAGAGCACAGCGCAAAACCCTGGGAGGCCCGCCACCGGCTGGAGTTACTTTACGGTGATGTGCCACGCATCGAGTTATTCAGTCGCGGCGACGCAGCAGGGTGGCATCACTGGGGGAATGAAAACCCCCGCAATGATATTGAGTTGCTGCCCGGCGTTGCGATCCCTTCCGGTAAGAGATCGGATGAAGCAGCATGAACACCATCTGCGACATTACCCGCGGCGAGTTCACTCTGTGGCTCGTCGTTTTTATTTTTATCGTGCTGGTCTGGAACCGGCCCTATAAGGAGTAGATATGGAAAACGTTGTTCAGCTGATGCCGAGCAAGTGGGTATCTGAATCCGTGCTGATGACCATAACTGGCATGAAGAAAAACACCATTAAAACGGCTCGCGAAGTGTCATGGATAGAGGGTCGGGAATACAAGCACGTGTCGCCTGATGGCGCGCCGCGTGATAACAGCATGTGCTTTTACGACTGGAAGGCGATCGAGAAGTGGATTGATAACCAGCCAGCAGCGATTGCCAGGAAGAAATCTGCTTAAATGCAGATCCATTTCAACAGGAGAAGGCGTATGTCTGGATATCCGACAGGAGTGGCTCCCAACAAGAACCACCTTCGAATCTGGTTCATGTATGAGGGGCAAAGGCGGTGGGAGGCGATCGGCGTTCCCGATACACCCAAAAACAGGAAGATGGCTGGCGAGCTGCGTAGCAACATCGTTTACCGCATTAAGACAGGGACGTTTGATTACAGGAGTGAATTTCCGGATTCACCACTATTTAAGAACCAGGCTGGCTCATCAAAGGCGGTGCCTATCAGGGAAGTTGCGGATTTATGGCTGAAGCTCAAAAAGCCTGACTGGGCCAATAGCTCTTACATCACGACAGAACGCCGCGTCAGGGTGACGCTGGATATCATCGGCAACGGAAAGGACATCCGGTCAGTCATGCAGAAAGATATTCTCAACCTGCGCATTGAGCTTCTGAATGGCAGCTACTTTACTGGCAGGAAGATGAATATAGAAAAGAAAGGCAGGACGGCGGCCACGGTGAACTCCAGCATGGCAGACCTGAAAGCGATATTCGCCTTTGCTCATGGCAACGGGTATATAGAAGCAAACCCGATGACGGGCATCAAGCCTCTGAAGAAGTCAAATAAGCGGCCTGACCCGATCACGCGGGAAGAGTACCCTCGCCTCATCGCGGCATGCTCTACGCGCCAGACGGCAAACATGTGGTCTCTTGCCATCCTGACGGGGTTGCGGCATGGCGAGATATGCGCGCTGGCATGGGAGGATGTGGACCTTGAAGCGAAGAAGCTGACAGTCAGCCGAAACCTAACGCCACAGGGTCTATTCACGCCGCCGAAGACAGAAGCGGGAAACCGTGTCATATGCCTGATAGATGCGGCGGTCGATATCCTGCGTGACCAGAGGGAGCTGACACGAATGTACCCTCAGACCTCATTTACCTTTCATACCAGGGAGTATGGCGAGCGAATTGAGGAACAGAAGACATTCGTGTTCAATCCCAGCGTGAACGCAGTCAACGGCAGGTCGGGAGCATATTACTCAACAGAGTCACTCGGACAGATATGGACCGGCGCACTGAGGCGTGCAGGCCTGCGTCACCGGAAAGCATATCAGTCACGTCATACGTTCGCATGCTGGGCTCTCTCAGCAGGCGCAAACCCGAACTACGTTGCATCTCAAATGGGCCACTCCGATGCGCAGATGGTGTACCGGGTTTATGGCGCCTGGATGTCAGAGAACAACACGGACCAGCTATCACTCATCAACACGAAAATGAGCGATCTTGTGCTACATACGTGCTCCACTAAAGTGGCAGTAT